>OEIV010001320.1_pt1 | contig 11566 bp, 5 predicted proteins | sample 1539231 | NCBI WGS metagenome assembly OEIV01 (sample SAMN03794762, study PRJEB22550) | activated sludge metagenome | feature: wastewater treatment plant; material: activated sludge; isolation source: Wastewater treatment plant of a petroleum refinery complex | place: Argentina: Buenos Aires ... | reverse complement strand
TACTCGCTACTCGCTACTCGCTACTCGCTTTAATTTTTTTGCTCATGCAAGGTATCACATTTAAAGCAAATGCAGCAATTGTTACGAGAGATTTAAAAGTTGACTTTGGTGCGGAAGGTAACGGACTCGATGATGCATTATCAGTACAAAAAAATACGGATGCTTTTATTAAAGCAGGTATATTTTTTTCAAACTTTCTTGCTCCGGGAGATGAGGGCATTTTGATGATACCGAGTACCTACCAAGGACAAAATGCAGTGTATTATGTGGGTAAGCAAATACCAACCGGGCAAAGCTACACTGTAACTTGCACCGATATAATGCCGGGTGCAACTATTACAAGTTCTGTAACTAGAACTTTTGCCTCAGGCGATGCATTGTTTGCAGGCTTTATTGATGGTATGTTATATATTGAAAATACAAAAAATAAAAATATCAAAATCAGGATTCAAGGAAGTGATGCGCAAAACCCACCATTGATAAAATACGTTGATGGTTTGTATTTCGGTTCATTTATTAAGCCTGGGTACACGTACAAAAGTTATCAATTTTGTACTGGCACTCAATGTGGGTATTCTGCCCAAGCTGTAATAAATCAAAATGAGTCAAATATACCAGCAGTTAGTTGTTTATGTCAACCACCAAGTAATTGCGGCTGTCCGCCTCCTTTGTTTTTAGGTTCCCCTGTAGTTCAATATCAATATACAAATAACACCCTTAACATCGAACCCATGCCACAAGCGGGCTGGAATTACGATAATAGTGATGAAAAAACCAAAGCATGGATTGGGCATTTTATTGGTATATATAAATCTGATGACGTTACCATAAAGCATTTACGCATTGATGGGAATAACACTCATTTTAACTGGGGAGGGACCTATGGTGATAGAGGCATACAATTACCACATACTGGTATTTCATGCAAAGAGTCTTCGCATATTTCAATTGATGATGTAAAGGTGAACAATATGGGATTTGACGGTATATTGATTGATGATGGTACAGATAATGTATTAATCAATAATACCCATTGTATTGCCAATACACGAGGAGGATTGTCGTGGACAGGGGGTATAGGATTAACTGCAACACATTGTCACTTTAACGAATCGGGAAAGGGAACTTACAACCCAACCTTGTCGAATCCTGGCACTGGATTGGATATAGAACCTGATATACCTGATGTGTGCTCAAGTGGATTATTTATCGATTGCCATTTTAACAATAACAATGGGCCTGCTATTTCAAATAACCAATATGGTGTTGATTATACAGACGATATGAAATTTAATGATTGTGAAATGTATTCGAATAGAGAAATTGGATTATTTTGCACAGGTAGGAGATTTATCTTTGATCATTGTGATATTTATGCAAGGGTGGTGTGGAGCAGTGTTTGTACAACAAAGACAGACGGAATGGTTTACAGAAACTGTTCATTTGAAGATAAACCCTATAATAATACTGAGTATTGGCCACCTAATTTACATTTAATAGATATTCCCGGAAATTACAATGTACAAACACCCATGAAATATACGTTATTTGACTATTGTGATTTTCGTGTAAATGATGATGACCGTGAAATGTTTAGAATATACTCATTAGGTCCTGGTCTTGTACCAAGTGGCGATTACACCACATTTAATCATTGCGAATTTGTATATGACAATGATGGTAATACTACAAATTATGGCAACAACATAAAGTCTTCTATTTTAAGTGGTGTATTATTTACAGGCAATAACAAAATTGTAAATAATAATATAAACCCAACAAGTAAGCATGAATGGAGTATGAATAGTATAGAAATTGAAGGTAGTGTGGATCCATGCGCGCCGTTTGAATTTGAAGTAGAAGGCAATGTAATGCTGTCGCAAATAGCATGGTATCCTAATATGCTATTATTAGGTAGGCATGGGGGCAGTAACGATGCTACAGGATATTTAAAAGCCACGTTTAAGCAGAATGCAATACTTAATTTTCCAAATAATATTACCTTGTTGGGTGCAGCTGCAAACATAACCATTGGAGAAAATAGTAGCCTTGTGATTGAGCCTAGTAGTAGCATATTGGCAAATGGATATCCTGCGTTGAATACTTTAGGATATGAATTTAATATGCATGGGCAACTGATATTAAAAGAAAATTCTTATTTTACTTTTCATGCTTTTAAATTTTTTAAGCACCCATTAACCCCTCAAAAATCATTATTTTACATCGACAATCAGGCTGTTGCTGATGCCTCACCCTATTGGTTTCCTACACCACAAGGCATACCCGTAATGAGTGCATATGACCCAAACAATGCGCCTTGTATACAAGGAGGCAATACTGCTATCACTAATCCAATTTTTGTATGTTCACCCCCTTATACAAATATTAGTACACAAGGATCATTTAGTGTCATGTATAATATCACAAATAACATTTGTTATGGGGGTAGTACTGGCAATATTGCATATCAAATTACTGGAGGTGTAACTCCCTATAATGTTTTACTCAATGGTATTGTAACAAATAATAATCCTATCACCGGTTTAGTGGCAGGTACATATACTATGGCAGTAACAGATAATAATGGTTGCATTAATCAATTCGAATTTACGATTACACAGCCAACACAAATAGCAGTGACTGCTAGTGCTACTACTATTAGTTGCAATGGTGCTATTAGCACGCTTTCAGCCACTGGTTCTGGAGGTACACCAAGTTATAGCTACAGTATGAATGGTGGTGCGTATCAAGCGGGTAACACATTTAATACTCAAGCTGGGACTTTTACCATTACCATTAAAGATGTCAATAATTGTACAGCAAATACAGTAATCAATGTAACACAGCCTTCAGCGATAGCCTTTACGAATAGTAGTTTTGTATCACCACTTTGCTATGGCTTAAGTAATGGAAGTATTACTATAAATGCAACAGGCGGTACTGGAATGTTAGCCTATAGTATCAACCCCAACGCCAACCAACCTACAGCAGGCAATTTTACTGGACTAAGCGCACAAGTTTATACTATTACAGCAACTGATGTGAATAATTGTACAGTAACAACAATTATCAATGTAACACAACCTCCTTTATTAGTATGGTCTACAACCTCCTTTACCAATATTACTTGTTCGAGTCCGCTGGCAAATGATGGAAGTATAAGTGTACAGGCAAGTGGTGGCACGGGTACAATTACCTATATACTAGATTATCCTGGAGGTCAATTGCAAAATACCAATGGCATTTTCTCGTCTATCGTAGCACATAGCTATACAGTTACAGCAAAAGATGTCAACAACTGTACGGTGAGTACTATCATAGAATTGATAGACCCTAACACTGGCAATTTCTGTTGCTCACCACAAGCACAAAACCTCATAGCCAATACACCTAATGTGATATTGAAAATAGCCCCCCAAGCATCAGATCTAGTTTCACAATACGGCAATGTGATAACAGGTAAAACCTTTTATATTGATGATGTATTTACTATTGACGATGATATTACATTCAATGGTTGCACTTTATGGTTTACGCAAACAGGTAGTATACAATTAACGCAAAATTTTGATATAACAATAGAGAATGGCTCAGTGTTGAAAGCAAGTTGCGAATTTTGGTCTGGCATTTTTGCAAGCGACCCGCAGAATAAAGTAACCATAAGTCAAAGTTCTATTCAACAAATGCAGGCAGGCATTTATATATTCAATAATGCAGTAATAGAAGCCACCTCGTCCACATTCAGCAACAATGATAACAGATCAATACTTTTTTCTGAAATTACCGACATAAACTATGGAGGTATTATCAAAGACAATATATTTATTGGTGATATTAACATTAATAGCAATATTCCACTACATGGAATTGAAATTGAAAATAGTTCAAATATTAAAATTGGAGATTTGAATAATGCCGGTAGTTTCAATACATTTAAAAACTTGCAAAATGGAATTGACATAAGAGGTTGGGGTAACTTAGCTGGAATATTGGGGACCAATTCAAATCAAATCGGAATTTATAATAATAAATTTGAGGATATACTTTATCCGGGCAATCAACCAACTTATAATTTTATTATGCAAGATATTTACAATAGTCCCAAGGGTAGTGCCGTTTATATTGATTACAGCACAGCGCCTTCATTTGATGCTCATACTACAGTAGGTTATACAGGACTTACTACATCAACAACGGAGCTTATGAAAAATTGTACTAAGGCCATAGTAAGCAAAAACAATAGCCTCAATGCTGAAAAACTTTTCATCATGAATTGTGATTTTGGTATTATGAACCATAACCTAATGAACAAAGAAGTAAATGTAATAGACAATAAAATAGACAATGCTCATATTGGTACACAATTAGCTGGCAACTATACAAACTACAATGTTTACCATAATGAAATATCAATAAACCAAGGTGTAGAAGTAAGTAACGCTGGCTACGGCATGATGGCGATGATGTACCCAGCCATAGGTATTGACATAAAGCAAATGAACCAACCATTTATTGCAGCACAATCACATACTGTGGATTTGAATACAATAAAAATTCCTTACTATGCAGGGAAAGGTATTGCAAACCAAGGAACCAACGGAAGCGAAAAAGTAAAAAATAATACTATACTTTTTACAGTAGCACAAGGGACAGCCTATCCAGTATTGCCCTACCATGACCCTAGTTTGTACGGCGTGTACAATAGCAATTGTAAAGACTTTACGTTAGATAATAATTTAGTTGATGGTCAATATTCAAATGGAGTTTACAACACAACATACAGTAAAGCTTATTATTTTGAAACTTGTGATGAAATGATTGTAAGTTGCAATAAAGCACGAGCTACAAAGCAAGGCTTATATGCTTGGGGTACAATCAATACATCTCCTCATAAAATTCACCACAACAAATTCAAGTATAACCTAAACCCATTATACACTTTAGATGCTGGGAATATGACGCAGGGTACTTTTGGTAATATTGGAGGCCTCAACGGGTATGATAATAAAAATGAATGGTTGTACAATACTAATAATAAAACCTATTTGCAAAGCCAATGGTTTAAGATTTGGAGAAATAGTACAACAACAACGCCTAATTTTATTAAAACAATTCCTTCTTTATTAGATATGAACCAAGGGGAAAGTGGTTCGCCTGCTGCAAATCAATATAAATATGGAGTTGATAATATAGGCATTAATCCTGTCACTGAAGTATGTACTTTAGACCCTTTATTTGATAATTCCAATCCTCCAGTAACTGTGATTACGGCAGGTGGTTCCGATGTGGATTATGCCGAAACAATTGCTTTGCAAAACGAAACCTATATCAACTTTTTGCAAGTAGGTGAATGGCTCAATAACCGCTGGTTATTTGACCGGCTAACTGAAGATGAAAGCTTACGAAATAGCAGTGCTATTTTAACCGCTTTTTATAATAACTACGAAAATACTACTATTGGGAATATCGAGCAGGCAGATTTAGCATTGAATACCTTGTTTGATTTTACTGGGAGTGAGAACGATTTGATAGTGCTTTATAATGAAGCATTGACACGGAATAATGAAATAGTGAGCACAGAGTCGCATGAAATAAACGAAAAAATAATCAATGAAATTGCTCTGCGCATGACTAGATATGGGATTGATAGTGTAAGTGAGGTGCAAAAACTGGAGCTGGAATTGTTGGCAAATACTTGTCCGTTTGTTGGTGGTTCTGCAGTGTATAAAGCCAGAATATTATGGGCAATTTACAATCCAATGGCGCAATACAATGATCGTTTAATATGCTTGCAAAATGTGGGTCAAAATAAAAATGGTTTTGGGGGGTATGTTAATTTAGATAGCTTGTATGAAGCACAAGTAAATGAAGATGCAACTAAATTAGCGAATCAATTAGGGTTAAGTAATATGGTAAGCCAAAATGAAATTAGAGTAAACGGCTTAGATAATTTTGAAGATATTGTACTATATCCCAATCCTGCAAATGACTATATTAACATTAGCAACAATGGCAAGGCAGGAGAATTTTGTTTATACGATGGGATAGGTCGTCGTGTATTGAAACAAACATTGAATAATAGTAATACCATAACAAAAATCAGTTTACCTAAATTGAGCAATGGCTTGTATAACTACAAAATACTAATGGATAATGGCACCTATACAGGAAAAATAAATATACGTCAATATGAATAAGTCAGCACTAATACTATTTCTATTATGCATAAAATTTCAAACACTATCTTCACAAGATAAGCGAGGAAACACTTTTATATTTGGCGGTGGTGGCATATATGCAACTTGTACCGATACATCCAAGCCATTAACAGGTAGATTATTTACACCACCAAATAACTATTCTTTTTTAACTTCCGCTAGTAATATCTGTGATAGTGCAACTGGACAATTATTGATGTTGTCTCAAGGCATGGTATTATACGATACTTCAGGTAATATTATTGAAAATGGGGACACTCTAGTACCCTCTAAAATGTACAATCACAACGGCTATCCAAGTGGATGGTGTACACAGGGTTCACTGATTTTACCTAAAGGAAGTAATGGTTTGTATTATATATTTACACCTGCTATCACTGATTCTAACTATGATTATTATGTGGTTGGTAATCAAAATAAAGTACCCTTTGATTTATTGCAGTATCATATTGTAGATATGAATGCAAATGGTGGTATGGGAAAATTAATACAAAAAAATATGTCCTTATTGACTAATGTAGAAATGGCAAAAGTTGGTATGATGGCCTGTAAACATGCTAATGGTTATGACTGGTGGTTGCTCAAGCAGGCATTAGATACTAATATGGTATATACTTTTTTAGTGACCAAAGATACTGTGCTATTGGACACGATACAAGGATTTGCAGAACCTCATTTTGGGTATTACGACTTATGGGGGCAAAGCTGTTTTAGTAATGATGGCAGTAAGTATGCTTTTGCTACTGGGGGCGGGTATTTGAATAATAAAGGGGCACATTTATTTATAACTGATTTCGATCGCTGTTATGGTATTCTATCCAATATTAAGGAAATTTATGTACCATATGATTCATCACTAACTCCGAATGATATTATTTTTGGTCCATATAGTGATTCATTAATTACTGGTGTTTGCTTTTCTCCCAATGATAGTTTTCTTTATGTTAGCAGGCGATATAATTTGTATCAGTTTGATATTAATCAACAAGATACTAGTTTGTCTTGGAAATTGATACAGCACGGTCCTGACACATTGTATAGTATATTTAGCCACATGCTTTACGGTGCAGATAACCGTATTTATATTGGTCATCAAGGTTGCTCACCAAGTTCGCAATTAAGTGTAATCGATTCGCCCAATAACAAGGGAAGCGCTAGTAATTATTGTAAACTATGCACGAGATATGACCCAGGACCTTGTACAAGTTCGCCGTCCAATATGCCCAATTTTAATATGCCAAAAAAGGAGCCTTGCTGGCCGCTAGGCAGTATGCTGGTTGCAGTTGAAAATAAGCAGTTAGAGGTATATCCAAATCCTAGTAGTACCGTTTTTTATATTAAAAACAGAAATGGCATGAAGAAGGAATTGTATACTATGTTGGGAGAGTTATTATATACAACTACTAAAAATGAAATAGATGTGAAGCATTTTACGAAAGGAGTTTATTATCTTCGATGCCTGCCAGTCGGGCAGACTGGTGAGAATGAAGTGAGAAAAGTAATTATTGAATAAAATGTATGAACAATGTAAATACAATACAGGCACAAGAAGGCAAACGCTCAATGGCAACGCCCCATTCTTGCGCCAGTGGGATAGTAAAACGCATATTTCATTAAATGATTTTGCGAATGGTTTGTACCATTACGAAGTGGAATTTGCGAATATGAAAAAAACTATCGGAAAATTTATCATTCTAAAATAATTCACCATGAAAAAACTAATATTATTCATTTTCATTATAATTACTTTAGATGTTAGTGCACAAGATAAAAGAGGTAATACATGGGTTTGTGGTGCTTGGGCTATGACAGCTACATTTTCCGATACTTCAAAACCTATTTTAGGTCAAATATTTAATGGACCAGGCAATGGGGGGGCATTTCTTACATCCACCAGCAATATTTGCGACAGTGCCACAGGCAAATTGCTCTTTATGTGCAATGGTGCTCGTATATGGGATACTCTGGGTAATATTATGGAAAATGGAGATAGCTTAATGCCTACTAAATTATACACACTCAATACACCACCAATAGGACAGTGTACGCAAGGTTCACTCATATTACCCAAAGGGAGCAATGGTTTGTACTATCTGTTTACCCCTACTATGACTGATAGTATGTATGATTATTGGATGAATTATCCACCACAAAACAAGTTCTTTTTTGATTTATTTACCTTTCATATCATTGATATGAATGCCAATGGGGGCATGGGCAAGGTTGTACAAAAGAATATCAAATTGTTGGAAAACGCTGCTATGGCAAAAGTGGGTATGATGGCATGCCGACATGCCAATGGCTATGACTGGTGGCTTGTAAAGCAAGGTATAGATACCAACAAAGTGTTTACTTTTTTAGTAACAAAAGATACCATAGAGTTAAAGCATATACAAATCTTTGCAGCACCTAAATTTGGGTTTTATGACTTACGTGGGCAAGCTTGTTTTAGCAGCGATGGCAGCAAATATGCCTTTGCTACTGGTGGGGAAAAAAGCAATGGGGCACAACTGTATATCGCCGATTTTGATCGCTGTTCTGGCCTATTGAGCAATCCCAAAACATATAATGTACCCATAGAAATTACAAACTATCCTTATTTTGACAATATGGGAAGGAAAGATTCACTAATTTATGGGGTATGTTTTTCTCCCAATGATAGTTTTTTATATATTACAAAGTCCTTTAATGTTTATCAATTTGAATACAACAACCCCGACAGTAGTCTGGCATGGTACAGAGTACATCGCTACGATACGTTAGCAGAGTACATTTTGTTTGGCCAATTGCAATTGGGAATTGATGGTAGGCTATACTTGGGAAAAGGTTCTGGCAATGAAAAACATAACAATGTCATCAACAAGCCAAATATCAAAGGTGCAGGTTGTGAGTTTTGTCAGTTTTGTTTGGATTTTTCTTTTCTTAACAATGTAGCCAGTACATCGCCTCCCAATATGCCTGATTTTAATCTAGGTAAGTTAGAGCCGTGCTGGCCTTTAAACAGTAGTGACGTAGGCGATGTAAGATATGAGATGTTGGTGGTGTATCCTAATCCAAATAATTTTAAATTGAAAATTAAAAATGGAGATTTGAAAATGAAAGAGTTGTATAATTCGGTAGGGCAAATGGTATTGAGTACTAATGAGTATGAAATTGATGTGAGTGGTTTGTCTAAAGGCATGTATTATCTTCGGTGTGGGAATCAGGTGAGGAAAGTAATAATTGAATGATGAACATTAATGAAAATAAATACAACAATAACATTCTGTGTTCGCAGAGTCTCCCGCTTCGGGGACTCTGCGACTTCGAGGTCGTAATCAACTACGAATATTTTATTTATTTTAATTCATGTCTGTGAGCCAAAAAAATACCCTACAGTAGCGGAATCGTTTCTGTGACATTTATCTGTGCGTGTTGGTTACCGCTGTTTGAAATCACTAATGGATATGATTTTGAATATAAGCCTGTTTGTCTGTGCAAACAGACAAGTTCTTTGATTATTTAAAGGCAAACGGGTATAATGTAAATGCATACTTTATCATGCCTGATCATGTTCCTGCGAAATTAAGATTCACATATACTGAAAAATGGATCAATCGAATTTTAGGCGATGGAAAAGATTCATCACTTATGACTTTATTGAAAAACTACAGGCGAATCACAGAAAAGATATTTTATTGAACAAAAACTGAATTATATACATATGAATTCTTGTGTATGTAATCCGCATTTGGCAAAATATCCTATTGAATATTTACATTGTTCGGCAAACATTTATCTTGGGCGTAGTCAAATTATTTATCCAGTTGAACATGTAATGAATATGAAAGATATTAACTTTGACAAACAGATAAAATAATAAAAATGAATGTATGCAGATAATATGTGAAGAAGAACATTTCGTTCAGAATGTCGCAGAGTCCCAGAGGCTGGAGATTCAGCGGGGACAAAAGCAAGACAAAACAAATTTTACTGGCAAATTAATAGTAGAGTAGGTATGAAAAAGAAAATTAGTACTTGCATCTATTTGATGCTGATATCATCTTTAATATATAGTCAACAGAATAAAAGAAATAATGTGTGGGCTGTTGGTTATCAGCCAGTTGTAAAATTTAACTTTGATAATGGGCTGATTATTGATACAGTAACAAACGCTGGAGTTATTAATCCACCATTTTGTCTAATAAAGTCCTCAAGTTCTACAATTTCTGATACAAATGGAAATTTATTGTTTTTCTCAAATGGCTTTGTTATTTATGATTCTGCAGGATTTGCTATACAGGATGGTTTATATGTAAATTGCCCGTATGGTCTAGTTCTTACCAATTACTATGGAGGTGCGAGCCTTTTCGATCAAACATCCATTATACTCCCTAAAAAAGGCAATACCTATTATGTATTTAGTACTGGGATGAGTGATAGTGTGGCTAATAATTATATAAATCATGTATATACTGAATTTGATGTGCTGAACTATAGCGTAGTAGATATGGATAGCAATGCAGGAAAGGGCAAGGTAGTGCAAAAGAATGTAGTGCTTGCTAATAAGCAGCATTATGTAAACTGCGCCATGCAGGCTGTGAAACATAGTAATGGAAAAGACTGGTGGCTGGTGAAGGCTGACTGTATTAATAATCGTTATCAGGAATTTTTGGTAAAAGAAGATTCAATCTTAGGACCATATTATCAAGATATACCAATAAATTATCAAGGAGATTTTTGTTACTTTTTAAGTAAAATTTATTTTAATAATACCGGTACACAGATGGCAAGTAGTATATGCGGGCATATTTTAGGAGGTCCTTTTTATTACAGGAATGGTGTAGATATTTTTGATTTTGACAGATGCAATGGAGAACTCACATTCAAGAAAAGATACGAAGTACCAGAAGATACTTCCAGCTATCCAAATTATGATGTACAAGTAGGATTAAGCTTTTCGCCAAATGACAAATTATTATACATGAGTAATTCCTATACAGTATATCAAATAGATTTAGAAGATACGAATACATACAACGCATTATTTATACATGGCCCTGATACTACAATTGCACAGTTTCCAGAATATAATACAATAGGCCTCGCTCCGGATGGGAATATATATATGGGATATTGGAACGGCAGTAAATCTATGAGCTATATAGACAGCCCCAATGTAAAAGGACTGGGTTGTAATTTTGTATCTCATGGCGTGTGGCAACCTTATACATATCTGATGAGTCCACCTAATATGCCAAACTACGGATTGGGGGCGGATACTGTGCTGTGCTGGCCGCTAGGTAGTAGTGAGATAAGAGATGAGAGATTAGAGAATTTAGAAGTATATCCAAATCCTGGTTCTACTA
>OEIV010001319.1_pt1 | contig 11586 bp, 6 predicted proteins | sample 1539231 | NCBI WGS metagenome assembly OEIV01 (sample SAMN03794762, study PRJEB22550) | activated sludge metagenome | feature: wastewater treatment plant; material: activated sludge; isolation source: Wastewater treatment plant of a petroleum refinery complex | place: Argentina: Buenos Aires ... | reverse complement strand
CTAATGACAATTTGCCGGTGTAAAATTGCCATAAATCAAAATACAATTCTTGATTAGCGATATCTAAATCACCATTTGTAAGAATTGGAATTTTCCAAACTCCTTCCGTTGTTCCATTGGTACCAGCAACATATAGAGAATTGTTGAAGACCCTTGCTGATCTATATAAGCCAGTAACAGTATATGTAGTTACTACTTTGTTTTGATCAATTCTTAATATCTTGTTGGCTGCTCCAACTACCCATAAATTATTATTTAAATCAAATTCAATATCTTTAGCAAAAACTCCTGCTGGGAGAGTAACCCAAGGAGATGCAGGTGCGATAGCTTCAACTAATTTCCATACTCCATTAATAGTTCTGCTGCCGTATAATTCATTATTTGGTCCAAATTTTAAACAATCGAATAATTTAGCATTACCCTTTGGGATATAATCTGATAAGACTGAGTCTGGGGTAATTTTTTTAATTCCTGAATTATCAATTGAGACAAGCATATCGCCAGTGCTATTAAAAATAAAAGCATAAGGTATTTGCCCATTATTCGGATCGAAACCAAAATATTCATCCGACGCAGCAAGTAACGTATAATCAACAACATTACTAAAATTTTCACTTTTATAACTTGCAACTTTGATTTTAACATTATCTGCAATAACATTTGCTGCACGTACTTTTATTTGTGTATTAGTAACACTTAAAACTGTGCCTTTTGCACCATTAAAGGTTACTGAAACGCTGTCAACACCTGGTGCAAAGTTAGAACCGGTAATAGTTAAAACTGTTACTCCCGCAAGGCCAACATTTAGAGGTTCTATAGAATTTATTATCGGGGCAGGTTGTCCGCCGGCAGGCAGGTCCATTAATGTTGGAGCAGGATCGTCTGCACAACTAAGTATGAATAATAATCCTATAACTAAAAATGTATTAAAAATTTTGTATTGTATTTTCTTCATAATTCTTTCTCTTCGAAAAAATTTATTAATAAGCTAAATTAAGTGATACTCTGTGTACGTTATCAAATATTCCAAATGGAGTATAAGAATAATCAATCGCAAACTTTATATCAGAAATAGATTGTTTAAATCCAACACCTAAACTAAACTCCTGCTCATCCGTTGGGAATGTATATCCACCGCGTAATGCAAATGTTTCCATAAATAAATACTCTGCACCAAAAGATAATTGTTCAGGGTAATCTCTTGGATGTGAAGCATCAACGGCAACAAGAAGCGAGTGCATTTTTTTATCTACATCAATAAAATCAAAAGCATTGATTGAAACACCAATCTTGAATAGTAAAGGTAACTGAAATTCCTCATCTTTATATTTTATTTCAGTAGCAAAATTTCTAATGCTCATACCAAAATCAAGACTTTTAAAACCTGTGTGATAAAGGATTCCAAAATCAAATGCAAAAGCATCGACTTTATTTTCTTCTACCTTACCATTTCCTTCAGTATCGTAACCTGTCACTGCGGTTCCCATAGATTGTCTTGTATATTTTACATTGCCGCCAACCGAAAATTTTTCAGATAATTGATTCGCATAACCTATTCCCAAAGCAAATGAAGTGGGTTTGAAATTACCAACTTCAAGGAAACCATCGCCGTTAGGAGCAACAACAGTTCCTATAAATTCGCCATAATCTACTGCAACCAGAGAAACTCCAAACACACCATACTGTCCATCAAATAAATTAAATGCAGCGCTGCCATATATGTAATTTATATCTGCTATCCATCTGGTAGTTCCAAATGAAAAATCTGAGTATCCTTCCAACTCAGCCATTACTGCCGGGTTATAAAGCATAGCAGATGATTTTGTAAAAACTGCAGTTGTTGCATCACCCATACCGGTAGCACGGGGATCAAGCGATACGCTCAGAAATTTCATTCCTGTTTGAGCAAGCTTTTGATTATCCTGAGCAAATGCAGTAAGAGCTACAAAATTAAAAATTAAAATTATAAGTACGATTGTAAAACTTAATTTTCTCATGTAATACCTATTTGCTTTATCTTAATTAAGCGAACAAATTATTTTTAAATTTAGACTAATCATTTAACCAAATCAACTGTCATAAAAGAGTATCCGCTTGTTATAACTTTATTTGATCTACTTAAATTATAAGAAACGTTGCTTTGAGCAGAAGCAGGGACTGTCCCTTCTAGAACAATTATAAATGGACTTGAGCCATTTGTTCTGCCATCTTTATATTCAAGACTAATATATACTTTAGCATTAGATAGATCAGTTGGAAATGTTAAACCTACAGGAGCACTATTTAATAAATCTTCTCCAGGAAATTCGAACCCAGCTAAAGTTCCACTATAACCTGAAAATAAATCAGCTTCATTTACATCTGAAAATCTCCCTGTTGAAACTAATTGTCCATTGATATCAATCCATCCTTCATAAACCCAACCAGCGTAAAGTTCAGGTAGTTTTTTTAGTCCACTAACAGGATTTGTTGATGCAGAATCTATAAACCAAACACCGCTTAATTCATTACTGTTTGGACCATCTGTTGGTGTTGTAAGATTATAATATCCATTTAGATTTTCAAAGTTAGCAGCATTATCACCAATACTAAGATTTGATGAAGCATATGAAAATGTACCAGAAAGTAGTTTTCTATCACTGGGTACTAAACCTGAGTCATTTGCCACAATTTTTCTCTCAACAGTAAGATAAAATAATTCTGCACGTTGTAATGAACTTAATGGTTTATCTGAATTATAAATAATATTTCCATTCTGATCTGCTTCTAATACAAAAACTCTTTCAGCAATCTTTTTTAGAGTTGCTTTGTTTTCATACTGAAACCATCCTACAAAGGTCATACTATCTGGCAAAGCAGGCAATCCTGTTATATTAGTTTCAAATTTACTAACATTAAGAGTATCACCATTCTCAAAGTAATCGCAGCCGGCAATAAATAAAAGGAGTGTAGCAAATACTACAAAAAATTTAGTATTCATTGTAAATACCTTTTTATAAAAATTGTAATTTCCAGATGATGAATTATAAAATTTCATTTTTTTCTATCTGATTATGGCAAACTTAGCAATATGATTCTCACCTGTCTCATTATTGGTAACAACAGCAATATAAATTCCGCTAACCACAAATTGGCTGGATGAAGTAACAGATTTCCAGTAAGCATCACCGCTTCCATTTGTATGATCTATAGTGTAAATCAACTCACCCAATTCGGTATAAATTCTAATCGTGCAATTTCCCGGTATATTGTAAAAAGCAATTTTATCTTCGTCAATTGTTCCCGGGAATCTTACAGATTCATCAGAATTAATAATATACGGATTAGGTACAACACGAATCTGATTCATTGAGGTTCCAGCAGGTCTTTGCAGATTTGCTGCGGTATAAGTTTGCGTATAGATTCTATTACTTTCTAATTTACCGGCAGGTGTTCCAGGTCCGCCTGGTTGATCAGTTCCAACTGCTGTTACATAATAAAAATAATTAAATCCACGAACTAAATTTACGTCATCATAATTTGTTGTACTTGAAGGAACTTCGGCAATCAATTGATAATCTTCATCATAATCACCTAATGTTCTGTAGATTTTAAAGGATGCAGGTGGATTTGGATCATTACCATCAACAGTCCATTTTAAAGATATTCTATCACCACCGCTGTTAACTTCAAAAGTTAATGGTGGTTTTGGTGGCAACGGGATATTCCATCCGGATTCAAAATTTTCTTTAGCCCTTTGAAAAGTAGTAAAGAGAGAGTCTCTACCCTTATCAATAACTAATTTATTCTTATTGTAAGCACTTAAGGTTCCGGCCTTAAATTGTCTACCATATAAAATTTGATCAGCTCTGTTCATACCAGCGGCACCTTCAATCATAACTATTGTAATACTTTGGCCGGGCAGTAATGTATATGGTCCGTAGCCATTATTGAAAGAAAAACCACCAGAGTTACCAAGATTAGGATTAACCGTTTGAGCTGCAAAATCTCCGCTAGGTGTAACAAGATCTGCATGACGTGGATACTGATGTCCTTTTGACATAAAGAGATATTTTGCTTCCATATCTGTTGTGTTGAATGCATTTGCCCCTGCTAAAAAAGAACTGCCATCAGAATTTTCGAAGGAAGTAGTTGAAGGTTGTAATGGATCATCTACTTTTTCAGTTGGAGATTTATCTGCATACAAAGTAGAAACACCTAAAAATTGAGTACCGCCTAACCTGCCGATTGTATCACTCTTTGCATTCCATTTTAATGCTTCTGTACTGAGAGTCCACATAGGACCGCCAATGTTATCATATGCAACATCTTTTTCGGTGGTATAGCCGTGCCAAGAAAACTGACATCTAAACTGTTCACCTATAGGATCAGGTTTACTTGGATTACCATCACCGCGAGCATCATTCATTGTATTTTTTCCCCAGCCAGTAGAATTTCCTATAACATATCGGACTGATTGGTTTACAGCATTTCTATATGTCCAGAAATTGTACATATCCTGAACCGTGTTATTTGGTAGTTCGATGGTAGTCGTATCACCGTCAGTATCACCAGTATTGGTAAAAGTATACTCATAAACAATATAATTATCATTGTATTGCTGACTAAATTCAAAGATTTTTCTTTCCATCGTAACACCAATTTGGGTAGCAACTTTATTAATAATCATTCTATCCCATTTCATATCCTCATCAAATCTATCAATCACCAAATCTTTTCCAGAAGAAGGAACACCATCAACAGTAACAATGGTTGGTTCAAATCTCGAAACCATTTCCATCTGAATTGGATAGGCAGCAAAAAATTGAGGATTTCTAGGACCGACTGTTACAACTTTATACGGGAAATAGTTCCCATTCTCATCAGTAAAATTTTTGCATCCAATCCACCAGCCTCTTGCAGCCTGCATATCCTGAGATCTGTAATAAGCCGGCCATTGCATTCCAAATTGTTGATAGAGCTGAAAACCTTCCTCCAATTCAGATCCAATTGAAGAATACCAGTTATGAAGTGAACCGGCAGCCATCCAAACATTTTTGTACTGAGCTTGTATATTATTTATTGGAATAAGAATTAAAACAAGAAGGATTGTAATTACTTTATTCCTAAAAAACTCTTTACCAATTATTTTCATTATTTCCTCTACTTTAACTTCATTCAATAATATTATAGATTAATATTAAACTTCAATCCAAAGAATACATCTCTTGGATTTAGAAAAGTCATATAATTTAAGTTAGGCATATCTATATACGCTTTATTATCTAAAACATAATCCATTCTTGAACTACTTACAGCTTGCCATGCATTATTTGACCATTGGTAATATCCCTTTGATATAGCATCATAGTAGTAAGCGCTGCCATTTGGATTTGTGATTGATTCCAAACTACTTACATATTCAATAGGTTGATAAGGAACATCAAGATCTCTGAAATCGCCCGGGGTATCATTACCAGGAATATTAGAATAAGATTCAGGATCAGAATCATTTTTGGAAAATTCTTTAACTATATCATCTTCCATATGAAGCGATTTAATGTATTTATCGTAGTCATCAAGATTTCTGAAGCCTGCTCTGTCATAATTCATATATTTAATGTTGAAAATGTTATAAACATCTACAAAAAACTCTAACTCCACAGGACCGAAGTCTATTGCTTTAGATAGTCTGATATCTACGTTAAAAATATCATTCCACTGCATATTATTTAGGAATCCAGGTTTTGTTGAACCACCACCTGTCCAGGTTATATAGCGCCCTGATGACCAAGCGGCTAATATGCTAAGTCTTAATTGGTCTAAAACTTTAACTCCACCAAGATCAGGACCCCAATCTAAAGGAGTGAAAATATCGATATTTGCTCTTGCATACGGCTGAGGAATTGGTTTGCTTTGTTCAATGTTACTTTTATTTGCATTTTCATAAGTTTGTTGAGCAATTGGATTTTCATAAGCCGATAAATATCCAAAAAATCCGCTTGAGGAAACCATATAAGTATAATTGACAAATCCAGTAACCCATTCACCACGATTCTTTCGGATGTCAATTTCAAATCCTCTAATATCAGCATAACTTATGGGTTCTGGAGTTGTATAGTTTACACTACCATCCCTGCTGATATAAGTAACTAAACGAGATTGGTCCTTAACATCTTTATAATATCCTTTCAGGCTAAATAAAAATTGGTCGAAAAGATTTTGTTCGTAACCCAATTCGTAAGCTACTGTAAGTGGTAAAGGATTTGATGGATCAGCAATACGAGTAATATTATTGAATGCCTGACTCTGTCTTAATAAAAATAAATCCTCGGGAGTCGGTATTGATCTAAAATGTCCATAATTAAAATATAATTTACTATTAACAGAAATAGGAAATGCAATGCCCATTCTTGGACTAATATTAAATTGTTTTTCAACTTTTTCTTTTGCTAAAAGATTATCGATATCAGAAGCAAATTGTCCGGATAATGCTTTATTGTAAGGATCAAATACATACCATTCTCCACCCGGATCAGAATAATCAACACGTACACCGATATTAGCGATCATTCCTTCAAATTCAAGTTTATCCTGAACATATAATGCAAGCTTTTTAGGATAAGTATGCCATACAGATCTTGAATTACTAGTTGGTAATGATGGCTCACTTAATCCATAATTAACATTATTGTCAGTAGAAATAAATTCAATACCTGTCTTTACATAATTATATTTATCAACCTGACTAACATAATCCACTTTAATACTGTAAGTAGCTAACTTACTGGTATCTCTTGAATTGCTCCAACCTAATCCCATATTCATTGAAGATCCAATTCCACCAGCAGTACCACTATAATATCCAAATGGTCCTTCATCATATCCAACACCACCAAAATAATATAGTGTTTCTGTATCTCTTGATCTTCCAGGATTTGTAGAATAATCTGAAGCGACTCTGCTTCCAACTACCTCATAGAAGGTCTGTGGAGTTAAAACATGGGTGAGCTTAAACCCAATCATATTTGTGTTTATTCTGCTTGGAGCCCAATAATCATAAGAATATATTTCCGCATCTAAATAGGTGAGACCTGAACGAAAGTCTAGCTGATTTGCTACACCGGCAACTGATTGAAATAATCCTGGGCCTCCAGCTCTGCTGCTGGCCGTTCCGGTTTGAGCACCAGAGAGTCCTTCGACTGATAATTTAATACCTTCGGTAAGGTCAGCGGTAAATTTAAGCTGCATATTATAATCCCGATAAGCATCAGTAGAGAGAGGTATAAGGTACATGGTTTGAGCTCTTCTGTATGAAAAAGCAAAACGCAGATTTCCTAATTGTTGTGCATATGGTACCGGTCCGTTTAAATTCATATCAACATCAAAATCGGCATCCTGAATATCCATAACTTTTCTGTGCTGCCATAAAAAAACTCTTTGTGCTGCTTCAGGTGTTAAATCATCTGTGGGATCGTCATTACTTAAAAGTTGCTGTGATACAGTATTCCATCCACCTTTAAATTCTTGGTATTGACTTTGAGTATAAGTGTCCCAATTACCGTTATTTGTTCCTGTCCATGCTACAGCATCATCAATATATGGTCTAATCCAATATGAGTTTGGAGAGTTAAATGCATCACCCGCATGTTTTCTTCCAGCAGGTCTATATCTACCTATAAAAGAAAAATTATACTTATCTCTTTTACCTTCTTTAGTAACAACATTAATTAATCCTGATCGTATATCTCCATATTCAGCATTAAATCCACCTGTTTGAATTTGCAAATCTCCAACTGAGGTTAAGCTGATTCCTGTATAAGGTGTATTATCTCTTGCATCTCTGAGTGTAATACCATTAACTACAAATGCTGTTTGATCACTTGCACCTCCACGTATCGTTAAACCTTGAACACCAGCCTGTAACCCGATAACAGATGAAACACTAGCAACAGGTAAGTTTTCAATTTCCTTAATATTTAGATTTATTACGCTGGAGGAAATATCCTGCTTAACTATTGTTTGCACCGCAACAACAACAACTTCTTCTGTTTCAAAAGTGCTTGAGCTAAGATTTGCATTTGTTTCTGTGGTAAGATCTATGTTTACACGAACATCTTTAATTATTTGAGGCGTATAACCAACCATTGATACTTTAAGGTTATAAGTTCCTGGCGAAACATTCGTTATCGCATAATAACCGTCAACATTTGTTGCGGCACCCATTGTAGTGCCTTCGATGAGTACGTTTGCTCCAATCAGTACTTCACTAGTGGATGCGTCTTTTACGACACCGCTAATTTTGCCTACTTGTGCAACGATGTTTGTTGAAAAAATATTTAGTGCGAGTATGCTAATGAGTAGCAATTTTCTCATATAATATTACTCCTATTTTAGTCTCTTCAGTCTCGGAGGGAGTAGTTCTGATAAAGGATGCATAATGCATTCTTTTTTCTCAGACAATTATTAATCAGAACAAAAATAAAATTGATTAAATTTTCTACTAAAAAACTAAATAAATTAGTTTCTAAAGTCAATTGTTTTTATAGTTTGATTGTTTACCAAGTTTCGTTATTTTTTAACAATTAACTTGATAGTTGCTTACGCGCAAACAGTTCAAATGTCCTTATTCTATCTTTGTAAACATTGTTTGCATTCATTCTTACAATATCTAATTGAGCATCTGAATTTCCTTCCCATCTTCTGCACAAATATAATGAATGATATATCCTTCCAATTTTATATTGTCTGCTTATTGCAAGACCAGCCGAATAATCTTCACCGTAACTAACATTTGGAATTTTTATCTCACGCAAAACCGGAGTATAAAACGCACGCGGTGCACCAAGTCCGTTTATTCTTAAAGCATTATTAGGACCATTATCATTAGTCCATTCCTTATGATCAATTAATCCCGGTGGCAGTTCGTTAAGATTAAAATCTGTTATCTGATAAGAACCAATAACCATTGCACATTTTTCTTTATGAAATATATCTACAACTGTCTGCAAAGTATTTTCATCTTTATAAATATCATCGCTGTCTAATTGCACTGCAAACTTTCCGCATTTAATATGATGGACACCAGTATTCCAACAGCCGCCGATACCGAGATCATTTCGTTCCGGTATATGATGAATTAATCGTTCATCTTTTTTAGAAAATGATGAAACTATTTCACTTGTTCCATCTGTTGAATGATTATCTATAACAATCAAATTAAATTTAAAACTTGTTTTTTGCTTTAGCACAGATGCAATGGCATCCCCGATAGTCTTAACACGATTTCTAACTGGGATAATAACAGATGCTTCAAACTCAAAATCTTTTGTAAGATTTAAATCTATTTCTTTAAAAGGCGGATGAACATAAGCTCCGATATCCATTAAATGCTGTGTCACAACTTTTTCCATTTCAATCTGCACTTCCCTGTTCTTGGGATCAACATAACTGAAATGCTTATCCTCTGTTCCCACTTCTTCAGAACTTTCAATCGTATAAAGGTATTCAGGTATTCTAAACAGTGGACCAAGTTGTGAAAGTTTTAACCGTAAGTTATATATTCCCGCAAATTTTAAATTGCCATTTTCATTCTCTGCAATCTTTTTAAGATGTTCCGTTTTAATAAATAGTATTTCGCCAAAGTCAAAATCATCACGTAGGCTTCCCTCCTGATAGTCGGTCACAGGATGTGGGATTTGTTTGCCTTTATCTTCCTCTAGATAATCAGAATATACTATCGAAGCATTAGTATTTACTGCAACTTGATAAAATCTATCCAGACAGAACTGACCCGGATTTACAGCTTTTTCACTTTGAACTAGCATTATAAAATCAGTCGATGCATAATGATCAATAAGTTTTATCGTTTCACTGCTCTTAAAGTTTTTACTTTGTATTACTTTTACATTTTCAAAAGATGAAAACTTTTCTTCGGATGATATTAGGATAATCTCTTTTACTAATTCAGATTCACTGAATCGTTTTATTGTTTTTTTATTTTCTTTTGGATTACCCTGTTGAAGAAAAATTGTAATTGAGTTTTTCATTTTATAATTCCGTATTTAATTAACACAATCAAAAATATAACTTCATTATTTAAGAAAATAGACTGCATATCATTTTATTTTTTTTTAATTTAAGTACAATTAAAATGTATTTAAAAAGAATGAATAATTGAGAATAAAATTAAGAGAGGTTTTAAATAATGAAGAAGTATTTATTAGTTATTTTCATCTTTATAACTAGCATGATAGCTGCGCAATCGGATTATCAGTTAATTGTTAAAGGTTCGTTAGAAGATGTTGCGATGAATCCTGTTTATTCTCCTGATGGAAGTAAAATAGCATACACAAAATCAAATTTTCAGGGAATTTGGATTTATGAATTGCAATCACAATCTACTTACCAATTAACGGATGAATCTGCTGCAGGGTTTGCTTTTAAATGGTCTGCCGATTCTAAATCAATTTTAACCCGCGTATCTAAGTATGAAGATATGAGAAGATACAATGCGGTAAAAGTTTTTGATGTTGATATAAGAGAATCAAAACAAATTACAGAATATAGAACAATGATGCCTTATCTTCCTATATGGGCAGATGGTGATTCAAAGGTTTATTTACCGGTTAAAGGCGATGATGAAGTTTTTTTATCAAACAAACAAAAAAATATTCTCACCAAAAATAACATAGTAACTTTTGAAAAGAATAATAAGATAGTTATCAAAAATCTTTCAAATAATTCTGAACAATCCTTTGAACCAGTTAAAGATTTTCAATATATAAATATATCTATTGCACCTGATGGAGCAAAAATCGTATTTGAAGTAGTTGGTGGAAATTTATTTACAATGAATATTGATGGGACCAATCTAACAGATATTGGCAAAGGCAACAGACCTAGATGGTCATTCGAAAGCAATAAAATAATATATATGATTACTGAAGACGATGGACACGATTACACAGCATCAGACATTTATATAATAAACGCAGATGGAACACAAAAAATAAATGTTACAAACACAAATGATACAATTGAAATGAATCCTTGTTTTGCACCTGACGGAAAATCAATTGTATTTGATGTAGTTAACGATGGTTCAATTTATTTAATGAATATTGAGTAACGGAGTAAATGAAAATGAAATCGATAAAAAATAATAATAAGATAAATTTCTTACTTTTAATTGTATTCTCAGTTGTATTGTTAAGTTTTCAAAGTTTTGCACAACAGGTTACGGGATTATCTGGTTGGAATATTTTCTTAGATCCCGGTCATAGTCAGAATGAAAATATGGGCATTTACAATTATTCAGAGGCAAAAAAGAATTTAAGAGTTGGATTAAACTTAAGACATATGCTTCTTGATTGGACAGACATTGATACTGTTTATATGTGCAGAACAAATGATCAGCAAATTGTTTCACTTACTCAAAGAACTGATTTAGCTAATTCACTAGGTGCAGCGCATTATCATTCAATTCATAGTGATGCATCAGCTTCGCCAACACCAAATAGTACTTTGTTTATGTGGGGACAACTTGGTATTGGAGGTCCTGAAAAAACACCATTTGGTGGAAAAAAAATGTCTCAGATTATGGTT
>OEIV010001318.1_pt1 | contig 11599 bp, 8 predicted proteins | sample 1539231 | NCBI WGS metagenome assembly OEIV01 (sample SAMN03794762, study PRJEB22550) | activated sludge metagenome | feature: wastewater treatment plant; material: activated sludge; isolation source: Wastewater treatment plant of a petroleum refinery complex | place: Argentina: Buenos Aires ... | reverse complement strand
CTACAGCCAAAGTGTTTTTATCAGCAATTATTAGCTTGAGTTGGTCGTTCTTCTTGATTTCTCCTTCTACTATTCGGAAATACAAGATAACTCCTCGATACTCATCGTAGTTTGAGTCAAACACCAAAGCCCTAAGCGGCTTGTCGACATTCACGGTTGGCCCAGGTATATCTTCTACTATTTTATCAAGCAATGTTTCTACCCCAGAGCCATCTTTGGCAGAAATACGCAATATGGAGTTGGGATCACAACCCAAAAGCGAAGCTATCTCGGCTGCGACTTTTTCGGGTTCGGCGGCTGGCAAGTCTATCTTGTTGAGTACGGGTATTATCTCTAGGTTTGCTTCAAGTGCAAGATACACATTGGCCAAGGTCTGCGCCTGTATGCCCTGAGCGGCATCTACCACCAACACAGCACCTTCGCAGGCTGCCAAGCTCCGACTGACTTCATAGCTAAAGTCTACATGTCCGGGAGTATCTATGAGGTTGAGTTGATGATCCTTCCAGTTCATACGGACTGGCTGGAGTTTGATAGTAATACCTTTCTCTCTCTCCAAATCCATAGAGTCGAGCAGCTGGGCCTTCATCTCTCGCTTTTCAACGGTACCAGTAAGCTCTAGCATACGATCTGCCAGTGTACTTTTGCCGTGATCGATATGAGCAATTATGCAAAAATTACGAATCTCACTCATACTACTTACTTATTCTTTTGATAATTTTTATTGGATGCATTATCTTTTGCAATATCTTTTCAGTCTCATGTACACGCAATAGTTTGGCAGCAATAAAATATACTACTACTCCGCTGAATGCTATTACAAAGAATTTAGGTGCAATAGTCGTAAAACCAATATCATCGCGATATAGCGGTATCACCCTGTTGATGAGTAAATATATCCAGGCTGACATAGCAAGACTGGCTATAGATATCTTGAGTGCAGAACGTCCAATAGATTTATAGCCATAATTACCAATCTTTCGCTTTAGAAGTATCATTAGAACTATTAGTTCATAAAATGTCGATATCGTAAGTGCTAGACCAAGACCAGACACGCCATATCTACTTGAAAAAATTATGCTAAATATAATATTGACTATGATAGAGCTAAGACTAGTAAGTAATGGAGTAAGCGTATCTTCTAGCGAATAATAAACCCTTGCGATCATGAAGAACAGACTGGTTGCTATAATAGATCCGGCCAACCAACCTAATGTATCTGCTGTAGCCTGATCTCCAAAGCCAAATAACAGTCGCACTATGTAACCACGCATTACTACTGCAATAGCTGCAGAGGGTATGACAAAAAACATGATAAGACTCATATCGCGAACTATTGCTGACGACAGCCTAGCCTTATCTTCCGACTTTGCAGCACGAATAAGACTCGGGAATACTGCAGTGGTGATTGCCATGCCAAATATACCAAGCGGTACATTTTTGAGATTGTTGGCATAGTAATAAGATGTGAGGCTACCGACTGCGAGTTTTGAGCTAATGGCAGTTTGTATAATCCAATTGAATTGATCGATTGCAAGGTCAATAGATCGAGGTATCATCAGCTTGATAGTACGTAAAACTCCAGGATGAAAGAAATCAAAGCTCAGGCCATATTTGAAATGTAACCCTATAATACCGAAGAACTGCAAAGCTAACTGTAAAGCTGCGCCTAGGGCTACACCATAGGCTACACCATAGATAGGTTGCTCTGGAAATAGCTTTGAAAGAAATACTATACCTATAATAATGCCGATGTTATAAAGCACGCTCGCCATGGCAAAAAGCGTAAACCTATTGAAAGCTTGTTGAATTGCACCAAGTACGCTTGATATAGAAAAAAGGAATGGGGTCACGAGCATTATTCGAGTAAGATTGACAGTGAGATCAAATCTTTGTTGATCAAAACCCGGTGCAAGCAAACCCACTAGTTGCGGAGCAAAGATAAATGCCAATGTGCAAAGCAGTATAGTAGCAACAGAAAATATATTTAGCAACGAGCTAGTAATATGCCAAGCTTCATCAGTCTTGTTTTTCTCTAAGTAACCAATAAAGACCGGTATAAATGATACGGCAAAAGCACCAGATACCAATATAGTAAATAAGAGATCTGGTATTCGAAAAGCGGCAGTATAGGCATCAGTACTAGCCGACACACCAAAGTTACTGGCAAGCAATCTGTCTCTGACCAATCCTAACAGTCTGCTCAAGAAATAACTGAGTGAAATCAAAAACGCCGCTACAGAGAGCGTTCGTGATTTATTTAGTCGTTTTAAAATATTTTTCACTGAGATGTATTATACCAAGATAAGGTCATTTATGGGAACATATATGATGAGTTTTTAAAGTGAGTTATTCAATATATTAAGCCCTAGATGTTCTAGGGCTAGGGCGAATTATTTATTTTGATCTTCAATCTTGCTGATATATTTGTTGAAATTGAACAGCGCTAATCCAAAAGATATATAAACCGACGAGATGATGAGCAGCAGGAACAAATTGAACTTGATGCCTTCTGCGGGTCCAGCGATGAGATAATACACTGCAAACGAGGCCACAATTGCGAAAGCAACGTATAGACCACAGAGCCTTTCATATGCTTTTGCAGTGGTGTCCTTGAGGGTGATGACTCCCCAAGAGAATATTCCTAGCAGAGATGCGTTGACCAACAAAGTCGCTACCAACTCGGGAATTACAAGACCGAAAAATGCAATTACCACAATCCCAATATTTGATGCAAGAGACAGCGTATCCCTGGCTCTCATGTGAGTTCTCCGTTCTTGAGTGGTCTAGGAGATTGTAAACTATTTCATCAGGTTACTCAAGTGCAGTTTTGGTATTTTTCTTTGGAGCTGATTTATCGACTGTATCAAATAACTTTTTGAACTCTGGACCTTCAATAGTTTCTTTTTCTATCAATGTCTTGGCTATAAGGTCAAGCTTAGATCTATTCTTGGTAATGACACTGTGGGCTTTTTTGCTAGCTTCATTGATTAGAGCTTTGACTTCTTCGTCGATAATCGCTGCAACTTCTTCAGAATAGTTACGGCTTTCACCCATTGATCGGCCTAGGAATACGGAATTTTCAGATTCACCAAATACCTGGTTGGATAGTTTAGGGCTCATACCGTAATCTGTAACCATGCGACGAGCAAGTTCGTTGGCATGCTTGAGATCGCTACTTGCACCTGTAGTAATGTCTTTGAATACTATTTGCTCGGCTGTGCGACCACCAAGACTCATCGCGATGTCATCTTTGAAGTCTGTTACGGAGTGCAGGTGTTTGTCTTCTTCTGGCAAGCTCCATGTCACTCCCCCAGCCATACCACGGGATACTATAGATACCTTGTGTACGGGGTTACAGTTGGGCAACAAATGAGATAGTAGAGCGTGCCCGGCTTCGTGATAAGCAGTGATTTCTTTTTCTTTATCATTGAGGACATGGCTTTTGCGTTCAGGTCCGAGAGCAATCTTTTCGACTGCTTCATGGAAGTCACCTTGAGCTATTTTCTTGCGGTTTTGGCGAGCTGCAAATATTGCTGCTTCGTTGGCTATGTTGGCTAAGTCTGCACCAGAAACACCTGGGGTTTTTTTGGCTATTTCACCGAGCTCTACGTCTTTCTCGAGTGGTTTGTTCTTGGTATGAACTTCTAAGATTTCTTCACGAGCTTTTAGGTCTGGGCTATCAAGAGTGATTCGTCTATCAAATCTACCAGGTCTTAGCAGAGCTGGGTCTAGTACGTCTGGTCGGTTTGTAGCAGCCATTACTATGACATTGGTACCTTGTTCAAACCCATCCATCTCGACTAATATCTGGTTGAGGGTTTGTTCGCGCTCATCATGACCTCCACCCAGTCCTGTACCGCGTTGGCGGCCAACCGCATCTATCTCGTCGATAAATATAATACATGGGGCATTTTTCTTGGCCTTATTGAATAAATCTCGTACTCTACTAGCACCAACTCCGACAAACATTTCAACAAATTCGGAGCCAGATATTGAGAAGAATGGCACATCGGCCTCACCAGCCACTGCACGAGCCAACAAAGTCTTACCGGTACCGGGTGAACCAAATAGCAAGACACCCTTTGGTATCTTGGCTCCTAGAGCCTCAAATTTGCTTGGATACTTGAGAAACTCTACAATCTCTTGAAGTTCTGTTTTGGCCTCTATAGATCCGGCAACATCAGTAAATTTGACTTTCTCTTTTTCCAATCCAAATACTCGGGCTTTGCTCTTGCCAAAACTCATTGCTTGATTGTTACTACCCTGAGCTTGACGCATGATGAAGTAGAAGAATCCTATAATGATTACTATGGGTAATATTCCCAATATGATATCAAACCATCGACTTGATCCATCATCAGGATTTTTGACTTCGACTACAACCTTTGTGTAGTCCAGACCATAGTCTTTGAGACTAGCTGACTTTTCCTTGTAGCTTGTCTCTTTCTCACCGCCCTTGAGCGTGATATTGAGCTCATCGCCTACAACTTCTATTTTTTCTACCTGCCCTGCCGCAGTCTGTTCTATTACCTTACTCAGTGGTACTTGAGCTGGTTTTTTTTCATTGTAATTTGCCAGTGACAAAAGACCGACAATTACTACTACTGCTAATGCAACATATATGAGCTGTTTAGGAATCTTCTTGATCATTTGTTTACCTCACAAATTATGCTTATCTTACTATTTTCACTATCTATTTCTTGACTTCTTCTATCGGTAACTACGAACGGAACCCATAAAATCTCGTTTTTGTCATTTACTAACAATGGCCAGTGATCTCTGTGTGCACGAGATATCTTCTTGTCTACAAATATGTCTTGTAACTTTTTGCTACCAGTCATACCTTGAGGATATACCCTGTCTCCTGCCTGTCTATGCCGGACTATCAGCTTTTGATTTGGCAAGTCGATTTTTGCTACATTATCCTTCTTGCTGTCCCCAACATAGAGACGGAACATTTCATTTGAGAATGGATACTCAGGTGTCAAAATGTGTGTCGAGAAATTCTTGAAATGATTGACTGTTTCAGGTTGACACGTGACTTTTAAAGTACCATAGCCTATCTCGATGTGCAAGTTGCCCTTTACATGATAGTTGTTTGGTTGATTGGAATTGATGATATATCTTTCGGCTTGCATGATATTTTTACGACTCAAACCTATGCCTGGCTTCAACTTATTGAATACATGTACCAAAAGATTCAGTGCAATATTCTGAGGTAGTTCCAGGTATTTGTCTTTGTCTAGTATGATCGAATTTTCATCTGGGCTCACAGTCAATGTTTCCAATATACCGTCCAACCTTGTTGCAATAGATTCATTGAGCATATCTAACTCATTGAGTTTGTTGGTAAACGAATGGTGAAAGTTTTTGTATATCATACTTCCCAGTGGTACCAACTCATGACGTACAAAGTTCCTACTAAAGTCGATATTGGTATTGGTACTATCTTCGTTGTAGGCGAGATTTTGCAGATTGGCATAGGTGATAAGTTCTGCTTTTGAAAATGGTAGTAGTGGTCGGAGCAACTTGCCTCGTTGTCGTTTCATTGAGGCCATACCCTGTCTGTCAGCTCCTCTTATCGTATTGAATACAGCCGTTTCTATTCTGTCATCTCCATGATGTGCTGTTACAATATAGTCAAAACCAATGTCATCTCGCAGATTTTCTAAGAAATTATATCGTGCCCTACGAAGCTCAGCTTCGGATTGTATGCCATCTACGTGCTTATTGAGATAGTACTTATTGCCATAACTATCAGCCAACAACCCTACTAGCTCAGCATCCTTGTAGCTGTCTGGTCTTTGCTTGTGGTCATAATGAGCTACTGCAATTTTCCAATTATAAAATCTATTCATCTGGTTGATGGCATGGAGCAAGGTCACCGAGTCTACGCCCCCAGAAACCGCTACAATCAGTTTGGAGTTGGCAGGTAATATACCTGTACTATTTAGATGATTTTGGAATTTAGTGAGCATTAGTAATATTATACGATATTTTTACCAATTAAATAAAAACACTCCTCATTGGAGTGCTTTTCTGGTGGCTGCGGTAGGAATTGAACCTACGACCTCAGGCTTATGAGTCCTGCGCTCTAACCAACTGAGCTACGCAGCCGCTATGACAGACTGTTAGAAAACAACTCGTATGCTAGTGTTTCTAAGGTGTTATTTTTACACAAAAATCCTTTATTTTCAACCTAGGCTCTTGCGAAACCAAGCATAAGTGTTTAATATATAACTAATAAACAAAGGAAACTTATGCCAGCCAAAAAGAAATCTGTATCTAGATCATCTAACTCAAGAAGCAAAAAATCATATGTAGACCCAGCCATAGTAGTCACCATTGCATGTATCGTAATAGGTGGTCTTATATTTGTACTCTATGCAAGCGCTGCTACAGTCAACTCCATCATGCAATAAACGCGTATAGTCGCGTAAGCTTTGCTATACTGTTCTAATGACTAGTGTAAGAAGCAAAGCCATCCTGTTGGCCCTACGGACCTCCAAGCTATTTAGTACACCTATCACTTTGGACAATCTCAAATCCAAACGTGAAGGTGTAGCTAAGCTAGCTAAATTTGCCGTGGTAAACAAAGATGTATCCATCAAGCCGTACAAAACCAAGGATTTTAAAGGGGAATGGATACAAGTACCGGAGTCTAGAGATGATAAGGTATTACTTTATTTTCATGGCGGTGGATTTATATTCAACTTCACTCCGCACCACCGTGACTACATATCTAGATTAGCTAGGACATCCAGATTCAAAGCCTTCTCGTTAGACTATAGCTTGGCACCAGAAAACCCCTATCCAGTTGCACCCAACGAAGCAATGAGTGCTTACAAATGGCTACTTGAGAGCTATAAACCACAAGATATAGTAATCATGGGTGACTCGGCCGGTGGTGCAATGACATTATCACTACTACAAATGATCAAGCGCGACAAATTACCGATGCCGGCTTGCGCCATTGCCATCGCTCCGCCTACCGATGCTACACTAGAAAGCTACAATAAATATTCAAAACCTAACGACTACATTATCAAGGATGATAACTTGGATTTCTTTATGGATCTATACTTCAAAGATACACCTCGCAACGACCCTATAGCATCTCCACTATTCGGAGACTACAAAGACTTACCTCCTATCATGATTCATATAGACAAGAGTGAGGTACTATATGGCGATGCAGTAGCTCTAGTCAAAAAAGCCAAGTCCGCTGGAATTGAAGCAGAGCTATATGAAGAACAAGGTTTGTGGCATGTCTGGCACATATTTGCACGATTTGTACCAGAAGGTCAAAAAGCCATAGATAATATAGCTAGATTCATCAATAAATATTCACAAAATTAGTGACGGCCCCTGGGAGTCTTCTTGGGACTACCAAAAAACTCTAGACCTTTAGAATTTTTGAGCACTTCTTTTAGTTCTTTTTGATGAGTCAGCATATATACCAAGCTGCTTATACGGCGCGGCAGAGATGCAGTGTTATTTGTAAGTACTTTTTTGAGTTCAGCACTTCCTTCTAGACCAGCTAGCTTCAAGCCATTGTCGGTGGTGTCGGCGTATTGTACGGCCTCAGCAAATCCACGACCTATGTCTTTGCCGTCTGGATCTTTGAGGATCACGGCACCTTCGTTGTACTGTGCCCCATTGGCAAAGAAATTGGTCTGCACACTCTCAACTATTTGAGTCATACTAAACTTACGGATATCGGCAGGCATGGTGCTATCAAAGCTAAAATGCCATTCATTGGGGTGCCACACGTGAGTAATAGGATATTTGCTGGGATTGGGACTAGACTGAGCCTTGCCCCACTTGGTGATCTCGAGTGTACCCCATGTATTGTGCAGTTCTCCTCGCTCATCCATGTATTTACCAGCAACTGGCACAGTCATGGCAGGAGGTGGTGTGGCTCCAGACTGAAAATAATAACTTATAAACTTCTTGCTATGTGCAGCAAACATTGTAATCTGTCTATCTCCATCAAATTGAGCCATGTACCAATCCCAACCGCTTGGACCGGGTGCAGATATATTATTGGCTGCTCGCAAGACATCTGACTGAGGGTTGCCACTCAAAAATCCCCATTGATGATCGAACCACATCATGCCTTTTTTGAGCTTCACTTTTTTGTCGCCATACTGCAATGTACTACCAACGCTTACTTGTATATTGGGTATCGAATAATACAAAGAGCCGGTACCAGCTACCGATGGCATAGCCCCATCGTCGCCTTGCAGCAGAAAGTCTTTGCCTCCAGTAAGCTTGAGATCTAGCTCCAGCTCAAATGGCTCAGAGCCTGAGCGATCTACGCCACGTGCTTTTACTGTGAGTGGTAACAATTCTTTGTTGCCTGAGCCTTCTATGGAGTTTTTACCCAGTGCATATCGGAAAGGTTTATTGCTAACTTCAATAAGCCCAGATGTACCAGCCACTACTATGGGATCAGCTTGATGATGCACATCACCGGCCTTGGATATGCCGAGCTGTATTTCGATCACTTGATTCTCTACATCGGTCAGACCAAATTCTTTGGCAAGCTGTGGGGGTAATATTGCCTGGCGAAAGAACATCAACTCTACCCCATATTCCTGACCGTCCTCGGCCCATACACTTCCGACAAAGAAGTGCCACCCCACTTGACTGGTGAGCTTAGGCTGATGATCGCGCGGAAACTGCAGATTGGCCTTGAGTGGTATCTGATCAAAAAATTGTGTAGTGTTGTTACCTAAGAATCTAGCGATGATAGTGTAAGCTTGATGCGGCGTAAGCTCGTCTATATGCTTGTATAATTCTCTATAGCGCTTTTTATAGTTTGGATTGTGACTTTGCTGTTTTTGGGTAAGTAGCTTGAGATACTCTCGCATCCTTTCACCGTATGCCTCTGGTGAGTGTTTGGCCGATTGCAATTTATCCTGAATATCTTTGGGAATTTTTTGCAGTTCTGACCCGTCTAGCCACAGCGCATCGGCTACGTATTGAGAGTCTGGGATATCTTTATTCATAAGAGTTATTATACCAAACTAATGTTTTTAAAAAGCAAAAACCCAACCTTGTGGTTGGGCACTAGCCCTGGTAGTCCTTGTGCATTCGATCTGGAACTAATAAATATACTTATTGAAAATCGGTGGGCTATCTAGATAGGGTTTTTAACTATTACAAAATAATATAGTTAGTTAATATATATCAATAGCAGGATACTGTCTACGGAGCGAGGCTTTTTCGGTGCTGGTGAGGCTATCGAGGCTGAGGTAGTCACCGACAGTTTGAGGTAGCGTGAGGCCTTCGGCGCTGGTGAGGCTGTAGAGGTTGAGGTAGCCACCGACAGTTTGGGGCAAGGTGAGGCCTTCGGCGCTGGTGAGGTTGCGGAGGTTGAGTCCACCACCGATAGTTTGGGGTAAGATGAGGCCTTCGGCGCTGGTTAGACTTTTGAGGTTGAGTCCACCACCGACAGTTTGAGGTAGCGTGAGGCCTTCGGTGCTGGTGAGGCTATCGAGGCTGAGGTAGTCACCGACAGTTTGAGGTAGCGTGAGGCCTTCGGCGCTGGTGAGGCTGTAGAGGTTGAGGTAGCCACCGACAGTTTGGGGCAAGGTGAGGCCTTCGGCGCTGGTGAGGTTGCGGAGGTTGAGTCCACCACCGATAGTTTGGGGTAAGATGAGGCCTTCGGCGCTGGTTAGACTTTTGAGGTTGAGTCCACCACCGACAGTTTGAGGTAGCGTGAGGCCTTCGGTGCTGGTGAGGCTATCGAGGCTGAGGTAGTCACCGACAGTTTGAGGTAGCGTGAGGCCTTCGGCGCTGGTGAGGCTGTAGAGGTTGAGGTAGCCACCGACAGTTTGGGGCAAGGTGAGGCCTTCGGCGCTGGTGAGGCTATCGAGGCTGAGGTCGCCATAGTAATAAGCTAGTGGGGTGGTAGAATCGAGCACATCTGCTGGAGTAGTACCAATCTGGCTCTCATCTATACCTAAAATAGCAGCGATGTCTTGTTTGGCATTGCGACTTGCTAATAACTCGTCTATGCGAGAGTCACGTCCATATCCAAAGCTTTCTATCTTGTTGTCTATCTCATATAGAAAACGTAAGTCATCCAGAGTCGGCTGGTAACCTTGTTGGATACTCTCTTCTAGGCTAGTTAGTCTTTGCATATCGGCAGCTCGTTTGGCATAGCTCTCCCCGTCAGGAAAATCATTCATTTTGGCACTTACTACATCGGCTATGTAAGGGTCGAGCTGTTGGTTGTGGGCAATACCGCGGATTTCAGCTATGCTACTGCCTTGCATACGGATAGCCACCCTAGGGATAGTTGGTTCTCCATATTGGTCAAGACTGTAGTACACATAAAAGTCACCACCTTGTAGCTGTGTGCGGGCGGTATCGACATTGGCAGTACACCACTCTAGCGGATAGCCTTGTATTGAAGCTACTAGTGGCTCGGGGTCAGAACCTTGGTTGTACTTACGCCACTCACCTCTAGTCTCCCTAAGGCCTTTGGTAGAGTACTCGGGTAGCTCTAGCAGGAATTGAGTGTAGAGCTTAGCAAAGCTCTCTGAGCTGGCTAGTTGCTGAAATGCTTGGTTGTCAAGTAGAGTGCTAACATTCTCTGGATCTCTCCGATCGGCTTTGGCTAAACCTTTTTGAGCTAGTCTATCTTGCATAACTCCAATAGTTAGTGCCAAAGCTCTGGGGTTGAGGGTAGGAAACGGTGCAGTGGTGGTGGCATCTCGCTTGGCAAAGCGAGCGACTTCGTGTTCCTGTTCTCGACCTTGTTCGTCAGTAGTCGTTACGAGTTTTTTTTCGAACTTGCCCATTTTGGTAATAGCTTTAAAGGCCCAGTACTTGGCCCAAGTAGGATACATAGCATCATCACTTGTTAAGTAATCTATCCATTTGTCTAAGCTAGCAGTTTGGTTAGTGATTATCTCAGCACTTTTAGCCTGGCGAAATTCATCGGTAATAGGTATATCCCCATACCCCATATTGCGGGCAATCCGAGCCTCCAATTCATATGTAGACTCAGGTATATCTTGGGGGTTTATGACGTACTCTCGATGGTAGCTTTTTTTAATACGTTCTAGCACTTCAGGCTGGGCGGCTACCCTAGCTTCACTACCGCCTTTGCCGGTATGAGTGTGATCAAGTATTTTTAGCCAGGCAGCTATCTTATGCGCTGGTTTTTGCAGTGTAGCTTGCTGCTCGGGGCTATCTGAGTCGGTGTCAAGACGTAACATACGTTTCAGCTCATGTTCGACTGGCTCGGATCTGTGAAGACTAGAATCTTTGGAGTGTAAGAATTGTTCACCCGAAATGCTATTATTCATAAGAGTTATTATACCAAACTAATGTTTTTAAAAAGCAAAAACCCAACCTTGTGGTTGGGCACTAGCCCTGGTAGCGGGGGTAGGATGGTTTGGTAAACCAAACCTCCGTAAAGTGCTTGGTCAAAGCGCAAATCAATTTGCTTTTGACACTGCGCGCTTTACTCCACCGAACCTTTGGGTTTCGAACTACGCACATTATGCAAGATAAAAGCACAACCGTAGTTGTGCTTTTATCTTGGTAGCGGGGGTAGGATTCGAACCTACGACCTCCAGGT
>OEIV010001317.1_pt1 | contig 11601 bp, 9 predicted proteins | sample 1539231 | NCBI WGS metagenome assembly OEIV01 (sample SAMN03794762, study PRJEB22550) | activated sludge metagenome | feature: wastewater treatment plant; material: activated sludge; isolation source: Wastewater treatment plant of a petroleum refinery complex | place: Argentina: Buenos Aires ... | reverse complement strand
AGGGGGCGCCGGGGTGCGTGCATTGGTGAGTGTTCCTGTTCAGTGAAGGAGAGATACGGCCTCAGGCCGGGTCCTCGGCCATCCCGGCCAGTCCCAGCTCCCGCAGGTAGTCCAGGAGTTCGCCGAGCTCGTCGCGGTAATGCCGCCAGCGGCCCGAGGAGCGCTGGTACAGCGGCTGGCGCACCTGCCACAGGCTCGCGGTGCGCACCGTGCTGTCGCGCTCGTGAAAGCGCAGCGCCGCGTCGCTCCAGTCCAGGCCGCAGAACTCGAGCAGGCGCGCGGTCTGTGGCCGCTGATCGGCCACGAAACGGTCGTAGTTCACCTCGAGGATGTGCTCGCCGAACAGCGTGCCCCAGTGCGCCATCAGCCGCTGCAGCTGGGCGTTGTAGTGCACGATGTGGCGCAGGTCGTTGGCGTAGTTGAAGCGCGCATCGAGGTTCTGGGCCCAGAGCGACAGCGCGTTGTCGAGCACGTTGCGGCTGGCGTACACGATGCGCGCGCGCGGAAACAACGCCTTGATCAACCCGAGATAGAGGAAGTTGTCGGGGCGTTTGTCGGTCACGCGCGCGGCCCCGGGGAAGGACTCGCGCAGGTAGTCGAGGTAGCCGCTGCCAATCGCCTGGAGCACCGCGGGCGCGATCGATGCGAGCGCCGCGGGGTAGGGCACGATGTCGGCTGCGACGCGGCGCGGGAAGTACACCAGCTCGCCGCCCGTGGTGATCGAGGGGTGCGAGCCCAGCACCTGCTCGATCAGCGTGGTGCCGGAGCGGAACATCCCGCAGATGAACACCGGGCGCGCGTCCGCTACCGGCGCCACGCGCTCGAACCACTGGCGCGAGCACTGCGCGATGATCGCGTCGACGAGGCGCTCCTGCGCGGCAGGGTCGTAGGGAGGCACGCGTGAGCGGCTCAGCGCGTTCGCGGCGTCGAAATGCCGGAAGGCGCGCGCGTACTCGCCGCAGTCGTCGTAGGCCTTGCCGAGCCCGTAGTGCAGGCTCTCGCGCGCGCCCGCCGACAGCCGCGGCGAATCCAGCTCGGCCAGCATGCGCCCGATCAGGGGGTCGTCGGCGCGCTCGAAGCTGCGCAGCTGCGCCACGCGCGCGAAGACCTGCTCGAAGCCCGGGTCGAGCGCGATGACGCGCTCGTAGAGTGCGAGTGCCGTGGCGCGCTCGCCGCGTTCCTCGACCAGCGTGGCCAGGTTGAAGAGTGCCGGCACATAGTCGGGCTTGCACCCGGTCGCGCGCTGCAGCAGGGCCTCGGCCTGCGCGGTCTCGTGCAGCGCGCTGTGCAGGCTGGCCATGCACACCAGCGTTTCCTCGGGCTGATCGATGCCCAGCTCCAGCGCGCGCTCATACTCGGCCAGCGCTTCGCGCGGCGCGTTGGCCTCGGTGAGCACCTTGGCGAACAGGTAGCGGAACAGCGGCACGCGCGGGTGCATGGCGATCAGTCGCTCGTAGGCGGCGCGCGCGAGACCGCTCGCGCCGGTGCGCAGCGCGAGATCCGCCAGCTTCGTGAGATAGCGGGGCTCGGCGGGCCAGGCGCGGCTCAGCGCCTGCAGCGCGTCGAGCGCGCCGTGGAGCTCGCCGCGCTGCACCAGCGCCCAGGCGAGCAGCTCCAGCGCTTCGCGGTCCCCGGGCTCCTTCGCGAGCAGTTCGCGGCACGCCGCCTCGGCGGCCGCCGGCTGGTTCAGGCCCTGGAAGCGCCGTGCCGCCTCGAGGTGCCGGGTGCGTGCGCTCATGCTCAGAATTCCTGGGTCAGCCTGGCGTACCAGTAACGGCCGCGCAGATCGTGGGTGCGGCCATCGACGTTGTCATTGAAGGCCGAGGCGGAGAACGGCGCCGCGCGATCCAGCACGTTGTCGATGCCGAGGGCCACGCGCAGGCCCTCGAGCAGTCCGAATCGGCGCACCAGCTGCACATCGTGCACCAGCCAGTCGTCGATCTCGCGCCGGCGCATGGAGTTGGGCACCTGTTCCTTCAGCGCGCTCGCATAGTACAGGCGGTAGCTCGCCTCCCAGTGCGCGCGGCTCCATTGCAGCCCGAGGCGCGACTTCCATCGCGGAATGGCGCCCATGCCGCCCGATGCCTCGTCGGCGAATCGGCCGCTGATGTCCTCGCTCGGCGCCGAGGGGTCGAGCTGGTCGAGGTATTCGTGGATGTACGAGGTTTCCAGCGACAGCGTCAGCCGGCCGACGGGCAGCGCGGGCAGGCGGTAACGCAGATCGAGGTCCACCCCCGCGACCTGGCGCTCGCCGACGTTGATGTTGGTGGCGTTCACCCGCTGCAGGTTGCCCTCGGCATCGCGCAGCACGCGTTCGGCGAAGGCGCCGCTGCGTGCGTTCAGGTCGAGGATGTACTGCGCGCTGGCGTCGACCACGTCGCGCTGCTCGATGCGAAAGGCGTCCAGCGCCACCATCAGTCCGGGCGCGCCGGCGGGCGTCCAGACAAGGCCGGCGGTCAGGCTGTTCGACTGCTCGGCCTCGAGTCCGGCGTTGCCGCCGATCACCGCGAGGTACTGCGTGCGCGTGGGGTCGCCGGGCAGCGCGCATCCGGGCAGCGTGCCGACGTTCGCGGCCACCGCGCAGGGATCGGTGAGGAAAGCCTGCGTGTGCCGGCCGGTTTCGTAGAGATCGAGCAGCGAGGGTGCGCGGAATCCCTGCGACCAGGTGCCGCGCAGCAGGACGCTCGGCACCGGTCGCAGGCGCAGGCCGACCTTGCCGTTGGCGGTGTGGCCGAAATCGCTGTAGTGCGAGTAGCGCCCCGCCAGGTCCAGGTCCACGCGGTGAGCGTCCTCGCCGTCGGCCCACAGCGGCACCAGCACCTCGCCCCAGCCCTCTGCGACGGAGCGATTGCCCGAGGCCGCGCTGATATCGCTGCCGCCCAGCGCATGGGCGGGGTTGCCCGGTTCGGCGCGCGAGGAGGTGGATTCGTGGCGCCAGCTGGCCCCGGCGGCGAGCATGAGCTCGCCGGCCGCGCGGCTCGCGAGCGGCCCGGAGACGTTGGCCTCCAGCCCGTAGAGCCTGGACTGGCCGCTCACCCGGGTCGCCGCGCGCAGGTAGTCCAGCTGCCGCGCATCGACCGAGCCGGGCTGGCCGAACAGGTTCACCGGCACGCAGCCGGCGTCGGCGCGACAGTCCGCGGCCGGTCCGATGCCGGGCTGCAGCCGGTCGCCGTCGATCAGGCGCCCGAGGATCTCCTCGCTCTCGGTGCGGCTCCAGTGCCAGCTCGCGTCCCATTCCCAGTTGCTGCCCGCCAGCCCCTCCAGCCCCAGCACGGTGCGTGCGGTCTGCGAGCGATTCAGCTGCTCGCGCGCGCCGAGCTCGACGAAGCGCCGGCGCAGGTCCGTGATGTCCGTGCCGAAGGGGTTGTACGCGTTCGCCGCGGACACCGTCAGCGGCAGGCTCTCGAAGGCCGTGAATACCGGCGTGGGGGCCAGCGTGGCCTCGGACTCGTTGTCCGCGAAGCTCAATTGCGCGATCGCCGCGGTGCGCTCGTTCAGGTCCAGCTGCGCGCTCGCGTAGACATTGCTGCGCTCGGAGGGCACCAGGGCCGAGGTGAACTCGCGAAAGTCGTAGAGATCCTCGTCGGTGGCGGCGCGAAAGTCCTCGGGACGCGTGCCGGCGGCCGTGCCGTCCAGCGTCAGCGTGCTGCCGCCGACATCGAATCGCGCCGCCGGCGTGGCGCTGGAGCGCAGGTCCGCGCCACCGCGGGGGCGGCCGTCGGCATCGCGCGACACCGCGCGGTCGCGGCTCCACAACGGGTCCTGCTCGAAGACCGTGGCCGCGAACAGCAGCGATCCGCGCGACCCGTTGTTGCCCGCGAGCAGGCTGGTGCTGCGCGTGGCGCGGTCGCCGCGCTGCGTGCTGCCGTACTGCGTGCCGAGCTGCACGCCGTCATAGCCGCTCTTCATGATGATGTTGACCACGCCCGCGATGGCATCCGAGCCGTACACGGCCGAGGCGCCTTCCTTCAATATCTCGATGCGCTCCACCGCGGCGGGGGCCAGCGTGTTCAGATCGAAAGCGTCCCCGGCCAGGCCGCCGGCGCTGGAGCGCCGGCCGTTGACCAGCACCAGCGTGTTGCCCGCCGGGAGCCCGCGCAGCGTCACGGTCGCGGTGCCGTCGCCGCCATTGCTGACCGCGGTGCTGGTCTGGTTGCCGATCACCGCGGGCATGAAGCGCAGCAGGTCGCCGAGGCTCTGCGCGCCGCTCGCCTCGATCTCCGGGGCGCTGAGCACGTGCACGGGCCCCGAGCCCAGGTAGTTGGCCTGTTTGATGTGCGAACCGGTGCGCAGCTGCTCGCGCACGATGATCTGTTCGATCACGCGGGCGTCCACGTAACGTGCCGCCTCCGTGCCGGGTTGCGCAGCCGCGGGAGCCGGTGCGCAATCCGCCGCGCTGTTGCAGGGCGGTCCGATCGAGACCACGTTGTCACCGAGATAGGCCGGTACCAGGCCGCTGCCCTCGAGCAGCCGCTCCAGCGCCTGGCGCGGGCTGAGCGTGCCGGTGATCGCGACGGTGGGATTGCTCGGCACGTTGGCGGTCGCGAACACCAGCGACAGCTGCGCCTGGCGGGCCAGTTCGATCAGCGCCGCGGGCAGGGTGCTCGCCGGGACGGCGAACTGCACGCGGGCCTCGGTGTCGGCCAGGACGGCGGTGGCCAGGGAAATGCCCAGCAACAGGCCCAGCGTGCGCCATCGCGGGCCGCGTCGTGCAGGCTGGTGATGAGATCCGTTCCCCGGCATCTGTTTCCGTCGCCAACGCGATATCCTCCCGGAATGGGGGGCGCCGCTCGTGGCCGAACGATAACAAAACAGGCCGGGGAAGGCGCGTCGAATTGCGCGGTTCAGTCCGCGCGGCGGGCGATCAGCAGCGGGCCCTGTTCGGGACCTGTCACGGCGAGGCCGAGGCTCTTTTCCAGCGCCGCGAGGGTGAGCCGGGGCTCGGCGGTACTGAATACGCCGGAGACGCGGATCGTGCCGGCCGCGGGATCGGCGATGCGCAGGGCGGGCTCCATGTAGCGCTGCAACTCGCCGATCACCTCGGTGAGCGGGACGTCCTCGAACACGAGCCGGCGCTGCTGCCAGGCGAGCGCCTTGCCGGGGTCGACCCGGCTGATCTCGGCGAGGTTGTCCTGCCGGTCGTAGCGCACGGCATCGCCGGCGCCGAGCTCGCGCGAGGCGCCGGCGCCGACGCGCGTCGCGAAGCGCACGCGCCCGTGCGCAACCACCACGGACATGCCCCCGGTGTCGCAGCTGGCGCCGAAGGCGGTGCCCAGCACCGTGACCGAGGCCTCGCCGCATACCGCGCTGAAGGGCCGCGTGGCATCGGGCGCCACGCTGAAGAAGACCTCGCCGTGAGCCATGGTCACGGTGCGCGACTCCTCGCGCAGCGCCACGCTGAGCGCGGTGTCGGTGTTCAGCGTGATCTCGCTGCCGTCCTCGAGCCGCAGCTGCTGGAATCCGCCCGCCGGGGTGCGCAGTTCCAGCGCCGGCGGCTCGGCGCCCCGCGGCAGGACCAGCAGCGCGGCCACGGCGGCCGCGGCGGCCGCAGCGCCAAAGCCGAGCGGCAGCTGCCAGCGCCGCGCGCGCGACGTGCGGGGGATTTCGATCGGCAGCGCGCGCAGCACGCCGAGATCCGACCACAGCTCCAGCATGCGGTCGAAGGCGGCCGCGTTGCCGGCGTCCTCGCTCAACCAGCAGGCGAACTGCGCGCGGTCCCCGGCGCTGACGTCGTCCGCGCGCAGGCGCGCGATCCAGGCGGCAGCCTGGTCGAGCGCTCGGTGCTGTTCTGGCGTCGTGCGGGTCACCGCGTTTTTCCACTCCGCATGCTGTCGGACAATCGCGGGCGAACGCGCCCTGCGCGTGCGCCCATAGCCTGAGACGAACGAAAGCCGCAATACCTCCGCCGTTCGAGCGGAGAATTTGCATATTCGCAGGAGCGAAAATACGGTGGGACGACCGGCGTCGCGCCGGGCGCTCAGGGGATCAGGTGTTCGCGGCAGTGCTTGAGCGCTTCGAGGATGTATTTTTCCACGCTGCTGACCGACACCCCCATGTCCCGGGCGATTTCGGCGTAGGACAGGCCGCGCACGCGGTGCAGCATCAGCGCCTGGCGGCAGCGCAGCGGCAGGTCCTCGATGGCGCGGTAGATCAGCCCGAGCTGCTGGCGTGCGGCCACCAGCTCTTCCGGCGTGCCCGGATCCTGCTGCGCGGTGTCGTCCTGCAGCCGCGCGCCCTCTTCTTCCAGGTAGCGCGCGTGCAGCTTGCGCCGGCGCAGCTGGTCGATGGCCATGTTGGAGGCGACCTGGAACAGATAGGCGCGGGCGTTGTCGAGGTCGTCGGCATGCTCGAGCCGGTGCAGGCGCATGAAGGCGTCCTGGGCGATTTCCTGGGCGTCGTCGACGCTGCCCAGCTTGCGGCTCAGGAAGCGCACCAATGCGCTGCGCTGGCTGCTGATCAGCGTCTCCAGCAACTCGCCGGGGCGTTTGGCCATGATGTCCCTGGTGTCGATGATCCTGCTCTCCTCCGGGCGGTCCGGTCGCGGGCATCGCTCGAGGGGGGGCGAGGCCGCGAACTCCTGACTGCCGGCACGGTGGCGCCTCTGTCGGGCGTTTACATGGTCCGTGGGTAGCGGGTGACCGGTTCTGCGCCGGTCTGACTGGAGGTTAGCACAGCAGTTCCCCCCTTCCGGCCGGATTTATGCCGCAAAAGAGGCCGATATCCCCCGAAGGGGGTAGGCCGACCGATCGCCATCAGCGGATCAGGTGGCAGGCGGCCAGTCGCCCCCCGGCAACGGGGCGCAACTGCGGCGCCTCGCCGTGGCAGCGCCCGGTGGCGAGCGGGCAGCGCGTCGCGAAGCCGCAGCCCGGTACGGCGTCGAGCGGCGAGGGTGGCTCACCGCAGGCCGGCACGTGCGCGCGGGCCCGTGCGGCGCGCGGATCGGGCTCCGGGTTCGCGGCCACCAGCAGTTGCGTGTACGGGTGCAGCGGCGCGGACCAGAGCGCATCCGCGGGGCCTTCCTCGACCAGCCGGCCGAGGTACATCACCGCGATGCGCTGCGACAGGTGGCGCACCATCGCGAGGTCGTGCGCGATGAACAGCAGCGTGAGCCCCAGGCTCGCGCGCAGTTCCTCCAGCAGGTTCACGATCTGCGCCTGCACCGAGACGTCGAGCGCCGAGATCGGCTCGTCGCAGACCACGAATTCCGGACCCGGGATCAGCGCGCGCGCGATGCCGATGCGCTGGCGCTGGCCACCGGAGAATTCGTGGGGGTAGCGCCCCATGTGGCCGGCGGCGAGCCCGACGCGCTCCAGCCAGTGCGCGGCGAGCTCGCGGTGCTCGCGCCGCGGGCCGCCGTCCTGCAGGCGCAGCGGTTCGCACAGTATTTCGCCCACCGTCATGCGCGGGTTCAGCGAGGCGTAGGGATCCTGGAAGATCATCTGGATCGCGCGTGCCTGGCGGCGGAAATCGGCGGGGCGATGGCGCCGCGGCAGCGGCCGCCCGGCGTAGAGTATCTCGCCGGCGCTGGGCGCGAGCAGTCCCACCAGCGTCTTGCCCAGCGTGGACTTGCCCGAGCCGCTCTCCCCGACCAGCCCGGTGACGGTGTCGCGCGCGATCGCGAGCGAGACGCCGTCGACCGCGCGCACGGTCTGGCCGCGCGCGGTGCGGAAATGCGTGTGCAGCGCGCGGATCTCGAGCAGCGGCGTCATCCTGCGCCTCCGTCCGCGGCCGCGCGGTGGTGCAGCCAGCAGCGCGCGCCGTGACCGGCAGCGAGCGCGAACCCGGGCGGCTCTAGCCGGGCGCAGATCCGCATCGCGCGCGGGCAGCGCGGGGCATAGGCGCAGCCCGCCGGGGGCGCGCGCAGGTCGGGCGGGCTGCCCGCGATCGGTTGCAGCGGCTGCCCCCGCGCGCGCGCCGCGCCGGGCAGCGCCTGCAGCAGCCCGGCGGTGTAGGGGTGGGCATGGCGGTAGAAGATCTCGTCCACGGGGCCGTGCTCCACGACCTGCCCGGCGTACATCACGGCCACGTCGTCGGCCATGCGCGCGACCACGCCGAGATCGTGCGTGACCAGCACGATGGCCATGCCGTCCTCGCGCTGGATCTCCTGCATCAGGCCGAGTACCTGGTCCTGTACCGTGACGTCCAGTGCCGTGGTCGGCTCGTCGGCGATCAGCAGCGCCGGCCTGCAGGCGAGCGCGATCGCGATCATCACGCGCTGCAGCATGCCGCCCGAGAACTCGAAGGGGTACTGGCGCGCGCGCTCGCGCGCCGCCGGGATGCGCGTGCGCTCGAGCAGCTCCACGGCGCGCGCGAGCGCCGCGCGGCGGCTCATGCCGCGGTGCGCCACCAGCGGCTCGGCGATCTGCTCGCCCACGCGCATCAGCGGGTTCAGCGCGCTCATCGGGTCCTGGAAGATCATGCCGACCGTCGCACCGCGCAGGCGATCGAGCTCGCGCGCCGGCAGCCCGAGCAGTTCGCGCCCGAGCAGGCGGGCCGAGCCGCCCGTGATGCGCCCGGGCGGTGAGTCGATCAGCCCCATCACGGCCTGCAGCGTCACCGACTTGCCGCAGCCGGACTCGCCCACCACGGCGAGCGTGCGTCCCGCAGCGACCGCGTAGCCCGCGCCGCGCACCGCGCGCACCGTGCCCGCGCGCGTGGCGAACTCCACCTGCAGTCCGTCCACCGCCAGCACCGGCACCGCCTCCGCGCTCATGCCGGCTCCGCGCGCGTGTCGAGCGCGTCGCGCAGCCCGTCGCCGAGCAGGTTGAAGGCCAGCACCGTGATGCTGATGAACGCGGCCGGTACCGCCAGCTCGTGCGGATGCGCCAGCATGCTGCGGATGCCGTCGTTGCACAGCGAGCCCCAGGACGGTGTCGGCGGCGCGACGCCGAGCCCGATGAACGACAGGAATGCCTCGGTGAAGATCGCGCTCGGGATCGCGAAGGACAGCGCCACCAGCAGCACGCCCAGCACGTTCGGCACCATGTGGCGCAGGACCAGGTACGGAGTGCCGGCGCCCATCAGGCGCGCCGCCTGCACGTAGGGCTCGTCGCGGATCGCCATCACCTGCCCGCGCACCAGCCGCGCCGAGGCGGGCCAGCCGAGCAGCACCATCGCCAGCAGCATCGGCATCACGCCGCTCTCGCCGGGGCGGATGCCGAAGGCCACCTTGAACAGGATCATGAACAGCAGGAAGGGCAGCGCGACCACGAAATCCGCCAGCCGCATCATCGCGTTGTCGATGCGCCCGCCGAGGTAGCCTGCCAGCCCGCCGTAGAGCAGGCCGGCCAGCACGAACAGCAGCGGCGCCGCGATGCCGATGAACAGCGAGGTACGGGCGCCGTGGATGATGCGCGCGAGGATGTCGCGCCCGAGATAATCGGTGCCGAGCGGGTGTGCGGGCGACTGCAGCTCGCTGCCGATGCGCTCGTGGCCGGCGTTGGCCGCCAGCAGCCCGCGCCGCAGCGCCGCCGACCACGCGATGGCCTGCCGCGGTTCGACGCGCAGCGTGATCGCCGCGCCGGCCTCGAGCCCCGCGCGCAGCGGTACCACCGAGTAATGGTAGTTGCGCGCTTCCAGCCCGAGCCGGTCCTCGAAGGCCGGAGTCACGACCTCGCCGAGCGGCACGCCGAGGTCCTCGCGGTCGCGCGGCGCGAGCTCGTGGCGATACACCGCGTAGGCATCGGCCCCCGCAACAGGGTGCCAGGACAGGCGCACCGCCGCGGTGTGCGGCGTGCCGCAGACCGTGAGGCCGGCCGGCGTCTCGGGTGCGCACGGCACCGCCACCGGTCCCGGGTCCGCGACCAGCAGCGCGGCGCGTCCCGGGCCCGGCGGCCGCGAGGCCTCGTCGAGACGCTGTAGCGCGGGGTCAACGCGCCACAGCCACGGCCCGGCCAGAGCGCCGATGATCAGCGTCGCGATCACGGCGAGCGAGAGCATTGCGCGGCGGTCGGCGGGCAGCCGCGCCCAGACGTGCTCGCGGTACGACGGCGATGGCGTCGCGGCGAGGGGTTGCGCCACGCCGGCGGCGAGCGGCAGGAAATCCCCCGGCAGCGGGACGTGGCTGCTCATCGCGCGCGGCTCCGGGTCGGGTGCATCAGCGCGCCTGCGCCAGGCGGATGCGCGGGTCCACCAGCCCGTAGGCGATGTCCACGAGGATCACCATGAACACCAGGAACGCGCCATAGAACACCGTGGTGCCCATGATCACGGTGTAGTCGAGCTGCTGCACGGCCTGCACGAAGTAGCGCCCGAGGCCGGGGATCGCGAACACCAGTTCCACCACGAAACCGCCGGTGGCGATGGTCGCTATCGCGGGGCCCAGCACCGTGATCACCGGCAGGATGGCGTTGGGCAGCTGGTGGCGCAGCAGGATGCGCGCGGGCGAGAGGCCCTTGGCACGCGCGGTGCGCACGTAGGCGGCGCCGCGCACCTCGAGCATCGAGGTCCGCATCAGCCGCGTCATGAAGGCCATGGTGCCGAGGCCCAGCACCAGCGCGGGCACCAGCATGTGCGCGGGTCCGCCCCAGCCGGCCACCGGCAGCAGCGACACGCCGGCCCAGGCGTTCAGGCGCAGCACTCCGAGCTGCGCCAGCGCGGCGAGCACGAAACCCGGCACCGAGATGCACAGCACTACCAGGAACATCACGAGCGCATCGGGCCAGCGCCCCGCGGTGCGTGCCGTGATCACGCCCCAGAACACCCCGCCCAGCGCGGCGAAGCCGATGGCCAGCACGCCCAGCAACGCCGAGACCGGGAAGTGCTCGCGGATGATGTCGTTGACCTCGCGGTTCTGCTGTGTGAACGAGACGCCGAAATCGCCGCGCGCCATGTTGCCGAGGTAGCGCAGGTACTGCAGCGCCAGCGGCTGGTCGAGGCCGTAGCGCGCCTTGAGGTTGCGGCGGATCTCGGGCGCCACGGCGCGCGCATCGAGCAGCGGGTCGCCGGGCACGGCGTGCATGCCGGCGAAGGTCGCGGTCGCGATGAACCAGACGGTGAGCAGCCCGTAGCCGAGGCGTCCGAGGATGAAGCGCAGCATCGGCCATTGATAGCGGCATTGCCCGTGGCTGTAAAGCAGGGCGCGGCGCGGCGATAATCGCCGCGCCAGTCCGGCAGCCGGTTGCGGGGTGTTCCCATGAAGCATCTGATCATCGTGCGTCACGCCAAGTCGAGCTGGGCCGATCCGGGCCAGCGCGATTTCGACCGCCCGCTGAACGCGCGCGGCGAGCGCAACGCCCCCGAGATGGCCGCGCGCCTGAAGGCGCGCGGCCTGCGCCCGCAGCTGATCGTCGCGAGCGGGGCGCGTCGCGCGCTCGCCACCGCGAAGCTGATGGCCGGGGTCTTCGGTCATGCGAAGGCGGACATCGAAATCGTCGACGCGCTGTACGAGGCCAGCCCGCGCGTCTGGCTGGAGCAGATCGGCACGCTGCCTGCGGGCATCGACACGGTGATGATGGTCGGGCACAACCCCGAGATCACCGCGCTGGTCGCGCAACTGTGTCCACAGGCGCGTATCGACAACGTGCCCACCTGCGGCGTGCTGTGCCTGGACTACGAGATCGGAAGAGCGTCGTGTAGGGAAAGAGTGTAGATCTCGGTGGT
>OEIV010001315.1_pt1 | contig 11609 bp, 7 predicted proteins | sample 1539231 | NCBI WGS metagenome assembly OEIV01 (sample SAMN03794762, study PRJEB22550) | activated sludge metagenome | feature: wastewater treatment plant; material: activated sludge; isolation source: Wastewater treatment plant of a petroleum refinery complex | place: Argentina: Buenos Aires ... | reverse complement strand
CGAGCAGGCGATAGGGCTCGCCCGCGCAGAAGAAGCGCAGCGTTTGCGGCCTGCTGCGATCCTCGGCGTAGATGCGGCGCATGGCGTCGAGGTCGACCGTGCCGGCGGTCGGGTAGACGAAGGGCAGGGCGAGTCCGTCGTCGCCCCAGAGGCGCACCACCTGCGGCGGATGGTGGCCGGCATCGGGAAAGCGCTGGTCCCGGCCATAGGGGGCGATGAACTCGGCGAACGGAACGACGACCAGATAGAGGACGGCGAGCAGCCAGAACGCCGCATGGGCGAGGCGGGGGCGGCGAAAGCGCCGCCAGAGGGGGCTGAACGATCCGCCCGCCCCGGCCGTCGCCACGGGCAGCGGGCGGGGATCGAACGGCGTCGCGTCCGCCCAGTGCGGCGGATCGCCGTCGCGCTCGGGGGGGGCCGGGTTCACAGCCGCGCCTTCTGGCCGAGCCGGACCCGGGGATCGAGGAGCGCCAGGATGAGGTCGGAGACCAGCATGCCGGCCAGCGTCAGCACCGCCGTGAACAGCAGGATGAACGCCGCCAGAAACGTGTCCTGAGCGCGCAGGGCGGCGAGCAGGACCGGGCCGACCGTCTGCAGGTTGAGGACGACCGAGACGATCACCGAGCCCGAGACCAGCGAGGGCAGGAGATTGCCGATGTCGGCGACGAAGGGCGCGAAGGCGAGCCGCAGCGGGTAGCGCGTCATCAGCCGCGCTTCGCCGATGCCGCGGGCCCGGGCGGCGACCACATAGGGCTTGTTGACCTCGTCCAGCAGGTTGGCGCGCAGCCGCCGGATCATGATGCCGGCCGAGCCCAGCGCGATGACGAGGGCCGGGATGACCAGATGGGCGGCGACGTCGAAGGCCTTGGCGAGCGACCAGGGCGCGTCGCGGTAGGCCGGGCTGACGAGCCCGCCGATCGTCAGCCCGAACCAGGCATGGGCGAAGGACAACAGCACCAGCGCCAGCAGGAAACTGGGGATCGCAAGGCCGAGATAGGAGAGCCCCGCCGCGCCGATGTCGACAAGGCCGCCCGGCCGGCGCGCCGCCATGAGGCCGACGGGAAAGGCGATGAGATAGACCAGCAGGACGGTCGCCAGGTTGAGCAGGGCGGTCAGGCCGATGCGGTCGCCCAGCACGTCGGCGACGGGCTTGGCGTAGACGAAGGACCAGCCCCACTCGCCCTGCAGCAGGCCGTCGAAGCCGTGCGGCCCCGGCCAGAGCCCGGCCCAGATCGCATAGCGTTCCAGAAACGGCCGGTCGAAGGAAAACTCCTGGCGCAGGAAGGCGACCCGCGCCGCACCCGCGCCTTCGCCCTGCGACTGCAGCTCCTGGACCTCGTTGGCGAGATAGTCGCCGGGCGGCAGTTCCACGACCGCGAAGATCAGCAGGCTGACCGCGGCGAGCGCCGGGATCATCGCCAGGAGGCGGCGGATCGCGTAACCCAGCATGGCCTAGTCCGTCACCGGTCGAGCCACAGCGCGTCGATGCGGTAGATGCCGAACTGGGCCCCGGGCTCCCAGCCGAAGACGCCGTTCTCGGGCACGTTGCGCAAGGCGTTCGAGACGACGACCGGCTGGAGCACGCCGGAGACGGTGCCGATCGTGAACTGCTCGGCCGCGTGGATGTCGAGCATCTCGGTCCAGATCGCGGCGCGGGCGGCATCGTCCGGGCTCGCGACCCAGGCGGCGTAGAGCTCGAGCAGGCGGCGCGCCTCGGGAAGGTCCACCGCCTCGCCCGACTGTCCCTTGGTCTGGACATACTGGCCCCAGCGCGGCCAGCAGAGCATGTCCTGCCTGACCGGCGCGAGCTCGTCCGGGCTGGCGGCGGGGCGCGGCACGCCGTTCTCGAAGCCCGACCAGACGGTCATCACGCTCTCGCCGGCATAGGCGCGGTTGCGCAGGACGCTGCGCTCGTAGGGGCGCACGAGGAGACCGATCCCGGCCTTCTTCCAGGCCGGCGCGACGAGCTCCAGAATCGCGGTCTCCTCGGCGCTCTCGCCCGAGGTCTCGACCAGGATCTCAAGCTTGCGGCCGTCCGGCATGAGGCGCAGCCCGTCGGCGCCGCGTTGCGTCAGCCCGATCTCGTCGAGCAGGGCGTTGGCCCTGGCGAGGTCGAAGACGGCCTCGCGGGCGGTGCGGGCCGGATCGTAGAGCGGGCTCTCCTTGAGCGCGGTGTTGTTGCCGGGCGTCGCCAGGCCGAAGAACAGCGTGGCGTTGATGTCGTCGCGGTCGATGGCGGCCGACAGCGCCTGGCGGAAGCGGCGGTCGCGCATGAGCGCCCGCCAGACCGGGTCGGCGGCGGTGAGGTTGGGATAGAGCGCGACCTGCGCGCCCTTGGTCACCGGCCACAGGAGGACGCGGAAGCCGCCCTTGCCGCGGGCCGATTTCAAGGCGGCCGTATCGGCGAAGGAGAGGCCGCGGGCCTGGAGGTCGCTGTCGCCGGCCGCCGTCTTCGCGCCGATGAGGCCAGGCTCCACCACGGTCGCCTCGACGGCGTCGATATAGGGGAGCTGCATGCCGTAGGGATCGAGGCGGTGGAAATAGGGATTGCGGCGGAAGCGGTAGAGCGGCCCGCCGCCCGGCTCGATCAGAAAGGGCTGCAGCGAGGGCATGTCCGCGTTGTCGTTGTCGTACATCGAGTCGCGCCGGTTATGCAGCGCGGCCCAGCCCTTGACCTTCTCGGCGGCGACGAGCGCGGCGATGTCGGCGGCCTCGCCATAGGCCTCGTGGAAGCGCTTCAGATAGTGGGCGGGGCGGTAGATGTAGGGTTCGCGCGCCTGGGCGAGCAGCGCCAGGAAGCGCGGATTGGGCGCCTCCCAGGCATAGATGACGGTCGCGTCGTCGGGAAAGGAGACGGCGGGCGGGCGGCCGTCGACCAGCAGCTCCTCGGGCACGCCGGCCGGCGTCAGCGCCGGATTGTTGGCGATGTCTTCCCAGTAATAGCGGAAATCCTCGGCCGTGAAGGGCGCGCCGTCCGACCATTTGTGGCCCCGGCGCAGGCGCAGCGTGAAGACGCGGCCGTCCTTCACCTCGACCGCCGACAGGATGTCGGGCCTCAGCTCGAAATTCTCGTCGTAGCCGACGAGGCGGGCGTAGCCCCAGACATTGAGCAGCCGCACGTCCTTGTCCTTGGGGAGCAGGATGCGCAGCGTCCCGCCGCTGCGCCCGGTGGTGCGGCCCAGCGTCTCGAAGCCGCCGACCAGCGGGTCGGAAGGCAGGCGCAAGGCGGCGGGCGGCAACTCGCCGGCGGCGACGGCCGCGGCCAGCGCAGGCGGATCGAGCGGCGCGGGCGGGCCGGCCGCCGCGGCACCGGCGAAGGCGAGGGCGAGGATCAGAGCTTCAAGCAGCCGCATGGCGTTGTCCCTCCAGCGGCATCGCCACGCGGTGCCCCGGTTCGATCTCGATCAGCTCCGCCGCGCCGCCATCGTCCCAGCCGGCGCTCGCCCGGGCGGCGATCGCGGCAAGATCGAGCCGGCGGCTGCGGTCGGCTTCCGGCGCGGCGGCGATGAGGGCCTGCGTGTAGGGATGACGGGCGGCGTGGAAAAGCCGCGCGGCCGGCGCCTCCTCGACGATGCGCCCGCGCCGCATGACGGCGACCCGGTCGGCGACGTGCTCGACGACGCCCAGATCGTGGCTGATGAACAGATAGGCGAAGCCGAGCGCCCGCCGCAGGTCGGCCAGGAGATTGAGGATCTGCGCCTGCACCGAGACGTCGAGCGCCGAGGTCGGCTCGTCCAGAATGAGCAGCTCCGGGCGCATCGCGAGCGCCCTCGCGATGGCGATGCGCTGGCGCTGGCCGCCCGAGAAGGACGGCGGATAGCGGTCGAGCGCGGCCCGCGGCAGGCCGACCAGATCGATCAGCTCGCGGGCCCGGACGCCGCGCCCATAGGCGTCGGCGACGCCGTGAATGGCGAAGGGTTCGGTCAACGTGTCGCGCACGCTCATGCGCGGGTTGAGCGCGGCATAGGGGTCCTGGAAGACATAGGCGACGCGGCGCCGGTAGCGGCCGAGATCGGCGCCGCGCAGACCGGCGACGTCCTGGGCCGCGCCGCGCACGTGGAAGAGGACGCGCCCGGCATCCGGCGTCACCATCCGCATCAGGACCTTGGCGAGGGTCGACTTGCCGGACCCGGATTCGCCGACCAGGCCGACGCTCTCGCCGCGCGCGATGGAGAGGGAGACCCGGTCGAGCGCCGCCGCGCTTTCGCCGCCGCGCCGCGCCGGAAAGGATTTCGAGACCGCCTCGATGTCGATCAGGCGGCCGCCCGACGCCTCGCTCCGCCGCCGCGCCGGGGCCTCGGCGTAGCGCGCCGCCGCCGCCGTCTCGTCCTCGCCGCCGATGACGGCGAGCCGCTCCTGGCGGCGGGCGAGGCTGGGGTTCGCGTCCTTGAGGGCTCTGAAATAAGGGTGAAGGCTCTTTGCGAACACGTCGTCGGCGCTGCCGCGCTCCATCACCCGGCCGCGATAGAGCACGACGAGATCGTCGGCGATCGAGGCGACGACGCCGAGGTCGTGGGTGACGAGAAGGATCGACAGGCCGAGGTCGTCCTTCAGTCTTTCGAGCAAAGCGAGGACCTGGGCCTGGACGGTGACGTCGAGCGCCGTGGTCGGCTCGTCCGCGATGAGGACCGACGGGCGCGCGGCGAGCGCCGCGGCGATCATCGCGCGCTGGCGCAGCCCGCCCGACAATTCGAAGGGATAGGCATCGAAGCCGCGCGCCGGGTCGGGGAAGCCGGTGAGGCGCAGGATCTCGAGCGCCCGGGCGCGGGCCACGGCGCGCGAAACGTCCTCATGGGCCCGCGTCGCCTCGGCGATCTGGCTGCCGACGGTGTGAACGGGAGAGAAGGCCGACAGCGGCTCCTGGAAGACGAGGCCGATGCGGCCGCCGCGGATCGCCCTTATGGACGCGCCGTCGCGGTCCAGGGCCGCCAGATCCAGAGGGGGCGAGCGGCCGTCGTCCAGCACGATGGAGCCGGCGAGCCGGGCGTGGCCGGGCAGCAGGCCCATCGCGGCCAGCGCGAGGCTCGACTTGCCCGATCCCGATTCACCGACAAGCGCCGTAACGCGGCCGCGCCCGACATCGAAGCTGACGCGATCCAGCGCCCGCGCCGCGGTCCGGCCGGCGGTGAAGTCGAGCGTCACGTCGCGAAAGGAGAGCGCCGCCATCGGCCGACCTTAACCGGCCGCCGCGATCTCTGCGAGCCGTCGGGCGCTCGATGCTGCACCCTCCAGATGCAGCATGGCCGGATCGGGGGCCGGGGCGGCCAGCGCCCGCTCGCAGGCGGCGCGCAGGCCGTGCGCGTCGAGCGCCGCCTCGTCCAGCGTTGCGAGGAGACCGGCTGCGGCGAAATGCTGCGCCCTGACCGCCTGCTCCGGTTCCCCGGGGGGTGCGAAGGGCACGATCACCGCCCGCGTGCCGGCGGCGATCGTCTCCAGCGTGGTGTTGTAGCCGCCACGCGAGATCGCCAGCCGTGCGCCGGCGATCCGGGCGGGGAGGTCGGGCAGCGCCGCGAAGACGGCGCAGTCCGGGCCGGCCCCGGCCGCCAGCGCCGCGCGCAGGCCGTCCGGTGCGGACGGTCCGGTGACGAAGGTCCAGGGCTCGGCGGCGAGGAAGCCCTGATGGCGAAGGCGAAGAGCGGCGCGCAGCAATGGCGCGGCATCGCCGCCGCCGCCCGCCGAGACGACGACGCCGCGCCGCTCGCCGCCGGGCCGGGGAAGGGCCGTCACCACATAGCCGGTCAGGCAGGCGGGGACCGGAATCTCGCCCGGCCAGACCTCGTCCAGGGCCGTGACGGCGGGATCGCCATGGCTCGGCACGGGGTCATGGCGCGCCCGCAGGCGCGCCGCGCATTCTTCCAGCCGCCGCGTGTCGGCGGGGGCGGTGGGCAGGTCGCGGATCGATGAGACGATCCTCGCGCCGCGTGTTTTTGCTGCAGCGATGAGGTGCAGCAATTCGTCCGCCAGCTTGCGGCGGCCGAAGGGGAAGGTCTCGGTGACGAGGACCTGCGGCGCGGCGGCTGCGAGCGCCCGCGCAATCAGCGCGGCGCGCTCCGCCCGCAGGGCGGCGGAGACGGGATCGCCCGCCGCATCGACGAGGCGGGCATAAGTCGGGGCGGCGGCGCGGCAGGCCGGCCGTTCGACCAGCGCGAACGGGGGATCCAGCCGGCCCGCCCGCCCGGGGGGGGGGGGGGGGGGGGGGGGGGGGGGGGGGGAGGGGGGGGGGGCGGCAGGGGTGTTTGACGGGGAGGGGGGCGCGCGCCGCCCCCCCCGCCGCTCCAGCATGACGTTGGCCCGCAGGAGGCTGACGCTGCCGTCCGGCGCGACGGCGAAGAGATGGGCGGCGCGCCAGGCAAGCCTGACCGGCGGCTTCGCCTCCATGTCCCAGCCGGTCGCCAGGCTGAGCATCGCGCGGATGACGCCCTTGTGCGTGACCCCGGCATGGAGGCGGCCCGAGGCGGCGATGCCGGCGCAGAGGCGGCGGAGCCGCTGCTGCACGTCGCGCGGCGTCTCGCCGCCGGGCGGTGCGAGATCGAGGCCGGAGCGGCCGCGCGCCGCGAGGCGGGCGGCGAGCGGGGCGATCGTGGTGCTCGTCAGGCCTTCCCAGGCGCCCCAGTCGGTCTCGATCAGAAGCGGTTCGACAGCCGCGTCGCCGCCGCCGAGCAGGGCGGCGGTCTGGCGGGTGCGGGCGAGCGGGCTCGCCAGCCAGGTCGCGCCGCCGAGTTCGGCGGGCGGGCGCAAGGCGCCGAGTTCCGCGACGCCCTCGGGCGACAGGGGGATGTCGGCCCGGCCCTGGATGCGGCCCTCGCCGTTCCATGAGGTCGCGCCGTGGCGGATGAGGGCGAGGACGGTCATGCGCCCGCCTGCCGCAGAATGGCGCCGAGCCGGGCGGCGGCCTGGGGAAGATCGCGCTCGCCGTGGACGAATTCGGCGGCGACCTCGCCCATGACGGCGCGGGTCTGCGGGTTGGCGAGGAGGATGCGCAGCGAGCGGGCGAGGCCCTCGGCGTCGCCCGCCGGGGTCAGCAGCCCGCCGCGGCCCTGCTGCACGACGGCCGGCACGCCATGGGTGTCGCAGGCGACGACCGGGACGCCGCTCGCCTGCGCCTCCAGATAGGAAAGGCCGTAGGCCTCGCGCAGGCCCGGCCAGAGATAGATGTCGGCGCGGCGATAGAGCCGCGACATCGCCTCGGGCGGGAAGCGGCCGGCGAAATCGACCCGGCCGGGCGGAAAGCCCTTGAACGCGGCCTCCGCCTCGGCGCGCCCTGGGCCGTCGCCGGCGACGAGATAGATCCACGGGAGATCTCCGATGCGCGCGAGGGCGGCGGCGATCAGCGGGAAATTGGCGAGCTTCTTGCCCGGCCGCAGCATCGCGGCGGTGAGGATGACCGGGGTGCGGGCGGGCGCCGAAGCGGGACGCGGCGGGAAGGCGGCGGCGTCGATGAAGGGATCGAGCCGGTGGAGCCGTCCGGGCGCGACGATTTCGGCAAGACCCGCCGCGTCGTGGGCGGTCATGGCGACGACCGCATCGGCGGCCAGAAGCGCCTTCTTTGCTGCAGCATGGGGTGCAGCAAAATACCCGGTCGCGCGTTTCGCCGCATAGCTCGCCTCGACGATGACATAGGGGATTTTCAGGGCGGCGGTGACGGCGGGGCCGAGATAGTCGGGCGATTTGTAGTAGTTCATGTAGGTCAGCCACAGCGCCGGCGGGGCCTCCCGGTGGACGGCGATGAGGCGTTCGGCTTCGCGCAGAGCGGTATTCGCAATGGCGTCTTGCTGCGCAGCATCGCCTGCGCCCTCGTAGCTCCGCAGCGCCGAGGCCGCGGCCGGGGCGTAGCCGAGACGGGAGAGGGTCCGGGCGAGGAGGCCGCTCATCGCGCGGTCGCCGGAGGGCGGGGCGCCGGGGGCGGGCGGGTTCATCGGGGCGTAGAGCAGGGCGCGCTTCATGGCTCAGGCCATCGCGCCGCGCAGCAGGGCGGCGATCGCGTCGGCGCCCGGCGCGGCGTCAAAGGACTCCGCCACGCGCGCCCGGCCGGCCGCCCCCATCGCGGCCCGGAGGGCGGGGTCGCGGATGAGGCGATCGAGCGCCGCGGCGGTGGCGGCCGCATCGCCCGGCGGCACCAGAAGGCCGTTCCGCCCGCTCTCGATCAGCTCGCCGACGCCGCCGACCGGGGTCGAGACGACCGCGAGGCTCTGGCTCTGCGCCTCGACCAGCACATTGGGGAGGCCGTCGCGGTCGCCGTCCGCGGCGACGATTGGGGTGAGCGCGAAGAGATCGGCGGTGCAGAGCGCGGCGCGCACCGCGGTTTCGTCCTGCGCGCCCATCCAGACGGCGCGGTCCGCGAGGCCGGCGGCCTCGGCGCGGGCCTTGAGCGCGGCGCGCAGGGGGCCGCCGCCGATATGGACGAAACGCCAGGCGCGGGCGCGATCCAGCAGCGCGAGGGCGTCGATGAGGGTCTCGTAGCCCTTCTTCTCGACCGCCCGGCCGATGGAGACGATGGTCACCGGGTCGGCCGGGTCGCGGCCGTCGCGGGGCGGGCGGGACGGGCCGGGCGGCCAGTGCGCGAGATCGAGGCCGTGGCGGTTGAGGTGGAGGCGCCCGGCGTGGCCGAGCGCCGCGAGGCGGGCATGGCCGTCGGCGGTGCAGGTGGTGACGAAGCTTGCGGCTTCCAGCTTGGCGGCGAGATCCCAGTCCGGCGTCGTCCAGATGTCGCGGGCATGGGCCGAGACCGCGAAGGGCAGGCCCGTCAGCGCCGCCGCATAGCGGGCGACCGAGGCCGGCGTGTGGATGAAATGGGCATAGAGAAGCCGCGTCCCGGCCGGCCGCTCGGCGGCGAGCACCAGCGCCTGGCCGAAACGGCGCAGGCGGTTGCGGCTGCGGTCGCGCGCCCAGTCGGCCCGCAGCAGCGCCTTCGCCGCGCGGTAGCCGGGCGTGCGGCGCAGCTTCGCAAAGGCCTTCAGCACGCGCAGCGGTTCCTCGTGCAGATATTCGGGGAGATAGGTCACGGAAGCGGCGACCGCCTCGTGCGCCGGATGGGTCATGGCGTCGGTCGGGCGGCGCAGCGAAAAGAGCGCGAGGGGAAGGCCGCGCGCCTCCAGCGCCTGAAGCTCGCGGGCGATGAAGCTCTCCGAGAGGCGCGGCCAGCCCTTGAGGATCACCGCGATCACGGCAGGAAGCGCCGGCTGAGGCGCACGACGGCATCGAGACCGTCCATCATGCCCGGCCGCAGCGCGGCGGAGGGCCGGGGCTGGCTCTCAAGCCCCGCGATCGCGGCGGCCATGGCGGCCGGATCGCGCACGCCGCCATGCTCGGCCGGGTCCTCCAGAAGCCGCGTCAGACCGAGATCGGCCGCCTGGCGGGCGCGGATCCACTGCTCGCGGCGGGGCTTCTCGCGCGGCACGATGACCGCCGGCTTGTCGAAGGAGAGGATCTCGCAGAACGTGTTGTAGCCGCCCATGGCGACCACCCCCGCCGCGCGGTCGACGATGCGCTCCATCTCGGCGTCGAAGACCATCGCCGTCACCTCGGGCAGATAGGCCGCCCGGGCGAGGAAGCCCTCCTGGCGGGCCGGCTCCATGAAGGGACCGAGGACGAAGAGGGCGGGCGGCAGATCGGCGCCGAAATGCTCATAGGCCGAGAGCGCCCAGTCGATCAGGCCCTCGCCGTCGCCGCCGCCGCCGGTGGTGACCAGCACGAAGGGGCGCTCGGGCAGGGGGGTGCGCAACAGCGGCCGGCCGATCGTCGCCTCGCGCCTCAGATAGCCGGTGAAGCGGGTCTTCTCGCGCAGGCCCTCGGCGAGCGCGATGCCCTGGAGCGGATCGTAGATGTCGTCGCAGCCATAGATCCAGATTTCGTCGTAGAGCGCGGCGAGGGCGGGCTGGACGCCCTTGCGCTGCCATTCCTGATCGAGCGCCTCGGCGTCGTCGAGCACGTCGCGCAGACCGAGCACCAGCTTGGTTCCCCCCGCCTTCAGCGCCTCAAGGGTCGGCGTCAGCTCGCCGCGCAGGCCGAGCGGCTCCTTGTCGACGATCATGAGGTCGGGGCGGAAGGCGCGCGCCGCCTGGGCGATGATCTCGGCCCTGAGGCGGAAGGCGTCGCCGGCCTCGACCTGGAGCTTCAGGGGGATGTAGGCGCCGTCCTTGAGCTTGATGATGCCGGGGACGCGGACGAAATCCACCCGCTCGGGGAATTCGAAGGCACCGATGATCGGCGAGCCGGAGAGGATCAGCTCGTTGGCGCCCGGCAGCGCCGCGGTCAGCGCGCCGCCCAGCGCCCGGCAGCGGCGCAGATGCCCCAGGCCGAAACTGTCATGGCTGTAGATCAGCACGCGGGCCGGCTGCTGCGTCACGGGGAAATCCGGGAGATGCCAAGGTCGGGCGCATTTAGCCTCAAGCCGCGCCCGGCGTCAGGGGAAAAGCTGTAGCGGGGGCCGCTTGCGCAACGCCCGCCCTGCCCGTATCCCGGATGCCTCATCCGGACCGGGGCGCATGGAGCGTCGGCTTTTCACCTATATCTGGCGGCACAGTTTCGGCGAGCAGCTCGCCGTGCTGGGCGTCATCCTCGCGTCGCTGCCGTTCTATTTCCTCGCCCTCAACCTGCCCAAGCTGATCGTCAACGGCCCGATCCAGGGGGGCGGCTTCGAGGACGGCGCGGCGCGGACCTATTTCCAGCTCGCTCTGCCGGACTGGCTGGGCGGGGCGATCGTCCTCGACGGCGTCGACCTCGACCGCATGAGCGCGCTCTTCGCGCTGTCGTTCAGCTTCCTGGCGCTGGTCTGCATCAACGGCCTCTTCAAGTACCGCATCAACGTGATGAAGGGGCGGATGGGCGAGCGGCTGCTGCGGCGGCTGCGCTACGAACTGGTCGACCGGGTGCTGCGCTTCTATCCGGCGCGGCTGAAGCGCTCCAAGCCGGCCGAGATCGCCTCGATGGTGAAGGACGAGGTCGAGCCGCTCGGCGGCTTCGTCGGCGAGGCCTTCGCGACGCCCGCCTATCTCGGCGGCCAGGCCCTCACGGCCGTGACCTTCATCGTGCTGCAGAACCCGCTGCTCGGGGCGATCGCGGTCGGCATCGTCTCGATCCAGGCCTTCGTCATTCCCTATCTGAGGAAGCCGATCCTGGCGCTCGGCCGCCAGCGGCAGCTCACCGCGCGCGAATTGTCGGGGCGGGTGGGCGAGATCGTCGACGCCGCCGCCGACATCCAGGCGAACGACACCTCCAACTGGGAGCGCGCCGACATCACGCGGCGGCTCGGCAAGATCTACGACATCCGGTTCGAGATCTATCGCCGCAAGTTCTTCGTGAAGTTCCTCAACAATTTCCTCGCCCAGGTGACGCCGTTCTTCTTCTATGCGGTGGGCGGCTATTTCGCGATCCGGGGCGAACTCTCGATCGGCCAGCTCGTCGCCGTGATCGCCGCCTACAAGGACCTGCCGGGCCCCATCAAGGAGCTGCTCGACTGGTATCTGGAGAAGCAGGACGCGCAGATCAAATACGAGCAGGTCGTCGAGCAGTTCCGCGCCGACCGGCTGATCGAGCCGACCGCCCACGCGCCGGGCGAGCCGCCGCCGCTGAAGGGCGAGATCGAGGTCCGCGAGGCGACGGTCGCCGAC
>OEIV010001314.1_pt1 | contig 11610 bp, 10 predicted proteins | sample 1539231 | NCBI WGS metagenome assembly OEIV01 (sample SAMN03794762, study PRJEB22550) | activated sludge metagenome | feature: wastewater treatment plant; material: activated sludge; isolation source: Wastewater treatment plant of a petroleum refinery complex | place: Argentina: Buenos Aires ... | reverse complement strand
TGCGCAGTGGCACATCGGAGCGGGTGTAAGCTCGTCCCGCATCTATCAGCACCACCGTGTTGAGCTCGTTGGTAGGCAAATTATGCTGCCGCAGGAGTTGCTGGCCTGCTTCGGATTGAAGCGAGGCGAATCGGAATTTTGATTGGGGGTCGTGCCGAATGACCCACTGCACGGATTCATTGCACAGGTTGCAAACGCCGTCGAAAAGCAGAACCGGGTATATTTCTGCCGGTTTAATGGATTGAGAATCAGTCATTTCGATTGGATTGAAACGGGGTTCCGTCGTTTTTCACAGAACCCGTGCAAGTGTGGTGCCACGATGACAACGTGAAACACCCAAGTACAACAAACAACCCCATCAAATGATTTTGCGCAAAATGAAATAGAGTAGGCCCGAAAGCACAACCGTGACAGGCAGCGTGAGCAACCAGGCGATGGCAATGCTCTTGATGGTTCCGCCTTGCAGGTTTTTCACGCCCTTGGAGGCTACCATCGAGCCAGCGACGCCAGACGAAAGCACGTGCGTGGTGCTCACGGGGAGGCCAAACTGCGATGCAAGGCCAATTGTGCTGGCCGCAATCAATTCGGCGGTAGCACCTTCGGCGAAGGTCATGTGCCGCTTCCCGATTTTCTCGCCGATGGTGACGACGATACGCTTCCAGCCGATCATGGTGCCGAGGCCGAGCGATAAGGAGATGACGATGATGCACCAAGTAGGCACATAGGAGGTGTATTCGCCCATGTCCTTAATCTCGTGGGCAATGATTTTTCGGTCGTCTTGGTTGGAAATAACGTATGGTACTGCTAGCAAGCCTTCCATGTTTTTCTTCAAAATGGTGAAACGCTTGCGGAGCGATAGGCGTTCTTTTACGTTGGAGGGGTCGTGCTTAGCTACGTCCACTCGCAGTGTTTCGATGGTTTCCTTTGCCTTGGTCAGTTCCGGCAAGGCGACGTCCGTTGGCAGGGCATCGTAGATTTTGGTCAATGAAACTTGGGCCGTGTCAGGCTGAAAATTGGGGGAAAGGGCAAACTTGAGCGGCATGAAGGTCATCAGGGCGATGAGCATTAGGCCGATGCCTTTTTGTCCGTCGTTGGAGCCGTGGAAGAAGCTCACCAAGGTGCAGGTGAAGATGAGGATGCCCCGAATCCACCAAGGCGGCGTAGTGCCGGGTTCTGGCTCTTTGAAAATTTTCTTGTCCTTGACGACCTGCCGCAGGATGAACATCAGCACCACGGCCATGCTGAACCCAAAGGCGGGCGAAATGAGCAGTGACTGGCCAATCTTGCTGGCCTCCTTCCAGTTGACGCCAACATTATCCACGTTTTCGGGCATGAGGCTGAACGCAATGCCTACGCCGAGCAGCGCCCCAACCAGTGTGTGAGAGCTGGAGCACGGGATGCCGAAATACCAAGTGCCCACGTTCCACAAAATAGCAGCCACCAGCACGGAGATGACCATGGCGATGCTGTGGTGCAGGTCTTGCCCCATGAGGGCCTCGACGGGCAGCAAGTTGGCGATTTTCACTGCCACGGCCATGCCAAAGAAGTAGCTGCTGGCCATCACACCGAGGAAGTTCCAGATGCCCGACCAAACGACCGCAACGGTCGGCTTCAAGCTCCCGGAGTAAATGACGGTGGCCACTGCATTGGCGGTGTCGTGGAAGCCATTGACAAACTCGAAGATGCAAACAGTCAGAATGGTGATGATGAGCAGAACGATAAGGCCCGTGGAAAGGCCAAGGTCTAAGCCGAACAGCATAAAGTGTTTGTTTTGTAAATGCCGGCCAACACAGGTCAGGGCAATGAAAAATGAACTAAAAGGGCGTGGCGAAGGTAAAACAAGTTGCCAAGCATGTATTGCAAAACAGGCAGTTTTCACATAAAAATCACATAGCCTCTTGAAGCATACCCAAACAGCGTAACTTTGCGTTTTAAGTAAAAAAATCATCCGACCTTGAAGTACACGACCCAAATCATGCTGCTGTTTGTGCTGATGGCAGCAGCATCTTGCAAGAACATGCGCTTTGCCCAAGGTGAGTCCTTGAAGCCAAAAAATGAGCGGGTTTTGATGAAGAAACTGCTCGAAAACTCGGTAAGCGCCGAATGGCTAGCGGCCAAGGCCAAAATCTCTTACGATGACGAGTACGGCGGCGAGACTTTCAGTGCCAACATCCGCTTGCGAAAGGACAGCGTGATTTGGATGAACTTCAAAAAGTTCAGCATCGAGGGCGCACGGGTGCTGCTCACACCGGACAGCATCTTCGTCATTGACCGCATCAACAACCAGTACCTCGCCAAGCCCTTCGAATACGCACAGAAGGAGTACAGCCTGCCTGTTGGCTTTCACGGGCTTCAGGCAATGCTGCTCGGCAACCCCGTTTTTTTCTCCAAAGAAACCGAGGCGGGCGTGGACTCGGCCCGGTACACGTTGGCACAAAAAACCGAGAACCTCAACGCTACCTACTGGCTCGAAAGCCCCGAAATGCTGCTCCGCCGCTTCTTGATTGACGACTTCCGAAACAAGCGGACGATGGATGTTTTTTCGTCGGATTACCGAGAATTGGATGGCAAACAGCAATTTTCGTATGTTCGTAGCTTTAATTTGAAAAGCCCCGACCTCGGCAAGATGAGCGTGACGGTTGAGTTCTCAAAAATCGAAGTCAACGTGCCGCAGGAAATGAAGTTTGAGATTCCATCGGGGTACGAGCGGGTGAATTGATGAAGCGACGCCTTTCATCAGTCATCATTTTACCATTCATCATTTCAGAACTGTGTCCCATTCAAGAAAAATACTCCTACTTACGCTCGCACTGCTGCTCGTCACGGTGGCAGGTTTTGCGCAGCAATCCAGGAAAGAACTGGAGGAAAAGCGCAAGAAGCTCCTACGTGACATCGAGCAGACCTCCAGCCTGCTGCAGCAAACCAAGCAGGACAAGGCGGCCACGCTGTCTAGGTACGTGACGCTGCAAAAGCAGATCAGCAAGCGGCAGCAACTTGTCGAGACCCTGCAAGAAGAAATGAGCTTCCTGCTAAACAACATCGAGCGAACCGCCACCGTCGTCGTGGCCCTCAACGATGACATTGAAAGACTGAAGTCGGAGTACGTAAAAATTGCCCGACATGCCTACCGCCAGAAGCTCACGCACAGCAACTGGCTGTTCCTGTTCTCGGCAAAAAGCTTCAACGACGCCTTTCGGCGCTGGCAGTACCTGCGGCAGTACGACCGCTACCGACAGCGGCAGGCACGGCTCATCTTGGACACGCAACAGACATTGCTCGACAAAATAAAGGCGCTGGAAGACCGCAAGCTGGAGAAGGAGCGGCTGCTCTCCACCGAGCAGCGCCAGTCTAGGATGTTGGGCATGGAGATGCAAGCCAAAAACCAACTTTTGGAGGAGCTTAAAGGCGACGAAGCACGTCTCGCCCGTGATTTGGAGGGCAAACAAGCCGCAGCCAACAAGCTGAACAAGGCCATCGAGAAAGTTATTCGGGAAGAAATGGAACGGATACGCCGGGAAGAGCGTTCGGCAGCCGCTGCTGCATCGGCGGCCACACCGGGCAAAGCCGTGAAGCCAACGGCCACGCCAGAGGTAGCCAGTATTTCCAGCGAGTTTCAGGGCAACCGGGGCAAATTGCCCTGGCCCGTGAAGAACGGCGTCATCACTGGGCATTTTGGGCGACAGCCCCACCCCTCGATTCCGAACATCGAAATCGTGAACAACGGCATTGACATCCAAACCGACGAGGGAGCGCCCGTTCGGGCAGTGTTCGAGGGCACAGTGGTAGGCACGCAGTTCATCCCCGGCTTCGATTACATGGTTATCTTGCAGCACGGCAGCTACTACACCGTTTACTCCAACCTAGAGGAAGTCTCGGTGAAAAAAGGCGACAAGGTGACCATCCGGCAAGCCATCGGCAAGGTGAGCACCGACCGCAAGACCAACACCTCGGAGGTGCATTTTGAAATCTGGAAAGAAAAAACAAGGCTCAATCCGCAGGAGTGGGTCGGGAAGTGAGGGATTGAAGGATTGAGGGATTGAGGGATTGAAGAAGGGGACACATGACAGTTTGCAGCACAATATGGAAAAACCAACTTTTAGAACCAAAGAAGAGTTAATTGCTTGGTTTCAACAGAAGACCAAGCAATTTGCAATTGATATAATAAAGTTTTGTAGGACGCTTCCTCCTGACCAAGCGGCAAGGGTGATATCTTATCAAGTCATAAAATCGTCAACCTCTATCGCTGCAAATTATCGAGCAGCTTGTAGGGGAAGGTCTCAAGCGGAATTTTTTTCAAAGATTTGCATCGTAGTAGAAGAAGCAGATGAATCTGTGTTTTGGCTTGAAATGATTGAAGGTGTTCAATTCAAAATTGATGCTGATGAATTAAAACGACTAAAACATGAGTCTGATGAAATACTAGCCATCTCCTCCAAAGCCAAAGGAACGTCAGGCGGTAAGTCTTCCTGACCCAATATTCAATCCTTCAACCCCTCAATCCTTCAATCATTTATGCAAAAAGAGTGGAACCTAAATACAAGCCAAGCCAAGGGGCTTAAAGAAGAAACCGAATACGCCGTGCTCGTCGGTGTGGTGTACGGGATGCAGACCGAGGAGCAGGTGCAGGAGTACCTGAACGAATTGGAGTTCCTGGCACTCACCGCCGGGGCCAAGTGCATCCGGCGCTACATCCAGCGGTTGCCCAACCCGCACCCCCGCACCTTCATCGGTAGTGGCAAGTTGGAGGAAATCAAGAAGTACATCGATGCGCACGAGGAGGTTAACATGGTCATCTTCGACGACGACCTCAGCGGCAAGCAGGTGTCGGCGCTGGAGACGGAGCTGAAGGTGAAAATCGTGGACCGCAGCTCGCTCATCCTCGACATTTTTGCCCGCAGGGCGCAAACGGCGCAAGCCAAAACGCAGGTGGAACTCGCCCAACTCCAATACCTGCTGCCTCGCCTCCGGGGACTCTGGACGCACTTGGAGCGCCAACGAGGCGGCATCGGGATGCGGGGCCCCGGCGAAAAGGAAATCGAGACGGACCGACGCATCGTGCGGGACAAAATCGCCGTACTGAAAAAACAGCTCGAAAAAATCGACAAGCAGGCCACCACACAGCGCAAGACCCGTGGCGAGATGATACGGGTGTCGCTCGTGGGGTACACCAACGTCGGCAAGAGCACGCTGATGAACGTGCTGAGCAAGTCGGACGTTTTTGCCGAAAACAAGCTCTTCGCCACGCTGGACACGACGGTGCGCAAAGTCGTGCTGGAGAACGTGCCCTTCCTGCTCTCCGACACGGTCGGCTTCATCCGAAAGCTGCCGCACCACCTCGTCGAGAGCTTCAAGTCCACGCTGGACGAGGTGCGGGAGAGCGACATCCTGCTGCACGTGGTGGACGTGGGGCACTCCCGCTTCGAGGAGCATATTGCTGCCGTGAACGAGACGCTGGACGAACTCGACGCCCGCAACAAGCCCACGCTGATGGTTTACAACAAGATTGACATCTACCGGGACAAAAACTTCGATGCCCTGCTCGACAGCGACATCAAAAAGGAAATCGAGCGGGAGCTGCTGGCCAACCTCCAAAACCAGTTTGAGCACGACGGCATCTTCATTTCCGCCGCCAACCGGGAGAACATTGACCAACTGCGGGCGATGATGCTGACGATGGTGAAGCGGGAATACCAGATTCGGTACCCGCACGAGGTGCGGAGTTGGTGAGGGATGGGAGTTTAGAAGGTTTAGAGGGTTTAGGAGGTGTAGGAGGTTTAGCCCTTTAACCACCAAGCCTTTACGAAAAAGCTGTACTCGGAGCATGTGCTCCGGTACAGCTTTTTTTATTGACTGACCGCCGCTACCGTCGATTCGAACGTTGCTACGACCAGTTCGACTGCTGCTACCGTCAATATGAACGTCGCTACGAAGAATTCGACTGCTGCTACTGTCAACATGAACAGCGCAACGGTGAGTTTGACCACTGCTACTATCAATATGACCAGCGCAACGGTGAGTTTGACTGCTGCTACTATCAATATGACCAGTGCAACGGTGAGTTTGACCACTGCTACTATCAATATGAACAGCGCAACGGTGAGTTTGACTGATGCTACCGTCAATATGACCAGTGCAACGACCAGTTCGAATTACTCATGCGTTGGGGTCTTCTTCCAACCTTTTAAATTGCAGCCCACTGATGCCTTTGTAATAGGGGCTGCTGGTGCCAAAAGCCCCCTTTAAATAAGCTTTGACGCTCAATGCCGTGTCCACGAGGCCAGTTTCGGCAGCATACAGCGCTGTATTGCGGGTAGTGCGCACCGCTTTCAGGGCTTGGTAGGCGAGGTCGGCTGCGTTGTTCAAGGTGTGCATACTGGCGAGAATCGTTTGGAGGGTAGCCACTTGCAGTTCAGTCTCGGCGGGCGCATAGGTCGGCTCGGCGCTCAGGATGCTGATGAATGTCTCAAAATTATCGGCCCGCATCACGAACGACTGCTGCGAGGTAGAGTGCGGGTCTTGGCCTTCTACTGTGGCTGGTTTGTTCTGGCTGCCCTTTATCTTGCGGGCAATGGTCTTGGCAAAGTCCTTTTCCTGCTTTAATGCTGCCGTAAGCATGAACATGGATAGCAGCCGGGTAACGAGCTTGTTCAGTTCGTCGTATCGCTTCTTTCGGAGCGACACCGCATCATTGTTGGCAATCAAAGGGGCCTTCACCGCCGTGTTGGCTGCTTTGCAGGCCAGTAGTTGCGTGTTCATTGCCGCCAGCTTGATGTGATTTTGGGAGGGTTGGTAAATGGCTCCCATGCCGGTGCAGTGATTGATGAGGGTTTCAAAATTGGCGACGTTCTTGGCGTGCCCGGTTTCAGAATTACTGGCCATAGGGAAATTGTTTTAAAGGTTTATAATATCCGCCGAGGGAATGGCCTTCCGGGGGCGGGGTGAAAGATGCGCTGTTATTGTTCTGGTCTGCGGTGGCAAACTGGCCACAACTGGTGAAATTTTTTGTTTTGACTTAATATTTATTCCTCATCATATTGTGGTGAACTTCTTTTTTTTGGAGGATTAAAAATATCACGGTGAAGTTTTTTTACTTCCGATATTTCATCAATGGCCTTTTTGAAAAAAGCAATAATCTCTTGGCGTTGATTATCTTCCATCTTCAAAAAATCAATAATAGGCTTCCGGGTTTCAACAAGAAAATGGGTGTCATTTTTTATATGGTACCAACTATCATGCTGAATCTCACTATAAATTAATTTGGTAATATCATCGCTATCTCTCTTTGCAACTGCAATTCTGAAAAAAATACATGGATGTTCTCCCCACCAATCTCCAAACCCAAAAGACACAATAAATGTAGGATTATAGTAGCGATACGAAATCACATACTCTCTCCCAGTTGTTGTTTTTTGCCAATTTATATAGTTGTAAAGGCTTTTTGCAAAATCTCTAGTTACTTCGTTGAGTATATCTTGCATCTTTGAAGCCGTGTCAAAAAATGATTTAAGACTAAATAAGTCTTGGTAGCTTAATTTTTCCATGACTAATTTTTCGTTAATAAGATATTTTTTGAGTTCTTGAGTAATTATGTTGCATTTATCATCAATAATGCGACTTATATCTAGCCATCTAAGCGAAATAAAACCGACACCGTCGAATTGATGATTTTTTTCTTCTTTTTGAACAGTGAGATAAACTAATAATTTATTAGCATGATTTTTCTGCTTTAATATTTCGTAATAACTTTTAAGTTGATTGTCACCCTCCTTGCTATCAACTTTGTTTTCAATAATCAAAAATGAGCTAAACGAACTGATTTCAATGTCAGGTTTTTTCTTTTCTTCGGAATACCTTACCTGCGTTTCAATACTAATCTGCTCTGACGAGAAAAATCCTTTTGGCAAAAAGCGCAAAAAAAAGGTATGTCGAAAATTCTCGTCAGAAATAAGTGCGAAAGCAAAGATTTCAGTCAAGAAATCTTCTTTATCTGATTCGTTTAGTTTTCTGAGTTTTTGGAAAAAGGTAACCATATTTTACTTTACGTTCACCTCAGCCGCTTCACATCCTCCCCGCCCAGCAGCCCTACGCCACCGTCCGGCAAAGCACGAAGCCGTTGTTGTTTGTGGTTTTCTCCGTAGTAAGTTCAGAAAAGCGGCCCTGTCCATCAGGCCGTAGTGTGTGTGGGTAAGCTATCTTCTAAAACGGAGGCAAGATAAAAAAGGGAATGGAGAATTGAAAATGGAGGATTGAAAAAAATGTGGCGCATTTTTCAAAAGGCAAATGAGGTCACTCGCTCGCTTTTTCAATTATAGTATCAATCCATTGTTTCAGTTCAGGGATTTCATTTTGCAGGGTATCCTAAACGATGTCATAGTCCACACCAAAATAGTGGTGGATGAGCTTGTCACGCAATCCAGCGTAGCCCTTCCAATCCACAAGCGGGTATTGAATTCGGAATTCATCCGGAAGGTTTTTGACGGCTTCGCCAATGACCTCGAAGCTGCGGGTAAAGGCTCGGATAAGCACTTCATCATGGATGAACGCCTCGAAGTTGAGGTGCTGCGATTGAGAGGTGAGGAAGTCTATCTCCACCTGGATATGTCTCAAAAACTCAATCAGCGAACGAGACATAGCTTACTTCTTTAAGGATATGTGGTTTCAGAAAAGGACTGAGGCTTTCCAATGTTACAACCTCTGTCTTGCGGTTGAAAAGGTCTTCCAGAAAATAGGCAAGCCGGATAAAGTTCTTGTAAGTCTTTTTGCTTGGCTCGAACTGTACTAACACATCCACATCGCTGGCATCTTTTTGTTCGCCTCGCACGAAGGAGCCGAACAGGCCTATTTTGACAACGCCATACCCGGTTATTTCCGCCCGATGTTGTCGCAGCAGGTCTAATACCTGCTCACGGCTGGCCACTTTTGCTTTATGGCTGTCTTGTATGTCTTTTGTGGAAGTAGCCATTTGATTGTTTTGTGCAAATATAACATCATGGAATTGGAATGCAAGGGCACAGGCAAAATGCAACGTATGATTTTCCTACTAGCTAATTGTCCCTCACTGCGTACTTTTGCACCCGCAAATTTTACCTAACCATTTAAGAGGTTTAGAAAGTTTAGGAAGGTTTAGGAGGTTTAGTTTTTCGTGTGAACTAAACCTCCTCAACCTTCTAAACCTCCTAAACCCAAGTTCAATAACATGCTAGAACTCCTGCAACAATACAAGGACAAAGCCCCCGAAATCGTGTTCGAATGGAACGACGCCGAGACCTCGGCCCGTGGCTGGGTCGTCATCAACTCGCTGCGCAACGGGGCGGCTGGTGGTGGCACCCGCATGAGGAAGGGCCTGACGAAAGAGGAAGTCGTGTCACTGGCCAAGACCATGGAAATCAAGTTCTCGGTCGCTGGCCCCGACATCGGTGGTGCCAAGTCCGGCATTGACTTCGACCCCAACGACCCTCGCCGCAACGACGTGCTGCGCCGCTGGTACAAGGCTGTTTTCCCGCTGCTCAAGAACTACTACGGCACGGGCGGCGACCTCAACGTGGACGAACTCAAGGACGTCATTCCCATCACCGAGGCACTCGGCCTGTGGCACCCGCAAGAGGGCATCGTCAACGGCCATTTCAGCGGCACGACGGGTGGCGAGAAAATCAAGATACTCGGTCAGCTGCGGCACGGCTGCTCCAAAATTGTGGAGGACAGCCGCTACGTGCCCGATGCGCCTGAGAAGTTCGCCGTGGCGGACATGATTACGGGCTACGGCGTGGCCGAATCGGTGCGGCACTACTACGACCTGTTCCGGGGCAGCGACCTTCGTGGCAAGCGGGCCATCATTCAGGGCTGGGGCAACGTGGCTTCGGCGGCGGCCTGCTACCTGGCCGTGGAGGGCGTGAAAATCGTCGGCATCATTGACCGGGAGGGCGGCATCATCCGCCCCGATGGCATGGGGCTGGAGGAGGTCAAGGAGCTTTTCCTTCGCAAAAAAGGCAACAAGCTCGTGGGCGAGGGGCTGCTCTCCTTCGAGGAGACCAACCGCCAAATCTGGTCGGTCGGTGCCGAGATATTCATCCCCGGCGCAGCCTCCAAGCTGGTGAGCCGCCCACAGGTGGACGATATGCTGGCCAGTGGCATGGAGGTCATCGCCTGTGGCGCCAACGTGCCGTTCGTGGACGATGGCATCTTCTTCGGCCCAACGGCGGGCTTCGCCGACCAGCACCTGAGCCTCATCCCCGACTTCATCGCCAACTGCGGCATGGCGAGGGTGTTCGCCTACCTCATGCAGCCCGATGCCGAGATGACCGACGAGGCCATTTTCAGTGATGTGTCCAACGTGATACGCCGGGCATTGGTGGAGGTACACAGCTTCAACCATATGCCAACAAACATCTCTACGGGCGCCCTCGAAATCGCTTTGAACAAGTTGATGAAGAACGATTGGGCTGAGGCGATTTAAAGAAATCCATAGAAAATCGATATGGGCAAAATGGCTTGAATGCTGCCATTTTGCCCATTTTTTTTAAATCTGCTGTTCGTTGTCAACAAAATCCGTTGTTGTCAACTATTCGTATATGATTAGGTTGTGTTTTAGCAACTTTCTTTTTTTCTCCCCAAAAAACACGATACAAACTCCCGTGAACTGAGCTATCGTGTTAAATTTGTTTTCGTCGACGGCGATTGCGATTATTGAGCAGGTTTGAAACGATTCCTCCAACTGAACAAAGTCTAGTTAGATGAAAAGAATTGTACAATCCGGTTACCTATGCCTTATCATGGTCTTGCCCAAGGTTCTATTTTCCCAAGACACTCCTGTTGCGCAGCCATCCTATATCGCCACCCCTGCCCATATGTGGGAGTTCGGGTTGCACAGCGGCACGGCGATGGGTTTCGGCGACCTTGACCCTGTTCCGGGTATTGGAGGGGGTTTTCATGTGCGCCGGGCAATTGATTATGTTTTTTCCCTGCGTGGCGAGGGTTTTTATGGCAAACTCAAACAAGAAAACGATTTCGACGGCACTTCCGAATCTACCGTTCAGAGTGGTTCCATCCAACTGTTGGCGTCCATCAACAACCTTATTTGGAACAATGTGCAGCGCCGCAAGATGAATCTGTATGCTTTTGCCGGTGGGGGTGTCATGCGGTTTGAGGTCGATGCAAAGGAAGTACTTTCACCCTATTTGAAGCAAGTAAAGCCCACTATCCAGACACAAGCCAACTTTGGTATTGGTGTTGCCTTTCGGCTTTCCAGCCGATTTAATTTGGGGCTGGAGTCCAAGGCGGTGGCGCTTTTTGGCAAAGATTCGGACATGCTCGATGGCGTGGCTCGCCTAGCTAGCGACGTGATGGGCTATGGCAGTGTGCGCCTAAATTTCAACATTGGCAACGCAAACACCAAGGCCGAACCGCTCTACTGGGTGAACCCCATGGAGCTTATCATGCAGGACATCACTGAGTTGAAGAAGCGCCCCGTCTTCGACGCTACCGACAGCGATGCCGATGGCGTCATTGATGTGCTGGACCAAGACAACACCACCCCGCCGGGGGTTGTGGTGGATACCCGTGGCCTACCCCTCGATAGTGACAGTGATGGCATTCCCAATTTCCAAGATGATG
>OEIV010001313.1_pt1 | contig 11612 bp, 3 predicted proteins | sample 1539231 | NCBI WGS metagenome assembly OEIV01 (sample SAMN03794762, study PRJEB22550) | activated sludge metagenome | feature: wastewater treatment plant; material: activated sludge; isolation source: Wastewater treatment plant of a petroleum refinery complex | place: Argentina: Buenos Aires ... | reverse complement strand
ACCCGGAGGCGGGTTGCCAACCCGCCCTACAGGCGGTTCTAGGGCGCGCACTCGGTCGTGTTCTCGTACAGATAGACCTCGTTCCTGAACCAGCCCTTGGCCACAATGTCATAGTCGCCGTCAGCGTCGATGTCTACGGCCCGACTCGACTGGTAGTGCGAATCGCCGACGTAGACCTGGTGGCGCAGCCACACGCCGTCCTGATTCTCGAAGATCCACAGCACGGCCCCCGGCTGCTCCTCCGTATAGCGCACGGCATACTCGCCGACGACCACGTCCACGTCGCCGTCGCCGTCCAGGTCGGTGGTGTCCAGGCTCTCCGCCTCGCCCTTCTCTAGCTGGCCCAGCGTGTGAACCGGCCAGAACGCGGTCGGGTCGGCCGGTCGCTCGAACCAGACCACCTGCCCCTTCTGTGGCGTGTGGGCGAAGCCCACGATTGCGTCGCGGTCGCCGTCGCCGTCCAGATCGTGCAGCGCATGGCGACTCGTCTGCACGCTGCCCGCTGGGGTATAGATGGTGATGGGCGTCCAGGCCGGCGCCGGATGTTCGTTGCGCAGCCAGGCCGCGCCCATAAACAGGTCCAGATCGCCGTCGCTGTCCAGGTCGCCGGCCGTCAGCTGTTCGCCGACGGACACGTCCGACAGCTTGCGCCGCGCCCAGACGCCGGTTGCCGGATCGTCGGGCACGGTGAACATCTGCACGCCGTGGGGGTTACGCGCCGGGTTCTCGGTGTCGTCCCAGGTCAGGGCCACTTCCAGCGGCCCGCCGGGCGTGAACTGAGCGATGGTGACGCCCTGGATGGGGTCATTGGGCGGCATCGTAATCCCGGCCGTGTCCAGGTTCTGGAACACGGTGAACGCGCCGCCGCCCTCGTTGCGCGCCCAAACGACCGGCCACCAGTAGCCCTCGTTGTTGGGCAGCGTCGGCCCCGTCGTCGCCAGCAGGTCGAGATCGCCGTCGCCGTCGAAATCGTGAGTGGCAAGGGTGTCCTCGATGGGCGCGGGCAGCGGCACGCGCGCCCACTGGCCGCCCCCTATGCCGGGGTTGGTATACCAGAACTTGCCGGTGATGAAGTCGAGCCGCCCGTCGCTGTTCACGTCGAGGGGCAAGACGAACGCCGCGCGCCCGGGGCGGGCGGGGTCGATCAGGTAGCGTTGCCACGTCCACTCAGCAATGGGTTTGTCGCAGGCCGGCGCGCCGCCGGGGTTCAGCCAGATGTCCAGCCGGGGCGTTTGCCAACCGAACGGCTTGCCCAGGATGTCCAGGTCGCCGTCGCCGTCCAGATCGGCCAGGCGCGACTCATGATGCCCGAAACCGTGGGTCGCCACTTGGGTCTCGAAGCCACCCTGACCGTCGCCATAGAAAATCCACGACTGCGCGTCCGTGTTGTGGCGTTCATCCGTTTCGTGAAAGGCCATCTCGCCCATGAAGATGTCCAACGCTCCGTCGCCGTTAACATCGCCCAACTCCAGCGAATGGGTGAAGTACACTTCCTCGGTCAACAGATCGTTGGCCGTCCAGCCGGAGCCGTTCCACTCGTACCAGCGCGCCATCCCGGTGGCGTCGCCGGGGGTGATGACGATCTCCGGCCGCCCGCCGGCCTTCAATTGGCCGATGGCTACGCGCGCGTTGGTCGTGGGGGCAATCGGGTTGGCGCGATAGCTGTCGCCGCCCAGATGGCTCAGCCAGTAGCCGCCGGCGATGATGTCCGTGCGGCCGTCGCCGTCAACGTCGTCCTGGGCCAGCCCCTCATAAGCGGTGCTGGGAGCGGTGAAGATGGGCCTCGCCCCTGGCCACGGCTCAGTAGTCCGGGGGGAGGGCGGAACCTCGACGACGTAGAGCCGCGCCGCCCCCTGGTTCCAATAGAGGAACTCGACGGCCGCGTCGCCATCAAACTCGCCGAACATCATGTCGTGGTGCTGGCTCTGGCCGCCATCCTTGATCGTTCGGCGCGTCCACCCGTCACTGTCGTAGGCCGGTGCGGGGTTCTCCCACCACCAGATGGCGTTGCCCTGGCGATTGGCTCCCAACACCAGGTCGAGATCGCCGTCCCGGTCAATGTCGTAGAGCGCGCCGCCCGCCTCTAACGGTAGCGTGGACGGCTCCACCACCCGGCGTGTCCAGCCGCCGGTCGCGCCGCGCTGATACCAGACGACGCTTGGTTCCCCTTGCCCGCGCCGCGAGGCAATGACGAAGTCGTTTCGGCCGTCGCCGTCCAGGTCGCCCACCAGCGCCGCCACCTGCTCCGGCCCGGCGTCGGGCGAGGGCAGGTCGCCCGTGGCCGTGGACAGATGGTTCCAGCCCAACGTCTCAGGTGGTACGGTTAAGGAAGCGCTGCCGACGAACGGCATGAACTGTGTCGCCCCCTGGGCCGCGGCCAACTGTACAAAGCCGTAGAGCATTGTCGCCGCTACCAACAGGCCGGCCGCCAGTGACCAGCCAGAACTGAACCCCGCACACTTCATGGGTCATTCCTCCGATGTATTAAGATTGACAAAGGCGCAACGTGGTGAGCCGGATTGGCTGTGGCAGCGAAGAGACGGCCGCGTCACTTTTAATAGAAGAGACGAAGCCTTTGCTCGGAACATATTAGCAGAGGACGGCGTCGAAAAGGCCGGCCGACGGTCGGATCGGCGCGCTTTCTGACGTGCCATTAAGGAAAGAGGACCGCGCCGATGTTGCGGCGCGGCCCAGGCCCGGCTTTGACCCGGTAGGGCAGGGCGGCAAACCAGCCCCTATGGCCCACACCTCTTGTTCTCGTACAGGTGAACCCGGCCGTGGTGCCAGCCTTTGGACAGGATATCGAGGTCGCCGTCGCCGTCAATGTCATGCGCCTGGCTCGACTGGTAGTGGGAGTCGCCGTCGTAGACCAGGTGCCGTGCCCAACTGCTGCCCTGCCCCAGATTCTCGAAGATCCACAACGAGGCCGGCCGCTCCTGGGCCGACTGCATGTTGTATTCGCCGATTATCACGTCCGGGTCGCCGTCGCCATCGAGGTCGCCCGCGTTCAGGCTTTCGGCATAGCCACGGGTCAGGTTGTCGATCAAGTGATGGCCCCAGGTGGCTTGGGGCGAGGCCCCTTGCTCGTGCCACGCGACTTTGCGCTCCTCCGGGTCATGAGAGTAGCCAATGAACGCATCGAGATCGGCGTCGCCGTCGATGTCCACAAGCGCGTGGCGGCTGGCCTGCGTGGCGCCCACCTCGAAGATGGTGATCGGCGTCCAGGTGGCGGTGGGGTGGTTGTTGCGCAGCCAGATGTGGCCCATGAACACGTCCAGGTCGGCGTCGCCGTCCAAATCGACGGCCGTCAACTGTTCGCCGGTCGAGACGTCGGAGACCTTCTGCCGCGGCCACGTCTGCGTCGCCGGGTTGGCGGGCACGGTGAACATCTGCACCCCATGGGGATTGCGGTTGGGCTTCTCGGTGTCGTCCCAGGTGACGATGACTTGCAGCGGCCCGTTGGCCGTCAGGCGGGCGATGGCTACGCCCTGAACCGGGTCGTTGTTAGGCATGTTGATGCCGGCCACGTCGAGCTTATCGAACACGGTGAAAGCGCCGCCGCCCTCGTTTCTGGCCCAGACGAACGGCCACCAGCGGCTCTCGCTCATTGGTTCGGTTGCGCCGGTGGAGGCCAGCAGGTCGCGGTCGCCGTCGCCGTCGAAGTCGTGGGCGGCGATAACATCCTGGATGGGCGCGGGCAGTTGCGCGCGCGTCCAACTGCCACCGGCCGCGCCGGGGTTGGCATACCAGAACTTGCCGCTCAGCACGTCGTCGCGGCCGTCGTCGTTGATGTCGAAGGTGAACAGGAACGTGGCGCGACCGGGGCGGGCGGCGTCGATAACGCGCCGCTGCCACTGCCATTGGCCGATGGTGTCGTTCGTCCCCGAACAGGACGGCGGCGTGCCGGTGGGCGTGGCCGTGGGTGGCGGCGCGCCTGTGGCTGTGGGCGTCGGCGTGGCGGTGGGCGGTGGCCCGTCGTCGCCGGCCAAGGCCAGGGCGTCGATGCTCTCGCTGCCAAAGCCATGTTGCGCCCCCCGCCAGACGAGGCTCGGCGCGGGCTGGCAGGCGGTCGCCGACCCCGTGCCGGCCAGGGCACAGGCGAAGATGTCGGCCGCGCCCCCGGCCAGAGCGTCGATCTGCGTCGCCTTGGAGCCGGCGAGATTGAGCAGCGCGTTTGGCCCGGCCGCTGCGGCGGAGATGTGCTCGTTACTCTGGCCCAGCCCCATGAGCGAGCCGTCAAAGTAGAGCGACCACGTCCCGGCCGTCGTCTCGCCCAGGCTCGATGGGACGAACAGCAGCAGGTCTTCATCGCGCCCGGTGGCTCCGGCCACGTTCGCGTTGCCGTTGGTGCTCAACAGCAGGCCGGCGGTGGTCATCGCCAGGCTATTCACGTCTTCCCCGTTGGTGGTCAGACCGACGTCGGAGCCGTCGAAGTAAAGGCTGAACGTCCCGGCGGTGTTGGTTCCCAACGACGACGGCACGAAGCGCAGCACGTCGGAGTCATCTACCGCCAGCCCGGCCACCGAGAGGACGCTATCCAGACTCAGCAGGAGCGTGCCGTCGGCCAACCAGTGCAGCGCGTCGATGTCGCCGCCCCCCAAACCTACGTCGGAGCCGTCGAAGTAGAGCGACCATTGGCCGGTATTTGTGTCGAAGCCCAGAACGTCCTCATCGGCAAACTGCACCCCGTTTACCTGGCCGTTGGTGGTCGAACTGAGCAGATAGACGTGACCCGCGCCGGGCGGGGGAGTTGCTGTCGTGGTGGCTGTGGCGGTCATCGTGGCCGTCGGCGTCACGTTCGGCGGGTCGGAGCAGGCGATCTGTTCGTAGAGCAACACATTGCCATGTGACCAGCCAATGGAAACGATGTCGAGGTCGCCGTCGCCATCGCTGTCGAAAAGCTGCGTGCCGTCGTGGTGTTCGTGGCCTGTGGCGACGAGGTGTTGTTGCCAACTGCCGTCGCGGTTCTCGAAGACAAGGACGCGACCGGTGCTTGGGTTTGACAGGTTGTGCTCGCCGACGACAACATCCACGTCGCCGTCGCCGTCAAGGTCGCCCACGTCGAGGCTCTGCGGCCCGACGGCCGTGCCGATGGGATGCTCGGCCCACAGCGCGGTCGGGTCGGCCGGCTGCTCATACCACGCCACCGGCCGGTTGACGCTGATGCCCTCAAAGCCGACGACCGCGTCCAGATCGCCGTCGCCGTCCATGTCGATCAGCCGGTTGCGGTCGGCTTCGTGGCTGGTGGCGAAGAGCGCGTGGTCGGCCCAAGGGACGGCGGCGTTTTCCAGCCACTGCTCGCCCAAAAGCAAATCCAGGTCGCCGTCATCGTCGATGTCTCCCGCGCTGATCTCTTCGCCGGCGGCCGTGGGCGAGAACGCGCCCAGTGACCAGGGCGTGCTTACCGGATCGGCGGGCACGCTGAGCGACTGGATGCCGCCGGCGGCGTTGTGCCAGGACAGGGCGACTTGCCGCCCGCCGGAATTGAACGCGCCGACAGCCGCCCCCTGGAGGAAGTTGCCGCTGCCGGCAGGAACGTTGCTGTGGATCGTGAATCCGCCCGCGCCGTCGTTCTGTGCCCAGACAAAGTCGTTGCCGATGTGATCTTGAGCGCCTTCCAATGTCGTGCCCAGGATGTCGGCGTCGCCGTCGCCGTCGAAGTCGGCCACGACGGCCATCTGGTTGAGCGGCGCGCCGATTTCGGCCCGCGTCCATACGCCGCCGGGCGCGCCGGGGTTGCGATACCACCACGCGCCGGCGATCACGTCCGGGCGGGTGTCGCCATCCAGGTCCGCCGTATCGACAAACACTGCTCGCCGCGGCCGATTGTCGTCGATGAGATGCGTCGTCCACTGCGCCGGCGGCGTGCAGGTTGGCGGCTCGCCCACTGTGGCATTAAGCCACACGTCCAGCCGCGGCGTGTCCCACAGGAACGGCTTGCCCAGGATGTCCAGGTCGCCGTCGGCGTCCAAATCGGCCAGGCGCGACTCATGATTGCCGTACCCCACGGCCACTTCCTGAACAGCAAAGTTGCCCTGGCTGTCGCCAAACAGCACCATCAGCCGGGCGTCAGGGTTTTCCGGAGTGTCGCCGCCGACGGCGCGCTGCTCGCCGATCATGAGATCGAGATGGCCGTCGCCGTTAACGTCGCCGCTATCGAGCGAGTGCCCATGCTTCACCTCGCCGATGGGCAGCGTTTGGCCCACCCAGGCCGCGCCGTCCCACTGGAACCAGCGCGCCACGCCGTCACCGTCGCCGGGAACCTGGACGATCTCCGGTCGGCCGCCGGGGACGAGTTGGGCGGCGGCCATGCGACTAAACGTTGCCGCTTCGATAAGGTTGGCCGTGAACCCATTGTCGGTGTGCTTGAACCAGTAGCCGCCACCAATGATGTCGCTGCGGCCGTCGCCGTCCACATCGGCCTGGGTCAGCCCTTCATATTGACCGGAGGGCGCGGTCCAGACGACCGACGCGCCCGGCCAGGGCTGCGTGCCGCGCGGGTCGGCCGGCACGTTGACGATCGACAACTGCGACGCGCCCTGGTTCCAGAATACAAACTCCGCGCCGGGATCGTCGTCAAAGTTGCCGAACATCATGTCGTGATGCTTGTTGGCGCCGTCATTCTTGATGACCCGGCGCGTCCAATCACCGCCGTCGTAGGCGGGATACGGGTTCTCCCACCACCAGATGTCGTTGCCCTGATTGTTGTTGCCGGCCACAAGATCGAGGTCGCCGTCGCCGTCAATGTCGTGGAACGCGCCGCCGGCCTCCAGTTGCAGGGCGTCCGTCTCGATGACCCGGCGTGTCCAGTCCGACGCCTCGCGGCGATACCACACCAGCGACGGGCCGGGCGTGCGGCGCGCGCCGATGACAAAGTCGTTGTCGCCGTCCCGATCCAGGTCCAGAACCAGCGTCAACACTTGCTGGGTGCTGTCCGAAGGGGGAGGCAGGTCGCCGGTTTCTGTCGAGAGGTGTTGCCAGGTCAGGCTCGTGCCGGAAGTGGCCGCCGGTTTGGCCGCTTGGCTGATGTCGAACCAGGCCCAGCCAAACAAGATCACAAAGGGCGTCAGCAGCCATAGAGAAGCTGTAGAACCTATTCTATACACGCGCATTTCCTCCTTGGCAGCCGGGCGCCTACCCGCCACCGCCCACGCCGCGACTCGCCATAGCGCGAGTACCGCGCCGCGGCGTGCGTCCAAAGGTGGACTAATCCGCTATCTCGTTCGAAGGACGGGCTTCCCTATTGAGAGGGGGAGATAGTAGCCGACTGCCGCGCGCGAGTCAAGTTCTATCCATGCCGACAGACGGCATTAACGCCTAAAATTACCTATCACTTTTGGATGTTGCTTAATACTTAAAAGCAGTGGCGGGTAAGTAAAAGCTCCGTTAAGGAAAGCTGTAAGTGATTGCCCCTATGCTATAAGTGGCACAAGTCGTTGCGGGAGCAGTGTGCCCCGGAGTTTGGAGCAAGCCGGATCCGACGACCTATCAGTGGGTGGCCCATGACCGCCGGAAAGACCTGTTCGCCACGCGACGGTCTCGTGATGCCCTGAGGTATAGTTAGACATGAACAGAAAAGTACAGTTGCGCGTTCTCCTGATCACTTGTTTGTTGGCGGTTGGTGCGGCTCTCTTGCCGTCGGCCCGCCCCTTGGGCGCCGCCCCCGATGCCTTTGGCCTGACGGTCAACGTCAACCCGGCCGGCAAAGGCTCCGTCAACGTCAGCCCGCCGCCGCCCTATGGCAACGGCCAGACCGTGACGCTGACGGCCACGCCCATCACCGGCTGGATGTTCGACAAGTGGGTCCTGGCCAGCGATCTCGTCTGGTGGGACAACAACTGGGACTATCGCGTCGAAGTGACGGCCGCCGCCGCCGGTTTCGCGCGCAAGAACAAGCCGGCCGAGTTCGAGCTGAACTTCACCCAGCTCTGGAGCACGTTGGGCAAGACGGGCGCGCTCGACCCCAACTCCATCCGCGTCGTCGAAGTGGACGCCAACGACAACGTCATCGACGCCGACGTGCCGTTCCAGTTCGACAAGGCCACCGACTACAACGCCACCAACAAGGCCGCCGGCACGCTGGTGCTGATCATGGAAGGCAACACCGCCGCCGGAGCCGGCCGCACCTACCACGTCTACTTCGACGTGACCGGCAAGGGGTTTGCGCCGCCGTCCGTCCCGGCCCAGGTCACCTTGACCGAGGGCCTGGTGGACGAAGGCGATACCGCGCACAAGATCGCCACGCCTAACGGGGAGTACTACTTCCACCCCAAGGGCGGCGGCTTCTCCAGCCTCAACGACGCCGACGGCAACGACTGGATCAACTACAACAAGACTGTGCTCGGCAACGGCGGCACTTTCCGCGGCATCCCCAACGCCGTCTCGCCCAACAACGGCGGCCACTTCCACCCCGGCTCCAAGACGATGACCACCACCGTGCGCAACTCGGGGCCGCTCAAGGTCACGCTGCACGTCAAGGAGACAAAGAACTACCCCAGCCGGCTCGAATGGGAAGGGCTGTTCGAGTTCTATCCCAACTATACCGTCTTCACCATGCTGGCCGCGCCCTACGCGTACTGGGTGCTCTATGAGGGCACGCCGGGCGGCGAGTTGCAGACTAACAGCGACTTTATGGTGCGCAACAACGGCACGCAAACCCTGACCTCGGTCGCCTGGGAGGGCGATCTGGAACCTGAGGAGTGGGCCTACTTCGTCGATCCCGTCGTCGAGCGCGCCATCTACTTCGTCAACCACACCAACGACGACAAGACCGACTCTTATGCCCAACAGGGCAACCTCATGACCAAGCTGGGCTTCGGCCGCAAGTCCGCCGCCTACCTGCTCGACCCGGCGGTGCTGCCGCGCGAGTTCACCTTCGCCCTGATGGAGGAGACGGTCTTCGACAACGCCAAACCGGTCATCTATAACGCCTACAAGCCGCTGACGGCCACCGTCGGCGCGGCCGAGGCGCGCGCCGGGGCGGAACTGGGCAGCAACAACCCGGCCAACTTCACCATCACCGGCCAGCACACCATCACCGCCTACTTCAAGCCGGCCCAGTACACCCTGACCGTGACCGCCGACCCGGCCGACAAGGGTTCCGTCACCAAATCGCCCGACAAGGCGGCCTACGACTACAACGAGAGTGTCACCCTGACGGCCGCGCCCAGCGCCGGCTGGGTCTTCGCCGGCTGGTCGGGCGACCTGACCGGCGCGACCAACCCGGCCACGGTCAACGTCACCGAGAACATGGCCATCACGGCTACCTTCGCCCAATCCTTCACTATCACCACCAGCGCCAACCCGCCCGCGGGCGGCGCAGTGACGCTGAACCCCAACAAGGCCACCTATGCGCCGGGCGAGCAGGTCCAGGTAACGGCCACGGCCAACAGCGGCTATGGCTTCACCAACTGGAGCGGCGACCTCAGCGGCACGAACCCCACCGAGACCATCACCGTCAACGGCAACCTCAACATCGTTGCCAACTTCTCGGCCGCCCAATACACCTTCACCGCCACCTCGTCCGGCAACGGCAGCGTCAACTGGACGCCGCAGAAGCCGCTCTACGGCAACGGTGAGATCGTCACCGTCACGGCCACCCCTGACGACGGCTACTTCTTCGTCGGCTGGACGGGCACGATTGATCCCTCGTCCAACAACCCGCTGGAAGTAACCATCAACGGCAACACCAGCGTCACCGCCCACTTCGCGCCCATCGTCTACTACACGCTGACGGTGAACGAAGTCGGCGCCGGCAATGTGACGATCGAGCCGGAGATGGCGCAGTACCCCACCGGCACTATCGTCACCCTGAGGGCCACGCCCGACGAACAACAGCGCTTTGTCGGCTGGAGTGGCGGCGCTGTGGGCACGGTCAACCCCATTGAAGTGACGATCACCAGCAACATGGTCATCACGGCCACGTTTGAGCCCGACGTCTACCCGCTCAACGTCACCATCAGCGGCCAGGGGGCGGTCGCCAAGTCGCCCGACCAGCCGGCCGGCTACTTCATCGGCCAGCAAGTGGCGCTGACGGCCATCCCGGCGTCCGGCTGGCAGTTCGTCGAATGGTCGGGCGACGCCACCGGCACGTCGCCGGCGACGACCGTCACCATTACCGCGCAGACCAACGTCACGGCGACGTTTGCCCCCCTGGGCGCGGTCACGCTGACGACGAGCACGACCGGCAACGGCACCGGCACCATCGAGATCGACCCCGAACAGGACGACTACGCCTGGGGCACACAGGTGACCCTGACAGCCATGCCCGGCCCTGACTCCGTCTTCGCCGGCTGGTCGGGCGACGTCACCAGCAGCGCCAACCCGCTGACACTGACGATGGACGCCAACAAGAACGTTGTCGCCCGCTTCATCGTCCCCGCCGGCCCGTTCAGTGACAACTTCAACGCGTGCAGCCTGGCCGGCGTGTGGGGCGCGCCCATCGACCCGGTCGGCGACGCGACGTTCACCTATACCGGCACGACGCTGCGCATCGCCCTGCCCGCCGGCAGCGAGCACGCCATCAACAAGAACCTCAACAACGCGCCGCGCGTCATGCAGTCGGCCGACAACACCGACCTCGACTACATCGTCAAGTTCGACTCCGATGTGACCGAGGGGGCGCAGACGCAGGGTATCCTCATCGAAGAGAGCGCCGACAAACTGATGCGGATCGACTTCTACGCCAATCCGGCGCAGGACGACGCCACGCCGAACGACGAGGTCGTTGTCTACGCCGGCATCTGGACGCCCGGCGCGCTCCAGAAGCGGCTGCAAGTGAATATCGGCCAGGCCGATGCCAACTACCTGCGCGTCACCCGCACCATTACCACCACCAGTGCCAAGTGGACGATCTTCTACAGCGCCACCGGCGCGGTGGACGACTGGCAGAAGGCGGGCGACTTCAACTATGTGATGGATGTGGCCCGCGCCGGCGTCTATGCCGCCAACCTCCGGCCCGGCGGCGCGGCCCCGGCCCCGGCCTTCACGGCCGAGATCGACTTCTTCCAGAGCATGGGCGACGCGCCGCTGGCCGAAGACGTGCCGCTGCTGACGATCAACATTGTCGGCAACGGCACGGTCAGCGCCACGCCGCCGGCCGCGCAGTTGGCTTGCGGCCAGACGGCCACGCTGCGGGCCACGCCCGGCCTGGGCGCGGCGTTCGACGGCTGGAGCGGCGACGCTACCGGGGCCACGAACCCGCTGTCGGTGTTCATCAATCGCCCGCGCACCGTGACAGCCACGTTCAGCGGGGCGGATATGAAGTACATCGCTTTGCCGATTATCATCCGCTAAAACAGGGGCCAGGTTCTAGGTTCCAGGGGCCAGGAGAAGAGCGCTCTTCCCCTGGCCCCTGGAACCTGGCCCCTAGCGATAAATGGCCGCCGCCGCCCCGCGCAGATCGACAAAGATGGGGTGCAGGCAGGCGATCATCGCCGCCAACCGCGCGGCCACGGCCGCCCGATACGCCTCCGTCAGCGCTTCGTCGGGATAGACCTCGTAAATCTTCGTCCAGCCCCGGTCCCACATCTCCGCCTCAACGCTCTCGCCCAGCGTGGCCTTGATCTCGAACAGGTGGCGGCGGAAGCCGTCGAGCAGGAAGCGGTTGAGCG
>OEIV010001312.1_pt1 | contig 11615 bp, 5 predicted proteins | sample 1539231 | NCBI WGS metagenome assembly OEIV01 (sample SAMN03794762, study PRJEB22550) | activated sludge metagenome | feature: wastewater treatment plant; material: activated sludge; isolation source: Wastewater treatment plant of a petroleum refinery complex | place: Argentina: Buenos Aires ... | reverse complement strand
AGGAAGCGGCGGAACTGCGGCAGCACGATGCGCGCCGGCGGCTTGCCCTGTACCATGTCGGCGGTGATGCCGTGGATGCGCGTCGAAACCTCGGGAATGTCGCGGCCGGGGTCGATCATCCGCTCGAACGTCTCACTCGTGAGGAGCCGGCCATTGACGACCTGCACGGCGCCGATCGACAGAAGCTCGTCGCCATCGGTCGGACGGAGGCCGGTCGTCTCGGTATCGAACACGCAGTAGCGCAAGGCCCTGAGCGGCGTCGCGGCGATGTTGCCGTGCGCCGCCTTGAACAGATCGAAATCGTAGTACTCCGGGCGCGGCGCGAGGGCCGCGGATTTGGTTTCGGGCTCGGGGTTCTCGGCGGGGCGCAGTGGTAGGCGCAGCATGGCGATGCCGTCGCCCGCCGCGGTGCTCCACACCTCGCCGCCGTGGCGTTCGATGATCTGGCGCGGCGTGCGGCTCGCGATGGCGCCCGCGAGGGACTCGTCCAGCCAGGATTCGAGCATATCCGCGTTGATCGGCGCGCCCGGCCACGAGATCTCGACGTAAGCGTAGGAATCGCCGCGCGTGACGCCCGCGTCGAAGCTCTTGAGGCCCGTCGCCTCGGCGAGCCGGCGCACAAGGTATTCGAGTGCCAGCATCAGCGCGTGGCTATCGGCGCGCAGCCATACGGGCAGGCCGACCGGCGTGACGGTGATGCCGTGCGACTGGCCCACATGCTTCTGCACGGCGCGGAAAAGATCGAGCGAGCGCACGTCCGTCATCGCCCAAGGGCCGACATCGAGGCGGTCGTAGCGCTTGGAGGCATCGACGAAGCGCGCGTTGATCTGGGTGAGCTCTTTGGAGACGATGTCCTCGAAGGCGGCGCGTTCTGGCGGCGAAAGTTCCGCGCCATCGGTCAGCATCTCGACCGCGGCGGTAAGGTTGGCCAGCGGGCGGCGCCATTCGACCATCACTTCGCGCAGCAGCGTGTCGCGCGCCGCGAGGCTCTCGATCTCGCTGCCGATGTCCTGAAACGACAGCACGTAGCCCGACATCTCGCCGGCCTGATCGATCACGAGGCGCATGCGCGTCTCGACCAGCGTGCCGAGGTCGACGGTCGAGGCCATGAAGCGGCGGATCGCGGTGCCTTCGTCGACCGGAGCGGCCTTGCCGTCGGCTTCGCCGCTGCCGCGCTGCGTGGGGGGGCGACGCGCGAGCGTGTCGAGTGCATGCAGCACCGGCTCACGAGTGAGGACGCCGAACAGCGGCCGCCCGAGACCGGTCATCTCGCGCAGTCCGAGAATGCGCTGCGCCGCCTCGTTGTAGAGAATGATGCGATGATCGCGGTTGCAGACGATGACACCCTCGGTGAGGTCGAGGAGGATCGTCTCGAGCTGGCTGCGCTGCTGGTCCGCGGAGCGCGTCGCGATGGCGACGGCGTCTCCGATCTCGCTTTTCGATCGATGCAGCGCGCGGGCGAGACCGCCGATATTCGTCGCCAGCCCCTCCACGAACTGCGAGCGCGGGACGATTGGGTCGCGATCCTGCGGGGTGAGCGTCAAGGCCCGCGCCTCGCGGGCCAGTCCGGCGAGCGGTGCGACCAGATAAAGAGAGAAGAGACCCCAGGCGGCGAGAAAGGCCAGGAGCGTTACGCCGAAGCCGATGGAGATGAAGGCATTGGCACCGGCGGATTGCTCCGCGGCGGTGGACGCGGACTGCATCAGCGATTTCACCACCACGACGGGCAGCACGAAGCCCGGCAAAGCGACGATGAGCAGAAGGACCGGTACGACGACGCGAAGGGGCATGAGACTCTCTGCTGTAGCCGCCTGCCTCTGCGCGGGGCGGCACGAGAGTGGCGTGCACCGAATAACGGGCGGAACGACATCATAGAAGGCAGTGGAGACCGTTCAAGGCACCGTTCGTTGAGTTTGCCGCCGCCGCTGTCGAATGTTGCGCTGCGTTGAACGGGAGAAGTTTGCTTGCGTTCGAAACGCGCCCAACCGAGGTGGCGAAATCGGCTTGGCGTTGGGTCTTTCCAGCACTACGTGCAATCAGGCCGTGCTCGCTCGCGCCGGTTCGAGCTTCGCTATGCTGCGATGCGGAATGTGGGGTGGTGTGCGTGGCACCGCCCCACATTCCTGCTCTGCATCAGAGACGCCCCTCCGAGACGAGGTCGATGGCGGTCCGAACCTGATTGATCGCCTTCTTGAGTGCGGACCGGCGGTCGCCGTCGAGGCGTGCGATCTCGACGCGCGGCGACAGCGCGATACCGCTTTCCGCATCGAGGAGCTGCTGCTCGAGCATGACGCCGAGGATCGTCTTGTGGGCATCGACGATCGCGGCGATGTTGTTGGCCGAGCCGACCCCATTGGCACCCACCGCCAGGAAACGGCCGGGCGTCGAGCGCTCGCGGATGAGATGCTTGATCGCCAGCACGCGCCCGACGGTGAACATCGGCATCAAGCCGAACTTCTTGAGGTCGAGGCGGCCGTTCTCTTCAGTGCGGAAGCCGCCGATCAGCGTGAATGGTGCCGACCACTTGCGCGCGTTTTCGGTCAGCAGCGACTGGAAGTCCGGTGCCGTATTGCCGATCTTGAGCGCGTAGTTGCGGATTTCCTCGCCGAGCGCCTTCTCGCCGTGCACGGGGATGCCGTCGAAGAAGATATCGACGTTGAGCAGATCCTCCGGGCGCTGGCGGCGAATCCAGCCATTGATGAGCTGATGCCAGCCGTCGACGCTGTGGCGCCACGCGGCGTTCTTCGCCATCACGCCGCCCTTGCAGAGGGGGATGCCGGCCTCGTCGAGATACTGCGCGAGCCGCGTGCCGAGTTCCTCGAACCAGCGGTCCTCGCTGCCACCCGGCTCACCCTTCTCGAAGACGATGGCATTGTCCTGGTCGGCGGCAAGCAGGCTTTCGCCGCGGCCGGCGGAGCCCATCACCAGCACGCAGAAGGGAACCGGTGGCGTGCCCCAGCCGTCGGCCGCCATGCTGGCCTCGGCCAGCTCGGCCGCGCGCCGCGTCGCCGCGCACAGCTCCGCGCTGATGACATTGGCGATACGGCGCGGCTCGATATCCTCGTTGAATAGCGAGCGCGATACGCGCGTCAGCCGGCCCCAGGCGGCACCGAGTTCGGCCGAGCTGTCGGCGGCGTCGATGTCCTCGCCAAGCACCAGTGCCGCGGTGGCGCGCTGATGCAGCAGGTCGCGCGGCGTTACGGCACCGATGATTTCGCCGGAAGCACTCTTGACGGCGAGGTGTCGGATTTTGAGCTTCTCGATGCGGGCGATGGCGCGATAGAGGAAAGCGTCCTCATCGACGGTCGCGAGCGGCTTCGACATGATCGATGCGACCGTGAGTTCGAGCGCGTCCGCGCCGCGCTCGCTCATCGCCTTCAGCAGGTCGCGCTCGGTGACGATGCCCGTCTCGCCGATGCCGTTGGTCGCGAACAGCGAGCTGATCCGCTTCTCCAGCATCATCGCCATCGCTTCGCGCAGCGTAGCCTCGCCGCGGATGAAGCTCGGCGTCGTCATGACTTCGGAAACGGAGTGGCTGTAGGGATAGCTGTCGAGCTGTGCGATGCGGTGCGTGTCGGCGAACTGCGGTACCCCGGAGATCGCGTCGCCGAGATCGTGAGACATCTGCTCGCGGCAGGCCGCGGCGGCTTCGGCGAGTGTCCTGATCTCCTTCTCGCGCAGTCGCGGAACGAGGGATTCGAAAATGCGTGCTGTTGCCATGGCGGTCGCTCCAGCGGATTGCAGGTCGGAGCATGGCAGCTCCAGCCACCTGCAGTAGTCGGGGAGACCATCGCTCGCGAGCGGCGGCGCCACGAGCCGGGCAAGCCGCTTCACGTCGATGGCGATGAAGCCCGGCCATGGCCTCTCGAGCCGCTGATACTCGGAGCGCAGAACGCCGATGTCGTAGGCGACGTTGTGTCCGATCAGCAGGTTCTTGCCGACATAGGCCTCGAACGCGCCGAGAACCTTCTCGAGCGAGCTCAAGGTGTCGCGCTTGAGGCGCCCGAGGCCGTTGAACTCGGCCTCTTCGGGCAGCGGCGTTTCCCCCGGCACCGCAAGACGATACGACTGCGCGTTGGGCACGAGCTTGCCGGTCTTGATGCGGGCCAATCCGATGCGTGTGATGCGGGCGCTGGTGGCGTCGCCCTCCGTGGTGTTGAGATCGAAGGCAACGCCGTCGAGGGCGATGAGCGGTGTGGCAGCGAGCGGTGCCGGCATGTTTGCCTCCTCGATGTCGATAGAAGGGAAAGGCGCTGATCCGCGACTTCGCTCCTTGACGGGCGTCAAAGCCGAGAGTGCGGCGCAGCAATTTTTTGATCGGATGGACCGTAAAGGACCCAATTGGCGGCGGCGCAGCCTGTCATGATGCCGCACCTCTCGCAAGCCGCGGCGGTTGCTCACGGGGGCCTTCGGTCGAGGTGGAAGGGCCCTGCGCTTATTTTGGAACTCAGAGCATTCAAGCGCCGCCGGCCGGGGGGAGCGGCGGGCGCGCTGCCTCAGGCGCGCTGGACGAAGCTGTCGACGACCCGCTTCGAGCCGGCCTTGTCGAACTCGATCGAGAGCTTGTTGCCATCGACATCGACGATGCGGCCGTAGCCGAACTTCTGATGGAAGATCCGCTCGCCCACGGCGAACCGCGGCGGGCTGGAGGAGGAGGCGATCAGCTCGCCCTCGATCGTCACAGGCGGGCGTGGCGCGGTACGGGAATCGTAGGTCTTGCGCGCGGTCGGCCGACCCGCCTGGGCGTCGTCGGAATTACGCTCGGCGCGCCGCCAGCCGGGCGTGTCGTAGGTCGAGCGCGAACCGCTGGAGGGATCACCGCGCCGATCGTCACCTGCCTGTTTCCCGCCGCCACCGCGCTCGAAACGCGATTGCCCGAAGGGGTTGGCGTAGATGCTGCCGAAACTCTGGTAGGCGCCGCCGAACGGGCTCTTCGCCTCGATCACCTCGACGTTGGCCTCCGGCAGCTCGTCGACGAACCGCGACGGGATGGCCGACTGGTAGAGGCCGCGCGTGCGCCTGTTCTGCGCGAACGAGATCTTGGCGAGCCGCTTGGCGCGCGTGATGCCGACGTAGGCGAGGCGGCGCTCCTCCTCGAGACCGGCCTTGCCGCTCTCGTCGAGGGAGCGCTGGTGCGGGAACAGTCCCTCCTCCCAGCCGGGCAGGAACACGGTGTCGAACTCGAGCCCCTTCGCCGCATGCAGCGTCATCAGGCTGACGCGATCGCCGTCGTCGCCCTGCTCGGTGTCCATCACCAGGCTGACGTGCTCGAGGAAACCCTCGAGGGAATCGAACTGGTCCATGAAGCGGACCAGCTCCTTGAGGTTCTCCAGCCGCGACTGTGCTTGAGGGCTCTTGTCGGCCTGCCACATCGCCGTGTAGCCGCTTTCGTCGAGAATGAGCTCGGCAAGCTCGGTATGGCGCATGGCGCCGATGCGCGAGCGCCAGCGCGCGAAGCTCTGGATGAGGTCGGAAAGCGAGCGGCGCGCTTTGCCCGTCAACTCCTCCGTCTCGATGATCTCCAGCGCCGCTTGGAACAGCGGCACGCCGCGCTCGCGCGCAAGCTCGCGAATCTGCTTCAGCGAGCTCTCGCCAAAGCCGCGCTTGGGCACGTTGACGATGCGCTCGAACTTCAAGTCGTTCGCGGGATTGACCGTGACGTCGAGATAGGCGATCGCGTCCTTGATCTCCTGGCGCTCGTAGAAGCGCGGGCCGCCGATGACGCGATAGGGCAGGCCGAGCGTGACGAAGCGGTCTTCGAACGCGCGCATCTGGAAGGACGCGCGCACCAGGATGGCGATCTCGTTCAGCCTGTGTTTCTTGCGCTGGAATTGCTCGATGTCCTCGCCGACGATACGCGCCTCCTCCTCGTCGTCCCAGACACCTGTGACCGTCAGCTTCTCGCCGGATGAGCCGTCGGTGAACAGGGTCTTGCCGAGGCGGCCTTCGTTCCTTGCGATGAGGCCGGAGGCCGCGGCGAGGATGTGACTGGTCGAGCGATAGTTACGCTCGAGCCGGATCACCCGCGCGCCGGGGAAGTCGTGCTCGAAGCGGAGGATGTTGTCGACCTCGGCGCCGCGCCAGCCGTAGATCGACTGATCGTCGTCTCCGACGCAGCAGATGTTGGGCGAGCCTTGTGCGAGCAGCCTGAGCCAGAGGTATTGGACGACGTTGGTGTCTTGGTACTCGTCGACCAGGATGAAGCGGAACCGCCGCTGGTAATCGGCGAGAACGTCGGGATGCTCCAGGAACAGCCTGAGGCATTCGAGCAGCAGATCGCCGAAGTCGCAGGCGTTGAGTTCTTTCAGGCGCCGCTGGTACGCGGCGTAGAGATCGCGCCCCTTGCCGGCGGCGAAGGCGGCGGCCTCTCCAGCCGGCACCTTTTCGGGTAGAATGCCGCGGTTCTTCCAGCCGTCGATCAGCGCTGCGAGCTGGCGCGCGGGCCAGCGGTCCTTGTCGAGGTTGGCAGCCTCGATCACCTGCTTCATCAGGCGGAGCTGGTCGTCGCTGTCGAGGATGGTGAATCCGGATTTGAGGCCGACGAGCTCGGCGTGACGGCGCAGGATCTTGACGCCGATCGAGTGGAAGGTGCCGAGCCACGGCATGCCCTCCACGGCTCCGCCGACCAGCGCGCCGATGCGCTCCTTCATCTCGCGGGCCGCCTTGTTGGTAAACGTGACGGCGAGCACCTGGCTCGGCCACGCCCGGCCGGAGGCGAGAATGTGGGCGATGCGCGTCGTCAGAACGCGGGTCTTTCCGGTGCCCGCGCCGGCCAGAACCAGCACCGGGCCATCGAGCGCTTCGACAGCGGCGCGCTGCTCGGGATTGAGGCCGTCGAGATAGGGCGCACCGGCAGGTCCGCCGGAAGCCCGCAGTGCCCGCTCGGAGATGGAGAGGCGCCGCGGCGGCTCGTCGGGTATCGGGTCGTGCGCCGGGTCGTGACGGGGCGGCAAGGGCGGCGGAGGTGGTGGCGCGAGCGGCAGCCGGGACACCTCTTTCGGCGTGTCCCCAGACCTTTCACCCGGCGTTACTTTTGGCATGTCCTTCGGCGCGGCGGAACCTTTGCGCTCCCCAGGGGGCGAGGCCGCCTTCTCGTCGCGTACCCGCGCCGCCTTCGCCGGGGCCTCCGGGAGGTCGAACGGCAGGTCATCGAACAGTTGCCCGGCCGGGTCTGTGTTCCCGCTACGTTTGCGATTCATGGCCATCGTTAGCGACTATAGCACCTGCTGGCCGGCAGGAAGGGGGCGGCGGGCAGGCTCCACAGGGAAGCGGCGGCCGCCGGGACCGCTTCGGCTCGGTGCATTTTTTTTCCGGCGATCGTCCGGGGAGTCACCCAGGAAACTGCCCGGGCCCGTGCCGGGGCGTAGAAATAGTTCATCAGACACGAGGCGATCGCCTCTCACCCGCAACCCAGACCAGCCCCGGAGCCGCCGCCATGACCGCCACCTTCGCCCGCACCGCCCTCGCCGCCCTGACCCTCGCCGCCGGCATCGCCGCCCAGACCTCGGGCGCAGCCGCGATCTCCAACTCCGTCAAGTTCGCCTGCATGGCCGACTACTTCTCCTACTGCTCGCAGCACAGCCCCGACGGCTCGGGCGTCCGCCAGTGCATGCGCACCAACGGCCTCAAGCTTTCCAAGCGCTGCGTGAACGCCCTCGTCGCCGCTGGCGAAGTCTCCAAGGAGGAAGTTGCGCGTCGCTCGGCGGCGGCCAACTAATCCCTCCATCCGGCGGAGGCTCCGAGGGGGTGGCGAAAGCCGCCCCCTTTTGCTGTGCCGCTATCGGTTCGATTGGGCGGAGCGGCCGCCGGGGTGGCTCTGGCCACCGATCGTCTTTTCAGCGTGCGCGCAGGCCGCCGATCGCCAATCCCAGCACTAGGCATATGGTGGCGGCGCCGCCGAGGACGAGGGGCAGCCCCCATTTCTCGGGTAAACTGTCGATCACGCCGTTCGCCGGGTCGCTCGCCGGATAGAGCACCGGGACCCGGTCGCCGAGAGCGTGGGCCGGTGCACGCCATGACCATCCGGCAACGAAACGATGCGCTTTGCCCGAGCCGTCCGTGAACTCGACGACGGCGGCGACCTTCGGCTCGGGTTGTGGCCCTTTCTGCGCCGGTGGAGGCGTCACGCCGCGGAAGGCGACGACGATCCCAGTCGATCGCGCGTAACCGGAATAGGCGGAAGCCTTGACCAACGCTGTTGCGCCCCCGCAGAGTGCCAGGGCAAGGGCGACGACCAGCAGAGCCTTTGTGAGCATTGTGCGCCTCTCCCTCACGGTCTTAGTCCGATCCAAACGGCTCACCGCCGTGTGTCTCAGCGGTGCTCCTCGACAGTCGCGTCGATCAGGGCCCGGTTGAACGCATTGAGCGCCTGGATACGCTCCGCATGGCCGATCACCACCGTCGTGTCGGCTTCGGAGACGACTGCGATGCGCGCTGCGCCCGTCGTGTCAAAAGCCCGCAGCGCGCGTTCGAGCGTGTCGGACGGTAGAAGCCATGGGCTGCCGGACGCCGGATCGAGCCGCGTGGCGCTCGCCTCGTCGTTGCCCGCGGCAGTCATGAACGAGGACACCATCAGGCGCCGCATGATGCTCTTGTGGGGGCCTTCCTGCAGGAACAACCCGCGCTTGCCGAGCTGCCAGTGGAAGAAGCTCTGCCCCAGCACCGCCTGGCTCAGCGCAACGGAAATTGAGACCGTGAGCAGCAAGGCGATGGTCATCGAGTATCCGCCCGTCAACTCGAAGCAGATGAGCGTGGTGGAAAGCGGCGCGCCGAGCACGGAGGCGGCGACCGCCCCCATGCCGAGGATCGCGTAGAGGCCGTGGCTCGCGCCGACGTCTGGAAACGTCGAGGTGGCGATGATGCCGAAGGCCGCGCCGGTCGTCGCGCCGAGATAGAGCGAGGGCGAGAAGACGCCTCCGGCGAAGCGTACCGACATCGAGATCGCGGTTGCGGCCGTCTTGGCGACGATCAGCATCAGCAGCATCGCCAGCGGCAGGTTGCGGTAGAGCGCCTGATCGGTTGTCTCGTAGCCGACGCCCAGCACTTCGGGAAAAACGAGCGCGATGGCGCCGACCGCGAGGCCGCCGAGGCCGGTGCGCAGCCACAGCGGCATGTCGAACCGCCAAACGACGCGCTCGCTCAGCATGATGGCGACCTGGAACAGCACGGCGACGGTGGCGCACGTCACGCCGAGCAGCACGAAGGCCGGGAACTCCCAGTAGGTGGTGATCTGGTACTCGGGCACCGCGAACGCGGCGAAGTTGCCGAAGTGCAAGCGGCTGACGATGCCGCCGGCGACACTGGCGATGACGATCGGCACGAGGGCGCGAAGTGCGTAGTGGCCGAGGATCACCTCATGCGCGAAGAGCACGCCGGCGATCGGTGCGTTGAACGAGGAGGAGACGGCGGCCGCGACGCCCGCCGCAAAAAGCGCCCTGCGGCTGGCCGGCGTCAGGCGGAAACGGTCCTCGATCGAAGATGCGAGCATGGCGCCCAGGTGCACGACGGGGCCTTCGCGCCCGAGACTGGCACCAGAGCCGAGCGACAGCGCGGCGAGGAATGCGCTCCACAGGCCGGTGCGGACGTCGATCCGGCAGTCACGCAGGGCCCGTGCCTCGATCACGTCGGCAACGGCATGCGCGCGCCGGCCGCTGACGAAGCGCTCGAGCAGGAAGCCGACGATCAGCCCGCCGATCATGGGCGCCAGCAGCACGTTCCACCACGGCACCTTCGCCGCCGCCGAGACCACCCGCTCGCTCGCGGTCCACAGCCAGGGAAGCTGGAACACGCCGATGGCGAGGCGGAAGCCCAAGGCAGCGTAGCCGACCGCGACGCCGACGAGCGCCGCCAGCACCCAGATGAGCGGCTGCCGCTCGGCCAGAAACTCCCTGAAATTGTGGCCGAGACGCTCGCTGATGACACCGAAAGTCGATGCGAGGTTGCGCGCGATCGCGCGCCGCGCTCCGAGGATCGCGACGGCCAAGCGCGATGGCTTGGCGGCGGTGGGCGTGCTGGCCGGGCTTTCGGTCGCCTCGCCGGGTTGTGAGCTCATGGCGCCCACCATGATGGAACCGGGCATGCCGCTTTCGCGTGAGCATTCCCGATCACGAATGTCGGGTTGCGTTTCCGGTCCCGTCGCCGAGCGGACCGCCGGAGTGCGCAGAGCTGCAAGTTCACACTTGAATTCCTCGGCAGGGTGTCAAAGTTTGGTCCGGGGCGGATGGCAGAACCTTATGCGAGCGTTCCGGTGCATTGTGCCTCAGAAGCACGATGCCCTCGTTGCACCGTGCCGGCGCGCAATTCACGGCCGACGGCCCCATCGGGCGTTCGCGCCACAGATCGCTGCATGAAAGGTTCGGTTCGGATATTCACAAGCTCAAGTGCTATTCCTGATGTTGTCCTGTTCCGGTGTTGCGATGTGCTGCCGAACGTGGCGTTCCGGCACCAGCCCCACCTCGAGGACGCCATTCTGGCGGACGAGGTGCAGAGTAGCCTTGAAATCCGCCGCGCGGCAAAGCCTGATCGGCGGCGATGGGCGGTCAGTGGGCCGCATCGGGGAAGAATGGAGCATCAGCCGGCCGAGCGCGATCGCCCCAGGCGACGAGCGTTCGGATATAGATGCTCTCGAAGCGCGAAGCTGGAGCACCTTCAGCCGATCAGTGGAACCGATTGCGGGTTCGTCTGAACGGATGACGCTTCAGGCGGCCGCCGTGCGGCCGTTTTGAATGGATGTGCGGGAGAGGCGGCACTTGAACAGCGTGGTGATGTGGATCGGCGCAGTGCTTGCCGCGGTGCTCGCGGCACTGTTCGCCGTGCCGATGTTCATCGACTGGAACGGCTACCGTGGCGTCTTCGAGGAAGAGGCCTCCCGAATTCTCGGCCGTAACGTCCGTGTCGGCGGCAGCGTCAATCTGAGGCTCCTGCCGACGCCCTATCTTCGCTTCGAGAAGCTGCGCATCGCCGATGCCACGGGCGGAACGGGCGAGCCGCTGTTTCGCGCCGAAACCTTCACCGTTTGGCTGTCGGTGCCGCCGCTGCTGCGCGGCGATGTCGAGGTCCGCCACATGGCGCTCGACCAGCCGGTCGTCAATCTGGCGCTCGACGCCGACGGGGTCGGCAACTGGACGAGCCTTTCGGTGCGCACCGCGCGCCTGCCCTTCGTGCCTCACAACGTGGCGCTACACTCCGTCGACATCTCAGGCGGCAGGGCCGTCCTGCGCGGGGCGTCGGCGGGTGAGATCGCCCGCCTCGACGCGGTCGATGGTGAGCTCGCGGCGGAAGCGCTCGACGGTCCGTTCCGCTTCACCGGCACGGCGACGTGGGACGAGGCGCCGCGTGAGCTGCGCATCGCCGCCGGAAAGGTTTCCGCCGATGGTGAGCTGAGGTTCAAGGCGACCGCGCGGACCAAGGGGGCCGACGGCGTTACGGCGCAGCTCGACGGCAGTATCCTCGATGTCGCCGGCAAAGCACGGATGCAGGGCGCCCTCTCGATGAAAGTGCCGCTGCCGGAATTGCCGGCGGCGGCTTCCGTCGTCGCGGGCGCAGAGGTGCCGGCCGCACCACCGGTCGCGCCTTCGCCGCAAGTTACGCCGGGGCCGCAGGGCAAAGTAGAGCCG
>OEIV010001311.1_pt1 | contig 11623 bp, 9 predicted proteins | sample 1539231 | NCBI WGS metagenome assembly OEIV01 (sample SAMN03794762, study PRJEB22550) | activated sludge metagenome | feature: wastewater treatment plant; material: activated sludge; isolation source: Wastewater treatment plant of a petroleum refinery complex | place: Argentina: Buenos Aires ... | reverse complement strand
CCTTTGCTCATCGCGGCACACGACAGGCGGCTTCGCGGGTCACGCCTCGCGCGAGGTGAGGCCGGTGAAAGCCGGCGAGACTTGCCTTCGCGGCCTTTGAAGGGCATCTCTCGGCCGAACGATCCCTCCCGGCCGTCGGCGGATGCCTGGTCGCCCCGGCCCACCCGATCAAAAAAAGGATACGCCGATGACCACGCCCGCGACCATGACCGCCATCGAGATCGACGGGAAGGGCGGACCGGAGGTTCTTGTGGCGCGGCAGCGGCCGGTTCCGGCCCCAGGACCGGGGCAGATCCTCGTCAAGGTCGCCGCGGCGGGCGTCAACCGCCCGGACGTCCTGCAACGCCAGGGGCTTTATCCTGCTCCCAAAGGGCATTCCGAAATTCCCGGTCTCGAGGTGGCGGGGCACGTCGCCGCAAAGGGCGAAGGCGCCAACCGTTTCGCCATCGGCGACGCCGTGATGGCGCTCGTGAACGGGGGCGGCTACGCCGAGTACTGCATCGCCGACGAGGCGGCCGCACTGCCCGTTCCAGCCGGCCTTTCGATGGTCGAGGCAGCCGCTGTCCCAGAGACGTTCTTCACCGTCTGGCACAACGTGTTCGAGCGCGCCGCGCTGCGGCCGGGTGAATGGTTCATGATCCACGGCGGCACGTCGGGCATCGGCGTCACGGCCATCCAGCTTGCGAAGGCGTTCGGCGCCAAGGTGATCGCGACGGCCGGCGGGCCGGACAAGTGTCGCGCCTGCCTCGACCTCGGCGCCGATCGCGCGGTCGATTATCGCGCGGAGGATTTCACGGAAGCGGTCAAGGAAGCGACGGCGAAGCGCGGCGTGGACGTGATCCTCGACATGGTCGGCGGAGACTACGTTGCGAAGAACATTCGTTCGCTCGCCGACGACGGTCGCCTCGTCAATATCGCATATCTGAAGGGCTCGGAGGTCACGGCCGACATGATGCGCGTCATGCTCAAGCGCCTCACCATCACGGGCTCGACGCTGCGCATCCGACCAACCGAGGTCAAGGGCCGCATCGCCCGCGCCATCGAGGAGAAGGTCTCGCCGTTGCTCTCCGACAAGCGCATCAAGGTGGTGATCGATTCCGAGTTCGCGCTCGCTGACGCCGCCAAGGCTCATGCTCGTATCGACGCCGGCGAGCATATCGGCAAGATCGTCCTCAAGGTCTGATCGAGGTCCGCGGTGCGCGGAAGCAGCACGGTGCGCCTTTGCGCTTTGCCGAGCACGGATGCTTCTTCCATCCGCGCGAAAGTCCCACTACGGTGCCGACCGAGCCGGCAGCCAACCCGAGGAGTGTGCACGTATGGCCGCGTATCCTGGCAACATGACAATCGGCGCGGACGCAGTGGTGACGGCCTCCATCCGCAATTGCCGGCGTCTCGAGGTCTACGGCTATGTCGATGGCGACGTGATCGCCGAATCCGTCGTCGTGCATCAGGGCGGGCAGGTGTTCGGCTCGATCCGCGCGGGTGAGGCCGAGGTGCTCGGCACCGTGCAAGGCAACGTCACCGTCAAGAACCTCATCGCCATCCGTTCGACGGGCTCCGTTACCGGCAACGTTCGGTATGGCCGCATCACGCTCGAGACCGGCGGCAACCTCTCGGCCGAGGTCCGCAATGTTCCGCCGCGTCTCGTCGGCGATTTTGCGATCTCGGTTCCGCGTGGCGGCTCAGTGAAGCTCACCACGCTCGACATCGCCGCCGTAGATCCGGACAACGCCGCGCACGAACTCACTTACGATGTGACGAACGAGAAGGGCGGCCACCTCGCCATGTCCGAGGCCGAGAGCGTGCGCGTTTCGAGCTTCACGCAGGCCGACGTCAGCCAGGGGCGCGTCTGCTTCGTGCACGATGGCAGCGTCGCCGCGACCGGCAAGTTCGATGTGACCGTCAGCGACGCTTCGGGTGCCGTCTCGGGCGAACCACGCACCGTCGACGTCACGGTCATCTCGGCGAAGCCGAACTGAGCCCGCAGCACTCTCGACTAAGAGTTCAGGGTGCGATTCACGATCTCGGTGGAAGCGCGCGGCGCTTCCAACTCGACCGATCGCACGCCAGAGCGCTATCAACTGCGGTTGGATCGCAGTCGCGATCCATCAAAGTCGCCAATAGCGCTCTGAATTTTGAGTTCAGGGTGCGATTCACGATCTCGGTGGAAGCGCGCGGCGCTTCCAACTCGACCGATCGCACCCTAGAGCCGCAGCTCCTGCATCGCAGCGACCGGACGCATCGCGAGGCCGTCGAACAGCCGTGTCAGTGCCGCGCCGTCCAGTGTCGAGCCCGGCTCGAGATGCACGCCGCTCGCGATGTAGACCGAGCGGATACCCGCATCCGACGCGCCCTTGATGTCAGTCTTGACGCCGTCGCCGATGGCGAGCAAGCGCTCGCGCCCCACCGCCCTGCCCCCCCGCAGCTCCGCGATGATTGCCTCTGCCATCGCATAGACGGGCGCATGCGGCTTGCCGGCATACGAGACCACTCCGCCGAGCGCTTCGTAGGCCGCAGCCACGCCGCCCGCGCACCAGACGATACGACCGCCGCGCTCGACCTTGAGGTCCGGGTTGGCGCAAACCATCGCCAGCCCCTTGGCCCGCATCGTGCCGAGCAACCCGGCGTACGTTTCTGGCGTCTCAGTCTCGTCGTCGTAGAGGCCCGTGCAGATCACCGCCTCCGCGCTCGAGAGAGGCGAAAGCTCGACGTCGAGCCCTTCGAACAGCGGCAGATCGCGCTCCGGCCCGAGGTGAAACACCGGGCGTCCGGCATACGCCGCGATCATGCTGCGCGCCGCGTCGCCCGACGAGAGCACGCGATCGTAGGCGGCATCCGGCACGCCGATGCGGCGGAGCTGCGTGACGACGCTCGCCGCCGGACGCGGCGCGTTCGACAGCAGCAGCACGGTGCCACCACCATCGCGGAAACGTCGGCAGGCATCGCAAGCACCCATGAACGGACTTACGCCGTTGTGCATCACGCCCCAGATGTCGACCAGCCAAGCGTCGGCAGTCGCAACCAGGGACGAAATCGACGAGAATAGCGGTATCGCGGAGGCGGGAGAGGCAGCGGCTTGGTTCATGGCGCATTCTCTGCCGCAGGAACCGAGAGAGCACAAGCGCGAAGGCCCGAGAGACCGAGAGTGCATTCGCTCATTGTTGCTCGCGCAGATCACGTCCACCGCGTCCGCTCGCAACCCTGCCCGCCTCGGCTATGCGGTCGGTTGAGGCCGTGATGCAATTAAAAGAGCGCGGTTGCCGTGTCGGGCCCCGCGCTCTTTGCCAATCGAGATCAGACGTAATCTTGTCAGGCCGCCCGCTGCGCACCGGAGAACGCCGCGGCCTTCATGAGGCGCGGGCCACCGAACAGCTTCCCCTGGCCGAGAACCACGCCCAAGGCCGTCAGGCGAGAGCGCCGCGCTTCGTCGTTGATATGCTCGACGACGAGCGAAAGCCCGAGACCCGCGAGGTGCTTGCAGAGATCGGTGGGAGGGATCACGTCGCCGGGCGTCGGCAATCCCTCGAGGAACACTTCCGCATCGAGCTTGATGAACGTGAAGCCGGCGGCGACGAGCGGCTCGAAATCCATGTCGAGGTCGGTGACGGCGCGCATGGCGAACCGGAAGCCAAGCTCGCGCATCTCCTCAACCATCGCCCAATGAGGCGCGCGGAAGCGGCGGATATCGGACTGCGCGAACGTCAGCACGAGCTGTGAAGCAAGGCCCTGCTGGGCCTCATAGGCTTCCGCAAAAGCCGACAGGAAATCGTCCGATGCCAGCGACGGGCCATTGAACGTCGAGAAGACCGCGCCCGGCTTGCGGCGCTCATCGAGCATCTGCGCCACCTGCGCCGTGCGCGACAGGCGGATGCTGTCGAGAAGCGGCATCTCGACCCCGCCTGTACCGTCGTCGGCAGTGGCGAGCGGTACGATCTCGTCGCCCGCCTCGTCGCAGAGGCGCACCGTCACCTCGTAATGGCTCGGCTGCTGGCGCGCGAGGTCGAGGATCGGCTCGAGATAAACTTCAACGCGGCCCGCATCGAGCGCAGCAGCGATCAACTCGAGGCGGTGCTCGCTCTCGTCAGACATCGCCGGCGCATCAGGCCCGCCGGCCTCTTCGGAGTGAGAGACGGGATCGGTTGCGACGGGAGTTTGGGCATCGGCCGCCGGGGCGAACGCCGGTGTGAGCGCGGCGACCGCCCGTTCGAGACGCGGATCGGTCTCGACATACCCGGGAGACGCGGAGGCGACATCGGGACGGTCCTCGCTCTCGGCACCCGTCATCGCGGCGATCGGCTGCGCGCGGCGCATCAGCGTATCGAAATCGAACTCCGGCTCCGCAGCAGCAGCGGCGGGGGCCTGCGACGCGGCAGCGGTTTCGGCGGCGCGACCTTCGCGGTGGGCCTCCACGGCCTCGCCCGGCAGCATGTCCGATCGCGCCGGTTGCTTCATGGTGGCGGCGGCCCGCTTCAGCGCACCGACCGACTCCTCGATGGCACGCGCATCGGCCGCGCGCGTATCGGCAGCGGTCCGCGCCTCGGCGGTGGCGCGAGCAGGCACCGAGAGGTTCTCCGCCTCGGCGGCGTTGACTTCCGCGGCGAGCTTCTTGATGAGGCCCTGGATCATTTCGACGTCCGCCTCGCGCGGCGAGGGCGGGACCTCGGCAGACGCGACAGCGGGGGGGGCGGGCATGCCAATCTCGGTCGGCGGACCAACGTTCTCGAGCGTCGCGGCGGCGACCGTCTGCATCGGTGGGAGCGGCGGCGCGACGGCAGGCGGAGTCGCGGCCTGGGGCTGCTGCACGGCAGGCTGGCGCAGGGGCGGCGACGACTTGACGACATTGTGGGTGCCGGCGGGCGCGGTTTGCTGAACCGATGCGGCCCCGTGGGTTGTATCGCCGGCCGGCGCACTACGGACGACACGCTGCATGCGCGCGGCGAACTCCGGCCCATCGGCGCGGGCCGGAGCTGAAGCGGGACTATTGCCAGCGGCGGGCTGTTGGGGGAGCGACGGGTCTGCACGCTGCGGCAGTGCCGGGGGCGTCGCGGCGAGCGCTGGCGATTGCCCCTGATTTTGAACCGCGCTGGCCAATGGGCCGCGACGGGACCGGTCGCCCGCCGCCGCGGCCAGGCCCGGAGCCGCGCCTGAGGCCGGCGCCGCGGCCATAACGCCGGATTGCGCGGCATTCGCGACGTCGGGAGCGCCCAGTGCTGCCTTAAGTCTCTCGACCTCGGCCCGCAGCTCCTCGAGCTGGCCGGAGCGCCGAACGATGGCGTGCAGTGTCAGCAGGCCGAGATAGAAGGACAGCGATACCGTGCCCGCGAGCCAAAACCCGAGGCCCGCCTGCAGCACCAGCCCCGCGCAAAGCGCCAGCGTTACGAGCGCCATCGCCATCATCACGACGGCATCGCCAGCCTTACCGCCGGTGCGGCGCCCCTTGGCCTTCTTGCTGTCCGTTGCCATTGCTCGATCCATCCATTCTAAAAAATACAACGCCGCCTGGGCATCGAAGTTCGCCGGCCCGAATGCGACCGAATCTGTGATTCGTCCTCGATACAACTGTTCAGAGACGCTGCTCTCCGTGCAACGCGGGCGAACACCATTTCCCCGTCTTTCATCGCGCCGCCGGCCGCTCGCACCCCGGCTTGTGGCGCAAAAGCACCGCGGCCAGCGTGATCGGCTCACGCGGGGCAAAATCGCTGTTGTGGATCAGGCTACTGCGGGGCGCTCAAGCACTCGCGCGAATCGTGACGGCGAGTTTGTCGCGGATCTCGGCGAGATCGGCACCCGTCGCGACCAGGGGCGGGGCGATGACCATCGTGTCACCGGCGATTCGCACATAGAGATCGTGATCGTGATAGGCACGCTCCATCGCCTCGTAGCCGCGCTTGCCGAAAGCGCCGCCCTTCGGCGCGAGATCGATGCCGCACATCAGGCCGACCGGCCGGATATCGAGCACGCCCGGCTCGTCGCGAAGGCTCATCATGAGCTCGGCAAATGGCGTCTCCAGGTCCGCCGCGCGGCCATTGAGGCCAAGATCGCGGTGCAGATCGAGCGTCGCCAGCGCCGCCGCGACGGCGAGCGGATGCGCCGAATAGGTGTACCCGTGGAACAGCTCAGGCAGATGCTCCGGCCCGACCATGTGCGCGTCGTAGATCCCCTTGCGCACCAACACCCCGGACAGCGGCACTGCACCGTTCGAAACGCCCTTGGCGAAGGTCATGAGATCGGGAACGATCCCATAGCGGTCCGCGGCAAACGTGTGGCCGAGGCGGCCGAAGGCGGTAATCACCTCGTCGAGTATGAGGAGGATGCCATGGGCCGCGGTAATTTCGCGGATCCGCTCCAGATACCCCTTCGGCGGGGGAATGCATCCGGTCGAGCCCGCCACCGGCTCGATCACGACCGCTGCGATGTTTGAAGGGTCGTGCAGCGCGAGGATACGGTTCAGCTCCTCGGCGAGTTCGCCGCCCCACTCCGGCTCGCCGGTCGAGAAGGCCTGCCGCGCGCGGTCGTATGTCGTCGCCAGGTGATCGATGCCGCCGAGCGCCGCGCCATACATCTTGCGGTTGGCCGGAATGCCGCCGACGGAGATGCCGCCGAAACCGACGCCGTGATAGCCGCGCTCCCGACCAATGAACCGCGTGCGCTGCCCTTCGCCGCGCGCGCGGTGATAGCTGAGCGCCAGCTTCATCGCCGTATCGATCGCCTCGCTGCCGGACGACGCGAAGAACACGTGATCGAGATCGCCCGGTGCGAGCGCAGCAAGTCGGCCGGCCAGCTCGAACGCCTGCGGATGGGCGAACTGGAACGAAGGCGAATAGTCGAGCCGGCCCGCGGCCTCCGTGATCGCTGCCACCACCGCCGGCTGACCGTGACCGGCATTGACGCAGTAGAGTCCCGACGTCGCATCGATAATCTGACGCCCGTCGGGCGTGATGTAGTGCATGCCCTGCGCGGCCGAGATCATGCGCGGGCGCTGCTTGAAGGCGCGATTGGCCGTGAATGGCATCCAATAGGGCTCGAGCGCATTCACACCCGGGTCGTTCGCGGTCATCGCGGCAGCGTCCTTCTTCGATTGCTCCGACAGGCTATCAGGCGGGTGCGGCCCGAGAAAGTGCGAGCCATGACGACCGGGTGAACGGCAAGACGCGACGGCATGCACGCGCTCAACCGGAGCAACGCGACGGCCTTCGCAGAATGCGGCCATCGTTTTCCACAACGCCGCGGTTTGGCCGCAACAGCGCCAAGTACAAACCGTGATCGGGCGCTTGTTTAGCTCTCGTTAGGCGAATCGGCATGGTATCGTCCCCGCCGGGTTGCCTTTCACAGTCCTGGCGTAGCGCAAAGGAGAGCCCAATGTTCATGAGCGTCGTCACGCACTCGCCCGGCGTACCGGTTTATGCGGAGCTTGCAGGCTCGCGGGTGCTCGTGACAGGGCTTTCCGAAGACGTGGGCGTCGATCTTGCTCGCGCCTTCGCCGATCATAAGTGCCGCCTCGTGCTGCAGTCGGCGCACGACACGCCCGGCATGGCCGCCGTTACGACGCTGATCGCCGAAACCGCATCCGAAACCCGCGCCTATACGCAGATCATCGCCGACGGCAACGAGGCGGTGCGGTTCGCGCAAGGGCCGGCGCAGAGCTTTGGCGGCCTCGATACCGCCGTCAACCTCATCGGCATTTCTCCGGACGAGATGCGCGGCCGCACGACGCTCGAGGAAATCGAGGATTTCGTCTCCGAGAAGCTGCTCGCAGCGACGCTGATGACGCGCGTCATCGCCAACCGCATGCAACTGACGCTGACCGAGGGCCTCATCTTCAACGTCGTCGTGATGGCACCGCCTGCCAACGCCGCCGAATCCGCACTCGCCGGCATCCTGCGGAGCGCTCTCGCCACGATCACGCGGCGCGAGGCCGAGAGCTGGGCGGGGAAAGCGATCCGCGTCAACGCTGTCGGTCCGCGCGGCCTGCTCGAGCCCGAGGGGGCTTGCCTTTCTTCGGGGCCCGACATCGCCGCCCTCGCGCTCTATCTCGCCAGCCGCAAGGGCCGCCAGCTCACCGGGCACGTGTTCGACGCCGAGGGCGTCGCCACGCGCGGTTGCTGAGGTTTCGCGGGGTGCCAACGCTCGGCCAAACCGGCACGGCCATACAATCGCCGGCCGTGGGGTGAAGCGCCCGGGGTGCTCGGTTCCTGCGGACGAGCAACTTTCTGCCACGGTTCCTTTTGCCCCACCCGCGCAAACCCTCTTGCGTGCGCGCCGAACACTTGCCACCCTGGCAAGCTCAACTCCTGAAGTTGCACCGGGCGACCGCAATGGCCATTCGACGTTTCGCTACGCGCTCTGAACAAGCGCGGCACGCCTCACCATCACAGACGCTACGCGTCCGGTTCTCGTCCGCCGGCGGTGCCATTCGATGATCGGGTTAGTCATCGTGACTCACGGCGGGCTCGCCAGGGAGTTCCGCGCCGCTCTCGAGCATATCGTCGGGCCTCAGCAGCAGATCGAGACCGTTTCGATCGGCCCCGACGACGATACGGTCGAGCGGCGCCGTGAGATTCTCGACGCGGCCGCGCGCAGCGACAGCGGCGAGGGCGTCATCCTGCTCACCGACATGTTCGGTGGTACGCCTGCCAATCTCGCCATCTCGATCATGGAGGAGGCCAAGGTCGAGGTGATCGCCGGCATCAACCTGCCGATCCTCGTCAAGCTCGCCACCGTGCGTGGCGAACTCGACCTGCGCGAGGCCGTGCTGATGGCCCGCGATGCCGGGCGCAAGTACATCAAGGTCGCGAGCCAGGAGCTGATGAGCGGCGAGGGCTGAGAGCGCTGCGGTGCGCGACGCCGTCTTGATGTCCGTGCGTCCGCCACCGGATCGCCCCCGCGAAAAAAGGAGCTCCGCGCGAGCGAGAGGCCATGCCCGAGATTTCGTCCTCAAACAAACCGGAAGCCATCGTCACCATCCGCAACAGGAAAGGGCTGCATGCCCGCGCTTCGGCGAAATTCGTCAAGTGCGCGGAGCAGTTCAACGCCACGGTTCACGTTACGCGCGACAACATCACGGTCGGCGGTACGTCGATCATGGGGTTGATGATGCTGGCGGCCGGCCCCGGCGCCATGCTGCACCTGGTCGCTGAAGGCCGCGAAGGTCCGGAGCTGCTCGCCGCGCTCGTCGCCCTGATCGAGGACGGATTCGGCGAGGAGCAGGTCGAAAGTGGCTGAACACCCCGGGCCGAACGGTGCGCCGCCGGGCGTCGCTCATTCAACCGAGAAATACGAAAGGGGAGGCGTGGCGCGGCCTCCCCTTCGTCGTCATTGGCGGCACGCCCTACTTGGACAGGTAGAGGTCCGAGACCTTGAGCGCGATATCGCGGAACGCCTGCTTCAACTGCTCGCCATTGTCCGCCTGATAGAACTTGCCAGGGGATGAAGCGCAACTGCGAAGCAGGTTCAGGACCGACGAGTTGTCGCCGACGTCGAAGCCGACCGTATAGACGTCGATACCCTTCGCCTTCATGTTCGTGCACAGCGTCAGCGCCTGCTGGGCCGAAGTACCGTTCGTCAGCGTGCAACTCTGCGTGGCATAGGAAACGCCGGTCGCGCAGTACTGCGTGTTGTATTCGCCGTCCGTCATGAGAACCGCGATCTTGCGCAATTTCGGCTGACCCTTGATACCGAATTCGGCGAGCTTCGAATAGGGCTCGGGATGGCTGACGTTAGGGAGCTTGGACGACCAGTTCGGTGACAGCATGTACCAGGCCCACGCCGTACCGAGGTGGCCGGCCGTCACGCCGCTCGCCTGATAGGTGTCGATCTGCGCCTTGAGGTAGTTCTTGTTGCTCGTCAGCGGAACGACCGTGGCGCCCGGCAAGCACGTTCCGTTGCTGTCGTAGAACTTGCCTGGATTGCTCACCGAGACGGGCGTGCTGTCCAGCAGTGCGTCGACGCCCAATCGCTCCGTCACGCAGTTGGCGTCGCGATAATAGGTGGTGTTGTACCCTGAGCGATTTCGGAACGTGTAGCTCGAGGCGCCCGAGATGTTGAGCGCGGTCTTCAGCGTATTGTCGATGCGGATCGACTCCGAGAAGGGCACCAGCGCCACGCGCGAGGTGGCCTTACTCTGGTCCTCCCACACGACGATATCGATGAGGTCCTTCGCGGCAGCCTTGAGATCGACGATCTTGCTGCCGGCCATCGAACCCGTGACGTCGAGCATCAGTGACAGTTCGATGCTGGACTCGCTGTTGCCGCCAACGGCGACGACGGCCTCCGCGAACTCGGATTCCGACAGTTTGATCAGCGGAAGCTTGTCGACACCCGCGAAGCCGAGGAACGGTGTCAGAATCTCGGCCGTGCCCTCCGCCCTGACAGCCGTGTCATTACGCGCCGTGACGAACTTGATCCTGTCGAGAACCTGCAGGCGTCCTCGGGTGTTGGCCTCGTAGAAGCTCGTCGCCGCAGTTATGGCGGCGGCGGGATCCGTCGAGTTCGTCTGCAGCGACCGCGCCCCGGCAAGCACCGCCGCATCGACGGCGTTGAGCGTATCCGTGCGCGCACTCAGCCATTTGCTGAGGTCGATCGCGGCGCCGACGAACATCATCATGATGACGGACATCAACCCGAAGGCGATGGCGACATCACCACGCTCGTTGCGTCCGAGCCGGTAGATTCGCTTGAGCAGCATTTGGGCGGAGGTGGTTGGCAAACGCCCGTCGGAATAAAAAGACTTGAATGAAATAGTCATGAAGTGTCTCCAGCCCACACATCGAACAGCACACACATCGAGCCACGACTGACAGTATTTCTAAATTTGCTTCCAGTTGGTAAATTTGCAAGACCTGTGAATTCGTGGCAAAAAAACGATAAACACTATGGATTTGTGCAATTTGATGTAAACTTATATCATGGGATTTACTCGAATATAACCAATTAACACTTGAATGAAGCGATAACTACTCGTTCCAGCCCCGACGAATCCGCTTGAGAACGCGCAAGTGTCGAGTGTTCCAGCCGGACGGCATGTCTCAGGTTGAAACATGCGTGGACGTCGCAATCTGCTGGTTGACGCGCTTGGCAGAGATTTTTTTTCGCGTGCCCGCCCAGATAAATGGTTGGTCCGGGCCGTCCGCGACCGCTGGCGCCGGCGTCTCGTTCAATCGAGATGGACCAAAACCCGGCGCGATGCCGGGAGCGCGGATCCCTGGGAGCGCGGGCGAAGAAGACATAACGAGTTCTTTATATGTAGTTGCGGGCATCCCCCCGCTGTTGTATTGCTCCCCGCCATCAGGCCCGGGCGCCGGCCAACGCGCGCCGGCATGCACCAGCACACCGTGGCCGATCACACGAGATACCGCCGCCGGCGCGGCGCAGAGCGCCTGCCGCACACCGCCCGGCGCGCCACGACACAGCAAAACAGGAGAACCCTCAGCGATGACCGCCGCCAAAGACTACATCGTCAAGGATCTTTCGCTCGCCGCGTTCGGCCGCAAGGAAATCGAGCTCGCCGAGACCGAGATGCCCGGCCTGATGGCGATCCGCGCCGAGTACGGCCCGAGCCAGCCCCTGAAGGGCGCGCGCATCGCCGGCTCGCTGCACATGACCATCCAGACCGCGGTTCTCATCG
>OEIV010001310.1_pt1 | contig 11635 bp, 7 predicted proteins | sample 1539231 | NCBI WGS metagenome assembly OEIV01 (sample SAMN03794762, study PRJEB22550) | activated sludge metagenome | feature: wastewater treatment plant; material: activated sludge; isolation source: Wastewater treatment plant of a petroleum refinery complex | place: Argentina: Buenos Aires ... | reverse complement strand
TTTGTGCATCTAAATAATTATAATTACTTATTTCAGTTGTAGTTCCTCTGCCGCCTACAAATCCAATTTGTGTAAAGTTTTCTTCATCTCTGCTTCGTTCAATGGCAAATCCTGAGTTATTTGTTTCCGTTGCTGTCTTCCAATTTAACTCAACTCCGGCATCAGTTCTTTGAGCCACAAAGGAAAGTAATTCAACAGGAATAGTTTCTTCAATTACAAAGTTTACATTAGAAAGATCAAAGAAAATATTTCCTACTGCTTGCACTTTTATTCTTGCTGTAGTTGAAGGAGTATTTGGGATTGTGACAGATTCACTTCCATCATTTGCTGTGCTTGCTAATAAAACATTTGGAAAAGTCTGACCGCCGTCTGTTGAAAGCAGAATACTAACATTTGCACAATTAACCGGAGCAGCATTTGTATTGGTTACATTCCAGGTAATTGTTTGTAAAGAATTACCGGCCCAATTTACATTTGTATTTGGTGATGTTACAGCAAATGGACCTGAGTTTCCATCAACGTTAAATTGCATTTGTGCATAGTTAACTCCGCCGCCGCCAACTTTATTATCCCTTGCAACTAAACGGAAAGTTAATGTTCGGGCGTAAGTCGGGAGTATTTCACCTATTACTGTTGTATTGTTCAACAAATTCTGAAGTCTTGGGAAATACCTTGTTGGATTTACTGTCGGAGTCCAAGCTCTAAAAATTGGTGCGTTACCGGATGGAGTGCCGGGTGCGCCAGCAGGTCCGAGATCAAATTCTTCCCAGCTGTATGTCAATGCATCACTATTCGGATCAGTAGCTGACCCTGTTAAAGAAAATGGTGTACTCTTAGGAATATAAAATCCGCCTGCTGGAACAGTTACTGTAGGTGCTGAGTTTCCGGTATTGGTAATAACTGCACAGCCATTTCCACTTCCAAAATTTGTAAATGAAACAATTTCATCAAAGTTAATAACGTGGAAATATGGATCGCTGTTGTTTTGAAGATTTTGAGGAGAACAAATACCTGCATAAGCCATAATTGTTGATCCGCTGCCTGGTTCGTAAGCAGTTGATGCATTTCTATTTCCGCCGCTACAAGAACCTGCTGTTCCATTAAATGAATGGTTTCCACTAAATTGATGCCCCATCTCATGAGCAACATAATCGATATCAAAAGGATCACCAACTGGGGCACCTGAGCCGGTTACTCCCTGAGCTTTAAAACCATTAACACATACAACACCAAGATATGCAACACCACCGCCGCCAGTACTGAATACATGACCAAAATCATAATTAGGAGAGCCAATTCTGGCATCAACCGTAGTTTGATTCTGCCCAAGCATCGCACCGCCATCATTGTTTGAATAAGGATCTGTAGCCGCGTTAGTGAAAACTAAGGTATCGTTATTTGCGACTAATACCATTCTTACTGCAACCTCTCTTTCATACACTCCATTTACACGGTTTACAGATGTTACGATCGCAGCCAATGCTGAAGGAACTGTTCCACCGAAAAAAGAATACTCGCCTGTGCACGCAAGGGCTAATCTATAAGTCCTTAACTGAGGACCAGTTGGAGTTAGAATCATCGATTCTTTTAAATAATTTAATTCATTTAAACGACTTTCATCAGAAAATACTTCACATTCAAATGCAGTTCCTATTTTTATAAAATCTTTAGTGTAGTAGGATATATAATTTTGTACATCACCAAGACCATATGGATCAATAAAAACATTTCCTTCAGGAGAAAGTATCATTGCATGAAAACCGTGAAGTGTAAAATCAAATCTTACATTAGCTAATGGATCATCGATTCCTTTACCAAGATAAGTTCTGATTTCCGGGTACTTTACTGCAAGTTCAGGTGCCATAATTGGTGATTCAACAATTGAAAATTTTTGCATTGTACCATTTGGCATTGGGAAATCTAAAATAAAAACGGTTGATCTAGTTGCATTAGAAAATTCCAACGGAGCCTCTGATAAAAAACTTTGCATTTCTTCAACATTTAATTTAATTGTTCGGTATACCTGCGGAATGATATATCTTTCACCAACCAAAACTATTTGTGATTCATCAACTTCCTGCCAAAGATTTTGAGGACTGGTTTGGGCAAAAATAAATTGAATGGACAAAACAAAAGTGAATGTAAAGATCCTGAAGAAATTATTCATCACTTACCTCGTGATTTATTATTGAGTGAGTTATTTAGTTTTTATTGGATTAGAAAATATTTTACTGACTGATTATTGACAACAATTATTCCAATTAATTATAACCGTAAGTTGAAATTAATAGTCCATTTTGTCCGTAAGTTTTACTTCTCTGCAATCGCCCATCGGCAAAATACTCTTCTTTCATCATTGATCCATCATCATAGTATGTTTTTACCCAGCCAATAAGTTTTCCATTAATATAGTTTTCAATTTTTTCTAAAGCGCCATTTCTATAAAAAGTATTTCTTTTGCCTTGCTTTACTCCATCAACAATTGTTTGTTCTGATTCAAGCAATCCGTTTTCGTAATAGGATTTATAATTCCCTTCCAATCTATTAAGAACATAGTTTCCAATACTTTCAAGATTTCCATTAGGATGATAAGTAAGGCAAATGCCATGTTTAAGATTGTCTTCATAAATTGTTTCGGCCTTAAGCACACCATTTTCATAGTATGATTTTTCATTACCACGTTTTACACCATCTACATAATCTGAAGATACTTTAAGCACACCATTTTCATAATACTCAAATGATCGGCCTGCAATATTATTTTTTTTGAAATTCCATTCTTCTTTAAGAAATCCGCTTTCATAAAAAGTTTTCATCGGACCATCTTTTAATCCATCAATTATATAAGTTTCGTCCAACAATCTGCCGGAAGGATAATAACTTTTAACAAGCTCTTCCTTGGATTCAACCTTTCCAGTATAATCGAGTTTAACTCGATTTATAAGTTCATCATTTATATAAGTATCACGCACACGAAGTGTTTTCATCTTATCATAAATTAAAACATCACCCTGCAATTTATTATCAATAAAAAAGGCTTCAAGCGCCAATGATTTATCATCATGAAATACTCTGGAGGTTCCGTGTTGTCTGCCGTCTACAAATTTTCTCTCCACTTCAACATTTCCATTCGTGTAAAATGTTTTAGATATCCCTTGCAGTACTCCATCAATATAATTCCATTCGCCCTGCTTTTCTCCAGTTTTGTAATAAGTCAATGTTACACCTTGCAGAATGCCGTTGCTGTATTGCTGCTCTGACCAAAGTTCACCCGTTTCATAATACCACTTAGATACACCTTCTTTTTTTCCAAAGATGTAATTCCATTCTATACTGACTTTTCCATCAGGGAAATACCATGTTGAAATACCTTCTTCTCTTCCGTTTACATAGTTCCAGTCTTTCCAAAGATTTCCATTTGGATAAAATTCTTTATAGTGTCCGTCAAGCTGATCATACAAATAATCGCCTTCTGTTTTTATTGTTCCATCAGGATAAAATGTTTTACTAATTTTTCTGTAAGGATTTTCTTGGCTGAAAGAGTACTGAAAAGTTATACTTACTATAACTAAAAGGCTGAAAATATTTTTATAAAATGTTCTGAAACTCATTTATTCCTGGTAAAATTTTGAGGCAAAGATAAGTCTTTTTATTAAAAACAAAACGACAAAAAAAAGTTTTACTTTTAATTACATTGTTCTTCCAATAACACTTGCAATCAATCTAATTTGCTGCATCATCTCCTCAAATTGATGCGGAAGTAATGCTTGTGGGCCATCAGATAAAGCTTTTTCAGGATCGTGATGAACTTCAACCATCAATCCATCAGCGCCAGCGGCAACAGCTGCGCGTGCCATTGGTATAACTTTATCTCTCAATCCTGTTGCATGAGATGGATCTGCAAAAATAGGTAAATGACTGCGTTTATGAACAACCGGTATTGCAGAAATATCAAAAGTATTTCGTGTATAGGTTTCAAAAGTTCTGATTCCTCTTTCACAGAGTAAAACTTCCGGGTTGCCGTTTGATAAGATATACTCAGCAGACATTAGCCAATCTTCAACTGTTGCAGAGAGTCCGCGTTTTAACATTACAGGTTTTTTAGCCGAACCTAATTCTTTAAGCAGCGAATAGTTTTGCATATTTCTGGCGCCAACCTGAAAAATATCTGTGTACTTATATACCAAATCAATCATAGAATTTTCAAGTACTTCGGTTATTACTAATAATCCAAACTCATCGGCGGCTTTACGTAATAGTCTTAGGCCTTCTTCACCCAATCCCTGAAAAGAGTAAGGTGAACTACGAGGTTTAAAAGCACCTCCTCGTAAAATTTTAACTCCACTTTTATTAACTAACTCTGCAATTATCATTATCTGTTCTTCACTTTCAACAGAACATGGGCCTGCAATTACACTTACTTCATTTCCACCAATAACAACATTCTTGATCTTTATAATCGTATCATCTTTTTTAAAACTACGACTTGCAAGTTTAAATGGTTCGGTGATTCTATAAACTTCTTCAACACCATCTAGTATTTTAATTTTTCTTGTGTCAAAGTTTGGCTGAACGCCAATCGCACCAAGTATCATTCGCTCTTCACCAGCAGATTTATGAATTGCGAATCCATAATCTTCGAGATGCTTAATTATATTTTCGAGCTGTTTGTCGTTTACGTTTTTTTCAAGAACAACTATCACTTAGTCTCCGTGTTTAATTCTGTATGAAAATTTTTCTCACCGGCTTTAATTTCAAAATCAAGATAATCATCTTTTGTAGGAATAGGACAAGTGAAGAGATCACTATATGCACAATAAGGGTTATAAGCTCTGTTAAAATCTATTTCATAGACAAAATCCGGATCACTCTTCAATTCAAAATCTAAATATCTTCCGACAGGATAAGTCTCCTTTCCTGTTGTCTGATCCGTAAACCAAATACTGTAGTAACTTTGTCCTTGGGGACCAAAACTTTTGTATATATTCAACTTGTGATCTTTACCCTTATAGTTAAGCAAAACATATCCTTCTATGATTGCTTTTCTCTCTTCACCGCGTGTTCCAAAGATTGGAATGGTATCCTGAGTACTATTCTTGTATAATTTAGATTTAAAAACAAATTCTGCTGTAGCATCATAGTATTTTAATGGTTGAAACTTTGCAGTCGAGTCAACTTTAAAAGGAGAGTAATTATCAAATTGCATCTCCCAGTCTTTGTTTTCTCTTTCCTGCTGAAGCTGACTAATAAATTGTTCATCCAGCTTTAATACACTTTCGTTGTTTCCACAGGAAAAATGTATCAATCCAATCAACAGAAATAATAAATACTTTTTAACCATTTTCACTCATTTTCTTTTTTAGTTCGTTTAATTTATTTAAAGCTTCTAGTGGAGTAATTTTATCAAGCTCCATTTTATTAATCTCGGTTCGCAATGAGTCATCTTTAAACTCAAATAAACTTATCTGATTATCATTTTCCGATTTTAATTTCTTTAATCTTTCTTTCTTAATCTCGTAAGGAGTTAACTCTTTACTTTCAAGATTGTCCAAAACTTCTTTTGCACGATTTGTAACAAACAACGGCAAGCCCGCCATTTGTGCTACTTGAATTCCATAACTATGATCTGCTCTGCCGGGATTTACTTTGTGAAGAAATACAACTTTATCATCATATTCACGAACTTCCACTTTGTAATTTTTTATTTTTGGAAAAAGTTCAGCCATTTCATTTAATTCATGATAATGAGTTGCAAACAAAGTCTTTGCTGAAACATCTGGATTTTCATGAAGATATTCTGTTATTGCCCAGGCAATTGAGATTCCATCAAAAGTGCTTGTTCCTCTACCAATTTCATCTAACAATATTAAACTTTTTTGTGTTGCATTATTCAATATGTTTGCAGCTTCCTGCATCTCAACAAGAAATGTACTTTCGCCAGCAGTAATGTTATCGCTTGCACCAACACGAGTAAATATTCTATCAACAATTCCTATATGGGCTTCTTTAGCGGGAACGAATGAACCAATTTGCGCCAGCAGAACTATCAAACCAACTTGTCTTAAATAAACAGATTTGCCAGCCATGTTTGGTCCGGTTAGCAGTATAATTTGCTGATCATTATTATCGAGCAAGGAATCATTTGGTGTGTATTTGTTTCCCGGATCAAGAATTCTTTCCACAACCGGATGACGACCTTGAACAATATTTATTTTATCTGAATCATCAACATTTGGTTTTACATAATTATATTCTTCTGCACATTGAGCAAAACTATTAAGACAGTCCAGCATTGCAATCAGTCTTGCATTTTTTTGTATAGACTCAGCTTCATTTGCTACGAAAGCACGAATCTCATTAAATAATTGTGATTCAAGTTCGTTTATTTTTTCCTGTGCATTTAGAATTTTATCTTCATACTCTTTTAGCTCTGGAGTTATATATCGCTCGCTGTTTACAAGGGTTTGCTTTCGTATGTAATTATCCGGAATTTTATTTTTATGAGTATGACTTATATCAATGTAATATCCAAACACATTATTAAAATTTACCTTAAGAGATGGAATTCCTGTTCTTTCTCTTTCAGTCTGCTGAAGGGTTGCGATCCACTCTTTTCCGTGTAAAGAAATATCTCGCAGTTCATCAAGTTCAGGACTAAATCCATTTCTAATTATTCCACCTTCATTTATAGATGCTGGTGGAGAATCAATTATGGCTGATGCAATTTTTTCTGTAATATTTTCAAGTGGATCCAGCTGGTCAGAAATATTTTTAAGTGTAGATACTTTTAACTGTTCTAATAATTCTTTTGCAGCAGGAATTTTCTTTAATGATAATTTAACAGCTACTACTTCTCTAGGCGTTGCTCGTGCAGTACAAATTCTTGAAATCAATCTTTCAAGATCACCAATTTCATTTAAGTTTTCTGTTAATTCTTTTCTGACTTTTTTATTCTTTAATAATTCTTCAACACTATTGTGTCTTTTCTTAATCGGATCAAGATCACGCAAAGGAGCAGAAATCCATTTCTTTAATAATCTTCCGCCCATTGCTGTTTGAGTTTTATCCAATATAGAAATTAACGATCCTTCTCTTCCACCATCATTCATCGAAAAAGTAATTTCAAGATTCCTTTTTGTTGAATGATCAAGAATCATGTAATCAGAAGGGTTGTAGAGTGAAATTCTGTTTAGATGCGAAAGATTAACTCTTTGAGTTTCGTTTAGATAATTTAGGACCGCACCGGCAGCAATAATTCCAGCGGTTAGATTTTCAATACCAAATCCTTTAAGCGTAACAGTTTTAAAATGATTTTTGAGAAGTTCGTTTGCAAAATCAAAACTAAATATCCAATCTTCAAGTTTTGTAATTCTTAATGAAGGATTAATTCTTTCAATCAGTTTACCTAAAAATTCTTTGTCACGTTTGGGTATCAAAAACTCTGATGGATTAATTGATTCAATTTGTTCGCCAAGTTGAGCAAGTGGAATTTCAAAAACATAAAATTCACCTGTTGAGATATCACAAAAAGATAATCCGCATATCTGATCTAAGATTGAAATCGCGAGCAGGTAATTATTTTTTTTATGATCAAGCAGTTTATCAGAAAGAGTAACACCGGGAGTTACAACTTCCACAACTTCACGTTTAACAATTCCCTTTGCAAACTTTGGATTTTCCATTTGCTCACAAACAGCAACCCGGTATCCGGCACGAACAAGTTTTGGTAAATAAGTATCAATAGCGTGATGCGGAAATCCTGCAAGAGGTGTATCACCGGCATATCCATTTGAACGTTTTGTCAGCGTAATGCCCAAAACCTTCGAAGCTAACTTTGCATCTTCCTCAAAAGTTTCAAAAAAATCCCCAACCCTGAACAATAGGATTGTATCAGGATGAGCCTGTTTTACCTTATAATACTGCGCCATTAGAGGCGTTTGCTGGGTTTGTGATTTCATAATTGAAGTATAAAAATAGTGATTTTAGTATTCAAATATGAATCCTTTCGTAAATCAAAATTAAGTGTAACAGAAGGATAATTTGCCTTAATGCGCAGGATGATTGATCTAAAACCATTTTTTTATATATTTGCTTTTGAGTAGTAAGATTGATGGAAACACTAATTATAAATCATCAATCTCTTTCCTTTTTATATTCGTGTGGAATTTTTGAAAGAAGAATATCATAAATGGCACTCCCAGTTTATTAATAGGGAGTTTGAAATGTTGACTTTTGGACAAACAGGTTTTCCTGTAATTGTATTTCCGACTTCAAAGGCAAGATATTATCAAGCCAAGGATTTTGGATTGATAAATGCAGCAGCTTTCTTAATTGATACCGGCAAGGTAAAGATTTATTGTCCGGATAGCATTGATAACCAAAGCTGGTATAATAAAAGTATTCATCCTGCGGATAGAGTTAAAACTCAGCTTGCTTATGAGGAAGTGATTCTTAATGACGTTATTGAATTTGCATTTCAAGATACCGGATTTGATAAAGTTGGATTAGCTGGCTGCAGTTTTGGCGGATATCATTCTGCAAACATTGCATTCCGCAATCCGGATAAAGTAGGATATCTATTTTCAATGGGCGGCGCATCCAACATAAAAAGATTTCTAGATGGATATTATGATGATAATTGTTATTTCAATAATCCGCCTGATTATCTTTCAAACTTGAGTGATAATAAAATTCTGGACAAAATAAAAAAAATGGGAATCATACTTGGCACTGGTGATTCTGATATGTGTCTTGATGAAAATAAAATTCTTTCGGATATATTAAAGAAGAAACAAATTCCACATTGGTTGGATGTTAGAAAAAATACTGGCCACGATTGGAATTGGTGGAAAGAAATGTTTGTTGAGTATTTAAATAAGATTGAGGTTTAACCCCACCTTTCCTCCCCTTTCAGAAAGGCGAGGAGCGAGGAGGGGTTCAGATTTTTACAATAAATCAGAGAGTTAAAAAATGAAAAAAATCGGGATTCTTTTTGGTCAGGAAAATACTTTTCCACAAGCTTTTGTTGATAGAGTAAATAGCAAAAAAGAAAATGGAATTACTGCAGAACTTGCTTATATAAACAAAATTATTCAAGGCGAACCACTTGGTTATGATGTTTTGATTGATAGAATTTCTCAGGATGTTCCTTTCTATCGTGCAATGTTAAAGAATGCAGCAATATCAGGAACAGCAGTAATTAACAATCCTTTTTGGTGGAGTGCGGATGACAAATTTTTTAACAATGCTCTTGCAACAAAAATTGGAGTTGCAGTTCCAAAGACTGTAATACTTCCATCTAACCAGCACCCAACAGACACAAATGAGAGATCATTTCGTAATCTTGCTTATCCATTGGATTGGGAAGGTATTTTTGAGTACATCGGCTTCCCTGCTTACTTTAAACCATTTGCTGGCGGCGGATGGAAAAATGTTTACAAGCTAAACAACATGGATGAATTCTTTAAAGCTTATAATGAAACCGGACAACTTGTAATGATGCTGCAGGAAGAAATCATATTCACCGAATATTTTAGATGTTATTGTTTAGATAGACAGGATGTTCACATTATGCAGTATGATCCGAGACAGCCGCATGAATTTCGTTATGTAAGAAATCCAAAACCACTTGATAAAAAATTGTTGGATGATGTTCATAGTGGAGTTCTTGCACTCAACAAAGCACTCGGTTATGATTTTAATACGGTCGAGTTTGCAATTCGTGATGGTGTGCCTTACGCAATTGATTTCTGTAATCCAGCTCCGGATGCTGATGTAAATTCTGTTGGTCAGGAAAATTTTGAATGGATTGTTGAGGCTGCTGCTAATATGGCAATCAGAAGAGCGAAAGCACATAAACCTGAACAGAATAATCTTACATGGGGATCTTTTGTTACATCGTTTGCAAATAATAAACCTTTGAAATAAGAAAGAAAAGTCGTTATGGCAGAAGCTGGTTTGTTTACGCTTGGTGTTGAAGAGGAATTTCAAATTGTTGATCCCGTAACACGGGAATTAAAATCTCACATCCAGCAAATTCTTGAAGATGGAAAGATGATACTTGCTGAAAATGTAAAAGCGGAAATGCATCAATCTGTTGTAGAAATGGGTACTGATATTTGCTTAGATGTGAAAGACGCTAGACAGCAGGTAACAAAACTTAGAACAGATCTTGCAAAACTTGCAATCAAGAATGGACTAAGAATTGCGGCTTCAGGAACACATCCATTCTCTCACTGGAAGGATCAAAAAATCACAGAGCATCCTCGTTACAAAGTTATTGTTGATGATATGCAGCAAGTTGCTCGTGCTAATTTAATATTTGGTCTGCACGTTCACGTTGGAGTTGAAGATCGTGAAGTAGCAATACACATAATGAATGCTGCTAGATATTTTCTTCCTCACATTTTTGCACTATCTACAAACTCTCCATTCTGGATTGGTAGAAACACTGGTTTTAAATCATACAGAAGCAAAGTTTTCGATCGTTTTCCAAGAACAGGAATTCCTGATTTCTTTAACGGTGTATCTGAGTATGATAAGTACATAAACTTGCTTATTAAAACCGGTTGTATTGATAACGCAAAAAAAATATGGTGGGATATTCGTGTTCATCCTGTATTTAAAACATTGGAATTTAGAGTTTGTGATATTCCAATGCGTGTTGATGAAACAATTGCATTAACTGCCATTATGCAAGCGCTTGTAGCAAAACTTCATAAACTAATCAAACAGAATCTTGGATTTAGATTATACCGCAGAGCTTTAATTGCGGAAAATAAATGGCGCGCTGCTCGCTACGGCATTAGTGGAAAATTAATTGACTTCGGGAAAAATGAAGAAGTGGAATTTAAATTACTTGCCGGCGAATTATTAGATTTTATTGATGATGTTGTAGATGAACTCGGCTCCAGAGAAGAAATCAACTACATCTACAAGATGCTTGAGATGGGAACCGGTGCTGATAGACAACTCGCTGTTTGGGAACAATCACACGATGCAAAAAATGTAGTTGATTATATTATTGAAGAAACTCATTACGGATTAGATCTAAAGTAATCATTATGAACAAACCACAAATTAAAGTAGCTACAATAGATCTTTACAACAATGAACGAAACGAAGGAATGCGCTGCATCAAAGAGATTGTTGCGGATGCTGGTAAAAAGAATTTCAATATCGATTTAAAGTATGATGTTTTCGAAACTCGATATAAAGGTGATATACCTGATTTAAGTTATGATATTTTCATCTCATCCGGTGGACCTGGAAGTCCTTTTGAAGATGAAGACAAACAATGGGATAAAGATTATTTTACATTGCTTAATAAAATCTGGAATCACAATCAAACATCTGAACAGAAAAAATATATCTTTTTCATTTGTCACTCATTTCAGATGATGGCAAGATATTTTCAGTTTGGTGAAGTCAATAAAAGATTCATAAATTCATTTGGTGTTATGCCGTTTGCCAAAACAGAAGATGGCAAGAACGATCCAATTTTAAAAAATCTTACAGATCCATTTTACGCTGCTGATATTAGACATTGGCAAGTTGTAAATCCGGATCAAAAAAAGATTGAAGAATTTGGTGCAAAAATACTTTCGTGGGAAATTCCAGAAGAAGAAAACAAAAA
>OEIV010001309.1_pt1 | contig 11637 bp, 5 predicted proteins | sample 1539231 | NCBI WGS metagenome assembly OEIV01 (sample SAMN03794762, study PRJEB22550) | activated sludge metagenome | feature: wastewater treatment plant; material: activated sludge; isolation source: Wastewater treatment plant of a petroleum refinery complex | place: Argentina: Buenos Aires ... | reverse complement strand
AGCCCGACGAGCCGCTCAGCCGCCCGCCGTCGCCGAACACGGCCGTGATCTCCGTACCGGGGATGATGGCCGCGCCGTTGAGGTTGACCAGCCGCCAACCTCCGCCCAGACTCGACTGCGCCGCGCCAACCGTCACCGACGCCTGCTGGAAAGCGACACGGCCGTCGGCGGCAATGGCATCGACGCGATAGGTATAAGTTCCGGGCGTGTTCAGACAGTCGCTGATGCTGCCGCTGACCAGAGCGAAGTCGAGCGCCACCACCCCGTTCCGCAAAATCTGCACCCGGGACACGTTGCCGCCGACGCTCCAGGCCACGCTGACGCACTGGCCGGGGGCGATCTGCCCGGGCGTGGCGGAGAAGAAGTTGACCACCGGCTGGTCGCTGCCGATGGGCGGCACGGCCGTGGCCTGCGCCGGCAAGACAGTGACGTTTTGCCGCCCGGCGGCCGTGCCCCCCGGCCCCGTCACGTCGAGGGTATAGATCGCCTCGCCCACCGGCGGACAGTCGCGCGACGTGCCGTTGAGCGGCGCGCCGTCCCATAGTGTCGTGTCACCGCGGGCCACGCGCACGTTGCCCACCTCGCCCTCCACCTGCCAGCGCACCTCGACGCACTGCCCGGTGGCGATCTGGAAGCTGGGCGTGACGGTGAAGAAGGTGATGAACGGCGCGCTGGGGGCGGGCGTCACGGCGATGCGGATGGGGCGCAGGTCGAGCGTGCCGTCGGCCTGGTTGATGCGCAGGGTGTAGGTCGTCGAGGCGTTGGGGCACTCGACGCGCGTGCCGTTGGCCGCCACGCCGTTCAACTGCCACGGCTGCCCCTCGGCGTGGAAGTACACCTGCCCCCCGCCGCTCACGTCCCAGGCGAAGGTGACGCACTCCCCGGCGCGAATGCTGTCCCGGTCAACGGTGAAGGTGACGCCGGGCAGGGGGATGGCCGTCGGCGGCGGCGTGGGCGTCGGCAACTCGGCCACCGCGACGCCGACCCAGATGCGCTCGCCGAACAGCAGCCCCGTCGGCGCGCGCATCGACCAGAAGCCCTGATAGACGCCGGGGGCCAGCGGCGCGACGAGATCGACGGTCAGATCAATGGTCTGCCCCGGCGCGACCGCGCCCGACAGGGGCACGGCCACGCCGCCCATGCGCGCCGCCGGCACGTTGCCGCCGACGGGCGTCAACTGGTAGCTGCTATCCCAGGTGCAGGTGCCGACGTTCTGCACGCGCCACGACTTCTGGAAGGCCGCGCCGGGGCTGATGGGCGGCGGCGCGGTCATGTTGGCGTCGTCGAGGTTCAGGTGCTCCACCAGGGTCATGGCGTCGAGACAGCCGGTGACCGGCAGGGGCGACCGCGCCGCCTCGACCGGCTGCGGCGTGGGCAACGGCGACAGCTCCGCCTCCTCCAGGCTCAGATAGCGCTCGGCCAGTTCGGCCAGCTTCCCTTCGGCTTGCAACGCGGCCAGCGCCTCGTTGATGCGCGCCGTCAGGTTGGAGCCGACAGGCAGGGCGACGGCGAACTGCTGCTCGTTCAGGCCGCGGCCGACAATGGCCAGCGCGGCGTCGTCGCGGGCGACTACCTCCAGCGGCAGCCGGTCGGCGATGAGCACGTCTACCCGCCCGGCGATCAAGTCATCGACGGCCTCGCTCGGATGGTTGTAGGCCAGCAGGTTCTCCGGCGACAGCACCCCGGCGGCCACGCCCGCCTCTTGCAGCCACGTCTGGTACACCGACCCTTCCTGCACGCCGACGCGGTAGGGGGCCAGGTCGGCCGGCGAGCGCAGGGCGATGCCGGTATCGACGCGGGCCAGCGCCGCGTCTTCGCTGACGTGGTAGACGCTGGAGAAGTCGACCACCGCCCGCCGCGCCTCGGTGACGGAGATGGCGGCGATGGCGGCGTCGATCTGCCCGACGGCCAGCGCACCGCCCAGGCCATCGAAGGCCATGTCGCTAAACTCGACCTCGACGCCCAGCCGCTCGCCCAATAGCCGGGCCAGGGCCACGTCGAAGCCGTCCAGCTCGAATGCGTCGGTGTAGAAGGCGAAGGGCGGATAGTCAGCCGACGTGCCGACAATAAGCCGGCCGCGCTGCTGGACGGTGGCCCAGGCGTCGGCCGCCGGGCCGGGGGTCGGAGCGACAGCCGTGGCCTCCGGCGTAGCCGGTTCCAGCGTCGGCGTGACGACCGTCTGTTGGCGGCAGGCGGCCAGCCCCAGCGGGACAAGGAGTAGAACCAGGAGGCGATTGAGAGCGTAGCGAGTCACGTGTCACCTCGGCGGCCGATGCCCGGTTGGCCGGGCGTGTTTAGAGAGGGCACTCGGCCGAAGACCCTCTCCCTAACCCTCTCCCAAAGGGCGAGGGGATCGTAACCCTCTCCCGAGGGGCGAGGGAATTTGAACCCTCTCCCCGAGGGAGAGGGGACGCCGGCCCTCCCCCAAAGGGCGAGGGAACTACTGTTCGGCGATAAAGGTCATCCGCCCACCGTCGGCCATCAAGTCGATGAGCAGCGCGCCCGTCTCGTCCACCTCGAACGGCCCGGCCTGGTTGAGGTACTCGATGAACGAGTCGCTTAGCGAGCCGGGCGGGCAGGCGACGAAGGTCTGGGCCTGCACGACGATGGTCAGCGTGCCGTCGCTGTTGACGGTGTACGTCCCATTGGCGTTGTTGCAGTCGGCGACGACGGCGACCGTGCCGTCGTCGTTGAAGACGAGGGTGTAGTCGGCCGTCGCCGGCACAATGTAATCCTGCTTGGCGTCGCGGAAGGCGGCCCAGCGCCAGATGATGCCGGCCAGCGGCGCGGCTGTGCCGCTGTTGGTGTCTTCGGGGACGCCGGCGCCGGCGGTAAACGGGCCGCCGTTGACCAGCCGCAGCAGCGGGCCGTCGACGACACTCAGCAGCAGGTCGTCGCCGTCGAACGTGAACCCGGCCACCTGGCCTAGCAACTGCACGTACTGGTCGCTCAGCGACCCCTCGGCGCAGGCCGCGGCCGTCATCGCCCCCAGTTGGAGCGTCAGCGCCATCCCTTCCAGCGTGTAGCTGCCCGCGCCGTTGTTGCAGTCGGCGACGAAGGCGATCGTGCCGTCGTCCAGAAAGGCCAGCGTGTAACGCTCCGGATTGGCGACGGCGGTCGTCTCGCCGCCGTCTTCCAGGGCGGTCCACTGCCAGACGATGTCGAGCAGGTCGCCCGTCTGCGCCGCCGGTTCGTCGGCCGTGGTCGGGCCGGTGTTGACGAAAGTGGCGCTGCCGCCGTCGGCCGTGGTCAGCGTCGGGTTGCCGTCGTCGTCCACGGTCGCGCCGGTGACGTTGCCCAGGAAAGCGAGGAAGGCGTCGGCCTGTGACCCTTCGGGGCAGGCGGCCAGCGTCATCGGCCCCGGCAACAACGTCAGCGCGCCGTCGGCGTCATAGGTATAGGTTCCCGCGCCGACGTTGCAGTCGGCCTTGAAGTTGAACGTGCCGTCGGGCCAGAGCACCAGGAAGTAATCCTCCGGGTTGTCCACCTCGACCGGGTTGCCTTCGGCGTCGGTGACCGGCCATTGCAGCGTGACGCCGGTCAGCCCGGCGCTCTCGGCCGTCGTCTGGTCTTGCCCTTCGGGGGCCGTCGTCTCGACCGGCCCGGCGGTGATAAAGGTGGCGCTACCGCCGTCGGCGGTGGTCATCGTCACCGCGCCGTCGTCGGCCACGGCCACGCCGGTCACGTCATTCAGGAAGCTCAGGAACGCCGTGGACTGCGAACCGGTGGGGCAGTCGACGCGCGTCAGCGGCCCCGGCAACAGCGCCAGCGTGCCGTCGTCGTCATACTCAAACGTGCCCGCGCCAACGTTGCAGTCGGCCCGGATGGTGTAGGTTCCATCGGGCAGCAGCACGAGCGAATACGCCTCCGGGTCATCGACCTCGACCGCGCTGCCGTCGGCGGCGGTGAACCCGGGCCACTGGAGGTTGAGACCGGTGAAGCCGGCGTCGGCCGCGCCCGGCTGCGAGGCGGGCGCGTCGGCGGCGATGGTGTCGGCCTGGCCGCCGTTGGCGAAGATCGCCTCGCGGCCATCGGCCAGCGTCAGGATCAGGTCGCCGCTCTCGTCAAAGGCCAGGGCGCGCGCCGCGGGCAGCGTTTGCAGGAACTCGTCGGCTTGCGAGCCGGCGGGGCAGGCGGCGCGCGTCGTGGCCCCCGGCGTCAGGCTGAGCGCGCCGTCGTCGGCCACGCGGGTGTCGCCGCGGCCGACGTTGCAGTCGGCCACGAAGCTGAACGTGCCGTCGGGCCAGAAGATAAGGGCGTAGTCGGTCGGCTTCTCGACCGAGGTCTCGTCGCTGTCGCCGCCGCGACTGCCGGTCCAGTTCCAGACGATGCCGGCGGCGTCGTCCGGCGTGGCCGGAACCGGCGCGGGCTGGGCGGCGGCGGCGGCCCGAACGGCTGTCGCGCCGACGGCCAGCGAGCGGGCCAACCGCCACAGGCGCGACAGAGGCGGCGTCGTCGCGGCGTCGGCCGCTTCCTCAACCTGAGCGGCGATGGTGCCGTAGTAGGCAGCCGGGTCAGAGGCCAGCGCCGCGTCGGCGTCGGCCGATGGCTCGGCCAGATAGGCGGCATCTACCGGCCAGGCCATGAAGACGTAGTGGCGGCCGTCGGCGGTCACGCCCTGGTAGACGTAGCTGAGGCCCGACGCGTTGGTGACAGGCGTCACGTGATCGCCGGTGACGTGGGTCACGTAGCCCACGCCCTGGCCGTCGTGGAACGTCTCATAGGCCATGCGGGCGACCATCGCCTGGGTCGCCTCACTGAGGATGGGCGGCGTGGGCATCGACGCCTCGTCGGCCGCCGGCTGCTCGTCCAGCATCGATTGCAGCTCCTCCAGCGCGTCCTGCCCGGCGCTGTCGCCGCGCGCCTGGAGCCAGGCCAGCAGCGCGGCGATGGGCACGATGCGGATCTGCGGCCGGTTGAGGTCGATGGTGTCGGGCGCGGCCAACGCCAACTCCGGCTGGGCCGGGTCGCGGAAGGTCAACAGCAGGTGGGGGGGCAGGCCGTTGCCGTCGCCGGCCGCGCCGGCGGCGTCACTGCTGACGACCTGGGCCAGCCACTCCGGCGCGGTCGCCCCGCTGCCCTCGGCCAGGGAGGACAGATCGACGGCGACCTCGTCCACCGGCACTACGTGGGCCTCGGCCGCGCTTTCTGTTCCGGCCGCGGTGTCGGCGGTGGCCGCGGCGGCGGTTTCGGCCGTGTCGGTCGCCGTGGCGGTTTCGGCCGCGCGGGTGGCGGCGTCGGCCGCGCCCGTGGTTGCGGCGCTATCAACGGTCGGCTCGGCCGCAGCCTCATCGACCGCGGCGACCTGGGTTGGGGCAACGGTGGCCGCCGGCGCGCCGCGCAGGGCCGCCGACTGATCGCGGGCAAACAGCAGCAGCCACAGCAGGCCGATGATTTGCAACGCCAGCACTACCCAGGCCAACGTCACCCGCCGTCCGGCGCGATTGTTGTCGTTATAACTCGCCATGTTCTCCTCCTCAATCAGCCTCGCCGCCGGCGGGCGGCCCGGCCCGGCGCGCCGGCGCTACTCCTTCTCGAAGACGAGAAGTTGCGCCCACTCCTCGGTCAGCGCGCCGTCGGCTGTGACAGAGCCTAGCATCTGAATAAGGCGGGCGACGATGCCCGTCCAGCCCGTCTGATGGCCGGCCCCCACCCCCGCGCCCAGGTCGGCGTGGAAGTACTCGTAGAACAGAATCAGGTCGCGCCAATGGGGGTCGTTCTGGAACTTTTCCGCGCCGCCATAGACCGGGCGGCAGTCGGCGCGGTCGCGCAGGAAGATCGACGCCAGCCGCCGCCCGATACCCATGGCCACCTCGTAGAGCGTGGCTTCATGGCCGGAGCCGGTCGGATATTCGACCTTGAACTCCGGCCCGTAGTAGCGGTAGAGTTGCAGCAAGGCGCGCACGATCAGCATGTTGACCGGCATCCAGATCGGCCCGCGCCAGTTGGAGTTGCCGCCGAACATGCCGTTGTCGGACTCGGCCGGCAGATAGGCCACCTTGTACTCCTGGTCGCCGACGTAGAAGGAGTACGGGGTCTCCTGGTGGTGGCGCGACAGGGCGCGGATGCCATAGGGGCTGAGGAACTCGTTTTCGTCGAGCATGGCCCGCAGCACGCGGCGCAACTTGTCCTCGTTGACCGTGGACATGAGGTAGCGCCCCTCCTGGCCCGGCTGGCGCGGCACGCCGATGGTCGCGCTCAGTTCCGGGTGGCGGTCCAGGAAGTTGCGCACGCGATCCATCAACTCGGGCATGGCCGCCAGCGCCTCCGGCTCGATGACCGTCGTGGCACAAATGGGCAGCAGGCCGACCATCGAACGCACCTTCAGGCGGACGGCCGTGCCGTCGGGGAAGCGCAAGACGTCATAGAAGAAGCCGTCTTCCTCGTCCCACATCTCGTCGGCGTGTTCGCCGATGCGATCCATGGCCGCGGCGATGAGCATGAAGTGGGAGAAGAACTTGAGCACCATGTTGCCATAGAGCGGCGGGTCGGAGGGCAACAACTCCAGGGCGATCTCCAGCATGTTGAGGCAGTAGAACGCCATCCAGGCTGTGCCGTCGGCCTGCTCCAGAAAGCCGCCCGTCGGCAGCACCGAACTGCGGTCGAAGACGCCGATGTTGTCCAGCCCCAAAAAGCCGCCTTCGAAGACGTTGCGGTCGCTGCGATCCTTGCGGTTCAGCCACCAGGTGAAGTTGAGCAGCAGCTTCTGGAACGACTGGGCCAGGAAGCGCGTGTCCGGCTCGCCGTTCAATTCGGCATCGACGCGATAAACGAAGAGCGTGGCCCAGGCGTGGACGGGCGGGTTCACGTCGCTGAAGTTCCACTCATAGGCCGGAATCTGGCCGCCGGGGTGCAGAAAGCGCTCACTCAGGAACAGCTCGAGTTGCTCCTTGGCAAAGTCGGCATCGACCATGGTCAGGGCGATGGTGTGGAAGGCCAGGTCCCAGGCCGCGTACCAGGGGTACTCCCACTTGTCGGGCATGGAGATCACGTCGGCGTTGACCATGTGAACCCACTGCCGGTTGCGCACCGACCGGTTGCCGTTGGGCTTCCAGGGGTGGGCGTTCTGTTCGTCCAGCCACAGGTCGAGGTCGTAGTAGTAGTACTGCTTCGACCACATCATACCGGCCAGCGCCTGGCGCATGACCGCTTTGGCGTCGGCCGACAGCCGATCGGGGGTGATGGCGGCGTAGAAGGCGTCGGCCTCGGCCAGCCGCTCGTCGAAGCACGCGTCGAAGGCGTCGCCGAAGGGGGCCGCGCCGTCGCCGGCCAACTCGGTCGGTGCGGCCCGCGTCAGCCGCAGTTGAACCGTGGCCGACTCGCCGGGCGAGATGGTCAGCGTGTAGTGGGCCGCGGCCTTGGTGCCGGTCAGCTCCGGGTTAACCGCCCCCTCCTCGCCATTGACGACGGCGCGGTGGAAGCTGTCCTTGACGTAGGGCGTGGCGTTGGGGCGGCCGTAGAGCCTTTCCTCGTTGCTCTCGTTATGGGTGAAGAGCAGCGTCGGATCGCCCGCGGCATACAGGTACAGGTCGTCCAACTTCAGACAGCTGGCATGGACGGCGGCGCTGCCGGCCGGGCCGTCGATCCGCTGCAACTCCGGCCGGGGCGTCTCGGCCAGCGACGACCAGACGTTGCGGAACCAGAGCGTCGGCAGGAGGTGGAGCGGCGCGGCGTCGGGGCCGCGATTGGCGGCGGTGACGCGAATGAGGATGTCCTCGGCCGACGCCTTGGCGTACTCGATGAAGACGTCGAAGTAGCGGTCGTCATCGAAGATGCCCGTGTCCAGCAGCTCATACTCCGGTTCCAGCCGCGAGCGGGCGCGGTTGGTCTCGATGAGATCGACGTAGGGAAAGGCGCGCTGCGGATACTTGTACAGATACTTCATGTACGAGTGCGTCGGCGTGCTGTCCAGGTAGAAGTAGTACTCCTTGACGTCCTCGCCGTGGTTGCCCTCGCTGTTGGTCAGGCCAAAGAGGCGCTCCTTCAGGATGGGGTCTTGTCCGTTCCACAGCGCCAGGGCAAAGCACAACTGCTGCTGATCGTCGGAGATGCCGGCCAGACCGTCCTCGCCCCAGCGATAGTAGCGCGAGCGGGCCTGGTCGTGGCTGAAGTGGGCCCAGGCGTCGCCGTCGTCGCTATAATCCTCGCGCACCGTGCCCCACTGGCGCTCGCTCAGGTACGGCCCCCACTTTTTCCAGGCGACTTTCTTGTCGCGCGCCTCTTGCAGCCTTTGTTTCTCAGCGTTGTTGGTCATGGTGGGCTTGAGGACTTCCTCGACGGCAGGCTTGTGCGCCGGCCGTCATAAGTCAATTAGGCCCCCAACGGAGCCGCGGCGGCCGCATCGTCGGCCGCGGCGGCCGCGTTTTCGGCGGCGTCCTCCGCGTGTTTGGCCGCGTCCTCAGCCGCTTCTCTGGCGCGAGCGGCCTCGTTCTCCAGCCGGCGGGTCTCGGCCGCGTCTTGCCGGGCCGAATCGCCTTCCAACGCCTCGACCCGTTCCTCGAACGTCCCCTCGACCACCTTGTCGCTCAACATGCGATAGCCGACGTAGAGCGGCACGATCTGGTAGAGGGCAAACCAGGCCAGCAGCCCCGTGGCCACCAGCTTGATGGTGTTCAGATTGGCGTTCACCTGGGCGCGCGCGTTCTCCAGCGAGGCCGTGGTCTGGTCGAGCACGCCGATGTACTGGTCGAGCAGCGGGATGAACTGCTGGACGGTGGTATTAATGCCGTCGATGTTGGCCGAAAGCTGGTCTATGTTCCCGCCTACCGCACCGATGTTGGTAATGGAAGTCTGAAGACTGTCTTCCAGAGCGCGCAACTGGTCAGGAACCCCTTCCAGGCTCTCGCCCACCTGCAACACGGCCTCGTCGAACGGCTCGGCCGGGCTGTAATCAATGCCCAGGTCGAAGTTGAAGCTCTGGCCCAGGAATGTACGCTCCAGTTGAAAGTCACTCAGGCGGGAGAGCGTCGTGTCGATAGTGCCGGCAATGCCCGCCAGATTGGGCACGGCGACGTTGACCGCGTCGAGGCTGGCCGGCAGTGTCACGGTGGTCAGGGTGGTCACCTGCTGCAACAGCGGTTCGGTGTCCACCAGGGTCGTGGCCGCGTTGCCGGCGGTCAGGGCAACGGTGTCGAGCGTCGCGCCGACTTCGGTCAGCGTGGCCTGGACGTTGCGCAGGCTGTCTGTCGACGTATCGACCGTCGTACCCAGGGTGTCAACGACAGAGTTCAGGCCGGCGACGGTGGCGTCGATGGCCCGATTGGCGAAGAAGGCTCCCGCGCCGGCGATGACCAGCCCCAGGATGCCGACAATGATGATGAGTAAGCCAATGATGCGACGAAAGATGGACATGATACCCCTCCACACCTATCAGATGCGTGCTCAATGGGCGCAGCAGCGCGGCGCGCAACCGGCCGCGACGCGCTGCTGCGTTGTGTGGTCTAGCGCTGCGCGCGCAGCAGATCGCGAATCTCGGTCAGCAGCTTCTCCTCGACGGTCGGAGCCGGCGGGACCGGGGCCTCGACCTTCTTGCGGTTCATCCGGTTCATGGCGCGGATGATAAGGAACAGCACCAGGGCAATTAGCAGGAAGTTGATGATGGCTTGGATGAAGTTGCCGTAGGTGATGACCGCATCGCCGACGGTCATCGCCAGCGACGTGAAATCGACGCCGCCGAGGATGACGCCGATGACGGGCATGATGATGTCATTGACCAGCGAGTTGATGATGGCTGTGAAGGCGCCGCCGATGATGACGGCGACGGCCAGGTCGATGACGTTACCGCGCATGATGAACTCGCGGAACTCCTTGATCATAAAGTGTCCTCCTAACTTTCGTTACGACTACTTTGTTGGCCGGCGGCGAGGTGGCGAACCGACTCCCGCCGCCGGTGATCCGTTTGAGCGATAGGCGCTACCGGGGATCGTCCAACAGATCCATAAAGTCGGAGCCGGTGTCCGACGTTGAGGATTTCTTGGGTGTTGTCTTGGTCTTCTTGTGGGTCGTTTTCTTGGCCGGTTGGGGGGTGGCCGGGTCGGCGGCGGCCTTCTTGGCCGTCGTCTTCTTGGCTGTGGCCTTCTTCGGCTTGGCGGTCGACGCGCCGGCCTGGGTCGCCATCAGCCCCATCGCCTCTTGCAGCCCATAGACGGCATCGTCCTCGCTAATGCCCATCTGCGCCGACAGGCGCGCGGCCACGCCGCTGGAGCGGATGTAGTCGGCGTCGGTCACGCCGGACAAACCGGCGCTGCGCCCGCTCTGCTTCTTGGCCATCGACGCCGTCAGCAGGCCAATGGCCCCCATGATGAGCGTATTGGCCATCTGCGGCGAGATGCCCAGCTTCTCGGCCAGCGTGTCGGCAAAGGGCAACGTCGCTCCACCACCGCCGCCGAACGTCGAGGCCCCGCCGCCACCGAGCAAGCCGCCCAGCAGCCCACCCATGCCGCCGCCCCCGCCGCCCAGCAGACCGCCCAACAAGCCGCCGAGGCCGCCCGCGTCAGCAGCGCTGCTGCCGGCGCTTTCGGTCGCCCCGCCGCCCATCAGGCCGCCGAGCATGCCCATCAGGTCGCCGGCGTCGCCGCCGCTCGGGCTGCCGCCGGCCGCCCCGCCACCGCCCATCAGCCCACCGAGCAGCGCGCCCAGGTCGCCGGAGCCACCCGCGCCGCCGCCGCCCATCAGGCTGCCCAGGAGATCGCCCATCCCCTTCTCATCGGTGTTGCCTTCCTGATCAGGGTCGCTCAGCTCCGATAACATACCCATTAAATCATCGCCCATCTTGCCACTCTCCTTGGCCGGCAGCGCGGCCGTGCCATCTTATGGCTACATTCTACACGTTTCACTGCCAGGCCAGCAGTAATTGGCCCGACTGGCCCTTAACGGACGGCCAGCGCCACCGACCGCGAGAACGCCTCCAGCGTCGCACCGTTGACCATGAAGGCGACGATGCCGTGCTGGCCCGCGCCAATGTCACCGCTGACCTGCCAGTTGCCGCTCGCATCGACCACCGCCGGCGCGCCAAACGCCTCGCCGCTCACCTCGACGTAGATAGTCCGCCCCGGCTCGGCCGTGCCGGTGACTGTCAGCCGCGGGCCGACAAAGGTGGCTACGCCCGACTCATTGATAATCGGCGGCCGCACCCCTGCGGTCAGCGGTGGCAACAAGATGCGGTCGATGACATGGAGCAGCCCGTTGCCCGCTTCCACGTCGGCGGCCAGCACGGCCGCGCCGTTGATGGTGATGCCGTCCCCATCGGGCGCGATGGTCAGCAAGCGGCCGTTGAGCGTCGCCGGCTGCACCGTCCGCAACTGGGCGGCGGTGTGTCGCCCGCCGACGACGTGGTATTGCAGCAGTTGCGACAGCGCCGTCGGGTTGGCCAGCAGCGCGTCAACCACCGGCTGCGGCAGGGCGGCGAAGGCGTCGTTGGTCGGGGCAAAGAGGGTGAATTGCCCCGGCCCGGCCAGCGTCTCGGCCAGCCCGGCGGCCTGGGCGGCGGCCAGCAGCGTCGATAGCTCCGGCCGGCCCTGGAGCGCGGCGGGGATGGTGTCGGCGGGGAACACCGCGACCGGCGTCTCCGTGTCGGGTGTGGACTCCGCGGCCGGAGCAGGCTCCGCGGCCGTGGCTTCGGCAATCGGCGTGCCCGGG
>OEIV010001308.1_pt1 | contig 11638 bp, 1 predicted proteins | sample 1539231 | NCBI WGS metagenome assembly OEIV01 (sample SAMN03794762, study PRJEB22550) | activated sludge metagenome | feature: wastewater treatment plant; material: activated sludge; isolation source: Wastewater treatment plant of a petroleum refinery complex | place: Argentina: Buenos Aires ... | reverse complement strand
CATTTACATTTCCTAACTGAATAGTAGTATCCTTTAACTTATCACCAAAATACTCTATAAATAACTTAGAATGTTCTGGTGCATTTTTTAATAAGTCTTGGACTAATTCTAATCCAGATAATTCACCATTCTGATTTAATTTAGGTACTTCACTTTCAACAGTGTCTGCAATGTTTTCAACATTATTAGATCTTAAAAGAGAATACATTATTTTGTACTTATCATCATCAATTTGATCAATAGAATTTTGATCATTGAATAAATTATTATATTTAATTTTTGATAATAATCTTCCTGAATTAGGAATTACTTCAATATATAATCTAGTATCTTTTCTTAAACCTAGATCTGTTAACCCTGGTTTATCAACTCTAATGTAAGATTTATTTTTTAAATTAATAAATTTAGAATTACCTGTAGGTAAAAAGATGTGTCTTATATTACTCTTAGATAATTTCTTAGATAATTCAGTTTCATTAAGATCTTTAATAGGTTCAATACCAGATTCTACACTCCATATACCTAGATTATTCATGTATAATTGGAGAATTAAATCATTAGGTACAGTATTAATACTACTTAATTCTTTTTTTATCTTATTACTGAATTTAGGAAATTCAATTAAATTTTTTACATCTTCACCAACAAGTTCTTTAAACTTAGAATTACTATAATCATCAGAATAAATAGTGTATCTAAGAATAACTATAAGTTTAGCTAATTCTTTATATTCTTTTTGATCTTCCTTATCGTAAATAGGATTGGTTAAATAGTTATATAATTGATCTTGATAATCATGGTTTAATTCATCATTAATATTGTATATTACATGATACCAATTTTCTCTAAATTCTTGTTTAGTTGATAACTTAGAAATAAAAGAATTATTTACATGAGGCTCTTGTTTTAATTTAGAAATTAATTCAACTAATCTACTTAATGCAATTTTAGGATAATCTGCATACCTATAAGTTTTACCGTTATGTTCAAAATTAAGATTAATATTTGTATCAAAAGCAGGAGTATCTATAATACTTGAAGTATAATATTTTAATACATCTTCTTCTAACTTCATTAGACTATCTTCAGATGTTTCGATATCTTCATTTGAAAAATTATTTTTTATTATTTCAACAATAGTAGGAATTAATCCTTTGTATTCAGGAAATAAAAACTGAATACTATTGTAAGCACTGTAATATGCTCCATGATAGATAGAAGGAAAATTAGTAGAACTATTTATTTTAAATGGTACTCTTTTAGTACCACTTTCAAATGTATTTAAGTCATCTATTTTTCTTATATTGTTAAGTATTTCAATTGGTGTAGAAGGCAATCCATTTCTATATCCTGAATAAGATGTAGTGTACTGGCTTAATTTTCTAGAGTGTTTATCTAAGAAAAAGAAAAATTTATAATATTCTAATTGTTCATTATCGTCGGAATTATTAATTTTTTCTAAATCTGTATTAATATCTAAAGAAAAGAACCTATTCCATAATTGAGCTTCAAGTGCAGATCTATATCCTTTAGGTTTTCCTTGAGATAAACTTGAAAGATTTCGTAACATTTCATTATACAAATCATTAACTAAATCTGTAAATTGATTTTTTAATCTAGGAGAATAACCTAATAATGTTTTTTCTGATGTAACTGAACTTATATAATCATTAAAAATGTCAGAATTAATAATACTAAAGATTTGTTTAAATGTAAGGCCCATAGCCATCATAGTAGTAACATAGTTAATATTTTGTATGTTAATACCAGAATCCATAAGTACAGAACCTAATTTAGCAATATCAACAGCTACATTACTAGCTTGCATAAACTGCTTAGATCGTTTAATAGACCCATCTAATGTAAATTTATCAGTGTAGTTTATTAACTTACCATCTACAAATAAATCAGTTACTATTATATCTGGTTTACTCTTACGAAGAAACTCAAACATAATTGAACCCACAACAAAAATACCTAATCCTGTTTTACCAAAAGAGTTATTTTCAGATAATTTCTTTTGATAATGATAACTATTAATATCATCAAGTACTGTCAATGTAGATTTCTCAGTAGATTTTTGAGAAATAGCTTTAGTTTGATTATACTTATTAAATGAAGCCTGACGTTTTATACTAGATATATAATCAGCAGCAGCTTTAAAATCATCATTACCTAATGGTTGAACAATATCTCTAATTGTTGTGAAATTAAAAGAATCCAAATACACATTTAATAATTCATTTTCTACTCCAGCAACATCTTCATTATCAATAGAAAATTTATATGTATTTTCATTCACATCAATGATAGATTGAAGATCACTTTGAGTAATAGGATCACCTTCTCTTTTGTGATTAAAGAGTTCTATTAATGTGTCATTAAAATCTTCTATATTAGCATAATCAGATAATACTTCATAAAATGAATCTTCTGATGTATTATTTAATTCATTTACAAACATATTAACATCTGTCTGTAACTGATTACTTACTAATATATTATTTTCAGCTAACTCATTAAATATTTTATTTAGATTACCTTCTTTAAGTAATGTTCTTTTTAATTTATCTATTTCACTTAATAACTTATTAGGTTTATTAGAAGTTGTACCCTTAAAGTAAACATAAAATTTATCTACATCAAAGTCAGTACCTGTTTGAGGAATAATTTCTTGAGGTAAGAAAATAGTATCCTTTTGCTCATAAGGTAAGAACCCTGCAACTTTTAATCCTACACCAGATCCTTTAGATTGATAAGGAATCCTGTACCCAAATAAGGTTAAAACTTCTTTTGGTATTCTATCTAAATCTAAAAATCCTTCAGCGTTTACATAATTTTTTACATCAATAGTTTTACCATCTACTTGTAAAAACATTGGTAATATGACTCTAGGTAATTCTAAGTCATAATTTTGATAAATTTCTTTAACTTTTGGAAAAAGTTCTTTTAATTTCTTTTTTTTATTATCTTCATCTAAAGTTTCTATTTTATCATATTCATTAAATATGTCTAGTACTTGTTTACTTGTGTAAATGTTTTTAGAAGGAGCATCCTTTTTTCTAGTGATTTCAAAATAACCTAAACCATTGATTTTTTCAAATCTTTCTTTTTCTTCTTTAGAAACCCAAGTGATTGCATTTTTTACACTAGTTGGAATTACAGATTCGCCTTTCTTAGGAGCATACGCTTTAGTTTTTAAAAATTCTTCTGGTGCTAATACATAAGAATGTCCTGTAACTTTCTGTTTAATCAGATTAGAAAATTCTTTTTTAATTATTCTAATTATTGTTTTTCTTAAATCTGAAAAAGATAAAGCTGTATTAAATTCACCTTCTACTATTTTTAATACATTATTAACTTCATCTTGAGTATGACCTAAAGAAAGTAAAGTTCTAGATATTAAATTAGATACATTAGTTAATGATTTAAAATTACCGTTTGAGTCAAGATCTAAATTTTCATTAAGTTTTTTTCTTTTTAATTCATATAGTTTTTGTAAAGCATTAAATTGTCTATCAAATAATGTTTTAGCTAATACAACTACTCCTCCATTTACACCTATAACATCATTGTCATTTAAATCACCTGTAGCTAAAGACATAGGTTGAGTACCCATACTAATCTTATTGCTTTCTTTAATTGGTACAACTACTTGTAATCCATAGTGATGTAAATCAACTCTAGAGATATTAGGTTTTTTACCTTCTAAAAAATCTTTAATTTGAATAGCTTCAGGGGATGCTAATTTTCTAGCTGTTTTAAAATAAAACATAGACACATCATCTTCAACCATAGATTGATGCACTTTAGCTAACCAAGAATTAGGGTCTAAAGATTTAGGTAAAATTACATATTCTGCATTCTTATCAAATCCTTCTATTCTTAATCCATCAGCACCCTCTTGGGACCAAGTAGCCAAAGGTTTAGTAATACCAAAAGAAAGAGGTTTGTATTGATAATTAGAATATTTCTTATAATTTCTTTTAAAATGTTCTGGATCATACTTTGCCCAGTTATGCATAAATTCACCAAATTGCATTTCAGCAGCAGATAGTTTTTTACTTAAACTAAATTCAACTGTAATAGCAGTAGCAGCATCTGTAGCATCAGCACTTCTAGTATCATCATCTGACACTCCAGCATCTTCTAAGAATGTAGAACTTGGCTCTACAGCAATATCAGCAAAAGTATATGCTTTTGCAAATCTATTATTCCATAACTGAATTTGATGTGCAGAAATATATCTTTTTTGTCTTTTACCAATATCAATATATATTGAGTTTAACTTATTTATTAATTTACTTAAAGCATTAGAATTTTCAGTATTTACTATTTTTTCTGCTTTGGCTTTTGCATAAAACATATCTCCTGTCAATAATTTATAATGGACAGAAAACATATATTGCTTCATAAGAAAATCTTCCCATAAACCAATAAACTTGTCTTTATTTGTGTTAGTACCAGAAAAAATATGAGATATTCTATGACTTCTATTTTCAGCTTCTTTTACTCCTTTAGGAATTAAAGATCCAAAATATTCTTCATCATTTAAATGATCAGGTTTATATTTAAGAATTGTGTTTAATATATCAGTTATCTTAGATTTACCATTACCTAATTCAGTGGTCTTAATGATGTTATAGTAAAGATTAGCAATTTTACTTTCTAACTCTTTACCTAATTTTAATTTATCATCAACAATTAAATCGGGATTAATTGTATCATCCTCTGAAAACAAATTATCCACAATATACTGCATATCCTCACCTAGTCTTTTTACAATAGGACTTGAGTTCTTTAAAAATATTGGAATATTATACTCTAAGAATAATCTATTTAATTGAGGAAAATTAACAAAGAAGTTACCATTACCTTTTAAAGATCCTTCATTATGAACACCTTTGATTTTAAATACATTAGGGTCATTAGATTGTTTTTGTATTAATGCTATTGTTTTAATCTCAGCACCTATACCAATCATTAATGCTCTTAAATATTCAACACTATTGTGAGGTAATGCAAGCCATCTAGGTTCATTTTTAATTCGTATATTAAGTTCTGTAGATGCATCAGATGGAGTATCAGGAAACATGACTATATCACTATTTCCGTTATTTAAATATTTCCAAAATCTTAATAGTTCACCTTCTACAGGAGATGAATTTCTAAATAGCTTTTCAGCTACTAAATTTCCAGAACGATTTCTTCTTGATGAAGCTAACCCAATTTCCAAACTAACATCTTTATTGTTAAGTAAAGATGCTTTTCTTTTCCAACCCATCAATTCCTCATCTTGAGTATCCTCATTCTGAAGTTGTTTCATTAAACTATGTAAGAAAGACACATTAGTAGCTGTATAATAATTCTTACCGCTTGAATAAGTACTTGTTACACTACCACTACCAAAACCTCTGACTACATTTCTGTATAAGGCATTTCCTATTTTTTGTAAATCTATTTCTTTTTTATCCTCTTCTCCTTCTTTGTTTTCGTAATTTTGTTTAAATGCACTTAATAAATTTGTTAAAAAATAACTATTACCTAAAAAAGTATCAATAGCGTCTAATTGGATTTTAAATCCAAATTTTAAATTAAGATCTTCAATTAATTCTTCAACTTCTTCTTGAGTATCTACCTTTCCGTATTTATTATTTAATTCTGATATTTTAGATTTTATGTCTACAATATTAGTTTCTAATTCAGGAGATAATACTCTTTTTCCTTCTACAATTATAATATACTTTTGTTCTAAGTAACTAATAATATTAGAAGAAAACTCTTTAGCTAAATTAGAATCAATCGGATTAGAAAATATTGTATCTATTTGAGATACTTTACCAGCCTTAGTTTCTAGTAATAATGTATTAAGGTATTGAATTTTAAATTTAGAAAATGTAGTAAAGAATGCAGTTTGAACTTGAAGTCTATTTTCAATAGGAATAGTCATCAATACATCAGCCATAGCCTTAATTGAAGCATCAGGTTTAGTCCATTTTTCTATAGATGAAAGAAACTTATCGCTTGGATATAAGTTTCTACCTGCCATTGCAGATAACATATATTTTAATGAATCAAATTTTCCTTCATTTTCAGATCCTCCCATTTCTAAACTAGAAACAAAATTTAAAATCTTGTTGAATACTGTATTATAGTCAGAAGGAATATTCAATTCAAAAAACTCAGTTGTATCATCATCAACTGATATTGCAGATGGGATATATGAATTAGTAGATTCATCGTAAGTAACATCTGGTAATGATGCAATTAATCTACGTATTGTAGATGGTAATTTAGTTTTAAGATCTAAAGTTAATTGATATGAATCATCATACTGTTGAGTTTCTATATCAGTCATATCTACATCAAAAGTATCTATAGATACTAATTCCTTTCCATCTAATAGACCTATAGTTTTTAATCTTTCTTCAACAGATTCAACTAATTTATCCTTAAAATCTTTTTTTCCTAAAGCATTAAATTCAAAATATAAATGATCTGGATCATTAAAGTTTTCTTTTGATATCTGACCTAACCTATTAAGTTCTTTATACAAACTTTTTTTCCTTTCACTGAAAGTCCCTTGTATGTTTAATACCATATTAAATAAATGCCCTAATATCAAACTTTTTACTTTGTTTGACATTTTAGCATTCTTTTTTAAAGCTATAATTTCTTCTGAAGGTGTAGAAGATTCAAGAGATCTTAAACTAGGTTTCTTTTTAATTCCAGATGAAATAGGTTTAGGTTCTAATTCATTATTTTCATTAAAGACAAATTTATTTTTGTATTTTAATTCTTCAATAGAATTAGAAGTAAATTTAAACAATGTATTTTTACCAAAATAAGGTTTTCCTTTATGTATAAATGTATTATGTAAAGTATGAACACCTAAATAAATATCTGTTAATATATTAGCAACATCTTCAGAAAATCTAGATGTTTCAACAATATTAATACGAACATTAGAATCTTTTAATTCTTCTAATTTATCTGCAATAGAAGTAACGGAAAATGAAGAATCTGAAGTATTAAATTTAATAGTTTTTTCTTTACCTTTTGCGTTAGTATATGGAATAGTTAATGATGCTATACCGTTTGTTGTATTTACTATAGCTATAGAATTACCTATAAATAATTTACTATTTATAGTATCAACTTTTTCAGCTGTTAATACTTGATATATTAAATTAGCAACTTTTATTTTATTGTCATATACTGATATTGGAGATAAATTAGAAAATTCTAATCTATCTACTTTTGAATTATCAGATTCAGCTGAATATCTTTGAGTTACAATGTAACTATTATTTACACTATTTTTATCAAATAGTAATTCTAATTTTCTTTTTACCTCAATATCATTAATATCTATAAGTTTTCCATTAAGAGCGTATTTAAAAGAAATATTTTTTTTACCGCTTTCATCTTCTGTAATATGTGGAAAAATAATAGTAGGTAAATATTGATAACCTCCTTCATTATATTGAGAACGAAGAGTAGTTGGAATTCCAGAAGTAAAATCTTTATAAGGAAATACTCTTGATACTGAACTTGGATTTATATCTGTAACAGATATAAGTGTATCCTCATTACTACCTCTTTCTTCTTTTTCTTGTTTAAGTTCCTTATATTTTTCAAAATCAAATTTACTATAAAGATGTTCATAAACTTTATAGTATTCTTTAATCATTTCTAAATTAGCTCCATTTTCATTAAGAGCTTTAGTTAAGTTATTACCACCAGAAGAAGATAAAGGTTTAGATATAAATCCATACACTCTATTTTGTTTGTTTTTAGAATGTATTGTAAATCTAACGTTACTAAATTTTAATAAATTATTATAAATATGTTCTTGATTTTCAGTAAGAACATATTCACCATCTACCAATGTTGCATTTTCATCTGACAATTGAATGGCTATTAATTTAGTATGTAATTCTTCATTGATTTTTTTATCTAAATCAGAACTAACTTTATTTAAAGCATTAATATTAGATGGAGGAAAACCTTTACTTAATCTTAAAATAAGGTTAAGTTTCTTTTGCATTTTAGCAATTTCCTCAAATGTTAATTCTATTCTTTTATCAATTTTACCTTTTACAATTAAAGGTTCATCTTTATTAACTAAAAAATATTCCTCATCTGTTAAACCTTCACTTTTCTTACCTGTGTTTGTAGTTATTAATCCTACTGCTCTACTAAAATCATAATCAGCTTTAATATTTAAAGCATTAGCAATCTTTTTTACAACTCTTGGTATTTGTTGTCTATCAAATTGTCTTTCTAATGATTTATATTGTTCATATAAACTAGACAATGTCTCAGTATCTGAAACATCAGTTTTTTTAATTTGATCTTCAAGACTAGCTAATCTTCCTTGATATTCTTTATCTAAAGATTTAAGAATAGCTGAAATACCATTAGGTTCATATATATTATTTGAATTAAAATAATTAACATCCTGAAGTTTTTTAATTTCTTCTTGATTAGCTTTAGGATCTTTACTTAATTCATTTAATTTATTAAATACATCTTTTTGAAATAAAAAGATTTCCTTTATATCAGAATCAGATAATTTGTCAAATAAGTCAATAAAATGATCGTACTCAATTTGCTTAGTACCAATAGTTATAACACAAGCCATACGGGAGATTAATATTTAAGATTTACAATCTTTCATTTGGTTAATAACACTTTCTAAAGTGCTTAAGTTCTTTGTATCAGGATTATCTTTAGATCTATTTATAAGATCTTCTTCTTCTATATCTTTTCTAAATAACTCTGAAAAAAGAGAATCATCTTCTGCTAATACTGAAGATTCAATTTCTTCATTATTTTCAAGAGAAGTTTCGGTAATTTCCATTTCTGGAGCTTCTTCAGATAATTCTACATTAGGAACTACTGTATATTCTTCTTCTGAAGATTCTTGTTGAGAAGTTTCATTATTTTGTTGCTCAATTTGGCTATTTTTTTCAGCCTCTTTATTTTCTTGATCTTCTCTTTCTTTTTTGTCTTGCTCATTTTTATCGTAAACAGATTCTTTTAATATTGCATTAATTAATGATTTTTGACCTTCAATTGTTTCCCAACTATCATAAATTTTATTTAAAACTTTTACAGATTGTTTAAGTTTAAAAGAATCAATTAATTGTTCAACTTGTTTATTATATTGAGCTAAAGGAATTTCAACATTAGGGTTGTTAAAAATAAAAGATTTAACTTCATCATCAATTTCTAAGAGATTAGTTAATTCAGATTCAGGAATGTCTTTAATTTTATTTAAAGAATTAAGTTGATCTTTTAACATCTTTCTATTTTCCTTAACTCCAGGTATAGAAGCAATTGAATTAGGATCAATACCTTCTGTGTAAATTGCTAATTGATCTTCAACTTCTTTAATCTTAGAAACTAAGAACCATTTAATTGATGGATTATCACTTAACATATGGTCCACAAATTCAGAACTAAAGTTTTGTTTTAATTCTGATTGAAGTTTGTTTAATCTTTCTTTTTGATTTTCTTTCTTAAACGTAAGATAACTAGCTACCTTTTTAAGATGATTAAACACTTTAGCATTTCTTATTTTAATTAATCTTTGTTCTACAACCTGTTCTTCAGTCTTACCTCTTTCTTCAAGCTTTCTAATAAACCAACTTTCATTTTCAAAAGGATTTACTTTAAATACTCTTTGAGTGCTTTCTATTGCACTTTTAGCTAACTCTATTTTGGACAAAATACTATCTACGTATTTCTTTTGTTCTGTAGGAGTCAAAGATTCACCCATTCCTGCAAAACCAGAATCATTAAATTGATCATTATTTAATTCAGACCATGATTTAATAGTATCTACAGCATGATCATAAACACCTCTGTTTAAATTAACCTCTGTAAAATTAAATATTTGTTTAGCTAATTCATCATTGAACGTAGCTTTATCTTCATTTTGATAAGCTTCATTTTGTTTTGCTACAGATGAAAAGTATTTAAGTGTGTTTTCTGCTAATGCATTAGTTCTATCAAATGCATTTTCGATAGTTTCTTTATATGCAGAATAAGGACTAAAGAATCTTTTAGGGTTTTTAGCTATTTCAGGAATAGAACTAACTGTATTTAAAGATACATTAGTAATACCTCCAATAAGAACACCGCTAATATATTGACCAATACCTTCTTCAGTAAACATTTGTTCTCCACCCTTACCTAGATATTTTAAAAAGTCATGAGCTGATCTTGTTGTTTTATTATTGTAAAGATCTTTATAATAAGATCTAGTAAATTGTTCTATTCCGTATTGACCTATTTCTTCTAAACCTTCAGCTTGAGATTTAAGTAAAAAAGAATTTGCTCTTTTAAATAAGTATTTAGCTAAGGTAGGAGCTTTACCAGAAAACTCTAAACTTCCACCAACTAATCTACCAGATACAGGAAATGTATCAAGAGTACGATTAAGTTGTTTACCCATTAATACATTTCCAAATTGGTACATATCTGATACCATTAGTAACGGAAGATTAAGAATATATTCAGTATTAGATCCTTCTTCAGCAATAGAATGAATTTTGTTTAATTTTTCTTGAGTTACATTATCACCTTCTTGCTCCAATAAAGATTTTACAATATCTTCTCTAGCTATATGCTTTTGTAACGCAGCTTCACCATTTGCATGAAGAAAAGCCCTAACACCTAACTCAGTTAAATCTAAAGCTCTTAATGCTTTACTAGCTTGATTAACTCCTCTAGCAGCTGCATAACTTCTAGTTAAACTAGACATACCTCCAAGAATACTTTTAATAGCTTTACCAGCTGATCCTAAAGCTCTTGAAATACCTATTGCAGATCTAATATCATTGGCTCCTTCAATTGCAATAGCTTCAGGTGCACCTACTCCAGTTGCAGCAAGACCTACTTCCCCTACTTTAATAGCTAAATTTTCAAGAAGAATTGCTCCAATAGTTCCTGCTGTAATACCGGTTTGTTGAAGTAAAGATCCAAAATTTTCTTTACTGAATATATTACCAAATTTAAGTGGGTTTTCTCTTTGATCTAAAGATTTAAAAATCTTATTATGATCTGTTTCTAATGCATTTAAAGATTCAGCTAATGCTTTATTTTGTTCATTATCTTTAAATACATCATTACCAGTAACAAGAGATGAAAAGAAATTAGGAATTGTATTAATTTGAGAAAAGAAAGATTTTTTAGCAACATCAAACATTCCTGAAACACCCTTACTTAAAGTATTATCTTGTTTTAAATAAGCCAAAGATTCATTATCAACACCTACTTCATAATTCATTCCTTGAACACCATACACATTAGAATCTTTAGTACTAAAAGAATCTCCAGTTGGAATAAAAGGAGTTTTAGTTGATTGTTGTAATACAGCAAAAGCATTCCTATAGTTATCAGGAATCTTACTTCTTTCGACAACTGTAGGAGTTAACTCAATATCAAAAGGTTTTATTGGTGGATATATTAAATCAGGTTCTTTATTATCAAGATATACATTAGGTGTTAATGTACCATCATAAACATTTTCTATTAATGGCATTTTTTATTGTTTTAACGCATCTACAAATTCTCTAAATGACTGAAGTGGATCTGGACTAACTAATAAATTAGGTGTAAGATCAAG
>OEIV010001307.1_pt1 | contig 11638 bp, 7 predicted proteins | sample 1539231 | NCBI WGS metagenome assembly OEIV01 (sample SAMN03794762, study PRJEB22550) | activated sludge metagenome | feature: wastewater treatment plant; material: activated sludge; isolation source: Wastewater treatment plant of a petroleum refinery complex | place: Argentina: Buenos Aires ... | reverse complement strand
ATTCGAAGCGGTGGCTACCCGCCACCCGATTTACAGCAGTTTACGGACTCAATCCATGATTCTTACTTGGCACTAATGTCCCCGCAATACGGACAAGCGCCAACTTGGCCCGTTAAAACATGCCAGTAGCCGTATAACTAATTGATTAACAATTTTGTTTCAAGATTGTTCGTGATCGTCACGGCCCGCGAAGTTTTCGAGGCCAAACCGCGCTGGCTCTTGAAGACACCGCCGCACATCGCGTTTCTGGTCTGCGCCGCGCGTTCCGGTTTCAGTGATCATGTCGACGCCCGCCAAGTTGCCGACGAGGAAGCACGCCACTTCGCCGATCCGCTGCAACGCGGCCTGGATTATCGCGAGCGGATGTCCGATGAGAGTGCGCGCTTCTTCGACGTGTATTTCCGCGACATTCTTGCCGACCCCATTGCGACGATCGAACGGATGTACCAACACTTCGGTTTCGACTTGAGCCCGGAAGCGCGCGACGCGATGGTCACCTACCTCGAGCAACGTCCCAGTGAGAAGCACGGCCTGCATCGCTATAACCTTGAGCAGTTCGGCCTGAGCCGACAGCGGCACGGAGGTCTTTTCACCGGCTATTGCCAGCGATTCGGCCTCTGAGTATCTCGGAATGGGCATTATCGCCGTCCATGGAGAGTCAGGTTTCCCTTTGGCGTGGCGCCACGACTGACTTTCGCCCCGCACAATCGATCGACCATTTCGCAGAGCCCCCCCTGCGCATGATGAATGACTCGCCGGTCACGCCTATACCATGCCCAGCACCCGCGGCATGTTGGGCATGCCCGACCAGGCGGTCAGGCCGCCATCCACCGGGATGATCGCGCCCGTGATGTAGCCGGCCTCGTCGGAGGCGAGGAAGCGCACCAGTCCTGCCACCTCCGCCGCGAGGCCGGGCCGGCCCAGGGGAATCTGGGCATCGAAGGCCTGGCGCAACACCGGCATCTCGATGCTGTGGTGGGCGATGCTGGTGTCGATCAGGCCGGGGCAGACGGCATTGACCCGGATGCGGTCCCTGGCGCCGTCCAGGGCCAGGCTGCGAGTGTAGTTGATCAATCCGCCCTTGGCAGCCGAATAGGCGGAGAAAGCGTAGTCGCCACCGATGCCGGAGATCGACGCATTGTTGATGATCACGCCGCCGCCCTGGTTGCGCATCAGCGGAATCACTTCCTTGCAGGCGTAGAAGATCGCATCCAGGTCCACCGCGAAGACCCGGTGCCACTCTTCCTCGGCCAGGGCCGGCGTTTCGCCGAAGCAGGCGATGCCGGCATTGTTGAACAGGATGTCGATGCGGCCGAAGGCGTCGAGGGTGGTCTTCACCAAGGCCTTGACCTGCGCCTGGTCGGCCACGTCGCCGCGGAAGAACCGGACAGCGCCGGCGCCGGCCTGTTCGGTTAGTTCTCGAACGATGGCCTCGCCGGCCTCCCGGCGCGTCCCCGAAAAGCAGACCTTGGCGCCATGGGCAACGAAGTTGCGCACCGTGGCCTCGCCGATGCCGGAGGTGCCGCCGGTGATCAGGGCCACGCGGCCGGCGATAGAGGTATTGGGAATGGTCATGGGCTCACTCCACACGCAGCACCGCCGGCGGCTTGTAGGCGCCGGCCAGGGCTGCTTCGGTCGGTTGATAAATGCGCACACCAGCTGGATGCCGATGCCCGGCAATGAGGGCAGCCAGTTGGCGCGACGAACGGAATCCTTCGGTTCCCGGGACGAGATGTAGATCGTCAGGGAACCGTCGGCATTGGCTTGCAGCCCCTGAGTGGTGCTGCCCACGTGGTGGCGGTGGATGGGGTTGTCCACCATGAAGCGGGTCTTGACGTCCATCAGGGTGATCGACCAGAAGGCGATACCCGGCGGCGTCTGGCCGGCCGGGAAAGTGATGGTGTAGTCGTGGTCGCCGGTGAGCAAACGCCCCCGGGAATCGCTGAAGGCGTTGGGGTAGATCGCCTCCGCCGGAATGTTGGCACCCAGACCGCCATAGACGCTGAGAGCGCGCATGATGTAGTTCTGCCCGAAAGTGCCCAGGCTGGGCGGCGCCACGCTCCAGCCGCTGCCGTCGTTGCTCATGGGCGCTGCCCGCATGGTATCCACGTAGCGGTAGCCCTCCTTCACCGCTTGCTCCAAACCAGCCCGTACCTGGGGTGTCAGCTTGGCCGGATCGAAGACCACTCGCGGGCCAAAGCCGGCGGCATCGAACATGGCCATCAGTCCTTGATCGGCAGCGGGGATGTCGATCTGCCGCAGGTGCTGGTTGACGATGCGGAAGAAGTCGAGCGTTTCGCGCATCGCGTAATCCGCTTCCGGCAGCGCCGGCAAGTTTGCCTGGGTGGGCGAGGGATGATCCCAGGCAGTGGCCGGGTTCTTCAGGTAGTCCGCCAGGGGCAGCAACTGGAAGCGGCGCTCATAGCGAAGATGCCTTTCCTTCTCGTTGTCCCGGGTGGCGGCGATACGGGTGAGGATCCATACCCGTGGTGTGCTGATGCGCACCTGGCCGGCGATTCCTGGCGGCAGCGGCTGCTGCCACTCCTGGTCGGTGATCAGGTAGTCGCCGCCCTTCTGGCCGATGGTCCGGGTACTGATGTAGGCCTCGTCGACGCTGAAATAGTTCTCGAACTGGACGCTGTACCAGATGTCGTCCATGGGCGGCACATGGATCACATAAGGCTGGCCCTTCAGGTAGAGCCAGGCCGAGGCGTAGAGCACATCGGGATTGGGTACCGCGAACCAGGTGGTGGTGTGGTCCGACAGCCGGCCGCCGTTGAAGTAGCCGAACTGGCCGTGGGGCGCGCTGTTGTCCTTGGCGATGCCTCGGGTCTGGCGCAATTCGGCCACCGAGAACTCGAACAAGGGCATGCCGTAGATGTAGCCGAGCAAGCCCGCCGAGCGGGCGAAATCGGTGACCGACTGGCCAAAGGCCTGCTGCTGCTCCTTCGACCAGGCGCTGTCGGCGGCGGCGGCAATGGTCGCGGAGGCCGACCATAAGGCCATGAAGACGATGAACCAGTTACGGATGTGAATCATGGTGCTGATCTCCTTAGGGCTTGGCGACACAGAAGCGCTCGCGGTAACGACGATAGCGGCTGGCCAGTTGCGCCTTGGTCAGGCCGAACTCCTCCGGCGTGTAGCGATGCCGGCCGAACTTGTCCTGGCGGTTGTCGGCCAGGAACTGTTGCATGCCCCGCTCGAACGCCGGGCTTACCTTCAGACCGATGCGCCGGTAGATCCGCTTGACGGTGGCGATGGGATCGGCCACCAGCTCGCTGTAGTCGATGTCGTGGATCTGGCTATCCATCCGCGGGTTGGCGTCGCGCCAGTCCAGATAGCGGCGCAGCCAGTTATCGATCATTTCGGTGATCTGCTCACCGGCCATCTGCTTGTCGCAACTACCCAGTGCCTGTTGCCAGAGCTTCCAGTGGAGGCTGCAATGGCTGGTCACCGCATCCACCGGGTCCCGGTGGGTGTTGAGGATGACGGCGTCCGGATAGGTCTCGAACAGATCGGCCATGAAGTTCATGTGCGACGGCGCCTTCAGCGCCCAGCGCTGCTTGCGGTGGCGGGACTGGAGGTGTTGCAGGAAGGTCTTGTGCCACCGGTAGGCGGCCGACTGGTCCTGGGCCTCCACCCAGTCGTTGTAGCCCTTGATCGGCAGCATCGCGTAGAAGATATAGCTGAGGCATTCCTGGGCGATGAAGCCGATGCACTCTTGCGGTAGTTGTGCGCCCACCGGATGGATGGCCATCACTTCGGGATTAAGGCCGTCAACGGCCTCCAAGCCTGCGGTGACCATGGCGATGCGCGGGTCGGTGTCGTAGGTGACGGCTTCCGGTGGTGGGCAGGGAATGGAAACTTCCCACATCAGCGGCACCCGGTTTTCCGGGTCCTGGCCGAGCAGGCCAATCAGCAGCGTGGTGCCGGTCCGTGGCAGGCCGATGACAAACAGCGGCTGCTTGATTTCCTCCGCCGCCACTTCGGGATGGGTCTGGCGATGGTGCCACACGCCCAGGCGGCCGATCAGGGCGCCGAGCACGCTGTTGCGGGTGCGGATGAGGCCCATTTCGGTGAGGGGCAGTTCGTTGATCGCCGCCACCAGATGTTCCAGCCCCGGGCGAAAACTGTCGGGGCCGAAGTCACTCAGGCCGGTGGCGTCGCGGGCCATTTGCAGCAGGCCCTCGACGGAGAAATGGGCGTAGTTGTGTGTGGTCATGGGTAGATCGGAAAGCTAATGGAAGTATTGGGCATTCCGAACATTCAGTGATCCGGGTGCAAATGCCCTTGCCGATGGCCGGATCTCCGGTTGCCGGGCATGAATACCCATCGCCATGGTGGCAATAGAAGAGGCTGCTGGTCAGCCAAGGCAGTTTGTACATAAACTTCTCCTGAGGATTATGGGCAGTTTGGATCAGCGGCCGCTGGCCACAATTCGAAAGTCAGCCGTCGCTCAGCGCCGGTCTCAGGAAACTGCGCCGATTCAGTCCAACCTCAACTTGATTCTCCGTTCGCCACCCCCTGCCGGGTTATAACCCAAATTAATTGACCAAACAATCAATTAAGGATTTAATCATCTCACTCGCCGACTACAGTCGCGATGCCGGGTTAGCGGTTGTACCGACGCCTGTTGTTAGGAGTTCGCGATGAAACCGTGTCGATTCCGCTCATCGGGCGCGGGCGCGAGTACAGATGCCGCACAGAGGAGGACACGACTCATGGGAAAACAAAGAGATGTGGCCAGCGCCGGAAAGCCGACCGAGCCGCCGAGACAAAAGAAGCTGCCACGTCAAGCACGCTCGAAATTCACGGTGGATGTCATCCTCGATGCAGCCGAGCAGTTGCTCGAGCAAACCGGTAGCCTTGATACCGTAACAACGCGGCGTGTTGCTGCCAGGGCGGGGTTGAGCATCGGAACCCTCTATGACTATTTCCCGAACCGCGACGCAATTCTCGTCGAATTGCTCAACCGCAAGATGAGCAAACACTGCGAGGAGATACTGCCCCGCCTGCGTGGCCCGCTTTGCGAGTCTCTGCCAGATCTGTTTCGTATCGGTGCGGAGCAGGCCATCGAGATGGATCGCACGTTGCTTGGCTATGGCAAGGATTTCCATTCCCGCTATGCGCGTCATTTCTACTTCGGGGTTTACTATCCCGAAATCAATAGCCCGGGACGAAAGACAATGCTCGGAAGAATCGAGCGCTCGGCGGTTAGGTTGTTTTCGCGAAAGGCCGAGGTCGTTCGCGAATCCGACCGGGAACTGGCGGCATTCATCTTTGTCCGCGCACTGCGTGGCATGATAAGCACCGTTATCGAGGAGCGACCGGAACTGCTGGGCTCGCCTTCCCTCATTCCCATGCTGCAACGCATGATGCTGGCCATAGTCGACTTTCCGGCCGCGTCCGAGCAGGACACCGCCAGACCGTGTGCGGATGGTGCCCATCACGGTGTGGATTTCGCCCACCATTCGGCGACGATGACCCGTCGCACGTCTTTCGCTCAGCAGCAAGCCCGGTAGCATCCGCCTTGACGACAAGCCCCGTAGTCGTCACCGCTGCGCCTCCGTCGCTTGCTGAGGGACGCCCGCTTCCCTTGCCTTACGCATGGTCGCCTGCATGATCAGGAAGTCGTGGATCGCCTGCACGTCGTCGGCCTTCAGCTGCTCGTGGAAGGAGGGCATCCCGGCATTGACCCGGCCGCCAAGCACGACGGCCGAAAAATTTTCGTGGATCTCCGGCGCCATCGTGTCCAGGTCCTGCTTGCCGCCGAAGCCGGGGCCATGGCAGAAGCCACAGTGGGTGGCGAAAAGGGTGACGCCGAGCATGACCCGCTCGATCGGCGCCGTCATCGGCGGCGGCGCCACCTTGGCTTGACGTAACGCCGGCGGCGGCAGTTTGCCCTGGCCGTCCAGACGCCAGACAGCAATGCGGCTGGGGGTGGTGTAGCCGGCGAGCACGGCACCGTCGGCGAACATGCCAGGGAAAGCGCCGCCCCAGCCTATGCCCACGGCCACATACTGCTGCCCGCGCACCGAATAGGTCACCGGACCGCCGGGCATCGATCCATAAGTGGTGATCTCCCAGAGCACTTTGCCGCTGTCCGCCGCGTAGGCCACCAGGCGGCCGTCGGCGGCACCCTGGAAAACCAGGTTACCGGCAGTGGCCAGGGTGCCGCCACTGATCGGCAGCTTCTGTTCCACCTGCCAGGCGACCTTCTTGGCGCGCACGTCCCAGGCCATCAGCGAGCCGCGCCGCTCCCGCTCGATCTGCGCCTGCAGTTCCGGGGCGCCGACCATGGCCGGGAAATTCTGGGCCATGTTGAAGCGGCTGTTGCCGCCGCGGAAGGTAGCATTATTATCCACCGCATAGATGGCGCCCGCCTGCAACTCGCCGAAGTAGGCCAGGCCGGTGTTCGGGTTGTAGGCGATCGGGTTCCAGTTATGGCCGCCGAGCATGCTTGGGTAGAGCAGGGTCGGCTTGCCCGTGCGGGTGTAGTCCGCCTCCTCGGTTTCCTGGGGCCGCCCCGTCATCAGGTCGTAGCCCGTGGCCCAGGTGACCTTGGTGAACTTGTCGGCCGAGAGCAGCTGGCCGGTCTTGCGATCGAGTACATAGACGAAGCCGTGCTTGGGCACCTGGATCAGCACCTTGCGCCGCGCCCCATCCACCGGCAGGTCGGCCAGCACCAGTTGGGCCGTGGCCGGATAGTCCCACTGCTCGCCCGGTGCCAGTTGGAAGTGCCAGACATACTCGCCGCTGTCGGGCCGCAGGGCGACGACGGATGACAGGAACAGGTTGTCGCCACCGCCGGGGCTGCGCTTGTTGCGCGACCAGGGTGAACCGTTGCCGACGCCGATGTAGAGCAAATCCAGTTCCGGGTCGTAAGACATGGCGTCCCAGACAGTGCCGCCACCACCCCAGGTCCACCACTGGTCGCCGCTCCAGGTCTTGGCCGCCATCGCCATGGCCGGGCTCTCGAAGGGTTTGCCGGGATCGCCGGGAACGGTGAAGAAGCGCCACTTCAACTTGCCGCTGCCGGCATCGTAGGCGGACACATAGCCACGCACGCCCAGTTCGGCGCCACCGTTGCCGATCAGCACCTTGCCCTTGACCACCCGCGGCGCGCCGGTGATGGTGTAAGAACGGGTGAGGTCAATGAAGGTCTGCACGCTCCAGACCGGCTTGCCGTCGCGGGCGTCCAGCGCGATCAGCCGGCCGTCCAGGGCGCCCACGTATACCTTGCCCTGCCAGACGGCTACGCCCCTATTCACCGGGCCGCAGCAGGCCCGGATGCTGCGCTCCCGATCCACTTGCGGATCAAACTTCCAGAGAAGCTTGCCGGTATCGGCGGCGAAGGCATAGACCAGGCTCCAGGGACCGGTGGCATACATCACCCCGTCGACGACGATGGGTGTGGTCTCGACACCACGCTCGTAGTCCAGTGTCTGTGTCCAGGCCAGGCCCAGCCTGGCCACATTGCCATCGTTGATCTGGGTCAGCGGGCTGTAACGCTGCTCGCTATAAGTACGACCGTGGCTGGGCCAGTCCCGGCCATCGGTCTCGGCGCGACGGATGCGCGCCGCATCAACGTCCGCCGGCCGCGCCCCAATCGCGGCCGCGGCCGCACCCCAGGCGAGAACCGCGACGGCCAAGCTGATCCAAGCATTCATACGCATGACAAAACTCATCCTTACTGAAAGAGGCGACCGAGGGTCGATGCCCAGGGCGCATTGCTGGTTTCAAGGCCCGCACGGCGCCGAAGAAGCCACAGGCCCCGCCAATGCGCCGGCCGGTGGCGAGCGATCCACCGGGCTCTTCACCCGGAAGCGGCGCCGCGCTCCGGCGGGCGTATCGAGAAACTCTAGGATGGCCATGGTGTGGCGTTTACCCTCGACAATATCAGTAGATGGTCAATCTACCGAAATCCACACCGACCGCCAGTTAACCCGAACACGCCGCCATTGATGGGGCGAATCAATCGCTTACATCCAGACAGCCTGCCAATATCCGTGAAATGCCCCCCACGGGAACAGGCTTCCCCGGGAAGGTGCAATTGACTTGAGCAGTACCGGGCCTCTAGCATCGACACTGGCTACCCCGCTTGCGCCCGCCAAGCAGGCAGCAATCCCAACGACATTGACCACTCGCCGCCCTCAGGGCGGCCCAGCCGAGGAGCAGAATTTCGATGGCCCTGAATTTGTTCGATCAATGGCGGCGCCAGTCCCCCTACTACAACGACAGTCATGAAGAGTGGGCGCAGACGGTGCGCCGCTTCGTCGAGAAGGAGGTCAATCCCCACATCAACCAGTGGGAGGACGAGGAGAACGTACCGCTGTCGCTGAGCGTCAAGGCGGCGGAACTGGGCATCATCCAAATGGGTTTCCCCGAGGAATACGGCGGCATCACCCAGGGCGTCGATGCCTTCCACGGTATCGTCGCCGGCAATGAGCTGGCCCAGTGCGGCGCCAGCGGCCTGGTGGCCGCGCTGATGATGCATAGCGTCGCCCTGGTGCCCATCCTCAAGTTCGCCAGCGAGGCAATGAAGCGGCGCATCGCCCCCGAGGTGCTGGCCGGCCGCAAGACCATGGCCATCTGCCTGACCGAGCCGTCCGGCGGCTCGGACTTGGCCGCCGTCAAGACCCGCGCCGAGAAGCGTGGCAACAAGTGGGTCCTCAACGGCTCCAAGACCTTCATCAGCAACGGTATGCGCGCCGACTACTACACCGTGGTGGCCCGCACTGGCGGCCCCGGCGCCGACGGCCTGAGCCTGTTCCTGGTCGAGAAAGGCATGCCCGGCTTCACCCAGCACAAGATGCGGAAGATGGGCTGGCACTGCTCCGACACCGCCACCCTGTTCTTCGACGATGTCGAACTGCCCCCGGAGAACCTGCTCGGCCCCGAGAACAAGGGCTTCCTAGCGACGGTGAAGAACCTCAACAACGAGCGCGCCGGCCTGGCCTCGGGCGCCTGCGCCTACGCCCGCTGCGCCGTCGAGGAGGCCTATGAGTGGGCTACCCAGCGGGAAACCTTCGGCAAGCCGCTGATCAAGAACCAGGTGATCCGCCACAAGTTCGCCGAAATGATGCGACACATCTCCGCATCCCAGGCCCTGGCCGACCTGATGGTCTGGCAGATGATGCAGGACAGGCTGGACATCGGCATGCTCTCCCTCGCCAAGGTCCAATCCACCCGCACCCTGGAACTGGTGGCCCGCGAGTGCGCCCAGATCCTCGGCGGCGCCTGTTTCGTGCGGGGCTGCAAGATCGAGCGCATCTACCGGGACGTGCGGCCCCATGCCATCGGCGGCGGCTCCGAGGAAATCATGCTCGACTTCGCCGCCCGGCAGATGGGCTTCGTCTAGGCGGCCGCGATGAGCCAAGTGCCCGACAACACCCCCATCATCGTCGGCGTCGGCCAGCATTGTCCGGCGACCGTGGACTTCAACGTCCCCTCGGCGCCGGCCGACCTGGGGGCCGCCGCCGCCCGTCTGGCCCTGGCCGATTCGGGCCAGGCCGGGAAGCTGGCCCAGATACTGGACAGCGTCGTCTTCATGAAGCTGTTCGCCGACATCGGCATGTTCAAGTCGCCCTTCGGGGGCAGCACCAAGATCGCCCGCTCGCTGACCCAGCGTTTGGGCATCGCTCCGCGGGAGGTGATTTATTCGGCCGTGGGCGGTAATGTGCCGCAGAAGATGATCAACGACTACGCCGAGCAGATTGCCCGTGGCGAGATCCGCGCCGCCCTGCTCGCCGGCGGTGAGGCCATGCGTACCGCCGCCGAGGCCCGGCGCGCCGGCGTCACCCTCGACTGGAACGAGGACCCGGCTGGCGAGATGATCGACCACGGCCCGCCGGAAGACATGGTCAGCGACTTCGAGTACGCCCATGGCGTCGGTCTGGCCATCTGGTCCTATCCGCTGTTCGAGCACGGCATCCGCGGTAAGCGCGGCCGCGGCGTCGCCGAACACATGCGGGCCATGGGCCGCCTGTGCGCCCGCCTCAACCGCGTCGCCCAGCAGAATCCCAAGGCCGCCTACCGCACACCGCGCTCGGCCGAGGAAATCGCCACGCCCGCCGAGAAGAACCGCATCATCAGCCATCCCTACACCCTGCTGATGAACGCCAACGAGAAACTGGATGCCGGCGCCGCGGTGATCATGACCTCGGTGGGCCAAGCTCGGGCCCTGGGTATCGATCCGTCGCGCTGGATCTATCTGCGCGGTTGCGGCGACGCCATCGAGCGCATGCGTACCATCGACCACATCGACTTCCACAGCTCGCCGGCCTTGGCCATGATCGGCCGCAAGGCCCTGGCCATGGCCGGGATCAGCATCGACCAGGTGGACTTCTTCGACTTCTACAGTTGCTTCCCCTCGTCCATCGAACTGGCCACCGACGCCATGGGCCTGGCCGAGGACGACCCCCGGGAGATTTCGGTCACCGGCGGCCTGCCCTACTTCGGCGGTCCGGGAAACGACTATGTGCTGCATGCGGTCGCCGAGACCGTCGAGTGGCTGCGCCAGGGACGCGGCCGCTACGGCATGGTCACCGGCAACGGCGGCCTGATGTCCAAGGAATCGGTGGGCATCTACTCGCCCCTGCCCGGCACGGGCGAGTGGCGGCGCGAGGATCCGAAGGCTTACCAGAAGGAACTGGACGCGGTGCCGACGCCGCGCATCGAGCGCCAGCCGAACGGCGAGGCGCGCATCGAAACCTACACCGTGCATTACGAAAAGGGCGTTCCCGCCCGCGGCGTCATCATCGGCCGCCTGCTAGCCGACGATGCCCGCTTCGTCGCCAACACCCCGGCGGACCGGATGGACATCCTCTCCTGGCTGACCACAGCCGAACCCCTGGGCTCGCTTGGCCAGGTCAGCAATGCCGAAGGTCGCAACACTTTCGTGCCGGCACAATTCGCCTAAGGGAAAGACTTTCGTGAAGACAGAAATCTGCCGGCGCCTGGGTATCGCCCTGCCCATCTTCGCCTTCAGCCACTGCCGCGACGTGGTGGTGGCGGTCAGCAAGGCCGGGGGCCTGGGCGTGCTCGGCGCCGCCGGCTTCACGCCAGAGCAGTTGCGCCGGGAACTCGACTGGATCAGCGAACGCCTGGGCGACTTCCCCTTCGGCATAGACGTAATCATGCCCAAGAAGCTGGAGCAGGGCGAGGTCGGCGACTTGCAGGCGATGATTCCGGAGGGTCACAAAGCCTGGGTGGAGACGGTGTTGAAGCGCTACGGCATCGCCCCCCTGCCAGCGAATGCGGAAGGCGGTGCCTACGGCATCAGCGGCGAGCAAATCGGTTGGACCCACGACTTGTGCCGCCAGTTGCTCGACGTAGCCTTCGCCTATCCGGGCCTCAAGGTCCTGGTCAATGCCCTGGGCACACCGCCGAGGGACATTCTCGAGGAATGCCACCGCCGCGGCATCCTGGTCGGCGCCCTGGCCGGCAAGGTCAAGCACGCCCAGGCCCACAAGGCCGGCGGCGTCGATTTCGTGGTGGCCCAGGGCCATGAGGCCGGCGGCCATACCGGCGAGATCACCACCATGGTGCTGGTGCCCCAGGTGGTGGATGCGGTGGCGCCGCTGCCGGTGCTGGCGGCCGGCGGCATCGCCGGCGGCCGGCAGATCGCCGCGGCCCC
>OEIV010001305.1_pt1 | contig 11650 bp, 10 predicted proteins | sample 1539231 | NCBI WGS metagenome assembly OEIV01 (sample SAMN03794762, study PRJEB22550) | activated sludge metagenome | feature: wastewater treatment plant; material: activated sludge; isolation source: Wastewater treatment plant of a petroleum refinery complex | place: Argentina: Buenos Aires ... | reverse complement strand
ACGGCCCCCCACGCTCGCCGGCCCGGCCCGCCGCTCCCCACGGGGAGGCCGATACCCTTTCGGAGCGGTCCGGCGAGGGCATCCTCGCCATGACGCTCGAACACTATCCGGGCATGACGGAAGACGCGCTGGCCGACATCGTCGAGCAGGCTCGCCGGCGCTGGGAACTGCTGGGCGTGCGCGTGATCCATCGCGTCGGCCGGCTGCTGCCGGGCGAGCGCATCGTCTTCGTCGCGGTTTCTTCGAGCCATCGCCACGACGCCTTCGCCGCCTGCGAGTTCATCATGGATTATCTGAAGACGCAGGCGCCGTTCTGGAAACGGGAGGAACCCCGGGCCGGCAGCCGCTGGGTCGACGCCCGCGAATCGGACGACGCGGCGCTGGCGCGCTGGCGCGGCGCCACGGACACCTGATCACCTTGGGCGCCTGAAAGAACGCGCCGCCCGCCAGCTTGCCCGCCGCGGATTCGGCTGCGGACTCCGCCGTGGCCTCCCTTGGCCTGCCTATCTGTCTGCCTATTTCTTGGCGCGCGACGACGACTTCTTCGCCATCTCGTTGAGATTGTCGAAAGCCGCCCGCGAGGCCCTGTTCATCTGATCGAAGGCGCTGTTGGCGTTGCTCATGGCCTGCTGCATGGTTTCCATGATGTTGGTGTTCTGCACCGGCAGCGCCTTGAAGAAGGACTGGAAGGCATCGACCATGTCCTGGCTGCCGGCGGCCAGTTGCTCGGTGAGCAGGCGGGAAAACTCCATGCGCGCGTTATTGCCGATTTCCGCGACCTGTTGCGCGACCGTGATCATTTTCTGGGTCGTGTCCTGCGCGTAGCGGGCGCGCAGCTTCATGATCTCCTGCGGATCGGACGAACTGGTCTGCGCCTTGGCCTGCTCGACGCTTTCCTGGAACAGCTCGCGCGCCAGTTGCGATTGCAGCGCCATGATGCGCTGCGAGTTCTCGATGGAAAGCTGGGCGAGACGCATCGCCGCTTCCATGTTCTTGCGCTGAATTTCGCCGAATTCATGTTTGGTCGCCATGCTCATCTCCTTCTCCATTGAATTTGAACAGCTTTATGTTATCAGGGCTGTCTTACGCTTCCCTGACCTGAATCAATTGGCATCCAGGTCGGCGCGCAGTCCCATCGGACCGTCGCCGAAGATCCTGGCGTCCATGAACTTTACTTGGTCGTGCATGATGGGCACGAAATCCATGTGCTCCAGGATGTCGCGCTGGAGGTCGATGCCCGGCGCGATTTCGATCAGTTCGAGACCGTCCGCGCCGAGCCTGAACACACAGCGCTCGGTGACGTAGAGCACGGTCTTGCCGGCCGCCGCGGCCACGGGGCCGCTGAAGGTGCGGTGCTCGACTTCCCGCACGAACTTGCGCGACTTGCCTTCGCGGACGATGCGCAGCGCGCCGTTATCGATGGCGAGATCGCGATGACCGGCCGTGAAGGTGCCGACGAACACCACCTTGCGCGCCGATTGCGAAATGTTGATGAAGCCGCCGGCGCCGGCCAGCCTCGGCCCGAACTTGGAAACGTTGAGGTTGCCCTGCCGGTCGGCCTGGGCGAGACCGAGGAAGGCGATGTCCAACCCGCCGCCGTCGTAGAAGTCGAACTGGCTGGGCTGGTCGATGACGGCCTGGGTGTTGATGGCGGCGCCGAAGTTGAGGCCGCCGGCGGGAATGCCGCCGACCACGCCGGGTTCGGCGGTCAGCGTCACCCGGTCGATGATGGCTTCCTCGGCGGCGACCGCCGCCACGCCTTCCGGCATGCCGATGCCAAGATTCACCACCGCGCCGGCGGTCAGTTCCAGCGCCGCGCGACGGGCGATGATCTTGCGCTCGCTCATGGCCATCGGCGGCACCGTCGACATCGGCACCCGGATCTCGCCCGAGAATGCCGGGTTGTAGTGTTCGGCGAAGGTCTGGTCGTGGTACTCCGGCTTCTCGGCGACGACCACGCAGTCGACCAGGATGCCGGGAATCTGCACCAGGCGCGGATGCAGGCTGTGGCGTTCGGCGATGCGCTCGACCTGGGCGATGACGATGCCGCCGGAGTTGTGCGCGGCCATCGCCAGTGCCTGCGCTTCCAGCGTCAGCGCTTCCTTTTCCATGGTGATGTTGCCGTCGAGGTCGGCGGTGGTGCCGCGGATCAGCGCCGCGTGAATGGGGAAGGCCTTGTAGAAGAGATAGTCCTCGCCGTCGATGGGCATGAGCCGGACGAGGTCGCCGGTGGTGCGCTCGTTGAGCTTGCCGCCGCCGTGGCGCGGATCGACGAAGGTGCCCAGGCCGATGTGGGTCAAGGTTCCCGGCTTGCCGGCGGCGATGTCGCGGAACATGTGGCTGATCACGCCTTGCGGCAGGTTCCAGGCCTCGATCCTGTTGTCGACGGCCAGCCGTTGCAGCGTCGGCACCAGCCCCCAATGGCCGCCGATGACGCGGGCGACCAGACCTTCATGGCCGAGATGGTTGAGGCCTCGGGTCTTGCCGTCGCCCTGGCCGGCCGCGTAGACCAAAGTCAGCCGTCGCGGCGCGCCGGTTTCGAGGAAGCGCTGTTCCAGCGCCACGGCCAGGTTTTCGGCAAAGCCGATGCCGACGAAGCCCGTGGTGCCGACGGTGTCGCCATCCCTGATCCGCGCCACGGCCTCGCGGGCCGACATGATCTTCGCGCTCATGGCGGCATTATGCGCGGTTGAAATAAGGCCGGGAATCCCCACATGGCGATTAGTGAGATATGCGACCTTGAGGGGACGACCATGCGCTTCGACAAATTCACCACCAAGTTCCAGCAGGCCCTGAGCGATGCCCAGAGTCTGGCGGTCGGCCACGACAACCAGATCATCGAGCCGCAGCATCTTCTGCTGGCGCTCCTGAATCAGGACGATGGCGGTACTGCCTCGCTGCTGGCCCGCGCCGGCGTGAACGTGGCGCCGCTGAAGCGCGCGCTCGACGCCGCCATCGACCGCCTGCCCAAGGTGGAAGGCCATGGCGGCGAAGTGTCGATCGGCCGCGACCTGTCCAACCTGCTCAACGTCACCGACAAGGAAGCGCAAAAGCGCGGCGACCAGTTCATCGCCTCGGAAATGTTCCTGCTGGCCCTGGCGGCCGACAAGGGCGAGACGGGCAAGCTGCTGAAGGAGCATGGCCTGGCCCGGCCGGCACTGGAGCAAGCCGTCGAGGCGGTGCGCGGTGGCCAGAACGTGCAGAACCAGGAAGCGGAGGGACAGCGCGAGGCACTGAAGAAATATTGCCTCGACCTCACCGAGCGTGCCCGCTCCGGCAAGCTCGACCCGGTGATCGGCCGCGACGACGAGATCCGCCGCGCCATTCAAATTTTGCAGCGGCGTACCAAGAACAATCCCGTGCTGATCGGCGAGCCGGGCGTCGGCAAGACCGCCATCGTCGAAGGGCTGGCGCAGCGCATCGTCAATGACGAGGTGCCCGAAACGCTCAAGGGCAAGAAGGTGTTGTCGCTCGACATGGCGGCGCTGCTGGCCGGCGCCAAGTATCGCGGCGAATTCGAGGAGCGCCTGAAGGCGGTACTCAAGGAGATCGCGCAGGACGAAGGCCGCATCATCGTCTTCATCGACGAGCTGCACACCATGGTCGGCGCCGGCAAGGCGGAGGGCGCCATCGATGCCGGCAACATGCTCAAGCCGGCCCTGGCGCGCGGTGAGTTGCATTGCATCGGCGCGACGACGCTCGACGAATACCGCAAGTACATCGAGAAGGACGCCGCGCTGGAGCGCCGTTTCCAGAAAGTGCTGGTCGACGAGCCTTCGGTCGAATCGACCATCGCCATCCTGCGCGGCTTGCAGGAAAAGTACGAGCTGCACCACGGCGTGGATATCACCGATCCGGCCATCGTCGCCGCCGCCGAGTTGTCGCACCGATACATCACCGACCGTTTCCTGCCGGACAAGGCCATCGACCTGATCGACGAGGCGGCGGCGCGCATCAAGATGGAAATCGATTCCAAGCCGGAGTCGATGGACAAGCTCGACCGCCGGCTGATCCAGTTGAAGATCGAGCGCGAGGCGATGAAGAAGGAAAAGGACGAGGCTTCGCAAAAGCGCCTCGGCCTGATCGAGGACGAGATCAAGCGACTGGAAAAGGAGTACTCCGATCTCGAGGAAATCTGGAAAGCCGAAAAGGCCCAGGTGCAGGGCTCGGCGCACATCAAGGAGGAAATCGACAAGCTGCGCGTGCAGATGGCCGACTTGCAGCGCAAGGGCCAGCTCGACAAGGTGGCCGAACTGCAATACGGCAGGCTGCCGCAGCTCGAAGCGCAGTTGAAGGCGGCGGATTCGGCTGCCGGCAAAGTCAGTGGCGATGGCGCGCCGCTCAACAAGCTGCTGCGCACGCAAGTCGGCGCCGAAGAGATCGCCGAGGTGGTTTCACGCGCCACGGGCATCCCCGTCAGCAAGATGATGCAGGGCGAGCGCGACAAGCTGCTGAAAATGGAAGACCAGTTGCATCGGCGCGTGGTCGGCCAGGACGAGGCGGTACGGCTGGTCTCGGACGCCATCCGCCGCTCGCGCGCGGGATTGTCGGAAGAAAGCCGGCCCTACGGCTCCTTCCTGTTCCTGGGCCCCACCGGCGTCGGCAAGACCGAGCTGTGCAAGGCGCTGGCCGAGTTCCTGTTCGACGCCGAGGATCACCTGATCCGCATCGACATGAGCGAGTTCATGGAGAAGCACTCGGTGGCGCGGCTGATCGGCGCGCCACCCGGCTACGTGGGCTACGAGGAAGGCGGCTATCTCACCGAGCAGGTGCGGCGCAAGCCCTACTCGGTAATCCTCTTCGACGAAGTGGAGAAGGCCCACCCGGACGTTTTCAATGTCCTGCTGCAGGTGCTCGACGATGGCCGCATGACCGACGGTCAGGGCCGCACGGTCGACTTCAAGAACACCGTGATCGTGATGACCTCCAACCTGGGTTCGCAGATGATCCAGCAGATGGCGGGCTCGGATTACCAGGTGGTGAAGATGGCGGTGATGGGGGAAGTGAAGACCCATTTCCGGCCGGAGTTCGTGAACCGCATCGACGAGATCGTGGTGTTCCATGCACTGGACGAAAAGCACATCGCCGGCATTGCCCGCATCCAGCTGCAATATCTGGAAAAGCGCCTCGCTCGGCTGGAAATGACCATGGAAGTCAGCGACGCGGCATTGGCGCTGATCGCCGAAGCGGGTTTCGATCCGGTATTCGGCGCGCGGCCCTTGAAGCGGGCGATTCAGGAGCGCATCGAGAACCCGCTGGCAAAGCAGATTCTCGAAGGCAAGTTCGGAGCCAAGGACAGCGTCAAGGTCGAGGCGAAGAAGGGGCAGGTGGTCTTTACGAAGGCCTGAGTTCCGTCTGGATCGCCGCCTTCCGCGCGGCGATCCCATGCGAGGTGGGGCCGCGCCATTCCCGGCGCCGTGTCGCCGGCGCCCGGAGCGCACGCTGCTCTACCGGCTCATGCAAGCGCATCTTGCCACCTGGCTGGCGCGTCGCCGCGGCTGACTTTCGCGCTTTCCACGACGTTTCGCGGGAGCTGTTGCCTCGCGGTCGTCGATGGGCTTGGATAGGGTCGAGTACGGTCCTTTTTCAGTATCAAGTTGTGATCGTCCGGGTCAATAATCGAATCCGGCCTCGCGCTGGTGGCGAACTGCCAGGATCAGGACCGCGTCGTGTTCCGGTTCGTAGCTGTACAGCGCGACATATCCCGTTCTGCCCCGCGAAATAATCAGTTCGCGAATGTTTTCATCGACTGGCCGTCCGACCAGCGGGTGACGCTTCAACATCGAAACAGCCTCTGAAATCAGATCGACGGTTTCGACCGCGGCCCCTGGATTGGAATCCAACAGGAAATCGGTCAGTCGATCGAGGTCGGCAAAGGCGCGGGCCGAGTAGCTCAGCCGCGCCATGTGCGCGCCTTGGGTTTGCTGGCGGGCTTGCCCGCAGCCTTGGCGCCCAGATAGGCATGCACTGCGTCGGCCTCGAAACCCTTGCCGGTTTCGATCATTTCATGCCGGGCTACCTTGGCCTCGGCAAGCATACGCGCGCGTCGCTCGGCGGCAAGGGCCGCCTGCTCGATGGCGGTAACCATGAAGGCATGAGTCGAAATGCCCAACTGCCCGGCGACATTGGCCGCGCGTTTTTTCAAATCATCGGGAAGTTTCAGGGATGTGGTGGTCATGGACGCCTCGCAAGTTCAGTGTTACCAAGGTAACACCCTTCAACAGGAAAAACAACGACCAAGCTTCGGGGCGCATGAGGCGCTCCGACCTGCATGCCGGCTAGGGTGCGTCCAGCGCGTCGTAGAACTGCTTGACCCGGTCGGCGCAAACTTCGAGAAATTCGGCCAGGATCAATTCATCATCCAGCCCGTAGCAGGGCGCGATTTTGTGCCGCGGAGACCTCGGCAACTCCGGGGCGAGGTTGCAATCGAGCAGAGTCGCGCATCCTCGAAGGCAGGTTCGGAGCCAAGGCCAACATCCGCGTCGACGCGGCCAAGGGGCAGATCGTCTTCGCCGGCTGAGGCGGCTCAGCCCGCCTTGGGTGTGCCGAAGTCGCCCAGATAGTGGGCGGAGGGCCTCGGCGCCTTGTCGAGCCTGGTGCCGATTTCGTAGATGCGCCGGTAGCGCGTCTCGCGGATCTGCCAGCGGCCATCGACCTTGAGATAACGGTCCACATACAAGGCCGTGCCGATGGTCAGGAAGGGCCGCTCGAACTGCCAGACATGGTCGGCCAGGTACCAGATGCCGGTGGCTTCGGTCTCGCTGATCATGCGGATCTCGGGCTGGTGGCCGTTGTGCTGGGTGATGCAGTGGTCATGGAAGTTCTCGCGGACGGCCGCCAGGTAGGCGGCCTTGCCTTCCAGCTTCCACTCATAGGTGCCGCCGATGAAATGCACCGTTACGTCGTCGTGAAAATAGTCGGCCAGTTCGTCGAAATTGGCGGTGTCGACGCAACGGAAGTAGGCGTGCTTGACCAGCTTGATGGCCTCGATGTCCATCAGCATCTGGATGTCGCGGCGCAGTTCCTCGATGCCGCCGGCACTGACGTTCAGCGGCCGGCCGGGCGCGATGCCCATGGCGGCAAGGGTCAGCGTCGGGGTCTTGTTCGGCACGTCCATGGGCGTTTTCCTTGCGGTGGTTCCGGGTTGGCGGTGCCGGCATCATAAGCGATGGGCCGGCATAGAATGCCCGTCCAAACGGACGACGGCGGACCATTCGACATGCGCGCCACGATAGGGCTTGTTTCGCTGCTGACGCTGGCCGTCAGTGTTGTTTCGGCGTGGGCGGCGCCTGCGCTGCCGCCGCACCTCGACGCGGCGGGCCTCGCCGAGTACCGCGCCTATCAGGAAGCGCCCGAGCATCGCGCCTTCGCCATCGCGCCGGGCGGCGCCTGGGGCTGGAGCAGCGGCGAAGCGACCGCCGCGGCGGCCGAGGCGGCGGCGCTGGCCACCTGCCGCCGGCAGACCGCGCAGCGCTGCGTCACGCACGGCCTCGACGGCCGGACGGTATTCGATGCCGCCGGCTGGCCGCGACTCTGGGGCCCGTATGCCGATGCCGCGACCGCCGCGCACGCCGGTGTCGGTCGTGCGTCGGGCCGGCGACTGCCGGACCTCGCCTTCAAGGATGCCGAGGGCAGGTTGCGCCGCTTGTCGTCGTTGCGGGGCAAGGTCGTGTTGCTGCATTTCTGGGGCGCCTGGTGTCCGCCCTGCCGGCAGGAAATGCCCGAATTGCAAAAACTCCACGCCGCGCTGGCCGGGCGGGCCGATGTCGCTTTCGTGCTGCTGCAAGCGCGCGAGAAGTTCGAGGTTTCCCGCCAGTGGGCGGCGCGCCAGGGCATCGCGCTGCCGCTGCATGACTCGGGATCGACCGGCGAGGACGACGACGGCTTTCGGCTCGCCGGCGGCCGCACGGTCAGGGACCGCGAGATCGCCGGCCGCTTTCCGACCACCTATGTGCTGGACAAGCGCGGCCTGATTGTCTTCGCCCATGTCGGGCCGGTGCACGACTGGCGGCAATACGAGCCCTTCCTGCGCGACGCTGCCGAACGATCCGGCCGATGAAGCCGCGCGCCTATTGACCTTGCTCAATAGGGATTGATCAGTAACGCCTAATATTCTGGTGAAGAGCTTTTTCGCCAAGCGGGGGGTGCCATGAACATGCCGTCGATGACCAGAGTTTCCGTTGCCGTTGCGCTGCTCGCCATCGGCACATCCGCATTCGCCTACGAAGGCGAGCTGAAGCGCGGCCGGCTCTATTTCCGGCAGATTTGCACGTCCTGCCATCAGGAAATGATCGGCAAGGCCATTGCCCCCAACGAGCGGCTGAAGGCCGACTGGGTGGCCTACATCAAGGCCGACAAGCACGACAAGACCGGCAAGAGCCATCCGTCGGTCAAGTACTTCACCACCAAGGCCTATCGCGAGACGATCAAAGGCAAGAACAAGGCCGCCGAGAAACTGCTCAACGCCAACGACGCCGACCTGTACACGGACGTCCAGGCCTGGCTGCAATACAGCGCCAAGGATTCGGACAATCCCTCCGGCTGCAACTGATCGTGGCCGGGAAAGCGGAAGCGGGCGGCGCGGCGCGGCCTGCCTGGTTGGAAGGGCTGCGCAAGGATTATCACGACGTCTTGGTCGAGCAGTGGTCGCCCTATCTCGGGGCGATCCTGATGGTCGCCATCCTGGCGGCGCTGATGATCAGCGGCCAGTTCTGGGGCATTTTCGGGGGGCTCAAGCTGTGGGGCGACTGGTTCAACAACGCCATCGGCCTCGGCCCGTGGCTCGGCGTCAAGCCCGAACTCGAAAGCCCGCTGTCGCATCGCATGTCGCTGATGAATGCGGCCCTGATCCTCGGCTCGTTCGCGGCGGCGCTGCTGTCGCGGCAATTCGCGCTGAACCGCGCGCCCAGGCTGGAATACCTCTGGGGCGTGCTGGGCGGCACGCTGATGGGCATCGGCGCCGCGCTGGCCGGTGGCTGCACCACGGGCGGCTTCTTTACGCCGGTGGTGCATGCGTCGCCCGCCGGCTGGGCGATGTGGGCCGGCCTGCTGATCGGCGCCGTCGTCGGCCTCAAGCTGCTGCTCTGGACGCTGGACAACATCACCTGGGGCTTGTCGGCGAAAGTCAGCGGTGGCGGATCGCCGCTGCTGCCCTGGTATCCGTGGCTCGGCGCGGCGGTGCTGTTGGCGATGGGCGGATGGGCGACGAGTTGGGCAAGCTCGGGCGAGGCCAGGCTGGCATCGCGCGCCATCGTCATCGTGGCCGGCTTTGGCCTCGGCTTCGTCATGCAGCGGGCGCGGCTCTGCTTCGCCCGCGCTTTCCGCGAACCGTTCATGACCGCCGAGGGCGACATGACCAAGGCCATCATCCTGGCGCTGGCGCTGGCCATGCCGATCGCGGCGGTACTGTTCGACAAGGAGGCCATGGACCCGTACATCGCCATCCCCGCGACCTTCTGGGCCGGTTCGCTCATGGGCGGCATCATCTTCGGCATTGGCATGGTCTTCGCCGGCGGCTGCGCCTCCGGCGCCCTCTGGCGCATGGGCGAGGGGCATCTGAAGCTCTGGGTGGCCGGCTTCTTCTTCGCCTGGGCGGGTTCCAGCTTCGCCGCCTTCGTCCGTCGCTGGAACCTGCTCACACCCGAGCAGAACATCGACACCATGCTCGACGAGACCCGGGTCGGCGCCCAGGTCTTCCTGCCGCATGTCCTGGGCGGCTGGGGCTGGGCGCTGCTGGCGGGCTACGGCCTGCTGCTGGCCTGGTACCTGTTCGTGCGCTACAACGAATCGACCGAGAAATTCACCGTCCTGTAGCGTAGCCCGTGGCGCGTGGGGCAGGGTCCGGGCTCAGCCGGGCCGGCCGCCGCGCGGTCGCCGCGTATCGTTGCGGGCCAGCCGCACGGGTGCCCTGGCCTCGACCGGCGCCGGCAGCGAGGCGAGATAAGGCAGCGAATCGCGACCGAGCACCAGCCGCATTTCGCTCTGCACCCGGCCTTCCGGCACCTTCTTCAAGGCGACTTTCATGCCGAGGCGGTCGCGCAGCGCCATGGCGCTGTCGGCGGCCTTGGTGCGGTACTCGATGACGCTATGGCGAACCACGAAGGAACGGTGGTTGGTGATGCGCGAGACGCGAACGCCTTCCTTGCGCAGTTGTTTGCCCAGGCGTGTCGCGAAACGTGGTGCGCCATTGGCGTTGGCCAGTTCCAGGCGGCCCTTGATGATTCGGCGCGCGGCCGGCGCCTTCGTCGCCGCCGGCGCGGGCGCCTGGTCGGCCGCCATGGCGGTTGCCACCAGGGTGTCGGGTTGACGATACGGCTGTGCGGCCGGGGGGCGCCGATGGCCGGGGGCGGCCGCTTTTGGTTGGGGGGCATCCGCCACTGGCTGCGGCGGCGCCGGTTCCGCGGCGGGTGGTGGCGCGGCGGCCAGCGCGGCCACGGCCGGGGCAAGCTGGTGCCGGGCGGCCAGTTCGGCCACTTCGGTCTGGCCGGCGCCCTCGGCAGCCTTGCGCAGATTGACCCAGGCGCGTTCGTAAGCCGGGTCGAGCGTGACTGCCGTGCGCAGCGCCTCGACCGCCTCGGCGTGCTTGCCCTCGAGATGCAGCGCATAGCCGACGTTGTTGTGCAGGTAGGCCTTGTCCGGGGCAAGGGCGACCACGCGCTTGAAGGTTTCGGTGGAACGGCTCAGTTCGCCACGCTCGGCGTAGAGCACACCGAGGGCGGCGAGTGCGTCGGCATGGCGCGGATCGGCGGCCAGCGCCTTGCCGAAGGCCACTTCGGCGGCGTCCCACCGCCCCTGACTTTGGAAGATGCGCCCGAGTTGATACTGGGCGGCGGCCTCGGCCATGCCATGGCGGACGACATTGGCCGGCTGCACTTGCCAGGCCGTCCGGGTGTCCTGGGTGGCGCAGCCGGTCGCCAGGAGGATCAGCGCGGTTGTGAGCATCGTTCTTTTCATGGGAACCTCCAGCCTGCTAGCCACCGCCGCCGACGATGGTCGGCAGCACCTTGGTGATGCGGATCATCGCCGGCCCGGCGACGACGATCAGGATCGATGGAAAGATGCACAGCACCAACGGAAAAATCAGCTTGACGGCGATCTTCGCCGCCGCCTCCTCGGCGCGCTGCTGGCGCTTGACCCGCAGCATCTCGGAATGGATGCGCAGCGATTCGCCCATGCTGGTGCCGAACTTCTCGGACTGGATCAACATGGCGACCAGGGTGTCGATGTCCTCGACGCCGGTGCGCAGGGCCAGGTTGCGCAAGGCCCGTTCCTTGCCGGCGCCGGCGCGGAACTCGAGGCAGACCAGTTGCAACTCCTCGGCGAGGATGCGGCTCTTCAGCTCGATTTCCGAGGCCACCCGGTTTAGCGCCGCCTCCAGGCTGAGGCCGGCCTCGACGCAGATGGTCAGCAGGTCGAGGGCATCGGGAAAATTCTCGAAAATCTCCCGCTTGCGGCCATCGATCAGGCGATTCAGGATGAAGTTCGGCAGGTAGAAACCGATGGCGGAGAGCAGCGCGACCAGCAGCAGGAACTTGTTGAGCGGCATGGTGCCGGCGGAAAACAGTCGGATCGACCACAGCAGCAGCGGCAGGCCGAACGCGGCGAGCGACTTGACCGCGAAGAAGATCATCGGCGCGCCCGGATTGCGCAA
>OEIV010001304.1_pt1 | contig 11652 bp, 10 predicted proteins | sample 1539231 | NCBI WGS metagenome assembly OEIV01 (sample SAMN03794762, study PRJEB22550) | activated sludge metagenome | feature: wastewater treatment plant; material: activated sludge; isolation source: Wastewater treatment plant of a petroleum refinery complex | place: Argentina: Buenos Aires ... | reverse complement strand
GACACCGAAATCAGCCCCAACCCACACCCCCAAACCACCCCGTGAAGAATCAGGGCTAGCTAAGCACCGTCTGGGTCATGTCGGCTACATTTCGCAATGAGCTTGCTGACCAGTTCGGCGAGCCGGACTAGCGTCAACTCCTTGACCTGCGTCAACGGGGTCGCCGGTGATGCGAAGTCAGGATCAGGGTCTCGCGAGCGGGTCGGGTTGAGCCGACCAAGGGGGATGGTGACAGGTGGGCTTCTGGGAGGTTCTTCGGAGCACAGCGGCCACATGGACGGAGTCGGTTCCGGGCGGCGTTCTTCTTGCCGTCCTGATCGTGCTGGGACTCGCCTCGCTGAGCAGTTCGGGCGTCGTCTTCGCCGCAGCGGGCAGGGTCTATCGCTCCGGGTCCTCGTGGACGCTCCTAGCGCTGTTGCCGGCGTTCTTGGTAGCGGCGCTCGGGCTGTTCGCACCCAGTTCGTTCCACTGGTTCCTGATCGGCGGCCTGCTGATGACATGCATCCTGGCGGTCGTCCTCCGCTCGGTGCTCGCCCGCGGCGGCGCCTCCTGCTCGGCTGGACACCCGCTGGCGGGCTCCTGGAACCACTGCCCGTTGTGCCCGGCTCCGCCCCCGCCACGAGCGGCTGCTGTTCCTGCCGCGGCCGGAGTGCGATCCGGGGCCTACGGCGGGGTCGGAGGGCCGACCCCAGGCGTGGCCGGTGTGGCCGGTGCGGCCGGCGGTGGTCTGGCCACCCGACTGCCCGGCGCGGCGCCGGCGGCCGTGCCTGCCAAGCCGAAGCCGAGTGGGCCTGCGGTGGCGTGGCTGGTCCCCGAGGGAAGTCGGACCAACACCGACGGCCATGCGGTGACGGCACAGGGCGCCACCATCGGCAAGAACACCGCGTCCGACATTGTCATCAGCGACAGCACGGCGAGTTGGGACCACGCCAAGATCATCGTTCGGGACGGGACCCCGACGATCTTGGATCAAGGCAGTACGAACGGCACTTGGGTCAACGGCGAGAAGGTCGAGTCCAGCATGTTGATCAACGATGATCGACTCCAGATCGGTGACACGACCTTCAAGGTGGTACGGGCATGAGGCGCACACTGGCGCTCCTGATGCTGGCGGTCTTCCCGCTGGCCGCCTGCTCTGAGGAAACCCCCGAGCCGGCGACGATCCGCCAGGTCGTCCAGCAACTCCCGGTGACCGAACCGGGTTCCCGGTTTGATCCGGCATTGCCGGACGAAGCCATCGTCGTGGATGCCAACATCACAGATGTCCGTACCGGTCCCCCGTTGCTGGTGGAACTGACCAGCGGCGGGGAGTCGATCTGGGTCGAGGGGTTCACCGATCGGCCGCTCCGTGGCGACGGGGTGCGGACGGCCCTGCTCGGTAGCGCCCGGCCCGACGATCAACTCGGGCTGATCTACCCCTCGACTGGTCCGGTCGACCCCTCCCTGGCGTTGAAGGGTGGGTGGGCTCCCGAAGGCGCCCTGGGGGTGATGATCGGAGCGGTGGCGCTCGGTGTGCTCTTGGCCGTCGGCATCGCCGCTGCGGTCCGAGGCTCGCTCGCGAACCGTCGGTGCCCGTCGTGTGATTTCCGGATGCGTCCGGCGTGGCAGACCTGCCCCTCCTGTGGCAAGGCCGTGACTCCTCTGGGTGTGCAGCCGGCTCCCGTGGCGGCGTTCCCTCCGCCCGCTAACCCGACGATCCTGACTGATTCGGCCACCCCGCCGGCGGCTCCCGTGGCGGCGTTCCCCCCGTCGCCGGTGGCCCAGCCCGCGACAGAACCGACTGACCGGGGCACCCGGATCGTCAGGGAGTGAGATGACGCCTCGGCTACTGCAGCGGATGGGGGCGAGCAGCCGCATCGGTCCGCGCCAAACGAACCAGGACAGTTGGCACCTCAACGACCGTGCGTTGGACGGAACCGCCCTGGTGGCGGTGCTCGGCGTGGCCGACGGCATGGGCGGGCTTAACGCCGGCGACGTCGCCAGCGCCACAGCGATCTCTGAGTCCGTCGGTGCAGTGGATGGCCAGGTCATCGACGGCGCGCTCATGCGTGAGGCCGTCCTTCGAGCCGACTTCGCCGTCCGTAATCTCCCGGACGAGTTCGCCGGGGCCGGCACCACCCTGACGCTGTGTGCCGTCGTCGGGAACGAAGCGATCATTGGCCATGTCGGCGATACCCGGGTCTACCTCCTGCGCAACGGCCTGCTCGAGCAGGTGACCGACGACCACTCACGAGTCGGCGAACTGGTGCGGAACGGCACCATCACCGAGGATGAGGCGATGGGCCACCCGGAGCAGAACGTGCTGGAGCGGGCACTCGGTGCCGGGGGAGTTCCCGAGGTTGATATCTACCGGGTCGCCCTGACCCCAGGTGACGTGCTCCTGCTTTCCACGGATGGGCTTCACGGCGTGGTCCCACGGCCGACGCTCGCCGAGGTGCTCAACTCGACCTCGTCGCTCCAGGAAGCCTGCGACAGCCTTACCGGCCTGGCGGAGCAGTGGGAATCGCAGGACAACATCACTGCGGTGGCCTGGCAGTTCCCGGCAGCGCCTGGATCCGAGGAGATGATCGTCAGGCCGGTCTCCAGCGCTTCGGTCACCGGCCAGAGCCAGGCCGGACACTCCACTCAAATCCGTCGTGGCGGTGTGGCGCCGTCAGAGCCGCTCCGATCGGAGTCCGTCGAGTGGGGGAGTTTCGTCCTCAGCCTCGTGGTCGTGTTCGCCTCCGCGTTGCTGCTGGGCCTGGGCCTGGGGGCAGTCCTATGAAGGCCACCTGGCGCGCATGCGTGGTGGTGGGGGCGATGGCAACAGTCCTGGCGCCGGCCGCGGTGGTGGCCTCCCAGCCCACTCCAGGGGGCCGGGTCGACATCCGAGACGTTGTCTCCGAGGCCCCTCCAGCCGTCCAGGTCCTACTCCGTGTGTATGACGGGGCGGGCCTGGAAGTCGGCGGCCTCCGCCCGGAGACTTTCAGCGTCTTCGAAGACGACCAACTGGTCCAGAACGTCGACGTGCGGGCGAGCCACCCTGAGGAAGGTCCGCTCACGGTGAGCCTTCTGATCGACACGTCTGGTTCGATGCGCGAGGACCAGATGCGTGGCGCCATCGACGGCGCCAAGACCTTCCTCGGCACCCTCACCCCGGAGGACCAGGTCGAGGTTTACGGCTTCGGTCGAGAAGCCGAGCAGCCGGTCCTGCAGTTCGGCGAGGCGCGGGACCCGGCCCGTATTGACGCCCTCACACCTGGCGGTGACACCCCGATGCGCGATGCCATCGTCGCCGCGGTCGGACGCCTGGCACAGCAACCTTCACCCAACCGGGCCATCATCCTCCTCACCGACGGCGAGGACGACGGGAGTCTCAACCCGCCGGAGGCCGTGTTGGATGCCCTCACGGCCAACGGGGTCAAGCTCTATGGGCTGGCGCTCGGCGGGGTCGACACCGCCGAGCTGGTCCAGCTCACCGCAAGCCAGCCCGGTCGGGTGGCGACGGTCACTGACGCATCGCAGTTGAACAGCGTCTACCGGGACATGTCCGCCGGGCTGGCCAGTGAGTACCGCCTTGCGTGGGAGTCGACCGCCGGGGTCGGCGATCACACGATTGCCGTGCATGTGATGGCTCCGGGTGTCGATGCCCAGGCCACCCGGAGCTTCACCCTCGGCGGCGGGCCCGAGATTCCGCCCGAGCCCGAGTCATCGTCGGCGGGCATCGTCATCGCCGTCGTGGCAGGGGTCGCCGCGCTGGGGGCGCTCCTGGCGGTGCTGCTGCTGAGGCGGAAACCGGCTCTGGCCACAGTGGGCGGTGCCCGCCCTTCGGCGCCGGCGCCGTTCACACCCACCCCTCCGCCTCCGGGTCCGGCGTCACCCTTTGCGCTGGCCGGTGCGAACGGGACCTTCCCACTGATCGGCTCGGGAATCGTCGTCGGGCGAGATCCCCGAGCGCACATCGTCATCGATGACGGCACCGTTTCACGGACGCATGCCCGGTTCGACATCGATCCCAACGGCGTCTGGATCGAGGACCTCGGATCGGCCAACGGGACGAAGGTGAACGGCGCCCCGGCCGGCCGCGAGCTCTTGAACGTGGGTGACGTCATCTCCCTGGGCGATCACACCCTGACCCTGGTGCGATCGGCATGAGCACGGTCTTCGGGCTCGACAAGCCGGTCTTCGGCGCAGCCGCCGCCGGTGTGGCCGTCCTTGGTCTTGGGTTGGGTTTCGCCATCTCCGGTGGCCTCGGTGCGGACGATGGTCAGGCACAGTCGAATGCCCGGCCGGCGGTCGAACGCGAGGAGGACGTGGCCGACGTCACCGAGGGCGCTGGCGCCACGACCACCGCGCCAACCTCCACCCAGGCTCCCCGCGAGGTTCGGGTCCAGGTCCTGAACGGCTCAGGTCTTAGTGGCCGCGCCGGTAAGGCCACCGAGGAGCTCAAGGCGTCCGGCCATCACACCCTGAAGGCCCTCGACCTCGACGGCTCCCCGGTACCGGCCACGGCGATCTACTTCCAGGCCGGCTATAGGGGCGCTGCCGCCTCTATCGCCAGGGACCTGGGTTTCCCCAACGCTGTTCAGCCGATGCCGCCCACCCCGCCGCCACCCGCTCCCGTCGAGGCCAACGTGGTGGTTGTGCTCGGACAGGACATAGACGCTCCGGCGCCCGACACGACCACAGGAGGAAGTGGATGAACTGTCAACAATGCGGAACCCCTCTACGCCCGGGCGCCAAGTTCTGCCCGTCGTGCGGGGCCCCGGCCCCGGCCGCGGCTCCAGCGGCGATCCCGCAGGCCAACCGCCCGGCCGGTGGCTTCACCGTGGCCGCTCCCCGTCCAGCGGCGGCCCCTGGGGTCACGGGCGGCGCGCCTCCTGCCCGCCCGGGCACGGTCATCAAAGAGGAAGTGAAGCGGCCCGGGACGATCCTGATCGGACAAAAGCAGGACGCCCCCGTGTGCGGTTGGCTCGTCATCATGCGAGGGCGGCGAAAGGGCCACGACTTCCGAATCGAGAAGGACAGTGGAGTTCTGGGCCGCGCCGGCAAGTCCGACTACGTGATCGAAGACGACACGGTGAGCAGCGAGCACGCCCGGATCAAGCTCGAAGACGGTGTCTACGTCGTCTACGACCTCGGTTCGGCCAACGGCACCTATGTGAACGGGGAGCGGGTGCATCGAGCTGAGCTCACCGACGGCGACGTGTTCAAGGTGGGCGAGACGCTGGTGCTGTTCAAGGAAGCGAAGCCTCGCATCCCGCTGGATCAGGCCGACGTGCCCATCTCAAGCCTGGTGAAGCCGAAGTCCGAGGAGTCGTGAGGACGAGAGATGGACGAGCGGTACGAGCGGCGCGGTGTCATCGGCGAGGGAGCCACGAGCGTGGTCTACCGCGCCCACGACACGGTCCTTGACCGTTCGATCGCCCTGAAGGAGCTGATCCTCGAAGGGTCAGAGGACATCGCCATCGAGGAGGCCCGCGCAGCCGCGCGGATTAGCCACCCCAACGTCGTCACGGTCCACGACGTCTTCACCGAGGGTGGCCGACCGGTCATCGCGATGGAGTACCTGGAGGGTCCCACCCTCCGCGACGAGCTCGATTCGATCGGCAGGTTTCCTCTCGACGCCGTGTTCAACATCGCCGGCCAGGTCGCGGCGAGCCTGGCCGCCGCCCACCAGGCCGGAATCGTTCATCGCGACATCAAGCCCGACAACGTCTTCCTCCTCGGCCCCAGGGTCGTTGTGACCGACTTCGGCATGGCCCTGTCGTCCCTGCGGGGCGGGACACCGGGCTACATGAGCCCTGAGCAGTGGGAGAACGCCGCCCCAGCTCCGAGCTCGGACGTCTTCGCCTGGGGCTGCCTGACGTTCGAGTGCATCACCGGCGTGCTCCCCTTCGGGATCGACAACCTCGGCGTTCGGGAACCTCCCGCGGTCGGCCTGGTCAGTGGTTATGGCCCACTCGACGATCTCCTGGCCCGGTGCCTCGCCGGCGATCCGACCCGACGTCCCCGTGACGGCCGAGAACTGGTCGGCGAGCTGGCTTTGCTGGGCTCCGGCCCGCCAGCCATCGCCGACCGGCCCCGTTTGGTTCCGCCGAGCCCGCCAACCCCGCCGCTCGACTCGAGAACCGCAGCGAGGCAGCTGGTCATGACCGTCTACATGGCCGATGGCCGTTCGTGGGCCGTGGCGGTCTCGGGCGGTACCGATCTCGGGCGGGAATCTGACCTGCTCATCCCCGACGACCTTGCCAGCCGCCGGCATGCTCGGGTCGATCCCGTCGATGGGTACTGGATCATCTCCGATCTTGACTCCCTGAACGGGACGGCGGTCAACGGCGTGCACATCCAGAGCGCCCCGCTCTCACCGGGTGATCACGTGACGATCGGCGGGACCGTCCTCGTAGTGGAGGCGACATGACCAGCGACAACGCTGAAACGCCCGATAAGGACTCGGGTCAGAGGCCCGACAGCTCGCCGGCCGACGAGGCGAGCGAATTCGACCCGGCAGAGACCCCTCCGCCGGCAGCCGGAACAGGAACGATCCTGATCGTTGCCGAGGCAGACCACTCGTCCGATGGCGACACCGACCCTGAGGGAGCGACCGCTGAGGTTTCGGGCCGTTCCCCAGCGGGAACGATCCTGCTCGAGCCTGGTGTCGTCCGACGACCGGAGGACGCCAGTGAGGCACCCGCTGGGCCCAGCGCACTGGCTGGAGGGGCCGCTACCGAGGCCGACACTCCTGTGGAAACGGAGCCGTCGGTCATCCCGACCAGCGCCGACAACGACCTAGGCTCTGGCGTGCTCCATTCGAGCTTGCCGCCAGCGGCCGTCCCCCACGAATGGATGGTCAGCCCGGGAGCGACGGACAGCTTGCGGCATTCCAGCATGCCGCCGGCTGCAGGAACGTCTTCGGCCAGCCAGCCCGGCGCGACCTCGCTTGGTGGCATGACCCCGCCCTCACGAGCCTGCGGGGGCACGCCTGCGTGGGCGCAACAAGTCGAAGCGGTTCCGTCCGTGGCGTCGGCCAAGGAGCGGCGGTCGCCAGTCATCTTCATCACGCTCGGGGTGCTTGGTGTGGCCGTGATCGGTCTCATCGTGGCACTTCTCCTCGTGCAGAGCGAGAAGAAGGCGGATGAGAAGGCGGCGGCCAATGCCGCGGTGGTCGACTTCGAGACCGGTGCCGGCATCGTCATCGATGCCATCGATGACGCGAACGAAGCGGTCACCGCTGGAATGGCAGCAATCGGGCAAGGGGCCGACATCGACTCGAGTGGCGTGGTCACGGCCATCGATACGGCTATCGACGATCTGGAGCACCTGGCCATCCCTGACGCCGACGTCGGCCGCCAGGCCGACCAGCAAGCGCTGGTGAATGCCGTCGACGCCGAGGTCATCTTCCTCAAGGCCCTCAAGGATCTGGCACTGGTCCCGCTCATCGACGTGCAGGCCGGGGCTGCCCAGCCCGCAGCCGAGAGTTGGTCACAGGTCGCCCGTGCGCTGGAGGAAGCGATTCCCGTGGTGGCCGGCCGGCGGCCATCGGACGCCACCCAAGGCATGGCGCAGAATGTCGCGTCGTTCGGCGAGGCGCTGGAGGCGGGTGGTCAACAGCTTCGGGAGAATGCCCTGCTCCGACAGGCCCTCAGCGGCTACCGGACTCAGGTGACCACGGTTATCGCCAGGTATCGGCGACTCCAGGACGAACTTGCCGACCGGGAGATGAGGCTGTGGAACCCAGAGACGCGGTTCGATGATCCATTCCAGATCTTCCAGAACGCGGTGGACGCTCGTCGCATCGTTGCTGCCGACCTCGATTCAATCGAAGCTCCGAATGGGATGGGACCGACGCAGGCCCGAATGGCCCAGATCGTGCGAGAGATCACCACCATCGTCGAGACGGATGCCTTGAGCGGTCTCTACCTCGTCTACGAAGGCGGGGGCACCCTCGGCGACACCGATGGATACAAGGCCTTCGTCCGTCGAACGAACGCACTCGGCGACGAATTCAACAATCTAGAGAAGCAAATCCTCCGAGAGATTGAATCCGCCGATGCAGCCCTCAGCTAGCGATCTGTCGATGAAGGTTCCTTCGGGTGCCCCCTTTGTCTCTGTCGAGAGAGGGTCCCCATCGCCGGCATCCCTCGACTCGGACCTTTGCGCTATTGCGACATCTCGTCAAGGTGCCGCTGCTCTGGTTCGAGCTAGCGCACGGCGAAGAAGGCACGCCAACTCGAGTATCGCCGACTCGTGCGACCTCGGAAGCGCTGGTGCACGGAGCACCAGTCTCGGGACGGCGCGGGGCGCGTGCAGGTTGGCGGTCGGTGTCTCAGCAGGTCCGCCGGTCGGAGCAGCGATCGGGGTGGATCTGTGAGCCCCGAGAGCTGTTGGCGCTGCGGATCGGTGACGAGCGCGACCGACCGGTTCTGTGCCGTCTGTGGCTCCGCACTGGACCCCGCTGCGGACTCGGGTGGAGCCGGGCGGGCCGCTCGCCGGGACGGTCGTCGAGGCAGTCGGGCGAGGTTGTGGCTCCTCGCCGGTGGCGGAGTCATTGTCCTGGTGTTGGGTCTCATCGGCTCGATCGTCATCTTTGGCGGCGGTGACGAGCCCGATAGCGATGAGACGTTCGCCTCGCAGATTGAGCCCTCGGAGGAGATGCGCGACTTCTGGTCGACGAATCGAGTTCGGTTGGAGGCGTTCGACGAAGCTGCGACTGCGCTCGCAAAGGTCGATCCGGCATTGGATCCGACCGCGTGTGCAAAACTCGGCGTGGAGTTCGATCAGGTCGGTTCGGTCCAAGAACTTTCCGAGCTAGCGGCCAATGCGCCAGCCGGGATCTACGCGGAGGCGCTTTCAGAGCAACAGGCTGCCGTTGCCTCGGCGTTCGCGGCCTGTCGGGGCGAAGCGCCCGTGTCATTCGCTCAGGCCCTAAATGAGCTCCAGGTATCGAACTCAGCTCTGCGGCGGTTGCTCGATGAGGGCGGGCTCCGGTGAGCCGGGTTCGAGCCCTTGCCAGCCTAGGCGTGGTGCTTCTCGTGACCGGTCTCAGCGGGGTTCGCGCGAACGCCTCACCTGCACTTCCCACGCAGTCCGCGACCGGCGTGCCGCCGACTTGGCTCGGATTGGGCGACTCGTTCTCGTCGGGCGAGGGCTTGCCGGACAACTCGAATCGCCATCCGAATGACGGCCCCTGTGAGCGTGCCCGAGCCGACGATACTCAAGCATCCGCGGCGTGGGGACCGCTCGCGGCAGCGAACGATGGCCGGTCATTCGCAGTTGATTTCACGGCTTGCACGGGCGCAATCACCGATGACGTACTGCAGCAAGGGGGGACGGGCGGTGTTCAGATCGACGAAGCGTTGAACGGGGCCCAGCTCGGCTCTCGCCGCTGGGGCGCTGTGTCCTTCAGCTACGGAGGTAACAACCTCTCCTCGGGCGGACTCAGCAAGGTCATAATGGACTGCATTGGGCTGGATGCAAGGGACTCCATCGCAAACGGCGGGGTGGGTTGGGGTGCCGCTCCGTGGGTTGGCTGTTCGGTGGGTGAGGACGAACTGCTGCGTCGGGTCGACCAAGTCACTGACACTGACTTCAGCTCCGTGGACTTGGACGCCCCGCTCGACTGCTCCCGTGGGCACGACGCCGGATCCGACGACGACCAACTTGAAAAAGGCAAGCTCACCTTGCCCGAGCTCTATCAGGTCGTCGCCGAGTGCATCGTCCGAGCGGACGGGGTCGTCGTCGTCATGGGCTACCCGCAGCTCGTCGAGGAGAGCGGCCGTTGGGACGGCGGGTGGACGGAAGGAAACCGGTGTCAGAGGATCCGCCGAGCCGATGTCGGGCGCGTCCGGTCAACGGTTGCCCGACTCAACGATGGCATTCGACGCGTTGTCGAGCGCATCGACCGTCAGTACAGCAGCCATTGGTCTTTTGTTGACCCGGCCCAGTTCTTCGAAGGTGAACACTACGGCAGCGGTGGGGCGTCCCAAACTGAACTCGACACGGACTCGAAGCGCCACGCCCTGTGTGGCAAGGGCACTGACTGGCTCAATGGCATCGTGGCGCACAGCTTGGAGTTCCATCGGAGCTTCCACCCGAAGCAGTCGGGTCATGACGCGATGGCGAAGGGGGTGGAGGCCCAGGCTGGCGATGAGCTGGATCGCCTCCTCGAGCGTCTGCGAACGGCATCGCCGCTGGATCCGACAGGTTCCGGAGTCGAACCACTGCCTGCGGGGTTCACAGCTGTCCAGGCGGTTGTGGATGTCAGCGGGTCGATGGGTGACCCGGCGGACTCATCCGGGCAGTCGAAGATGGCTGCGGCGCAGTTGGCTCTCGGTGGCATCCTCAGCGCGCTCAGTGCGGAGTCTGGAGGTGCGGGCGGAGGGACACCGACCCAGGCGGGGCTGGTGACATTCGACACGTTCGCCACGGTCGCTGTCCCGATGACGAGCGACGTGGACCAGCTCCGCTCTGGGGTGTCGGGCCTGTCCCCGGGAGACACGACCAACATCGGTGCCGGCTTAACCGAGGGGTTGAACCAGATTGAGGCTGCTGGTCAGGGGGGGACGCTGATCCTGCTGTCGGATGGGCTGATCACCGAGGGAATGGAGTCTGGCGAAATCCTGTCGCAGCTCGTGCCGCGCGCGCAGGCGATGGGGGTCAAGATCTTCACTATCGGGTTCGGGGAGGCCGAGAACCTCGATGAGAGCTTGCTACGGCAGCTTGCCGATCAGACCGGTGGAAGCTACGGCCAAGCCGAAACCATCGTCGGGATCCAGGGGCTTTTCCTCCAGGCACGTCACCAGTCGCAGGGCACCGTCCTGGCGTCCGTCACCAGCGCAGTCGGCCTGGGTCAAACGACGACCGCAAGTGCGTTCACCATTCCTGAAGGTGCCGCCGAGCTCCACACCGCCCTGGCCTGGCCGGGTTCGGATTTGGATATGGCGCTGATCGATCCCAAGGGGAATCCGGTCGATGCGAACTACCACGGCGCGCGCTTCGTGACCGATGACGTCACCGAGGTCGTCGTCGTCGATGCTCCCGAGCCCGGCGAGTGGCGCATGGATGTCACCGGCGTGGAGATGTCCGGCGCCACAGAGGACTTCTTCGCCATCGCTTCGACTCGTGGCCAGGTCGCCCTTGTCCCACCCGATCCGGCGATCTGGCCGTTCCTGGTCGGAGGCGGCTCACTCACGTTGCTCGCCGGGGGCGGCGCAACCGCGGCGCTGGTGGCATCCCGCCGCCGGAATGGGCAACGCCGTGTCGTCGGCCCGACGCTCTCGGTCAGCGTCACCGCTGGCATTTCGGCCGGTCTCACGCTGCTGATCCACCCGGGCGATGTCCTCGGGCGAGACACTGATGCCGACGTGCGGCTCCCGGATGATTCCGTTTCACGCCGGCATTGTCAGTTCATCGTGGTCGAGGGGGCCTTCGCCGTTGTGGACTTGGATTCGTCTTCGGGAACGTTCCGAAACGGCGAAGCGATTCAACGGGCTCGGCTGTCCGTCGGCGACGTCCTGGATCTGGGTGAGGCCCGCCTCCTCATCTTGGAAAGCTCCGATGTCTGACGATCCGACGATCTGCGACGCATCGTTGTTGGTTGCTGATCGTTATCGGATTGTGCGTGAGTTGGGTTCGGGTGCGATGGGGGTGGTGTGGGAGGCGCATGATCAGGTG
>OEIV010001303.1_pt1 | contig 11658 bp, 8 predicted proteins | sample 1539231 | NCBI WGS metagenome assembly OEIV01 (sample SAMN03794762, study PRJEB22550) | activated sludge metagenome | feature: wastewater treatment plant; material: activated sludge; isolation source: Wastewater treatment plant of a petroleum refinery complex | place: Argentina: Buenos Aires ... | reverse complement strand
GATATCGACTCTTACAAAGAGGCAGATCTAACCTTTTCCATTGCTATCGATCCACGCGATCGTTCGAATCGGTCAACGCATACCGAATCTGCTCTGGCATGAAACCACGCTGCTGCAACTGCCGCGCCACGCGTTGCCACTCGCCAGCCGAGGCCGGCGGCTGCGCGCCGAAACGCCGCTCTTTCCAGGCGCGCGCCAGTTCGTGCCAGTCGCGCGAACGCGCGTCCACTGCGGCCTCGGCCAGCTCGCTGGCGACGCCTCGCTGCGCAAGATCGCGCAGGATCCGCAAGGGTCCATGGCCCTTGTTGCGGTGCGCGCGCACGAAGGTGTCGGCGAAGCGCGCGTCGCTCAGCAGGCCCTCGGCGAGCAGGCGCTCGAGCTCGGGCTCGACCGGCGCTTCCTTGCCGAAGCGCGCGAGGAGCCTGGCGCGGATCTCCGCCGCGCAGTGCTCGCGCCGCGACAGCAGGTCGATCGCGGCGCGGCGGATGTCGGCCGGGTCACCGGAATAGTCCGGCACCCGGCGACGCCCCAGCACGGGAGCAGGCTCCCGTGCGCTCAGGCTTCTTCCAGCTCCGGCACGATCACGTCGGCCGCGCCGGTAGCCAGCGCCTTGGCGCGGATCTCGGCTTCCAGCGGACCGGCGATCGCGGGGTTCTCGGCGAGGAAGCGTGCCGCGTTGGCCTTGCCCTGGCCGATGCGCTCGCCCTTGCAGGCGTACCACGCGCCGGATTTCTCGACCAGCCCGAGCTTCACGCCCAGATCGATCACCTCGCCCATGCGGTAGATGCCGCGCCCGTAGAGGATGTCGAACTCGGCCTGGCGGAACGGCGGCGCGACCTTGTTCTTCACCACCTTCACGCGCGTCTCGCTGCCGATCACCTCGTCGCCCTCCTTCACCGCGCCGGTACGCCGGATGTCGAGACGCACCGAGGCGTAGAACTTGAGCGCGTTGCCGCCGGTGGTGGTCTCGGGGGAGCCGAACATCACGCCGATCTTCATGCGGATCTGGTTGATGAAGATCACCAGCGTGTTGGAGCGGTTGATGTTGCCGGTGATCTTGCGCAGCGCCTGGCTCATCAGGCGCGCGTGCAGGCCGACGTGCGAATCGCCCATCTCGCCCTCGATCTCGGCGCGCGGCGTCAGCGCGGCCACCGAGTCGACCACCACCACGTCGACCGCGCCCGAGCGCACCAGCATGTCGACCACCTCGAGCGCCTGCTCGCCGGTGTCGGGCTGGGACACGATCAGGTCCTCGACCTTCACGCCGAGCTTCTCGGCATAACCCGGGTCGAGCGCGTGCTCGGCGTCGATGAAGGCGGCCGTGCCGCCCAGCTTCTGGCACTCGGCGATCACCGAGAGCGTCAACGTCGTCTTGCCGGAGGATTCCGGCCCGTAGATCTCCACCACCCGGCCCTTCGGCAGGCCGCCGATACCGAGCGCGATGTCCAGTCCGAGCGACCCCGTGGAGATGGCCGGTATGGCATCCTGCGTCCGGTCCCCCATGCGCATCACGGTACCCTTGCCAAACTGGCGTTCGATCTGAGCCAGCGCCGCATCCAGTGCTTTCTGCTTGTTCGCGTCCATTTGTAGCTTCCTTCAGGTGCTGTGAATGAGGATTGCCCAAGGCCTGTACATTTAAGCAGCATGCTGGACAAATATCCAGTCCCTGGACGTCGCCCGTCGTCGTGCTTCCCTGCCGTGGCGGCGCGTGCGGACAACGAGGCGCACTATAACCCGCCCGCGGGCCGCCGCGCATCGCGACAAGCACTGCCGGGCACGACCCGATTGTCATGCAGCGCTCGGCATGTTTACACTGTATACACAACACCGCATCCACCGGCACGGTGGGTTGCCATCGCGTGCGGAGGCACAATCCATGTCCCGATCGATCACTGCCCTGCTGGCGGCACTCTGCCTGGGCACCGCGGCCCACGCGGCCGACACGGTCGAGCCGCCCTCGGCGATCGACACCCTGAAGCAGAAGACCGGCAAGCTGCTGATGAACGTGAAGCCCTTCATGGTCGAGGGCGCCTACAGCCAGTTCCACCCCCTGCTGCAGTCGGTGCGCGAGAACCAGCACCTCGAGCCCGTGATACCGCGCGCGCAGCAAGAGGCTCAGGCACAGGGCAAGCTCGCCGAGTGGATGAAGCAGCATGACGGCAAGCGCCCGAACATCCTGATCCTGCTGGTCGACGACATGGGCTGGGGCGATCCCGGCGCCTACGGTGGCGGCGAGACGCTGGGCTCGCCCACGCCGAACATCGACGCGCTCGCCCGTGACGGACTCACGCTGACCTCGGCCTACGCGCAGCCGAGCTGCACGCCGACGCGCGCCGCGATCTACACCGGGCGCCTGCCGGTGCGCAGCGGCCTGATCCGCCCCACCATGCAAGGCGAGGTGGCCGAGAACGCGGCCAACGAGGTGCTGGCGGCGAAGCTGCTCGGGCAGGCCGGCTACCGCACCGGCCTGAGCGGCAAGTGGCACCTCGGCGAGCAGGCCGGCTCCTTCCCCACCGACATGGGCTTCGAGCACTTCTTCGGCATGCTCGGCGTGGTCGACATGTACCAGGACTGGCAGATGGCGGCAGACAACCCCGAGATCGCCAGCAAAGCCGAGCGGCGCGAGGCCTACCGGGCCTTCCACGAACGCATGGACTGGCTGATGCAGGGCGTGGCCGGCAAGCCCCTGGAGCGCGTGAAGCCGATGACGCTCGAGACCACCGCGAACATGGACCAGGACTTCGCCGCGTGGTCGGAGAACTTCATTCGCGGGGCCGGCAAGGACGGCAAGCCCTTCTATCTCGTGCACGCCTTCAGCAAGGTGCACTTCTACAACATCCCCGCCAGGGGCTACGAGGGCCGTTCGCCGGCCGGCACGCCCTACCGCGATGGCGTGGTCGAGGTCGACGACATCGTGGGCCGGCTGATGAAGACGCTGAAGGATACCGGGCAGTTGGAGAACACCTTCGTGTTCTTCACCTCGGACAACGGTCCCGAGGAGGACAGCTGGCCCGACAGCGGCCACACGCCCTTCCGCGGCGCCAAGGGCACGACCTGGGAAGGTGGCGTGCGCGTCCCCGGCATCGCCTGGTGGCCGGGCATGATCGCGCCGGGCCGCCGCTCGGACGGCCTGTTCGACCTGATGGACCTGTTCAACACCTCGCTCGCGCTGGCCGGCATTGCTGATCGCGTCCCGGACGACCGCTACATCGACGGCATCGACCAGAGCTCCTTCCTTCTGGCCGACAAGGGCGAGAGCCGGCGCGAGATCGTGTGGATGTGGAACATGAACGACTTCGCGGCGATGCGCGTGCAGGAGTTCAAGGGACACTACCGCCTCTACGAGATCGACAACAACAACCCCGATGCCAGGGGCGGACTCGACAACTCGACCGTCGTGACACCGTTGAACCCGTGGTTCTACAACCTCTACAACGACCCCAAGGAGCGCGTACCGCGCCTGGTGCCGAAGGTCTGGGCGGCCGGGATGATGAACTTCCCGCTGTTCCAGCACGCCATGACGTTCCGCGTGTACCCGAACCAGCCGGCGCTGGCCACGCTGCAATCGACGCTCGACATGATGAAGAGCCAATGAGCAAACGCAGCGGGCGCGCCGCAACTGCCCGCGGGCCGGCCGTGGCGGGCGATGGCGCGGGACGCGGGCGCGCCGGAAAGAGTGACGCCGACGCGACGCGACGTTCGCTGTCGCCGGGGGATTTCATCGCCGCAACGCTGGAACTGGTCGACACGCACGGCGTCGGCGCCGTCTCGATGCGGCGCGTCGCGGAACACCTGGGCGTGAGTCCGATGGCGGCCTACCGGCATTTCCGCGACAAGGAAGAACTGCTGGTGCGCGCGCTCGATGCTTTCGCCGGCCGCGCGGAACTGATCCCGCGGGAGCAAATGCCGTGGACGGACTGGGTTCGTGCCCTCGCTCGGACCATGTACGACACGCTGGCCGCTCACCCGGGCTGGATGCCGTTGCTCCGTTCGCTGCGCGCCGGCACAAATGCTGCCGCGCTGACGCGCACCTTCGTCGAGCGGCTGGTGCGCGAGGGATTCACGGCGGAGGTTTCGCTGCGCGCGTGGTTTGCGCTGAACCAGGTCGTGATCGGCGCCGTGTGCATGGGCGGCCCGGTCGGTCTGACGCCGGCGGATGCGCCGGCCGCTGCTGCCGACGGTCCGCGCGGGGCCGGACCGGTAGTCCTCGCGATGGGCGAGGTGATGGCACGGATAGGCCCGGTGGAACCGCTCGACGTCGGCCTGGGTTTCATCATCGACGCGCTGCAGTCGCAGCTGGCCGGTCAGCGGCTGTCGAAGACAGAGGGGCGGCCTGCGCGCGCGACGCGCGGGCCGCAGGACACGAATTGATAATGCATTGCGGCGTGAATTCGCCTCCACACTTTATCTTTCAAGGAGGATCCATGATGGTTATGGCGCGAGGGTCTCGTTTCTTCTTCCGGCTGTGTGCACTGACAGTCTTCAGCGCAGCCGCCCTGGCCGGCCAGCCCAAGAATCCGGCCCTCGGTGACGGGCTCTGCGTATTGACCCATTGCGACGGCTATCAGACCGGCGCGCTGCCGGTCCACGGCCCGCGGGGGGAATCGCGCCGGCTGAGCGAGGAGGACATCGACCTGCTCTGGCAGAGCCCCCTTTCGGCGGGAGCCTTCGATCGCCGCTATGCGGATGACCGGCAGGCCTTCTGGGTCATCAAGGTGGACCGGATCGCCAAGGTGGGCCTCGAGAACAACACGCTGCGGACGCTGCAGGAACTGCGTCTGCCGCCCGGAAAGTTTCCCTACTACAGCGCAGAGGACATGCAGCGCTTCGTCGCCGAACTGGACGCGCACGCCCCCGACAGTGCCGCGTTCAAGGCACTGGCGGCCGACTGGAAGGGCTATGAATCCGAGGGCATTCGCACCTTCTACGGCGCGCTCGACCGCAACGGCACCCTCTATTCCGGCATGATGGACCGCGTCGTCGCCTACACCGACGCGGACCCTGCACGCGCCGACTCGCCCATCGTGCGCAAGGGCGAGTTCGTGTTCGACCCCGCGCAGATGAACAAGGCCGCGCGGATGCCCGTGCCCATCATCATCGGCTTCAACGCGCTGCACGACGGCCATCTCGTGGCCGTGAGCATGGACGGCACGCTGGTGGTGATCGCGCCGGACCTGCGGTCGGCGCAGTACTACCGGCTCGGCAAGGCGGAGAGCATCTGGAACAGCGTCTCGGTGGACGAAAGGGGCGGGATGTACTTCGCCAGCAGCAAGAAGCTCTACAAGCTGGTCTGGAAGGACGGGCGCATCAGCGACCGGTCGGAGGACGGCGCCTGGGTGGAAGGCTACAAAATCGGCCCGCTGAATGCCACACAACGGAGCTGGCTCACGAACGGCAGCACGCCGGTGCTGATGGGCAACCCCGAGGATCGCGACCGCTTCGTGATCATCGCCGATGCGGCCGATGTGAACAACACGGTCCTCTACTGGCGCGACGAGATCCCCTCCGACTGGCAGCAGTTGCCCGGCACCGCCAGCCGCCGCGTTGCCGGCAAGCTGCCAGTCAATTTCGGCGAGAGCGGTCGCACGGAATCCTACACAGAGAGCGCTGCCGTGGTGCTCGGTTACGGCGCCGTCTTTGCCGACGGTCGGCCGCGCAATGGCGAGCAGATGACCATGGACGTCGCCCTGCGGCTGACCGACCCCGCCCTGACCCCCGCCGGCCTGCAGAAATTCCACTGGGATCCGCAGGAGCGCCGCTTTCTCGCCGACTGGTCGCGCCTCGATGTCGCGATTCCCGGCTGCACACCGGTGGTCAGCGCCCTCGACGGCGGGCTGAACTTCGGCAGCGTCGCCGACGGCCACTGGACCTGGACCGTGCTCGATTTCGAAACCGGCAAGACCCGCGCCGTCTACGATCTGGGTCCGAGCCAGCGCCACAACCCATCCTACATCGTGCTGCAGTTGCTGCCGAACGGGGATCCGCTCTACGCGGGCTTCGGCGGCATCGTGCACCTGCGCCTCGGCGGGAAACCCTGAGTGACAGGTCGGCATTCGTGGGTGCAGGTCGGGCTTGCAGGTCGGGCTTGTAGGTCGGGCTTGAGCCCGACAAGGCTCCGGCAACGCCAAACCCGGCGCATCCGCGCCGGCACATGCTTCTCCAGAGCGCCGGAGATCATGTCGAACCGCGCGCCACGCTCCGCCGCGGGGGCTGATCGTCTTGGCGGCGGCCTTCGCTCCCACCTTGGTTTGTGCTTGTCCGACTTGCGAAATTGGCGCGCCCGCTTACAGCTGTCGCCGAACATGTGCTGGTGCATCGGGTGCAGCAGAGCCCCGACGAGGATTTCTTTGCGCTGTCACCGTCGAGCGGCGTGGCGCAGGGCGGGTATCAGAATGTGACGGTCGATGGCGAGCCTCAGGGACGGCAGCGCTGATTGCCGGAAGATCGGTCATAATTCGCCGCCGGTGCCGATCGAGGTCTGCGGCCATTGGATCGACACCAGGCTACGGCACAACTCGGGCGTGTCGGGGCGCGTCCGGAAGAAACCGGACAAAGTGTCCGGAGCGCGCTCCGACGTGCCCGACCTGAATACATCCGTGACAGTTATCGATGGAAAACAGCGCCTTCACTAACCACACACCCATGATGCAGCAGTACCTGCGCATCAAGTCACAGCACCCGAACGAGCTGCTGTTCTACCGCATGGGCGACTTCTACGAGCTGTTCCACGACGACGCGAAGCGCGCCGCCGCGCTGCTCGACATCACGCTGACCAGCCGCGGCGCTTCGGCCGGCGTGCCGATCCCGATGGCCGGCGTGCCCTACCACTCGGTCGAGGGCTACCTCGCGCGGCTGGTGCGCGCCGGCGTCTCGGTGGCCATCTGCGAGCAGATCGGCGACCCGGCGACGAGCAAGGGGCCGGTCGAGCGCGAGGTCACGCGCATCGTGACCCCCGGCACGCTCACCGACGAATCGCTGCTCGACGCCGCGCGCGACAACCTGCTGGTCGCGGTCGCGGAATCGGGTTCGCGTTTCGGCATCAGTTCGCTGGATCTCTCCAGCGGGCGCTTCCAGGTGCTCGAGGTAGACGGCGAGGAGGCGCTCGCCGCCGAACTGCGCCGCTTGCAGCCGGCGGAACTGCTGGCCGCCGAGGGCACGGCGCGCCGCGCCGCGCTGGCGACCATCACTGGCTTGCGCACACGCGCGCCGTGGGAGTTCGAAGTACGCAGCGCCACGGAACTGCTGAACGCGCAGTTCGGCACGCACGACCTCGTCGGTTTCGGCTGCGCGCAGATGGAGCTCGGGATCGCGGCCGCTGGCTGCCTGCTGCGCTACGCGCGCGAGACGCAGCGCGGCGAGCTGCCGCACGTGAGCGCGCTGGTGCCCGATTCGCGCGAGGACGCGGTGGCGCTCGACGCCGCCTCGCTGCGCAACCTCGAGATCGACACCAATTTCACCGGCAGCGACGAATACACGCTGGCCTGGGTGCTCGACACCACAAAGACCGCCATGGGCAGCCGCTGGCTGCGGCGCTGGCTGCGCCGCCCCCTGCGCCGGCTGGCCGAGCTCGAGGCGCGCCAGGGCGCGATCGCCGAACTCGTCGATGACGCGCGTTACCTGGCGCCGCGCGAGGCGCTGGCGGCGGTCGGCGACATCGAGCGCATCCTGGCGCGCGTGGCGTTGCGCTCGGCGCGCCCGCGCGATCTCAGCCGCCTCGGCGCCGCGCTCGAGAGCCTGCCCGCGCTGCACGCGGCCTGCGCCGCGCTGGAGGCACCACTGAGCCGGCAACTGCTCGCGGCGGTGAGCGAGTTCCCGCAGCTCGCGGCGATGCTGAAGTGCGCGCTGGTCGAGAACCCACCGGTGGTGGTGCGCGAGGGCGGCGTGATCGCGCCCGGATACGACGCCGAGCTCGACGAGTTGCGCCTGCTCAGCACCGGGGCGCACGACTTCCTGGTGGCGCTGGAGGCGCGCGAGCGCGAACGCACCGGGCTGCCGAACCTGCACGTGGGCTACAACCGGGTGCACGGCTACTACATCGAGATCAGCCGCGCCCAGTCGGTCAACGCGCCGGCGGACTACATCCGCCGCCAGACGCTGAAGAACGCCGAGCGCTACATCACGCCGGAACTGAAGGCCTTCGAGGACAAGGCGCTGAGCGCGAAGGCGCGCGCGCTGGCGCGCGAGCGCTGGCTTTACGAGCAACTGCTGGACGCGCTGAACGCGGAACTCGGCCCGCTGCAGCGCAGCGCCGCCGCCCTCGCCGAGCTGGACGTGCTCGCGACGCTGGCCGAACGCGCGGCCGAACTGGACTACTGCCGCCCGCGGCTGGTCGCCGAACCGCGGCTCAGCATCACGGCCGGGCGCCACCCGGTGGTGGAACGCGTCTCCAGCGATCCGTTCATCGCCAACGACCTCGAGCTCGACGACCGGCGGCGCATGCTGATCATCACCGGGCCGAACATGGGCGGCAAATCGACCTACATGCGCCAGGTCGCGCTGATCGTGCTGCTGGCGCACATCGGCAGTTTCGTGCCCGCCGCGGCCGCCGAGATCCCGCTGGTAGACCGCATCTTCACGCGCATCGGCTCATCGGACGACCTCGCGGGCGGGCGCTCCACCTTCATGGTCGAGATGGCCGAGACCGCGACCATCCTGCACAACGCCACCGAGCGCAGCCTGGTGCTGATGGACGAGATCGGGCGCGGCACCGGCACCTTCGACGGGCTGTCGCTGGCGTGGGCGGCCGCCGCGCGGCTCGCGAGCCGGCAGCGCGCCTACACCCTGTTCGCCACGCATTACTTCGAGCTCACCGCGCTGCCCGAGGTGGTGGAGGGGGTCGCCAACGTGCACCTCGACGCCACCGAGTACGCCGACCGCATCGTGTTCCTGCACTCGGTACGCCCCGGTCCCGCCAGTCGCAGCTACGGCCTGCAGGTGGCCGCGCTGGCCGGCGTGCCCCAGGCCGTGATCGCCGAGGCGCGGCGCAAGCTCCAGGAGCTGGAGTCGCCCCACGCGCTGGCTGCCGTGGCGACGGCCTCCGGCGCACCCGCCCAGGGCCAGCTGCTGTTCGACGCCGACCCGCGCCGTGATGCGCTGCTCGAGCGCCTGCGCGCGCTCGATCCCGATGCGCTCAGCCCGCGCGAGGCGCACGCGCTGCTCTGCGAACTGCACGGTGCGGCACGCGAAATTTACTGAAAATTCATCGAAATGCGCGTCTGACAGCACGGGGGGCCGCATGCTAGACTGCGCGCGCTTTTGGAGCCCGTTTCACCCGTCAGCAAGAGGCCGCGCGACATGACTTTCGTCGTTGGAGAGAACTGCATCAACTGCAAGCACACCGACTGCGTGGAAGTGTGCCCGGTGGACTGTTTCTACGAAGGCCCCAACTTCCTCGTGATCCATCCCGACGAATGCATCGACTGCGCGCTGTGCGAGCCCGAGTGCCCGGTGGACGCGATCTTCTCCGAGGATGAGTTGCCCGCCGACCAGCAGGTGTTCCTGGAACTGAATGCCGAACTGGCGCAGGTGTGGCCGAACATCACCGAGATGAAGGAAAAGCTCGCTGATGCCGAGAAGTGGAACGGCGTGCCCGACAAGCTGCAGCACCTGCAGCGCTGAGCGTCCCGCCTTCGCCCCTTCCTGTCGCGGGGAGGGGCATGCCGAATCTCCCCCGCGATTGACGCATCACGCCGTAGCAGCGCTTCTCCGCGCTGACGCACAGCGCAGGACAGCCGGTCGCGGGCATGGCCCGCTCCTACGTTCATACGTAATCACAGGCCACGAACGATGCGTACCACGCACGCAGCCAGTGACTTGACGGCTGTCATGCGAGGACCGTCTGTCGCCTGGATGGCGACAGTCGAGCCTACAGGGACGTATTCACGGCGTGTCCGAGCGGGAGAGCCGTCATGTCACTGGCGGGCAGTACACTACTCGCACGGAAAGCGCACGCTCTGATCGCCGGGAGCGATTTCATCAATACGCGTAGCCGCCGCAGCTGATGCGGCGCGCATCGAAACTCAGCTGAAAACGGCGTCGCCCGTGAGCCCCTGGCGCTCGAGTATCTCGCGCAGGCGGCGCAGCGCCTCGACCTGGATCTGGCGCACGCGCTCGCGCGTGAGCCCGATCTCGCGGCCCACTTCCTCCAGCGTCGCGCCTTCGTAGCCGGCGAGCCCGAAGCGACGCGCGATCACCTCGCGCTGCTTGTCGCTCAGTTCCTCCAGCCACGCCGCGATGCTCTCGCGCATGTCCTCGTCCTGCAGCAGTTCCGCCGGGTCCGACACCTGCGTGTCGGCGATCGTATCGAGCAGAGAGCGGTCCGAATCCGGGCCGAGCGGCACGTCGACCGAGGTCACGCGCTCGTTCAGGCCGAGCATGCGCTTGACGTCCTCGACCGGCTTGTCGACGAGTTCGGCGATCTCCTCTGCCGTGGGCTCGTGATCGAGCTTTTGCGTGAGTTCGCGCGCCGCGCGCAGGTAGACGTTCAACTCCTTCACCACGTGGATCGGCAGGCGGATGGTGCGCGTCTGGTTCATGATGGCGCGCTCGATGGTCTGGCGGATCCACCACGTCGCGTAGGTCGAGAAGCGGAAACCGCGCTCGGGATCGAACTTCTCCACCGCGCGGATCAGGCCGAGGTTGCCCTCCTCGATCAGGTCGAGCAGCGACAGGCCACGGTTGAGGTAGCGGCGCGAGATCTTCACGACGAGGCGCAGGTTGCTCTCGATCATGCGCTTGCGCCCGGCCTCGTCCCCCTTCAGCGCGAGGCGCGCGTAATGGCGCTCCTCCTCGGCCGTCAGCAGCGGCGAGAAGCCGATCTCGCTCAGGTACATCTGGGTCGCATCCAGCGTGCGTTGCACGCCCGATGCCTCGCGCCGGGCCGCGATGAACTCGTCCTCGCGCTCGTCCGCATCGACGGCATCGAGGCCCTCGGCCTCATCCGCCAGATCGGCGCCGAACTCTGCCTCGGCCGCGATGAGGGCTTCGTCTTCGAACTGTACGCTTGCCTCTAGTCCCATTGCCTTGTCCCCTTGCTGTGATTTTCTGTGTCGCCGGCTCATCTTCTGGGCAGTACCTGCAACGGATCGACCGGATTGCCCTGCTTTCGCACCTCGAAGTGCAGCTTCGTCCGGTCAGTGCCGCTGTCGCCCATCTCCGCGATCTGCTGCCCGCCCTTGACCACATCGCCTTCCTTGACCAGCAACTTGCTGTTGTGGGCATATGCGCTCAGAAACAGCGCATCGTGCTTCACGATCAGCAGGTTGCCGTACCCGCGCACTCCATTGCCCGCGTAGACCACCGTGCCACCCTTGGCCGCAAGCACCGGATCCCCGGTATTGCCTGCAAGATCTATACCCTTGTGCGGCTGTGCCGTGTTCGCATAGCCGAGCACCAGCTTTCCCGCGCCCGGCCATTGCCAGCCGCCGGGACTCGGCGGCGGGAGCGGGGGCGGCGCAACGGGCGCAGCGGCGGCGACCCGAGGCGGTGCGGATTGCGTCGGCGCGAGACCCGGCGGCTGCGCCCGGGGCGTCGCCGCGGCGCCGCCCTGCACCAGCGGCGCGCCCGAATCCGGCGCAGCCTGCGCGCGCACGGGCGCAGGGGCTGGCACGTCCGGGTCCATGCCCAGCGTGACCGGCACGCTCGAGGCGCTCAGTTTCA
>OEIV010001302.1_pt1 | contig 11661 bp, 13 predicted proteins | sample 1539231 | NCBI WGS metagenome assembly OEIV01 (sample SAMN03794762, study PRJEB22550) | activated sludge metagenome | feature: wastewater treatment plant; material: activated sludge; isolation source: Wastewater treatment plant of a petroleum refinery complex | place: Argentina: Buenos Aires ... | reverse complement strand
ATCACGAACGGACCTGGCGCGATGTCGAACTCGTCCGCACCGAGGTTGTAGATCACATCGACACTACCCGCGGCGATGGCGGCGGTGGCCTTGCCGCCCGCGCCCGGCACGAAGCCGACGTCGAGGCCGGCGACGCGCGCCGCTGCCGTGTGCAGGATTGCGAGGCCGTTCCAGCCGTCCTTGACGACGCCGAGCGACTGCGCCGCCTTCGCGATCGATGCCAGCACTGCCGCCGCATCTTCACGCGCGAACGCGCCCTGTCCGACGATGATCATCGGCCGCGCGGCGGTGGCCGCTCCCTTGCCGATGAGCTGCGCGATCGCATCCGGGCCATCGCCGACGTGAACGTAGGGATAGCCGAGATCGGCGGCTTCACCGATCACGCCGATCTCGAGACCGCCCTGCCGCCAGCGGTGACGGATGCGCGCATTGAGGACCGGCGCTTCGAGGCGCGGATTGGTGCCGATGAGCAGGATAGCGTCCGCCTCGTCGATCCCCTCGATGGTGGGATTGAACATATAGCTCGCGCGGCCGAGTGCAGGATCGAGCGCCTCGTGCGGTGCGCGGCAATCCATGCTGACCACGGCAAGCCCGCCCAGCAGATCCTTGAGCGCGAACATTTCCTCAGCACCACAGAGATCACCGGCGAGCGCGCCGATGCGCTCACGCGCGGTGTTCTTCAGGCGGTCGGCGACGACGGCGAGCGCTTCGTCCCAGGACGCTGGAACGAGACGGCCATCCTTGCGCACGTAGGGCTGATCGAGGCGCTGCGTCTTGAGGCCGTCGACGACGTGCCGCGTCTTGTCGGAGATCCACTCCTCGTTCACTACGTCGTTGTTGCGCGGCAGAATGCGCATGACCTCGCGGCCGCGCGTATCGACGCGAATGTTGCTGCCGACGGCGTCCATCGCGTCGACGGACTCCGTCTTCCTCATCTCCCACGGGCGGGCATTGTGCGCCCACGGGCGATGCGTCAAGGCACCGACGGGGCAGAGATCGACGGCGTTGGCGCTCATCTCCGAGAGGATGCCCTTCTCGAGATAGGTGGTGATCTCGGCATCCTCGCCGCGGCCCGCGAGCCCCAGCTCCTCGACGCCCGCGACCTCCGTCATGTAGCGGACGCAGCGCGTGCAATGGATGCAGCGCGTCATGGTCGTCTTGATGAGGGGGCCGATGTACTTGTCCTCGACCGCGCGCTTGTTCTCGTGATAGCGCGAGCTGCCGACACCGAAGGCGACGGCCTGATCCTGCAGGTCGCACTCGCCGCCCTGGTCGCAGATCGGGCAGTCGAGCGGATGATTGATGAGCAGGAACTCCATCACGCCCTGGCGCGCCTTCTTCACCGTCGGGCTCTTGGTGAAAACGACGTTCGGCGAGCCGTCCGGGTTGGGGCGCAGCTCGTTCACCGTCTGCGCACAGCTCGCGACCGGCTTCGGCGAACCCACCACCTCGACCAGGCACATGCGGCAATTGCCGGCGATCGAAAGGCGCTCGTGGTAGCAGAAGCGCGGGATCTCGGAGCCGGCCATCTCGCACGCCTGCAGCAGCGTGGTGCCGTCGGCAACCTCGATCTCAACGCCGTCGATGATCAGTTTCTTTGGCATGTTCTGCTTCGCTCGCCTGATCCGCCCGTCCGGTTTGGCCCGCTGCGTCGGGGCACTCCCGTCCGTTCAACTCACCGTCCCGATTAATTCGCGGGCGCTACTCCGCCGCCTCGGCATGCGCCTTGGCGTAGTCCTCGATCCGCTCCTCCATGACGTGACGGAAGTTGCGGATGAGACCCTGCACCGGCCAAGCCGCCGCATCGCCCAGCGCGCAGATCGTGTGGCCTTCGACCTGCTTGGAGACATCCCAAAGCATGTCGATCTCGCTCTTTCGAGCCTCGCCCTTCACCATGCGTTCCATCACGCGCCACATCCAGCCACAGCCCTCGCGGCACGGCGTGCACTGGCCGCAGCTCTCGTGCTTGTAGAAGTACGAGAGGCGGCTGATCGCCTTGATGATGTCGGTGGACTTGTCCATCACGATCACCGCCGCCGTGCCGAGGCCCGACTTGGCCTTCGACAGTGCGTCGAAATCCATGGTGATGTCCTGGCAGACATCGGCCGTGATGCACGGCACCGACGAGCCGCCCGGAATGACCGCGAGAAGATTGTCCCAGCCGCCGCGCACGCCGCCGCAATGGCGCTCGATCAGCTCGCGCAGCGGAATGCCCATCTCTTCCTCGACGACGCACGGATTGTTCACGTGGCCGGAGATCTGGAACAGCTTGGTGCCGGTGTTGTTCGGCTTGCCGAGTGCCGAGAACCAGCCGCCGCCGCGACGCAGGATTTCGCCGACGACGGCGATGCTCTCGACGTTGTTGACGGTGGTCGGCGCGCCGTAGAGGCCACAACCGGCCGGGAACGGCGGTTTCAGGCGCGGCTGGCCCTTCTTGCCCTCGATCGACTCGATCATCGCGGTCTCTTCACCGCAGATGTAGGCGCCGGCGCCGTGGTGGACGACGATGTCGAGGTCCCAGCCGTGGATGTTGTTCTTGCCGATCAGGCGTGCGGCATAGGCCTCGTCGACAGAGCGCTGGAAGCGCTCGCGCTCGCGGATGTACTCGCCGCGGAAATAGATGAAGCAGGTGTGCGCGCGCATGGCGAACGACGCCAGCAGCATGCCCTCGATCAGCACCTGCGGGTCGTTGCGGAGGATCTCACGGTCTTTGCACGAGCCAGGCTCGGACTCGTCCGCGTTGACGATCAGATAGCTCGGACGCGGATCGTTCTTCGGCATGAACGACCACTTGAGGCCAGTCGGGAAGCCGGCGCCGCCGCGTCCGCGCAGGCCCGAGCTCTTGACCTCGTTGATGATCCAGTCATGCCCCTTGTCGATGAAATACTTGGTTCCGTCCCAGGCACCGCGGCGACGCGCGGCCTCGAGGCCGCTGTCGTGGAAGCCATAGATGTTGCGGAAGATACGATCCTTGTCTGCGAGCATCAGACCTGCCTCTTCGCGACGGTGGCATAGCTGCACTTGACGAGCCCGACAGCACCGCATCCGGCCGCGGCGGAACCGAAGACGGCGGCGCGCGGGGCGCAATCGGGTAAATTATGGAAGCTCGTTGCCGCCATTGCCGTCACCCTTTCGGCTTATCGGCAGGAGCCGTGCCGGCGAGCTGACTGGCGGCGGCCTCGAGATCGGCGAACCGGCGCTGCCATGCGCCGAGGCCCGAGCCATCATAGAGCGCCGGGTCCTTGAGCGAAGTCGCCGTCCCCGCCGGGCACGATGCCGTGCGCCCGGTCTGCGAACCGGGCTTCGGCGTTCCGCCAGCGGCGAACGTGTCGATGACCCGCTCCAGCAGTTCCGGCGTCAGATCCTCGTAGGTATCCTTCCAGATCTGGACCATCGGGGCATTGGCGCAGGAGCCGAGGCACTCGACCTCCTCCCAGGAGAACTTGCCGTCCGCGGAGAGATGGTGCGGGTCCGGGTTGATCCGCCGCTTGCATGCCTCGATCAGATCGAGCGACCCGCGCAGCATGCACGGCGTCGTACCGCAGACCTGGATGTGCGCGACGGTGCCGACCGGGGCGAGCTGGAACATCGTGTAGAAGGTCGCGACCTCGTAGACGCGGATGTAGGCCATGTCGAGCAGCTCGGCAACGAGGCGGATCGCCGGCTCCGGCAGCCAGCCGCCGTGCTGCTCCTGCGCGCGCCACAGCACCGGAATGACCGCCGACGCCTGCTTGCCCGGCGGATACTTCGCGACCGTCTCCTGGATCCAGGCGACGTTCTCCGGGGTGAAAGCAAAGCTCGAAGGCTGGTCGGGGTGCAGGCGGCGAACGGCCATCAATCGGCTCCTCGGACTTCGAATACCGGGCGGGGAGTGCGGCAGACCGATGGACCGGGCGGACCTGCGCGCTGGCGCGCGCAATGCAACTCGCCGGTCCCGCACCTCCCCCAGCGCAGGACATTGATCCACTACGTCCAACCACGTCTCAAAGCAAGCTCGGTCCGGTCCGCCAAAGGCAGCAGTTCGTCTTAGCCGGCATTAGATTTTTGGCGAAGCGGCGTGGCCCTCGCATCACAACGCCCGCCGTACCGGCCAGCCGAGCGCTGGACGGGGTGCTCCAGTCGAGGGAGGCTGACACCAATCAGCGGCCGTCGGAATCCGGATGAGCTTCGCCTTGGCGATGCAGGAGAACGTCGGCGGGACGAGCCGTCGCCCATTTGGGCCGCTCGTAACCGAGCATCTGCGGCATCCAGCCGATCATCAGCAGGGCCGCCGCGACGGGCGCGAGGAACAGCGCGATCTGCGAGCCGACACGCAGGAAGCCGGTCCAGAACACGGCGAGGAGGATGCCGAACAGAATGATGATCCAACCGCCGAAGGCTGCCCCGCGGGCCGCGGCGAAGGAAAGGCCGGCCGTCAGCGCGAAAAGGCCGATAAGGATCGGAATGGCTGGCAGGTCGGCGTGCAAGGCGCCCATGGGCCAGCCGTTCTGGCGGGCGAAGAGGCGGTACGTGGTGAGGCTCAGGCCCCATCCGAAGGCGGCGATGGCGAGCAGGAAGAGATTGTCGATCATCGGTTTGCCTCGGCTGACCACTCGGGCGGCGGCTACTCCCTGGCCGCGAGCGCGGCCGAAATGCCCGTCGCGCTCTGCGTCCGCCTCCAATTGTCTTGCCAGAGCTTTTTGGCCGAAGCCAGACGCAATGGTTGCTCGAGGTTAAGGATGGGGCCTGCCGAACCGCCGCCAGATCGCGATCGCCATCCACGCACAGACGATCCCGGCCCCGGTGTGGAAGACGATCGCCCGCACCTTCCCGCTCGAGCCCGCGGCGATCGACGCGTCGGCGAAGCAGACGAGTGCGCCGAGCCCGAACCACAGGGCCAGCGCCCGCCACTCCCGCGTCGCGGCCAGCGCGACCGCCAGGAGCCCGAGCCACATATCTCGCAATCCGACGATGTGATGCAGCTCATAGCCGGCGATCTCTCGCGCCAGGCCGAACGTGTTGGCCGCCGAACGGGGAACAATCAGAAACCTGATGCCGATGAACGCCAGAAGCAGCCCCGCGCCGACGGAGAGCCATAGCAGGTGGCGATGCTTCGCGGGCTTCGTTGGGCCGGGGCTCGTCTCGGGCATCGCTTCTGCTCTCAACCGCGGGAGGGGCGCACCCGGGCATTTAGGGTGCATTCGGTCGAGATGGAAGCGCGGAGCACTTCCCGCGAAAGAGTGAAATGCAATCTCGGCCCATGACTGAGCACGCATGCAAATCCATCTTCGGCGTTGCCAGCCGCTTCACGCGAACGCCCTACTTTGACCCTCGGGCCGAGCCGGAGGACTTCCCCCATGAGGCCGGTGGACGTTCAACTCACCGAAAAGCCCGCAGATAGTGCCGCTCGAAGGCCCGCTTCGACCAGTGCAGCATGCGATTGCCAGGCAGCACCACCGATCGCTTCACGTCGCGATACACCAGCATACCGGAATCGAGCGTGTCGACGATGCAGATGAGTTCCGGCCTCGGCGTGCGCCGGGGCTCCTTGCCAGAAAGCTCGCCGACGAGGTTCTCGGCCGCGGCCTTGGCCTGCAAGTCCGCCATATGGGCTTGCTTCGGCAGCCAGTCGGGACCGGGAAAGCTACCGGCGTCGCCCGCAACGTAGGTGCGCTCGAAGCCTGGAACGCGGCAATACTCATCACCCTTGATAAACCCGCCTGCGGACTTCGGCAGCGCCGTATCCTTGACCCATGCCGGCCCGGTGAGACCGGGCATGAATAGGATGAGATCGGCATTGACGTGGCCGCCCTCGGTATCCACGCCCTTATCCGAGAACCCGAGCGGTTTGTGACCGAGGTGGGTGTCGATGCGCCGCCGCGCCATTTCCGCGAGCAGCCCCGTCACCGCCTTCTCGCCGAGACGCTTGCCCGGCTCGGCAGCGGCATTGAAAAACGTCAGCTCGACGTTGCTGCGCCGCCCTTCCTTGCGCAGCCAGGAATCGAGGCCGAACAGCAGTTCGAACATCGGGCCGCCACGCATGGCGGTCGGCTCATTCGGGTTGCCGCCAAAACCAAGCGCGATACGGCCCTTGGGCAAGGCGTCGACGCGGGCACGGATCGCCTCGGCGGCGTCGATGCCTTCGCAGAGCGTCAAAGCGTGCTCGATGCCGGCCAGCCCCTTCATGAACCTCGCGCCCGTGGCGATCACCAGCGCATTGTTGCGCACCGGACCGGCGGAGGTGTGAACCGTGCGGCCACCATCATCGATGCCGGTTACGCTCGCCGCCTTGAAGCCCAACCGGTTGCGCTTCAGGAAGCTCTCCAGCGGCATCACGATATCGCTGCGGTGGCGCAGCCCTGTCGGCACCCAGATGAGGCTCGGCAGGTACTGAAACTCGGCCTTCGGCGCCACCAGCGTGATCTCGGCCTGCGGCAACTTGCGACGCAGGGTCCGCGCGGCGGTCAGCGCGGCGAACCCCGCTCCGAGGATGGCGATCTCAGGCTTGCCCACGTCCCAGTTCCTCCTGCCCGCGTTGAAGCAACGGCGCCGCTTGCGCCAGTACGGCTGAAAATCGAAAAAACGCCGCCAGCGCGCCACCGGTCAAGCGGTTAGCAAACCTCGCCCCGCCATACTGTGACCGCGCGCACTCTTGGCCTCCGCACACTCTGGCCCTCCGCGCACTCTGGCCCTCCCTGCCGCATCTCGCTCCCAAGCGCTGGATCGCAGCATGACCGATTAACCGGCCGTTTACCTGCCTACACCAGATAATCATGGCTCGGCCTTGCGGAGGATCTGAGCATGCCGGCAGCAACTGCTCCATTCCCCCTCGCGGCAGCGTCCGCCCGCCTGCCTGCCGTCATCATGATCGGGGCGGCGGTGAATGCCCTCGTCGTCAGCCTGATGACTGGCCTCGGCCCCGAGGCGACACCATCCATCACCTTCGGCATCAATCCATTCCAGCTCGTCGCTGTGGGCGTCGCGGCGCGCCTGAGCCTCGGAGATGGTGTGGCCACTCGCCCTCATGGCCCCTGGCTCGACGCGCTGGCGATCGCGCTCGTGCTGGTCCCGAGCAGCGCCGTCGCCTGGCTCGCACTCGCCATCTATGCTGGCGTCCAGGCCACGCAGACGACCTCCGAGCGTCGCGCCGGCGCACTGATATTCCTCGCGCTTGCCATCGCGTCGCTGTGGTCCTCGGTCGTCTTGAAGTGGATTGCTCTGCCGATCACCACGGCGGAAGCCTTCCTCGTCGCCAAGGCGCTGGCACCGTTCCGGCCCGATATCGTCCAGATCGCGAACGTCGTCGGCGACCAGACGACGCACAACCTCATCATCATGACCAAATGCACGACGGCCGATGCACTGCCCCAGTCGGCGGTCGCCCTCGCCGCCGTCGCGCTGCTGCTCGGCCCGGTGACCCCGAAACGCCTGTTTGGCGCATGCGCCGCCCTCGGCGCACTCTATGCCGTCGCCAACCTCGTGCGTCTCGCCGCCATGGCGTGGTCCGCAGAAAACTATGCCCTCGTGCATGGACCGATCGGCGCCAACATCTTCGATCTCTTCCAGGTCGTCGCGGTACTGGCACTCGCAGCCTCGGCGAGCCGTCCATGAGCCGCGATGCATGGAAACTCGCCGCCATCGTCGTGGCGCTCGCCGTGGGCGTCGCGCTCAAGGTCGGTCGATATGCAGAACGCGGCGATCCGGGTGCCGCCGCCGCGCATGATTACGTCGTGCGGGTGATGTCGTTCCACGGATGGGCACTCGCGGCTGGCTCGCGCGAGGAAGTTCACAATCTCTACGCACCGATGGCGTTCGAGCGGGCCGGATGCGGCGAACCCGTCGTCGTCGCAGTGATGGGTGGCAATGCGGAGGGAGCCGAGTTCTTCCGGCTCCAGCACGATGGCGACGCCGCCTTCATCCAACAGGCGGTTGTGGAGCGGCCGAGCGGTTTTGCCCGCCATTGGGATGCGATCGGCGGATTCTGGGGGCGGATGACGGCGGCTTCCAACTCGGTGATCCCCGTGCTCGCGATCTCCCCGGCACCCGCGTCAGGGAACCCGGGCTGCGGCGGGCCGCCCGTCGAAGCTTGGCAACGCTGACGGGGCGCCCACCCATGAAGCTTTCGTTAAGTTGCCCCTGATAGTTTCTCTCGCCGGAGCAGAGGAGTTAGCCCGTGTCGTTCCATGTGAGTCGAATGAGCATATCAGCGCTGATGTCAATCAGCATGCTGATCTTCTGCTTGGTCGTGTCCGATGTGCACGCCGCTCCAGGCGGAAACGGCAACGGCAATGCCTATGGCCTCGGCAACGGCAACGGAAACGGCAACGCCTATGGCCTCGGTGGTGGTCGGGCCGGCAGCGGAAACCCGAACGTCGGCGGGGGCGGCGCCCCGCTTCCGGCACTCGGCGTGACGCTGCTCGGCCAGGCCGCTGGTGCCGCGGGCCTATTCGCACTGTGGCGGCGTCGGCGCAGCAAGCAGATCGCCGCCCGGCGCACCGGCAACGAGCATGTCGCTCAGCTTTGATCGTTTGAGCGGGCCATTCTAGCGCCCGCTGTCGGCCCACCGCTCCAACTCAGACTGCGGCCGCCAGGAAAGCCCCGAACCGCGAATCCGTTGCCGGTAGCCTGCGAAGGCATCAGCGCGCGGCCGGCACCTCGGTGAGGGAATAGCAGCCGTTGGAGCGCATTCCGCTGCGACCGCCCTTCATCTCGCAGACGAGCGCGTCGCGGCCTTTGATCCACACCTCGATCACCCAGAATACGCCCGCGAGGTCCTTGGGACTTTCGGTGCGGTACTTGAGCGTCCAGCCGCCCGCGCGCAGCGTCGGCGCACACCAGCGCGCCTCCGTCTTTTCCGCGCACGCGTCGTCGAACCAGTCGTCCTTCGAGCTTGCCGCTTTCGAGCTGCCAGCGAGTGAGGCCGCAAGCGCGAGCCCGAGCAAAGCAGCGGCGAGCAGCCGCTTCACCGGTCGATCTCGCCGAACACGATGTCGAGCGAGCCGATCACGGCCGAGACGTCGGCAAGCATGTGACCGCGCGTGAGGAAATCCATCGCGGCGAGGTGCGGGAAGCCGGGAGCGCGGATCTTGCAGCGATACGGCTTGTTCGATCCATCGGCGACCAGGTAGACGCCGAACTCGCCCTTCGGCGCCTCGACAGCGGCGTAGACTTCGCCAGCGGGAACGTGGAAGCCCTCGGTATAGAGCTTGAAGTGATGGATCAAAGCCTCCATCGAGCGCTTCATCTCACCGCGCTTCGGCGGCACGACCTTCTTGTTCTCGGCCGACACCGGCCCGCGACCTTCCGCGCTGAGCAGGCGGACGCCGCACTGCTTCATGATCTTCACCGACTCGCGCATCTCCTGCATGCGGATAAGATAGCGGTCGTAGCAGTCGCCGTTCTTGCCGATCGGGATATTGAAATCGAGCTCGGAATAGCACTCGTAGGGCTGCGCCTTGCGCAGATCCCAGACTGCACCCGAACCGCGCACCATCACGCCCGAGAAACCCCAGTCGAAAGCGTCGTCGAGTTTGACGATGCCGATATCGACGTTGCGCTGCTTGAAGATGCGGTTGTCGGTCAGCAGCCCCTCGATGTCGTCGCAGACCTTGAGGAAGGGATCACACCAGTCGAGGATGTCGCGCACCAGCTCGTCGGGCAAGTCCTGATGGACGCCACCGATGCGGAAGTACTTCGCGTGCATGCGCGAGCCCGAAGCGCGCTCGTAGAAGATCATCAGCTTCTCGCGCTCCTCGAAGCCCCACAGCGGCGGGGTGAGCGCGCCGACGTCCATCGCCTGCGTCGTGACGTTGAGAAGATGCGACAGCAGCCGGCCGATCTCGGAGTAGAGCACGCGGATGAGCTGGCCGCGGTAGGGAACGGTGAGCCCGAGCAGCTTTTCTGCGGCGAGGCAGAAGGCGTGCTCCTGATTCATCGGGGCGCAGTAGTCGAGACGGTCGAAGTAGCCGATCGCCTGCAGATAGGTCTTGTGCTCGATCAGCTTTTCGGTGCCGCGATGCAGCAGGCCGACGTGCGGATCGACGCGCTTCACCACCTCGCCATCGAGCTCGAGCACCAGACGCAGCACGCCGTGCGCCGCCGGATGCTGCGGGCCGAAGTTGATATTGAACGAGCGGATGTCTGCTTCAGCCATTGCTTGCCTCGTGCGGGAGCCTCCCATGGGCTCCCCGATACGTGAAACCTTGAACTCGAAACGTGCGGCTCAGGTCTTGCGCCGTGCCACCGGCCCGACGCGCGCCGCCTTCGCCTTCTCGTTGACCTTGGCCTCGAACTTGTCCCACGGCACAACCGCGCGTTCGTGCAGGCCCTCTCCGATCTTGTCGATGCCGTCGTGGGCGCGAACCTTGAACGAAACGCGGCGCCCCCTCACGGCCGTGCACTCGGCGTCGACCGTGACGATCTGGCCCGGCACCGTCGCCGCAACATGCGTCACGTCCACATGCGTGCCGAGAGAGCCTTCACCCGGATCGAGATGCGGCGTCAGCATCTGTACGCACGTCCACTCCATCAAACCGACCATGAACCCCGTCGCGAAGACCGTCGGCATGAGCTGGAACTCGTGCGCCTCGGGATAGAGATTGGGGACCGTCTTGTCGGCCGGCACCTTGTAGGCGAACTGGAAGGTGGCACCGGGTTTCAGAGTGTCTTTCATCGTTCACGCCTTACCGAGCACCGTCACCCGCCTCACGCCCTGCCGCCCGCGCCGCCATTGGCCTTCTCGTCGCCCGGAAGCGGGACGTTGATGCCTTCCCACGGGCTGTCGAAGTCGAAGTTGCGGAACTCCTGGTTGAGCTTGATCGGCTCGTACACGACGCGCTTCTGCTCGTCGTCGTAGCGCACCTCGACGTAGCCCGTGACCGGGAAATCCTTGCGCAGCGGATGGCCCTGGAAGCCATAGTCCGTCAGCAGTCGGCGCAGGTCCGGGTGGCCCGAGAACAAGATGCCGAACATGTCGTAGGTCTCGCGCTCGAACCAGTCGGCCGCGGAATAGACGCCGATCGCCGTCGCAACCGGCTCCGTCTCGTTGGTCTCGAGCTTGACGCGGATGCGCTGGTTCGTGCGCGGCGAAAGCAGGTGATAGACGACGTCGAAGCGGTTCTCGCGCCCCGGCCAATCGACGCCGGTGATGTCGATCAGCACCTCGAAGCGGCAGCGCGCATCGTCGCGCAGCACCTTCAGCACGTTGGTGATCTGGCTGCGTGAACCCGTCAGCGTCAGCTCGCCATAGGCGATCTTACGGTCGAGCAGCGCGCCGGAGATCTTGCCGGAGATGTACGTCGCGAAATCGTCGAGCTGTTCGTCCATGTGCTTTCCGTGTGCGTGAAAGGTCGCGGACCGTGGCCGGGAGCGATTGCCGGCGCCGGCCAGGAGCCCGGCGACGGCGGCTGCCTCATCTTTCGATGGTGCCCGTGCGGCGGATCTTCCGCTGCAGGAGCAGAATGCCGTAGACGAGGGCTTCCGCAGTCGGCGGGCAGCCCGGAACATAGACGTCGACGGGAACGATGCGGTCGCAGCCGCGGACCACGGCGTAGGAATAGTGGTAGTAGCCGCCGCCGTTGGCGCACGATCCCATCGAGATCACGTAGCGCGGCTCCGGCATCTGGTCGTAGACCTTGCGCAGCGCGGGCGCCATCTTGTTGGTCAGCGTACCGGCCACGATCA
>OEIV010001301.1_pt1 | contig 11662 bp, 12 predicted proteins | sample 1539231 | NCBI WGS metagenome assembly OEIV01 (sample SAMN03794762, study PRJEB22550) | activated sludge metagenome | feature: wastewater treatment plant; material: activated sludge; isolation source: Wastewater treatment plant of a petroleum refinery complex | place: Argentina: Buenos Aires ... | reverse complement strand
AACGGCGTCGCATGGGCGCCGGACGGCGTATGAGGCCCATGGGCATCAGCGATCGGCCGGGGGCCGAAAGTCAGCCGTGGCGGGACGCCGATGGTGGCGCCGTCGTTGGCCGATGCAAGCCGGCCGGGGCGTTGAAAGTCAGCCGTGGCGGGACGCCGGTGGCGGCGCGAGGCCGCCGGGATAGAAGTTGGAAAGCCCTCCGCCGATGGCCTGCTCGATCCGTTCGCGGATGCGCCAGCCCGCCCCGGTGCGGACGTACGCGGTGCGGTAGTAACCGGCCGTGACTCCCTGGCGCAGGTGGGCGTCCGTGCGCATCACATGACGGAATTCGAAGAAGATCACCGATTCCGCGGTGTCTCCGGCAATGCGCAGGCGCGGCGGGTGCATGTAGTGCAGGCCGGACCATTGTTCCCGGATCTGGTCGCAGAACGCTTCCAGCGCGGCATGGCCGGCGATGCGGGTGGCGGGCAGGTTGCCGGCGGACAGCATTTCGAAAACGCCATCCTCGGTAAACACTTCCGCCCATTGCCGGGCCGTCCCCAGGTCCCAGGCGTGGGCGTAGTCGGCCTCGATGTCGAGAATCGCCAGGCGATCCTCGATGGCGCGCAGGCGCGATTCGAGGGTGTGCGCGTTCATGATGGTTGGCTTTCTTGGTTGCCCCCGGGGATGCCAAGTCGGGTCAGATTGTCCGCCGTGGCGGCGACATAGCGGCCGGCGCCAGGGTCGGCCACGTACACGTCATCGCCCGGCTCGGGCGCATAACCCAGCTTTTGCAGATCGACCTTGCGCAGCTTGAACGTCGCCGTGATGTCGGCGTTTGCTCGCGTCCGCACGAACACCGGTATCGCGTAGCCGGGCAGCCTGGTCGCCGCCAGTTGGTGGAAGGCAACGGGATCGAACCGCTTGCCCGGCTGCATCACCACGGCAGCCATGCCCGCGCGGCCTTCCTGCCCGGGAATCGGTACGCCATAGACGGTGACCGTCTCGACATCCGGGTATTCGGCGAGGACGTTGGCGACCTCGGTGGTCGAGACGTTCTCGCTTTTCCACCGGTAGGTATCACCGACACGGTCGACGAAGTAGTAATAGTCATCCTCGTCGCGGCGAAACAGATCACCGGTGCGCAGCCAGGCGTCGCCCGGCTGGAAGGCATTGCGCAGGATTTTCTTCTCGGTGGCCTCGGCGTCGGTGTAGCCGTCGAAGCGGCCGCCGGTGATCCCCGGCAGATTGAGGATCATGCCGAGCATCTCGCCGACCTCTCCGGGGCCGCATTCAATCAGGGTGCCGTCCGGATGACGGATGTAGCGGTCGGTGTCGCGGTCGTATTGCACCAGACGGGCGTTGCTGCGATCGCGGAAGGGGATGCGCCCGCAGGAACCGATCCGATTGTCGATGTTCATCATGCCGACATTGATTTCCGTGCCGCCATAGCCTTCGATCATCTGGGTAATGCCGAAGCGGTCCTGGAATGCCTGCCAGATCGCGGGGCTCAGCCCGGAGCCGGTCATGACCCGAAGCTTGTGGGCGCGGTCATCCGCCGTCGGCGGCTGGTTGAACAGGTAACGACACATCTCGCCGCTGTACTGGGCGACGGTGATGCCGTGTTCGCGAACATCGCGCCAGAAACGACTGGCGCTGAACCGCCGGCGCAGGATGACGCGGCCGCCCGCGGCCAGGGCGTTCGACAGCAGGGACATCAGGGCCGCCACGTGATACAGCGGCAGGACGCAGTAGAAACCGTCGTCGGGGCCGAGCCCCAGGAAGCCGCACCAGCCTTCACCGACGCCGAGCCAGCGTGCCTGCGTGACGCGCGCGGCCTTGGGCAGGCCGGTGGTGCCGGATGTGAAGACGAGACACAGGGTGCTCTGGCCGATGATGCCTTCGCGCAACTTCGGGTCGGGATTGCCGTCGGGCTGGCCGATCAATCTGGACTCGAGGGCGATGCAGGATGCCGGCATGCCCTTTGCCTCGCCGTCGGCGACAACGCAAGTACTCAAACTGGCAAGCATGTCGGGCATGCTGTCCAGCCGATCGAGGCACTCGGCACCGACGAACAGTTTCTGGCTGGCCGTCGTGGCCAGCGCATGGCGCAGGGCCTCGCCGCTGATCTGCGTATTGATGAGGGCCGGGATGCAGCCGATCTTGGCCAGCCCGAACCACAAGTAAAGAAATTCGGGCCGGTTCTCCATCAACAGGGCGGCGACATCGCCCCGGCGCAGGCCTTGCGACAAAGCAAAATGGGCATGGCGATTGGCCTGCCGATTCATTTCGCCATAGCTGATCGTTCGTCCTTCATAAATCAGAAACGGATGATCCGGCTGCCGAGCCGCGCGCTCCTCCAGCCGGTCGGCGACGGTATAAGACTGCTCCGGCGCGTGCTTCATCATGCCGGCGACGATGAGATTCATGCGCGCCTGGGTTACCTCGCGGGTCGGCACGATGCTTGCCCTAGATGGCGCCGCCGCAGACGGACAGCGTTTGCCCGGTGACGTAGCTCGATGCTTCACTGGCGAGGAACAGCACCGGGCCGATGATTTCATCCGGCCGAGCGGCCCGCTTCAGCATGGTGACCGCCTCGGAATACTTGATGAACCCCGGCGTTTCGGTCTCCAGCTCGTCGAGCATTTCGGTGAGGAAGGGACCTGGTGCGATGGCGTTGACGCGAATGCCCAGAGGCGCCCATTCGTCGGCCATGCTGCGGGTCAGCGCCACCGTCGCCGCCTTGCTGGAGCAATACAGGCCCAGATGGCCAGCCGGGCGCAGCGCGCCCATGGTGACGATATTGACGATGGTGCCGCCGCCGCGGCCGCCCATGTGTTCCGCCAGTCGAGCGGCCAGATGCATCGGTCCCTTGGTGTTGATGCCGTAGATGCGGTCGAACATTTCCTCGCTGGTCTGTGCGAGGGGCGTCATTTTCTGGATTACGCCGGCATTGTTCACCAGCACGTCGCAATGGCCGAAATGCTCGATCGCTTGCGCGACCAGACGATCGACATCCGCCCACCGGCCGACGTCGCAGGCCACGGCGAGCGCACGGCGCCCTCGCGCCTCGATTTTCCGCGCGACTTCCTGGCAGGACTCGAGCGAGCGGCTGGTGACGACGACATCGGCACCGGCGTCGGCCAGGCCAATGGCGATCGCCTTGCCCAGGCCCCGGCTGGCGCCGGTGACCAGGGCTACCTTGCCGGTCAATTCAAAGCGTTGCAATACCGCGTTCATGGCGGCGCCTCCTCATCAAGCGATCAAGAAACAATCCGAGCACTTGTTTTGTTTGTTGGTCGAGTATAGCATGCGCGAAATTGGCGGGGAAACGCCGAAACAAAGACTCCGGAGAGGAAATGACAGCACCGAAAGGCGCGGAACGCAAGGCGGGCCGGCGTCGCACTCAGGAAGAACGAAGCGCCACGACGCGAGAGAAAGTCATCCGCGCGGCCATCGATTGCATCGTCGAGGAGGGTCTGCACAACACCACCGCGGCGAGGATCGCGGCCCGTTCCGGTGTTACCTGGGGTGCAATCGCCCATCAATTCGGCGACAAGGACTCTGTTTTTCTCGCCGTCGTCGAGTGGAACACGGAAATCTATCAACGTCACCTCAACATTGCCATGGCAACCGCGGGCGCCAGCCCCGCCGAGCGTCTGGCTACGCTGATCGATGTTACCTGGAACTACATCAACGAGCCGGCGTCGTTCGCCTTCAACGAACTGATCATCCACAACCGGGCCAGCAGCAACGAGCGGATCATCGAGCAGCAGGACGAGTTGTCGAACAAACTGATGAAAGGTGTGTGGGATCGGCTTTTCGGCGGCTTTGACATTCCCGCCGAGAAACTGGAAACCGCGCGCAATTTTGTCCTGGCAACCCTGCAGGGACTGTCACTGATGCGACTCATCACCCATCGCCGACCCAAGTTCAAGAAGGAGATCGCGGCACTGAAGCAGTTTGCCGCGCGGATGCTCGCGCCGGATTTCTGACCAACCGAGAGAGATCGCCCATGAAAGCAGCCGTTGCCCTGGATTTCGGTCGCCTGAGCATCGAGGACCTCACGCTGGAAGCGCCTCGCGCCGGCGAAGTCCTGGTCAGGATGGCGGCGACCGGCGTTTGCCATTCCGACCTGTCGGTACTCCTTGGTACCGTGCCGATGCCCCTGCCCATGGTGCTCGGCCATGAGGGTGCCGGCGTGGTGCAGGCGGTGGGCCCCGGGGTCGCCAATGTCATGCCCGGCGACCATGTCGTGCTGTCGTTCATTCCCGCCTGTGGCCATTGCCACTTCTGCGAACGGCACGAGCCGCATCTTTGCGTCGGCGGTTCCCCGGATGGCCGCATGCCGGATGGCACCAATCGCCTGCGCCTGGGCAGCCAGGAGGTCAGGGCGATGGCCATGCTGGGTTGCATGGCCGAATACGCGGTGGTGCCGGCCATGAGCCTGCTCAGGATCGACCGATCGATCCCCCTCGATCGGGCGGCACTGGTCGGCTGCGGCGTGATGACTGGCGTCGGGGCCGTCGTGCATACCGCGAAAGTCAGGCCTGGCGGCACGGTGGCGGTGTTCGGCTGCGGCGGCGTCGGCCTGTCGGCGATCCAGGGTGCGCGCCTGGTCGGCGCCAAGTACATCATTGCCGTGGATATGCTCGATGCCAAGCTGGAATACGCGCGGCACTTCGGCGCCACCCATACCGTCAATGCGGCCGAAGATCCGGTCGAGGCCGTGAAGCAACTTACCGGCGGCTGGGGCGTCGATTACAGCTTCGAAGTCACTGGCAAGACTGCCGTGATGCCGCAGGCGTACGCCGCCACCCGCCGTGGCGGCACGGTCTGCGTGATCGGCATTGGCCATTACGCGGAGAGTTTTCCCTTGAACGCCTGCGGCTTCGCGCCCGACGGCAAGACCGTGGTGGGCTGCATGTACGGCAACGCCAACTTCAAGGTGGACATGGCCGACCTGCTCGAACTGTACCTCGCGAAGCGCCTCGACCTGGACGCCATGATCACCCGCACCTACGGCATCGACGAGGCACCGCGCGCCTTTGACGATCTCGCGGCCGGTGTCAACGCCCGCGGAGTGGTCGTCTTTTGAGCGAGGCGCCGGCGGCCCCGAACGGGTCAGTCGCCGCGATATCTTCACCGGTCGCGGCGAGCAGCTTCCTCTATGGGCTGCTGGCCGAATGCTTCGCCTATCCGGACGACGACCTGATCGAGAGCATCCGCCGCGGTGACTTGCGACGGCGGATCGAACAGATTGCTTCGGCGGTGGACGCCGGACTGCTCGGCGGGCTGGATCTCGCTCCGCTACACGACCCGGGCGCCATGCTGGAACCGCTGGCCGTCGAGTACAGCCGGTTGTTCGATGCCGGCGTGCGGGGCACGGCCTGTTCGCTCAATGGTGGTGTTCATCACGGTCCGCAAATGAAGGTGATGGAGGAAGTGGTCCGTTACTACAACCACTTCGGGCTGGCGATGACCGATGACAACCGGGAGTTGCCCGATCATCTCACCGCCGAACTCGGCTTCCTGCATTTTCTCGCCTTCGGCGAGCAGCAACTCGAGACCGCCGGCCGCTCCGTCGCCGACTACCAGCGCGCACAGCGCGATTTCATTGCCCGCCATCCCGGGCGCTGGCTGCCGGTGATGTGGCGCGCCCTCGAGCCTCTGCACGCGATGCCCTTTTTCACGCTCCTGACGCAATTGCTGCTGCGCCTGCTGACGAGCGAGCAGGCGCGCCTGGAGGGCTTGCATGGCGCCGCGGACCTCAAGCCTTCCGCTGCGATACCATTCGGCGGAATTTGACGCGGGGTTACATGATGACGATTTCGGAACGCATGCGGCAGTTGCGGGAAGCGCAGAAAGCGGCTTTCCTCGCCGGGGGGGGGGTCACCGCCAGTACCCGCATCGACCGTTTGCAGCGGGTGGCGGCCATGCTGCGGGAGAATCAGGAGGTCTTGCTGGCAGCCCTTTCGCGGGACTTCGGCCATCGCTCCGTCGATCATGCCCGCCTGACCGAGATCGCGGTGCCCATCGCTGAAATCCGCCAGACCTGCCGGCAGGTCGAACGCTGGATGAAGGACGAGAAACGGCCCTTGCCCTGGCTGTTTGCGCTGTTGGGCGCGAAGGCATCGATCCGCTATCAGCCGCTTGGCTCCGTCGGCGTCATCGTGCCGTGGAATTTTCCGCTCTATCTCGCCTTCGGCCCGCTGATCGGCATCATCGCGGCCGGCAACCGGGCGATGATCAAGCCGTCCGAGTTCACGCCGCGCTTGTCCGCGCAACTCGAAAGCATCGTCCCGCGTTACTTCGAGCCGACCGAGATCGCGATTGTCACGGGCGGCATGGAAGTGGGCGCGGCCTTCGCCGAACTGCCGTTCGATCATCTGGTGTTCACCGGCGCCGGATCGGTGGCGCGGCATGTCATGGCCGCCGCCGCCAAGAACCTGGTGCCGGTGACGCTGGAACTGGGCGGCAAGTCGCCGGTGATCATCAGCCGCGCGGCCGACCTTGAAGACGCCGCGTGCAAGATCATGGACTTCAAGCTGTCCAACGCCGGCCAGATCTGCATCGCGCCCGACTACCTGCTGGTGCCAACAGAGCGGCTGGAAGCCATGATCCAGGCGCTGCAAGGCGCGGCGGCCCAGCTGTTTCCCGTCCTTGCGGGAAATCCGGACTACACGTCGATCGTGAACGAGCGCCATTACGCGCGCCTGAACCGCATCGTGCAGGATGCCCTGGCGGCGGGGGTGCGTTGCGTCGAGATCAACCCGGCCGGGGAATCGTTTGCCGACCAGCCAGCCGGGCAGCACAAGATGATGCCGCGCCTGTTCGTCAATCCCGACGACGAACGGCTGATCATGCGCGACGAGATCTTCGGGCCGCTGCTGCCCCCAAAGCCCTATCGCGACGTCGGCGAGGCAATCGACTACGTCAACCGCCATGACCGGCCGCTGGCCCTCTACTACTTCGGACCCGCCCAGGGCGGCGAAGTGGAGGAAGTGCTGGCGCGCACCACCTCCGGCGGCGTGACCATCAACGATGTCGCCAGCCATGCCGGTTGCGAGACTCTGCCGTTCGGCGGCGTCGGCCCGAGCGGGATGGGCGTCTATCACGGCCTCGACGGTTTTCGCCAGTTCTCGCATGCCAAGCCGATCTACCGCCAGGCGCGTGTCGACCTCGCCGCCAAGTTCGGCATGCGGGCGCCCTACGGCGACAAATACCGCGCGGGTACCCAGCGCTTCATGAAGGGCTAGTCACCCCTCACGCCACGCCGGCGCCATGCGCCTGCGGTTGGTGTCGTAGCTTGAGCGCGCCAGCGGCGCGCAGGCGGCGTGTCGCCGCGGCTGACTTTTCGATGGGGCGGTTCATCGGCAGGAGACACAGGAATATGTTCGGGAACCAGTTGCGGCCCGAGGATATCGACAAGATCATCGGCACTTACCAGTTCCGCACGGAAGAAGCGCGGTATTCGCGGCGGGTGGGGATGGAGGAAATCGAACAGAACGATTTCAACCTGAACATTTCGCGCTATGTCAGCACGGCGGAGGCGGAAGACGAGATCGATTTGGCCTCCGTCCATGCCGAACTGGTGTCACTGGAACAGAAAAGGAAAGCCGCCCTCGACAAGCACAACGAATTTCTCCAGGAGTTGGGGTTGCGTACCGCCACGACTGACTTTTCTACGCGACCCCGGCGCCATGGGCCTGCTGGTCGGCGTGGTAGCTTGATCTGACCAGCGGTGCGCAGGCGGCGTTGGTGAAGCCCATCGCTTCGGCTTCGCGGGCGTACATGGCGAAGATGTCGGGATGCACGTAGCGCAGCACGGGCAGGTGGTGGCCGGAGGGGGCGAGGTACTGGCCGATGGTGAGCATCTCGACGTCGTGGGCGCGCAGGTCGCGCAGGGTTTGCAGAATCTCGTCGTCCTCTTCGCCCAGGCCGACCATCAGGCCGGACTTGGTCGGCACCTCGGGGTGGCGCGCCTTGAAGTCCTTGAGCAGCTTCAGCGAATGCGCGTAGTCGGCGCCGGGCCGGGCCTGCTTGTAGAGGCGCGGCACGGTTTCCAGGTTGTGGTTCATCACGTCGGGCAGGTGGCCCTCGAAGGCTTCCAGCGCGACTTCGAACCGGCCGCGGAAATCGGGCACCAGCACTTCGATTTTCGTCGCCGGCGACAGTTCGCGAATCCGCGCGATGCAGGCGGCGAAATGGCCGGCGCCGCCGTCCTTGAGGTCGTCGCGGTCGACGCTGGTGATCACCACATACTTGAGCTTCATGGCCGCGATGGTCTCGGCGAGTTGTTGCGGCTCGCTGGCGTCGGGTGGCAGCGGTTTGCCGTGGCCGACGTCGCAGAAGGGGCAGCGGCGGGTGCACAGGTCGCCGAGGATCATGAAGGTGGCCGTGCCCGTGCCGAAGCACTCGCCGATGTTCGGGCAGGTGGCTTCCTCGCAGACGGTGTGCAGGTGGTGGGAGCGCAAGATCTGCTTGATCTCGCCGAAGTGGGCCGCTGAGTTGCCGGCCTTGACGCGGATCCAGTCCGGCTTCTTCAGCCGCTCGGCCGGCACCACCTTGATGGGGATGCGGGCGGTCTTGGCCTCGCCCTTCTGCTTCTCGCTCATAGCTGTCGTTCCAGTTGGGCGACCAGTCTATCGCCGACGCGTTCAATGCTGCGCTCTTCGCACAGGTCGGACAACTGCGTCACCGCCAGACCCTCGTAGCCGCAGGGATTGATGGCAGCGAAGGGCGCGAGGTCCATGGCCACGTTGAGGCTGAGGCCGTGGTAGCAGCAGCCGTTCTTGATCTTCAGCCCGAGCGCGGCGATCTTGGCGTCACCGACATAGACGCCGGGCGCGCCGGGCCGGCGCACGGCGGCGATACCGTATTCGCCGAGCAGTGCGATGATGGCGGCCTCGATGCGATGCACCAACGCCTTGACGCCGAGCTGGCGGCGCTTGAGGTCGAGCAGGAGGTAGGCGACCAGCTGGCCGGGACCGTGGTAGGTGATCTGGCCGCCGCGGTCGATCTTGACCACCGGGATGCCGATGTCGCGCAGCAGGTGTTCCGGCTTGCCGGCCAGGCCCTGCGTGAACACCGGCGGATGTTCGCAGAGCCAGATTTCGTCTGGCGTGTCCGCGGTGCGCCGCGCCGTGAGAGTTTGCATGGCGCGCCAGGTCGGCTCAAAGTCAGCCGTGGCGAGACGCCGAACGATCAGTCCGCTCAAAGAACGATCTTGACGAGAGGATGGCTCGTCAGCTCCCGGTAGAGTGCGTCGAGCTGGGCTTTGGAGACGGCGCGGACGGTGCAGGTGAGCGAGAGGTAGTTGCCGGCTTTCGACGGGCGCATTTCCATCTTCGCGGCGTCGAAGTCGGGCGCGTGCTTCAGCACGACGCCGGCAATCGTCTGGGCGAAGCCGTCGTGTTTGGCACCCATGACCTTGATCGGGAAGTCGCAGGGGAACTCGATCAGCGTGTCAGCCAACGCGCATCACCGTCCGCTTGAAGTTCTGGTACCAGCCGTACATGTGCTGGAAAACCGGCCCCGGCGTTCCCTTGCCAACCGGCTTGTCGTCTAGCGTAACGATGGGCAGCACTTCCTTGGTCGAGGAGGTCATCCAGAGTTCGTCGGCCGTGCGCACTTCCTCGTCCAGGATGTCGCGCACTTCGTGCGGCAGGCCATGCGCCGCCGCGAGTTCGAGCACCACGTCGTAGGTGATGCCCGTCAGCATCAGGTGGTTCTTCGGCGGCGCCAGCAGCACGCCATCCCTGACCATGAAGATGTTGGAAGCGGCGCCCTCGCTGAGATAGCCGTCGCGGAACAGCAGCGTTTCCATGCAGCCAGCGTCGATGGCCATCTGGCGCAGCAGGCAGTTGGCGAGCAGCGAGGTCACCTTGAGGTCGCAGCGCAGCCAGCGGAAATCGGCCGCGGCGATTGCCGCGATACCGTGCTCGCGCTGCTCGGCGGGCGGCGTGTGCAGCGGCTCGGACATGATGAAGACCGTCGGCGTGACCGTCTTCGGGAAGGCATGGTTGCGCACGGCCATCGGGCCGCGGGTGACCTGGATCAGCACCGATTGGTCGTCCGTCCCGGCCTGTTCGATGATGCGCTCGACCAGGGCGAGCCATTGTTCGCTCGTGTACGGAACGTCCAGGCGGATGCCGTCGAAGCTGCCTTGCAGGCGGCGCAGGTGTTCATCCAGCCGGAAGGGCCGGCGCGAGTAGACGGGGATGACCTCGTAAACACCGTCGCCGAACAGAAACCCCCGGTCCATGACCGAGACCACGGCCTTGTCCCGCGGCAGGAACTCGCCGTTCAGATAGACGACGCTCACTTGAACCAGAGCATCAGGGTATCCCACGCGCGGCCGAAAATGCCGGCGACGGGGACACTTTCCAAGGCCACGACGGGGTATTCGCCCAGAACTTTGCCCTCGACGAGCAGTTTGAGCGTGGCGATCACCTGACCCTGCTGCACCGGCGCCAGCAGCGGCTGCCGGCTGCCCAGCTCCACTTGCAGGCGCTCGGCCATGCCCTTGGGCAGCGATAGCACGAAATCCTCGGCGAAGCCGACCTTGACCGCGCCTTGCGTGCCCTTGAAGACTTTCAGTTGCGAGACGGACTGATTCTTCTCGTATAGGCGTACCGCGTCGAAATTGAGGAAGCCATGGTTGAGCAGGCGCTGCGATTCCTGGGCGCGCATGCCGTCCGAGTCGGTGCCGAGCACGACCGAGATCAGGCGCCGCGCACCGCGCCTGGAGGATGCGATCAGGCAGTAGCCGGCGTTCTCGGTGAACCCGGTCTTGACGCCATCGACCGTCGGGTCGAGCCAGAGCAGCCGGTTGCGGTTCGGTTGCGTGATGCGGTTGAAGGTGTAGTCCTTGCGCGAATAAGTCGTGTAGTGCTCGGGGAAATCGCGGATCAGCGCTTGGGCAAGCCTGGCAAGGTCGCGCGCCGTCGAGTAGTGCTGCGGATCGGGCAGACCGGTGGCATTGACGTAGCGGGTATTGGCCAGACCGAGCCGCCGCGCTTCGAGGTTCATGCGCTGGGCAAATGCTTCTTCCGAGCCGGCGATGGCCTCGGCCAGCGCGATGCAGGCATCGTTGCCGGACTGGATGATCATCCCCTGGATGAGTTCGCCGACGGTGACCGGCCGCTTTGGATCGATGAACATGCGCGAGCCGGGCGCCTTCCAGGCCCGTTCCGACACGGTAACGACCTGGTCGGACTTGAGCGCGCCCTGTTTGAGGGCGGCGAAGGTCAGGTAAGCCGTCATCAGCTTGGTCAAGGACGCCGGCTCGACGCGCGCGTCGGCTTCGTGCTCGACCAGCGACTGGCCGGAAGCGTGATCGATCAACAGCCAAGCCCGCGCCGACAGGGCGGGCGGCAGAACGGACTGGGCATGAGCCGAGACGGTCGCCAACAGCGACAGCAGCAGGAACAGGATTTTCATGGGGACGGGATTGCGCGTGGGAGGGGCATTATAGGGTGCTCAATGCCTCACCACGACCGGGCGAAAGTCGAGCAGTTCGGCCAGCCGAGCCACCGCGCGATGCGCTTCCTCGTCGCTTGCCCAAGGGCCGAGATGGAGCCGGAACATGCCGCCGGCCGCCTTGACGCGCAGTCGCTCGCCGATGTCGCCGAGTTCGCGCGCCAGCCGTTCGCGCAGACGTTCCGCGTTGTCGGCGTTG
>OEIV010001300.1_pt1 | contig 11663 bp, 13 predicted proteins | sample 1539231 | NCBI WGS metagenome assembly OEIV01 (sample SAMN03794762, study PRJEB22550) | activated sludge metagenome | feature: wastewater treatment plant; material: activated sludge; isolation source: Wastewater treatment plant of a petroleum refinery complex | place: Argentina: Buenos Aires ... | reverse complement strand
CACGGCCTCATCGGCGCGGTCGCGGCGATCGCCGCTGCGGGCGGCGGCGGGACGGCGGCGGCGCTGACCCATGTCGCGGGCGACCCGGTATGGGAACTGCGCAAGGCGGATGGCGGCACGGCCCTCGTCGATGCGCGCGGCGGCGCGCTGATCTCCCCCATCGGCGAGGCGCTCGCCCGGCGCGTCGCGGCGGCTGACTTCTCCGGCGAGGGCGCGATCGTCTCGGCGGAGCTCGTGACAGCCGAGGGCGGCGACTATCGCGGCCGCCTGCCCGCCTGGCGCGTCAGTTTCGCCGACCCCGACGAAACGCGCCTCTACGTCGCCGCGAACGACGGGCGCGTCAGCGCCCGGCGCAACGCGACATGGCGCTTCTACGATTTCTTCTGGATGCTCCACATCATGGACTACGAGACGCGCGAGGACTTCAACACGCCGTGGCTGGTCCTGTTCGCGCTGGGCGGTCTGACCGTCGCGCTCTCCGGCGTGCCGCTGCTGTGGTACGGCGTCGTGCGCCCGCTTCTGGCGGGCCGGCGCCGGCGCTATGCCGGATGACGCGACCGTCGCGCCCGCAGGATCGCGGCGTTGAATTCGCCGCCGAACAGCAGCACCACGGCGGTGAAGTAGAGGAACACGAGCGCGATCATGCCGGTCGCCAGCCCGGCATAGGTGGTGACGTAGTTCGTCGCGAAGCTGTCGAGATACCAGCCGAAGCCGAAGCCGCCGCCGACCCAGCCGGCCAGCGTCACCAGGATGCCCGGCCAGATGTCGGCGAGCCGCCGCCAGCCCGACGGCAGCCAGAAATGCGCGATGATCAGCGCCGAGATGATGACCAGCGTCGCGATCGTGAAGCGCAGCATGGTGACGAGGCCGGAGAAGGGTCCGAGCCAGGTGACATAGGCGGTCAGCGTGCGCCACAGCACCGGGCCGAGCACGATGAGGAAGGCGAGCGTGAGCAGCATCGCCGCGCCCAGCACCACGAAGCCGATGGACTCCAGACGCGTCAGCATCCAGTGCCGGGTCTCCGCCGCTCCGTAGGCGCGGTTGAGGCCGATGCGCACCGACTGCACCGCGTTCGACGAGAAATAGAGCGCCAGCACCGAGCCGATCGTCAGCAGGTCGCGGCGCTGGCCGGTGAGGACGTTCATCACCTCGTCGGCGAGACGCTCGCCGACCTGCGGCGGCCACGAGGCGAGCACCAGGTCGGCCGCCGCGCGGGCCAGTTCCTCGCTGCCCAGCATGGAAGCGACCGCCGTCACGATGATGAGGAACGGGAACAGGCTCATCAGCATCGCCAGCGCGATGTCGCTGGCGATCGCCCAGTTGTCGTTGCCGACGAAGCGCCAGACCGCGTCCATGACGATGCGGTAGACTCGCGCGATGAAGCCGTTCTGGATCATGCCCGCAGGCGCCGTCCTTTGCTGTGCCCTACGGGAGTAGCCCGCCCGGCGCCGCGCCGCAACGCGCCCTGCCGCCACGGAACGCCGCATCCCGCGTTCGCATCCCGTCGTAGCCTTGATATGACACGCCCGCCCTGGAGATACGCGACATGACCGCACACGATCCGATCGCCGCCGCCGCATCTGCGACCGAGGCCGCCGAACGGCTGCTGGCCGCCGCGAAGACCGCTGTGCGCGGGCGCGTCTCGCAGGACGGCAAGGTCTCGGCAAAGCTGTTCGAAAGGGAGCAGCACGCGACCCACGGCCTCGCCTGGCTGGCGACCTATGTGGAATCGCTGCGCCAGATGCGCCGCTGGGCGCAGCATCTGTCGGCCGATGGCCGCTTCGGCGAGATCGAGACCCTGATCCTCACCCTCGCCGTCGCCGAATACGCCAATCAGATCGCCTTCGGCATCCCGATGAGCCAGAACGAAATCGTGCGCCCCGCCGATCTCGGCCTGACAGGCGAGGACGTGACGGCCTACGTCAAGGCCTGCGGCGCGGTGCTGGGCGCCGGCACGCCGGAGGCGCGCGCCCGCCTCGCCGTGCTGATCGCCGAGCATCCCGCGGCCTCCAGCCACGGCACCACCGGGCTCGACGAGACCATGGAGATGATCCGCGACCAGTTCCGCAAGTTCGCCGACGAGAAGGTCGTGCCGCACGCCCATGGCTGGCATCTGCGCGACGAGTTCATTCCGATGCCCGTGGTGGAGGAGATGGGCGCGCTCGGCGTCTTCGGTCTCACCATCCCGGAGGAATTCGGCGGCTCGGGCCTCTCCAAGACCGCGATGTGCGTCGTCTCGGAGGAACTGAGCCGCGGCTATATCGGCGTCGGCTCGCTGGGCACGCGCAGCGAGATCGCCGCCGAGCTCATCATTTGCGGCGGCACGGCGGAGCAGAAGTCCCACTGGTTGCCGAAGATCGCCTCGGGCGAGATCCTTCCCACCGCCGTCTTCACCGAGCCCAATACCGGCTCCGACCTCGGCAGCCTGCGCACCCGCGCGGTGAGGGAGGGCGATGTCTGGAAGATCACCGGCAACAAGACCTGGATCACCCACGCCGCCCGCGCCGACGTGATGACCGTGCTGGTGCGCACCGATCCCGATGCGCCCGGTTACAAGGGCCTCTCGATGCTGCTCGCCCCCAAGCCGCGCGGCGGCGACGAGGAGCACTTCCCCGTCGCCGGCATGACCGGCGGCGAGATCGGCGTGCTCGGCTATCGCGGCATGAAGGAATACGAGATCGGCTTCGACGGCTTCGAGGTGCCGGCCGCCAACCTGCTGGGCGGCGAGGAGGGCCAGGGCTTCAAGCAACTCATGCAGACCTTCGAATCGGCCCGCATCCAGACCGCCGCCCGCGCCGTCGGCGTCGCGCAATGCGCGCTGGAACTCGGCCTGCGCTACGCGCTCGACCGCATCCAGTTCGGCAAGGCGCTGATCGCCTTCCCGCGCGTCTCCAACAAGCTCGCGCTGATGGCCGTCGAGATCATGATCGCCCGCCAGATGACCTATTTCGCCGCGCGCGAGAAGGACGAGGGCCGGCGCTGCGACCTGGAAGCCGGCATGGCGAAGCTGCTGGGCGCCCGCGTCGCCTGGGCGGCGGCCGACAACGCGCTGCAGATCCACGGCGGCAACGGCTTCGCCCTGGAATACCCGATCAGCCGCGTGCTCTGCGACGCGCGCATCCTCAACATCTTCGAGGGCGCCGCCGAGGTGCAGGCCATGGTCATCGCAAGGCGCCTGCTCGAAGACGGCGCCAACTAGAGCATCATCCGAAGAAGTGGACGCCGGTTCTTCGAAAAGATGATGCTCAATCAACAAAACTCCGGAATGGCCGCATGAGCCCCGCCTATGTCAGGCGCCGCCGGGCGCAGGACGCCTGGGCGCGCGATCTGACGCCGCCCCACCCGCTCTGGCTGATGGCCGAAGGGCGCGGCTTCCTGGAACTGGGGCTCTTCTTCGCGACGCGGCCCCTGCTGAAGGCCCGCCTGCCGCATGGCGAGGGTCAGCCGGTGCTGGTCCTGCCCGGCCTCGGGGCGAGCGACATGTCGACCGCACCGATGCGCGGCCTGATGCGCGAGCTGAACTACGCCGCCCATCCCTGGAAGCTCGGCCGCAACATGGGCCTGCGCAGCGGCCTCGTCGCCGCGATGAAGGCCCGCATCGACGAGCTCCATGCCCGCTATGGCGGCCGCAAGGTGACGCTGGTCGGCTGGAGCCTCGGCGGCACCTTCGCGCGCGAGCTCGCCAAGATGTGCCCCGAGAAGATCCGCCAGGTGATCACCCTCGGCAGCCCCTTCTCGCGCGCCGCCGGTTCGAGCAACGCCAAACGCGTCTATGAATGGGCGAGCGGCGAGAAGGCGGAGCGGCACGATCTGTTCGAGGGCCTGCCGACGCCGCCGCCGGTGCCCACCACCTCGATCTACTCGCGCACCGACGGCATCGTCGCCTGGCAGGCGAGCCGCAACGCGCCGGGGGCCGAGGTGGAAAACATCGAGGTGCCGGGCAGCCATATCGGCCTCGGCCACAATCCGCTGGCGCTCTACGCCCTGTTCGACCGCATGGCGCAGAAGGAAGGCGCCTGGACGCCCTTCACCCGCCACTCCGGCCGCCGCCGCATCTTCTTCCGCGACCCCGAGCGGGGCTGAGCCGTCAGTCGATCGAAGCCCGCCATTCCTCGGCCAGCACGGCATAGACGAGCGCGCTCGTCCATTCGCCCTTGACCCAGGCGTTCTTCACGAAATGCGCCTCGCGGCGCATGCCGAGCTTTTCCATGATCCGCGCCGAGGCGGCGTTGCGCGCGTCGCAGGTCGCGGTGATGCGCCTGAGTCCAAGCGCCTCGAAGCCGAGCGCCATCATCGCCCGCGCGGCCTCGGTGCCCAGGCCGCGCCCGTGGAACCCGGCCGCGAGAATGTAGCCGATCTCGCCGTTGCCGTCGGCGTTGGCCATCTGCATCAACGAGACCTCGCCGGCCAGCGCGCCGCTCGCTTTGTCCACCAGCGCCAGCGCCAGATAGTCGGCGCCCGGCACCGCTGCTCCGCCGGCGCGCCGCTTGGCGAACGCCTCGCGCGATTGCTCCGGCGTGCGCGGCCCCCAGTGGAGAAAGCGCGTCAGTGCAGGATCGCCCATCATCGCGGCCGCAGCCTCGAAATCGGCATCGGTGAAGGGGCGCAGGATCAGCGATGGCGTTCGGGCGAGAGCGGTCATCGGCGCGCTATAGCCCGGCCCGCCCGCGCCTGTCAGGGAGGCTGCCGAGTCCTGCGCCGGAACGCCGCAGCGCGGCCCGCTTGAAGGCGGGGCGCGCGGCGCCCACGTCCTCTGCACTTCCCCCATAGACCGCTCGCGCGGCCGTCCGTTCACGGAGCCACCCCATGCGCATGAAGAAATTCGGCCGCACCGGCCTTGTCGTTTCCGAAATCTGCTTCGGCACCATGACCTTCGGCGGCGACGGCTTCTGGAAGGTGGTCGGCGAACAGGGCCAGGGCGAAGCCGACGCGCTGGTCAGGACGGCGGTCGATGCCGGCGTCAATTTCTTCGACACCGCCAACGTCTATTCCAACGGCCAGAGCGAGGCGATCCTCGGCCAGGCGATCGACAATCTGGGCCTGCAGCGCGATCAGATCGTGGTGGCGACCAAGGTGCATGGCCGCATGGGGCCGGGCGTCAACGAGGGTGGGCAGAGCCGCGCCCATATCCTCTCCTCCGTCGACAAGAGCCTGAAGCGGCTGAAGCTCGACCACGTCGATCTCTACCAGACCCACGGCTACGACCCGCTGACCCCCATCGAGGAGACGATGGAGGCGCTGAACGACGTCGTCCGCGCCGGCAAGGCGCGCTATGTCGGCTTCTGCAACCTGCCCGCCTGGTACGCGATGAAGGCGAACGCCCATGCCGCGAGACGCGGCTTCGCCCGCTACGAGAGCGCGCAGGTCTACTACACCGTCGCCGGGCGCGACATCGAGCGCGAGATCGTGCCCTTCGCCGAGGACCAGGGCCTCGCCATCATGCCGTGGTCGCCGCTAGCCGGCGGGCTGCTGTCGGGCAAGTTCCTGCGCGACGGCAAGGGTCCGCAGGGGAGCCGCCGCGCCGCCTTCGACTTTCCGATCGTCGACAAGGACCGCGCCTTCGACGTCATCGAGGCGATGCAGCCGATCGCCGCCGCGCATGGCGTCTCGGTCGCCCGCATCGCGCTCGCCTGGCTGCTGCATCAACGGCACGTGACCTCGGTCATCATCGGCGCCAAGACCGGCGAGCAGCTCGCCGACAATCTCGCCGCCGCCGAGGTCAAGCTGAACGCGGACGAGCTGAAGGCGCTGAACGAGGCGAGCGCCCTGCCGCGCGAATATCCCGGCTGGATGCTCGAGCGCCAAAGCGGCGACCGCCGCGGCCTTGTCGGCTAGGCGCGGCGCGCCACGGCGATGACCGCCGTCGAGGGGATCGGCAGCACGTCGCCCACGCGCTCGCGCGCCGCGCGGTCGCGGATCGCCTCCAGCACCAAGGCCTTCTGCGCATCGTCCAGCGCCCGCCAGACCGGGATCATGGCGAAGAGCCGTCCCGCATCGTCGAGGATCTCCACCTTCAGATTGAAGGCGTGGGTCATCTCGGTGACGAGGGGATCGGCGAAGCCGGCCTCGATCATGGCGGCAGAAAGCCGCCCGGGATCGGCGAGCGCGGTGAGGCCCGACCAGGGAATGGGCTGTTCCATCTCGGGAAACAGCGCCGCGCAGGTCTCGGACAGCAGCAGACTGGTCGCCGCGCCGCTCGGATTGCGCCAGGCCGCGACGGCGGCCGCGCCGCCTGGCCTGACGACCCGCGCCATTTCCGACAGCCCGGCCCGCCAGTCGGCAAACAGCATCACGCCGAAGATCGAGACGGCGGCGTCGAAGGCGGCGCCGGGGAGATCGAGCGCCTGGCCGTCCATCTGCCGCGCCACGATGTTCGGCAGGCCGTGCGCGCGCACCCGCTCGATCATGCCATGCGAGAAGTCGATGGCCGTCACCGACATCCCCTTGCGCGCCGCCGCCAGCGCCGCGGCACCGGTACCGGTCGCGACGTCGAGCAGGCGCTGTCCGGGCCGGAGGTCCAGCATCGCCAGCGCCGCTTCGGCGAAGAAGCCGGTGAACGGCGCGGCCTGCGCCTCGTAGTTGGCGACGGCGCTGTCCCAGTAGGCAGGGTCGGTCGGATCCGGATCGGTCATGACAGGCTCTCCAGGACCTGCGGATTGCAGGCGGGGCGTTCTTCATGTCATGTAACATTAAAAGTGTCGAGTCTTTCCGGTGGCCTTCCGGATGCGAGGTTCCGACAGTCGCGCCATGAGACAGGACAGCCGCCTCTCCCGCATGCTCCACGTGCTGCTCCACATGGCGCGGATGGAGGGGCCTGCGACCTCCGACACCATCGCCGCCATGCTGGGCACCAATCCGGTCGTTGTGCGCCGGACGATGGCCGGCCTGCGCAAGGCCGGCTATGTGCGCTCCGAAAAGGGCCATCGCGGCGGCTGGACCATCGCCTGCGACCTCGGCGCCGTGTCGCTGCTCGACATCCACCGTGCGGTCGGGGGACCGCGCCTCTTCGCCATCGGGACCGAAGCGGACCATCCGGACTGCGCGGTCGAGCGCGCCGTCAACACGGCGCTGGGCGGGGCGCTGCGCGATGCCGAGGCGCTGCTGCTGAAGCGCCTCAGCGCGATCAGCCTCGCCGAGCTGGCGGCGGCCTTCGATGCGCGCATCAGGGACGTCACGACGGGCGCGGGAATGTGCTCCTGAGCGGCCGAGTGGCGCGTCGGCCTAGGCGCGGGACGCCGGCTACGCTACACCGCGCGCCATGAGCGGAAATGTCCTTGTCGCAATCGCCGCCGGCGCGGTCTTCCTGGTCCTCTGTGCCGGCCTCTATTCGCTGTTCCGGGGCGGCGAGTTCGCGCGGTCGAACTCCAACCGGCTGATGCGGCTGCGCGTCCTGCTGCAGTTCGTCGCGATCCTCATCATCATGACGGTGTTGTATTTCCGCGATTGAATCCCCTCTTATTGTGCGCCGCAGCAGCGCGGCCGGGAACGGGGGGTTCTGGATGGTTGTCCTCAACCGGATCTATACGAAGACCGGCGATGCCGGCGAGACCGGACTGGTGACCGGCGTGCGCGTCCCCAAGGACGATCTGCGCATCGCCTGCTACGGCACGGTGGACGAGACCAACGCGGCGGTCGGCCTCGCCCGGCTGGGGACGACCGGTCTGCTCGACCAGATGCTGGCCCGCATCCAGAACGACCTTTTCGACCTCGGCGCCGACCTCGCGACGCCTGAAGAGCCCGCCCCGGCCTTCGCCGCCCTGCGCGTCGTCGAGGCTCAGGTCGAGCGCCTGGAGGCCGAGATCGACCAGATGAACGACTACATGGCCCCGCTTTCCAGCTTCGTCCTGCCCGGCGGGACCCCGGCGGCAGCCCATCTGCACCTCGCGCGCACCGTCTGCCGCCGGGCCGAGAGGCTGGGGGGGGAACGGGGGGGGGGAGAAAGGGGGGGGGGGGCGGCGGTCAGATCCCACACCCGCCTGTCTGACCATTTCTTCGTCGCCGCCCGCTATGCCAACGACAAGGGCGCCAAGGACGTTCTCTGGGTGCCCGGGGCCAATCGAGGCTGACGCAGCGTCCGCATTGACTCGAGGACCCGCTTTCTTGATGGTGCGCCGCACAATCGCGGGGGCGGACTTGAAGGCGGGGGCTTTGGCCTATAACGCCTGTCCGGCTCCGCGTCGCGGATGCGTGCGCCGGACTTGAGCGGGCGGCGCGCACCCCGTGCGGAGCGAGACGAACAGCCGGAGCCTTGTCGGATATGAAGATCCTGGTGCCCGTGAAGCGGGTGGTCGATTACAACGTGAAAGTCCGCGTCAAGAGCGACGGCACGGGCGTGGACCTCGCCAATGTGAAGATGTCCATGAATCCCTTCGACGAAATCGCCGTCGAAGAGGCGATCCGCCTGAAGGAGAAGGGCATCGCGACCGAGATCGTCGCCGTCTCCATCGGCCCGCAGCAGGCGCAGGAGACCATCCGCACCGCTCTCGCCATGGGCGCCGACCGCGGCATCCTGGTGAAGGCCGAGGGCGAGATCGAGCCGCTGACGGTCGCCAAGATCCTCAAGGCCGTCGCCGAGGCCGAACAGCCTGGCCTCATCATCGTCGGCAAGCAGGCGATCGACGACGATTCCAACCAGACCGGCCAGATGCTGGCCGCCCTGCTCGGCTGGAGCCAGGGCACCTTCGCCTCGAAGGTGCTGCCCGAGGGCGACAGCGTGACCGTCACCCGCGAGATCGACGGCGGCCTGCAGACCGTGAAGCTGAAGCTGCCGGCGGTGGTCTCCACCGATCTGCGCCTCAACGAGCCGCGCTACGCCTCGCTGCCCAACATCATGAAGGCCAAGAAGAAGCCGATCGACGAGAAGTCGCCGGCCGACTACGGCGTCGATCCGGCGCCGCGCCTGAAGGTCCTCAACGTCGCCGAGCCGCCCAAGCGGGCCGGCGGCGCCAAGGTGAAGACCGTGCAGGAGCTGGTCGAGAAGCTGAAGAACGAAGCGGGAGTGCTCTGATATGACGGCGCTGGTTCTTGCCGAACACGACAACGCGACCCTGAAGGACGCGACCGCCAAGACCGTCGCAGCGGCGGCCAAGCTGGGCGGCGGCGTGCATGTTCTGGTCGTCGGCGCCAATGCGCGCGGCGCCGCCGACGCGGCGGCCAAGCTGGCGGGCGTCGAGAAGGTCCTTCTCGCCGAAGGCGATGCCTATGCCCACCAGCTGGCCGAGCCGGTCGCCGCGCTGATCGTCGGCCTCGCCCCCGCCTATGGCGCGATCCTCGCGCCCGCCACCGCCAACGGGAAGAACATCCTGCCGCGCGTCGCCGCGCTGCTCGACGTCGCCCAGATCAGCGAGATCCTCTCGGTCGAAGGCCCCGACACCTTCACCCGCCCGATCTATGCCGGCAACGCCATCCAGACCGTCCAGTCGTCCGACCGCATCAAGGTCATGACCGTGCGCACCACCGCCTTCAAGGCGGTCGAGGCGACCGGCGCGGCCGCGGTCGAGACCGTCGCGGCGGCGGCCGATCCCGGCCTCTCGGCCCATCTCGGCGACGAGATCGCGAAGTCGGAGCGTCCCGAACTCGTCTCGGCCAAGATCATCGTCTCGGGCGGCCGGGCGCTCGGCAGCGCGGAAAACTTCGTCACCTATATCGAGCCGCTGGCCGACGCGCTGGGCGCGGCGGTGGGCGCCTCGCGCGCCGCGGTGGACGCGGGCTACGTTCCCAACGACTATCAGGTCGGCCAGACCGGCAAGGTCGTCGCGCCGGAACTCTATGTCGCGCTCGGCATTTCAGGCGCCATTCAGCATCTGGCCGGCATGAAGGACAGCAAGGTGATCGTCGCCATCAACAAGGACGAGGAAGCCCCGATCTTCCAGGTGGCGGATTACGGCCTGGTCGGCGATCTCTTCAAGCTGGCCCCGGAACTGAAGGCCGAACTCGAAGCCCAGGGCGTCGGCAAGCGCTGACGCCTCCTCAAACCCTGCGAGTGCGAAGCTGACATGAGCATTTCCTTGAAGCGCATCGGCGTCATCGGCGCCGGCCAGATGGGCAACGGCATCGCCCATGTCAGCGCGCTCGCGGGGTATGACGTCGTCCTCAACGATGTGACCGAGGAGCGCCTGCAGCAGGGGCTGGAGGTCATCAGGCTGAACCCCCCCCGCCAAGCCTCGCGCGGCCAGGTGACGGGCGAGGCGATGGACGCGGCGCTGAGGCGCATCAGCACGAGCGTCAGCCTCGACGATTTCGCCGACGTCGATCTCGCCATCGAGGCGGCGACCGAGGACGAGCAGGTCAAGCGCAAGATCTTCCAGGCCCTCTGCCCCAAGCTGAAGCCCGAGGCGCTGCTCGCCACCAACACCTCCTCGATCTCGATCACCCGCCTCGCGGCGGCGACCGACCGGCCCGAGCGCTTCATGGGCCTGCACTTCATGAACCCGGTGCCGGTCATGAAGCTGGTCGAGGTCATCCGCGGCATCGCCACCGAGGACGCCGCCTTCCAGGCGATGCTCGACTTCGCCAAGTCGCTCGGCAAGACCAGCGCCTATGCCGAGGACTTCCCGGCCTTCATCGTCAACCGCATCCTGCTGCCGATGATCAACGAGGCGATCTACACGCTCTACGAGGGCGTCGGAAACGTCGATGCGATCGACACCGCGATGCGGCTGGGCGCCAACCATCCCATGGGCCCGCTCCAGCTCGCCGACTTCATCGGCCTCGACACCTGCCTGTCGATCATGCAGGTGCTCTATGACGGCCTCGCCGACAGCAAGTACCGGCCCTGCCCGCTGCTGGTGAAATATGTCGAGGCCGGCTGGCTCGGCCGCAAGACGCAGCGCGGCTTCTACGACTACCGCGCCGTCGAGCCGGTGCCGACCCGCTAAGACAAACCCGCCTTCACAAATCCGTCGCAGCGCCTGTAGACTATCCGGGCGGCGTATGAATCACGCCTCCGGCGTGATTCGCAGGCGGAGACGGCGGTTTTGACTGTTCACGTCCAGCCCATGGTCTCGCCGGACTCCTGTCCGGCGCTCGTGCTCAACGCCGATTTCCGGCCGCTGAGCTATTATCCGCTGTCGCTCTGGTCCTGGCAGGACGCGATCAAGGCGGTTTTTCTGGATCGGGTGAACATCGTTTCGCATTACGACAAGACGGTCCGAAGTCCGAGCTTCGAAATGCGGTTGCCGTCCGTCGTCTCGCTCAAGACCTATGTTCAGCCTTCGCGTTTCCCGGCCTTCACACGCTTCAACGTCTTCCTGCGCGACCGCTTCACTTGCCAATATTGCGGCAAGCGCGAAGACCTCACCTTCGATCACGTGGTCCCGCGCTCCAAGGGCGGCTTGACGACCTGGGAAAATGTCGTCGCCGCCTGCTCCTCCTGCAATCTCCGCAAGAGCGACCGATTGCCCGCCGAGGCGCGTATGTGGCCTGCGGTGTTTCCATACCAGCCCAACATCGACGATCTCATGCGCGCCGGGCGGCAGTTTCCGCCGAACTATCTGCACGATAGCTGGATGGACTATCTGTACTGGGATTCCGTCCTGGAGCCCTGAGCCAGCGGACGATCGGCCGATTTCCTCACCGCAGCCGACGATCTTGCGGACGATTCGCCCTCGCTACGGTCGAACTCGACAAGCACGCTGCCGGCGTTCGCGGGCGGCGAGGCGAGC
>OEIV010001299.1_pt1 | contig 11672 bp, 3 predicted proteins | sample 1539231 | NCBI WGS metagenome assembly OEIV01 (sample SAMN03794762, study PRJEB22550) | activated sludge metagenome | feature: wastewater treatment plant; material: activated sludge; isolation source: Wastewater treatment plant of a petroleum refinery complex | place: Argentina: Buenos Aires ... | reverse complement strand
GCGGGCCGCCGCCACACCAACCCTGCCCGCGTGGCGCTCCGTTCGAAGTTTCACTTCTCAGGCTCGCCACATCACTGCATTGGAATCGAACAACGCGCCGCCGCGCCCCTGATGCGCGTCGTAGAAGTCGCGTCGGTGACGCCAGTTTGGCGAGGCGCGAAGTGGGGGCCGAGCAAGCGATCGGATCGAGCCTCGCCCCCCACTTGTCGAGTGGCAAACCGGACTCGTCTGGATCCTTGGGGCCATCGCTCGATCGTGACGGCCGACGCCGCAACGCTGGCGCAAAATTCGCCCGAAAAACACTTTGCAGAATGAGTTGCGTCCGAAGAGCGAGACGCTACTGAACCGCCCCGGTTCTGCCGGAGGCTCCAGTCTCTCAAGAGTTGGAGCCAACGGTAAAACCAGGGCGGTGCAGTCCGACGGATATGGGCCGGTCGCCGAAAAGCCGGCGCTCTATTAGATGGCCGCTCAAGCCGCGTTGCGTGACTTCATCTTCTCATAGGCCTGCGAGAAGCCCGAGAGCGAGAACGGGATCACCAGCCGCTTCTCGGCGTTGGCGAGGAATTTGACGTCGGCCTTGGCGCCGTTGGCCATGGCGTTCACGAGATCGTCTCCGGCAACGCCCTCGATAAAGCAACCGTCAGCCGAGCAGCGATCGACTTGCGCGACGGTCCGCTGGTCACCGATGGCGATCTCGACGCCAGGCTTGAGCATGAAGTTGAGCGGAAGCGCCACCTGCATCAGGTGCTTCTTCGAGTTCGGGTCGAACGCGATCGAGACGATCAGCACGAGCTTGTTCGATTCGGTCGCGACCAGTTTCTGAACGATCTGGCAGCTCAAACCATTGACCTTGGGATCGAAGCATTCGACTTCCCACTCGCCCATGCGCTCGCGGGCCACCTTGGGGCCGGTCGCTTCTTCCGGGCCTTTGGCATCTTTCGCATCGGCGGGCTTGGCCTCGGATGACTTCTCTTCGACCTTGGCCTTCGCCGACTTGGCCAACACGGGCGTGCTCACTGTCGCGGCGGCGGCTCCGAGAACGAGGACGCAAGTGGCGAGTGCGGCAGTGGCGTGGCGAAACAGCATGATCCCTCCAAGTCGTTGGCGTCGTGACGAGCACCCCGGACGGCGGACGGATTCGCTGCGCCGGTGTCGATCCGACGCAATACTAACTTCAGGGTTGTTGATGGTTCGTTAATCGCCGTGCCAGGCTGGCACGGACTGGCCCGGACTGGCGATCAGAACTCGATCTTCGCGGTCAGTTCCATCAGGATTTTCGGATCGGCGGACAGCAAAGGCTCGTGAACCTTGTCGAGAGACTTGGCGACGGCGACACGCCCGTTGAGGCGGCCATTCAGCATTCCGATGTCAATACCGACGCCGGTATCCGTCGCAAAGTCAACGCGCTGCACACTCGGCCCGACGGCGCGGTACGGAAAGGCGCCGGCCGTCTCGGCGAATACGAAGACGTTGGCGCGCAGCCCGAGCGGATCGGAGATCCCCGTATCGGCGAGCCCCCAGCCGGGACCGTGGACCTCGAGCCGGCCCCAGTAGCCTTCATCGCCGTTGAATTGATTGATCTCATAGGCGCGCAATGTCGAAGCGCCGCCGACGGCGAACTGTTCGGCCGATGGCAACAGCTCCGATGGCGCCACTTGCCAAGAGGCCTCCGCGATGGCCGTGAACAGGCCGAGCTGGCGCACCGCCCTCACGTCACCGGCGAACTTGACGTAGGTATCGTGCGTATCACCGAGATTGTCGTACGCGCGAGCATTGATGAACACGGCCTTGCCGGTCACCTCGATCGAGCCGTCGTCGCTGTAGTAGATCAACCTGTTGCCAACGGCAAAGCGATGAATGGACGTGCCCGTCTCCAGTGGTCCCGTCTTGGTCGCGCCATTGGAGTAGGCTGTTTCGACGAGGCCGTAATAGACCCAATTGGCATCGACGAAGAACGGATGGCGCAGTTCCAGCGCGGCAAACTGGCCATTCGACGACAGCCCCAGATCCTCGAACGGGCCGGCAATGACGTGGCTGTCGGAAAGTGAGTATTGGAACTCCAGGCGCGTTCCGTCGATGCCGATCGGCGTGTCGTAGATCCCGAAGGTCGACCGCCCGCCGCGACTGAAGGATGCCCCGACCACAAGGGGGTCGTCGCGGCCGAGCAAAGAGGAATTGCGATAGACGGTCTGGTTGCGGATCTCGCCGTTCTCGGCGGTGCCATGGTTGTCGGTGCGATTTGAGATGGAATGGCGGGGCGGTTCGACCACGTCGAGGACTATTCGCGTCGTAGCGAAGTCGCTGCCCGGCACGAGACGTGCCGCGACACGAATGCCTGAGATGGACGTTCGGGCCATCACCGTCATCGCCCGTTCCAGGGCGAAAACATCGACGAGATCACCCGATTTCAGCGGCACCCGGGAGCGAAGATATTCGGGATCGGTATAACCGCCGGGCGAGACATCCAGAGCATCGACCCGCGGCTCGATCAGAACGATCTGAACGATACCGTTTTCGACCTTCTGGGGCGGCAGTATTGCAAAGCCGACCGGAAACTTGGCCGCAACGTAGAGTGCGGTGATTTCGCGTGTCAGCCGGTTGAGGTCCTCGAGAACGATCTCGCGCCCTTCGAAGCGGGCAGCCATCGCCCGGAGCGTTGCCTGCGGTAACACCGCCGACTTGGTGATGGCAATCTTTTCGACCTTGAAGCGGAGGGTCGCGGCCGAGGTATCGCCGGCCGGCGGCCGAGCCGGAATGACGACACTTCCCGCTCCCGGAACAATGTCGCGGCGAAGCTCCTGGCTGCGCAGGTCGCGGAGTCGATCCTCTGGACGCTCGCCCAGCGGGATTTGCGCACTGGCGTTGGTCAACGGCAGCAGGCTCGCCAAGACGAGCAAAATGGCGCGCCCTACGCCCGCGCGTCGAGCGGTGGCGCATGGACCACCCGCCAATACTGAAACGCAACGCATTTACAACTCCGCTACGCAGCCGATACGCAGCTGCGCACTCACCCCCGCGACCGCACAGCGACTGCTGTACAGCGCGTCTCGCCAGGCCAGGCCCCCTCAGGCACAGACTGCAGGCACAGAATGTTCGGGCCACCCTTCGTGGCGAACACGCTGAACAGTCACAACCCTCGATTGCCAGACATAGCTCAGTCGTCTTGCATAGGACGGCTATCGTCGCCGATCTACGAGCAATCTGCCGGGGACGGCACGGCCATTCCGGCCACTGTGGCGCTCAAACATCATTGACATCACAAACCATGCCAGCCGGCGGGTCTAACCCTTTGCGATCACGAATGTTAAGTCGCGACGATCGAGCCTCGCGCCGCCCGCCAGCTCCGTTATCCACAACGCCGCCATGCCGCGACTGACGATTACTCTTGGAGGGTGGCCGCAACGCAACTAATCGCGCCCGGCGGCCGATCCGGCCGCCCGAATTTCTTTCATTTCATTATCGATGCCAATGTCCCAAGGGGGGCTTCCCAAGCGGGGCATCGTAAAGATTGCGGTCACTAATATTGATAAATCACTGCCCGCCCTTTTGATCAATCCTTTTAAATGTCATTTTGGCCAACTCTTTCATGATCGATTAAGTCCATCCAGAATACTGAATTTGAGCACGCGTCGTAAGGCGCGAATCAGAAGCTGCCGATTCAGGAAGATAACGATGGGCTATGCCACCCCCCTTCGTGACCGCTCTCTCTCTGGTATTTGGTCATTTTGGGACCGGCATCGCTGGCTACGGCAGGTCGTTGTTTGGCTCTGCATTATCGAGGCTTTAACCTGGCCACTCGCCTCCATCGCCATCGCCGGCGGCGGCGTGGTGCCTGACGGCCGGACCGGCACCTCGCTGAGCGTCAGTGGTTCAACGACGAACGTTTACACCAATACAGTTCAGGGAAATAACGCCTACAACTCGTTCCGCAGCCTCGGCGTCGGCGGTGGCGAAACCGTCAATTTGCATGTACCGGGCCAGGCCAACAACCTCATCAATCTCGTGCGCGAAGGCCGCACCGATATCTATGGAACGCTGAATGGCGTCAAGAACGGGCAGATCGGCGGCAACATCTACCTGCTCAATCCCAATGGCATCGTTGTCGGCCCTTCGGGTGCCGTCAATGCAGGAAGTCTGTCATTGCAGACGCCGACCAACGATTTCCTGGAGAGCATTCTCGGCCCGAATGGAACGCCAAATAGTTCCGCCGTCGGACACGTCCTGAACGGCACTGCCCCGGTCTCTGCGGACGGCCAAATTTCCATTTTCGGGCGAATTAACGCGTTGGACGCGATTCGCCTGCGTGGTGGCGGCGTCGACGTCTCAGGCGCCCTGCGTGCCGGTCCCGCCGGGATCGCGGCGATGCGCAGCATGGTCAATCTGAATGGTCTGGTGCCGGCGGCGAATACCGTTTCTCGCGACGCCAACGGCGTCATCCACATCGGCTCGCCCGGCAATGTGCGGGTCTCGGGCCGCATCGACGCCAGCGGCAGGGCAGGGGGCAAGGGTGGTCGGATCGATATCGCTGCCGATGGCGAAATCGAGATCGCCGGCACGGCCGTCGTCACGGCCGCCGGATCTGGGTTGAATTCCGACGGCGGCGACATCGTCGTTTTTGCTGGCGATAGCGCGCGCCTCGCCAAGGGCGCGCTGATCGACGCGAGCTCCGGTCGCACCGGCAACGGTGGCTTTGTCGAATTCTCGGCCAGCCGGCTCGTCAGCCTCGACGGCGGCGAATTGCGTGCAACCTCTCCCGACGGCCGCACGGGCGTCGTCTACATCGACCCCGCCACGGTGAACTACACCGCCAACACGGTCCTGAACTCGGCGCAGACCACCGTCGAGGCGACGGAAACGATTTCGGTTGCCGCCGGCATCACGGTTTCGACGGGTACCGCGGGTGACTCGCTCATCTTCCGCGCGCCAACGATCTCCCTCGCATCCGGCTCCAAGGTCACGACCAAGCACACCGCCGGCGCGTCCGGAAACACGACCTACGGCGACATCACATTCGAGACGAAGGTGAGGAGCGGTAGCGACCTGCTGACGCCGACGACGGCATCGATCACGCTCGACGGTGCGACGCTGGAAGGCAAGAACATCACCTTGTCGGCGGTTTCCAAGAGTGCCGGCGGATTTGGCTACAAGTCCGCATCGAGCACCATCACGCTCAAGAATGCGACGATTTCCGGCGAAGACGTGACGATCAGCGCCACGTCTGAAGCCAAGAGCTCGTTCATCGGTACGTTCGACCCCTATGGCCAGGCCGATCAGTCACCGGGAATCGTGGTGGCCGACATCGCAGCCTTCGCGCTCAGCAACTTCAGCAGCATGCTGCCGCTCAAGGCCGCCATCGGCATTGCCGTGTCGGATGCTGCCGTCAAAGTGCAGAGCGGCACGAACATCACGGCGAGCGGCGCCGTCTCGATCAGCTCGAACGCCAGCTCGGACGTCAACTCACCGCTGTTCTCAGATACCGCGATCCGCAAGGGCATGCTCGACGGCACAAGCTCGGGCAAGCAGTCCTTGCCGAGCCTGGCCGTCATCTACTCGCAGACCAACTCCAGCGCCTCCTCGAAGGTCGAATCCGGAGCCACGATCACCGCCGGCGGCGCACTCGACGTGACGTCCGAGACAAGCGAGTCGCTCGAGGCGACCAACGGCACGATCTCCGACGGCAACATCACGATCGGCGTGACCGTTGCACAGAGCAAGGCCAGCTCCATCGCGACGATCGACGCTGGCGCAGTCGTGACCTTGACCGATCCGACGACGACGGCCGGGCAGAACGTGAACGTTTCGGCCAGCAACGAGGGTTCGTATACCGCTTCGACGAGCATGGTCTCGACGACGCAGGGCAACAACGCTGCGTTCTCCGCCAACTGGCTCGACGTTCGGGAGACGGTTCGCGCAGAACTCGGTGCCAACATTGCCGACGCCGACAGCGTCACGGTCTCGGCCAAGACCACCATCGAAGCGCTCGAAGGTGGCGCCGAGGCGTCCACCGGCGATCCGCTCATCGTGGGCCGGCTGACAAGCCTGATCGGCGCCGCCGACATCGGCGGCGAAAACTACGACCAGGCGGGAACCTACAACGGGCTCTTGAGCCGCGTCGCCGGCTCGGTGCTCGGCATGTCCGACGCGCTGAAGACCACCAAGAAGATCGACCTGCCGTTGCAGTTCGCCGGTGTCATGAGCATCGTCGACGCCGACATCGACGTGTCCGCCAAAATCACTGCCGCGAGCGTAACGACCAAAGGCGCGAAGGCCACTGAGCCGGCGACGGCGGATGAGCTCATCCAGGGTGACATCTCCGTCACGAGCGAGATCGGTCTCGGCGGCATCGTCAACATGGCGACCGGCGGCACCGACATGAAGGACAACACGACGACTTCGATCGGTCTTGCCGTTCCCGTCACCACGATCGATCTCAACAACGCGGCGCTGATCGCCGCTGGTTCGACCGTCAAGGCCTCCGAGACGCTCGCCGTCACGGCCGGCACCGAGATCGAATACGATGCCAACTACATCAAGGAGCCGGAATCCGTCTCGGACGTCGTCGACAAGATCTCCGGCGACGGCGGCCTGAAGAGCACGTACCTGACGAGCGGCGCCTGGGCCACCGCCGTGCAGAAGGCCGACAGCCAGACCAAATCGGTCGCGGGGGCAGCGAACGTCAACGTCTTTGAGGTCAACGGGCAGACCACAGCGCGGATCGGTGGGCTCGACAGCGACTCGACCCAAGCGGCGGCGACGACCGTAGAAGGCAAGTCCATCTCCGTCGAAGCGACAACCGGAATCACGACCACGCACGGCAGCGGTAGCCTCGGTGATCTGCTCGACTTCGACCGTATCTGGCAGGAAAAGGGGGCCGATCGGCTCCCGGTCAAGAATCCGTCGGGCGTGGCCGGTAACGTCGGCATCGGCGCGACCTATCAGGGCATCCTCTACGATCTCGGCACCGTCGCTGAAATCGGCGACCGCGTGACGGCAACCGCGGCAGAAGCCGCGTCCGTGGCGGCGAAGAGCGAGGCGCTCATCACCTCGCTCGGTGGCTCCGGCATGGTCGACACGCAGTCCGAAGCGGAGGTCGGCGCGCTCGGCGTCATTCTCGTCAACAAGATCGAGACCAACACGCTCGCTCGTATCGGCAAGGGCTCCACGGTAACGACCTCCGACGAAGAGGGCGACATCTCGGTTACGGCCGAGGATCAGGCCGTCATCTGGAATTTCGTCGGCGGCGTCGTCAAAGCATCCAACATCGGGTTCGGCGCCAGCATCGGCGTCAACACCATCGACCTCACGACTCGCGCGACGATCGATGGCGCCACGCGCGTGGCCGCTGGCCGTGACGTGATCGTCAATGCCACTTCGGGGGGCAAAGCCCACAACTACGCGCTGGCGGCAGCCGTCTCGACGTCTAGCCCGCCGAAGCCGGATCCGGCCGATTCCACCTCGGCGACGAGCGCGGCCAACGCTACAGCGGCCAGCGCCGTGCCGACCACAGGTACCGCAGCGACCGGCGCCACCGGGGCGGCAGCCGCCAACTCCGGCAGCGGCGGCACCGACAGCTCGAATTCGGCAGGAACAGGGACCAGCCCGATCGCCGAGGCAATCAGCGCGGCAAGCGGCAAATTCGGCATCGCGGTGGCCGGAGACGCTGTCGTCAACGTGTTGAGCCTCGACACCATCGGCGAGATCAAGAACGTAACCACGCTCGCCGCGCGCGACGTCACGGTCGACGCCAAGAGCACGTTCGGGGCCTATGCGGGCGCCGGCGCGTTCGCCGCGCAATCGTTCCAAGATCCGACGAAGCCCAAGTCGGGCACGGTCGGCATCGCCGGATCGTATGCCCACAACGCCTTCGAGAAGAACAGGATCGAAGCGCGCATTTCGGGCGTATCGAGCCTGACGGCGAGCCGCGACGTGCTGGTCAACGCCCAGAATCTCCAGAGCATCGTTTCCGGCGCAGCGAGCGGCTCGGCCAAGTCCAAAGGCGTCAACGATCCCGCCTTCAACGCCACGATCGCGGGTGCGGTCACCTTCAACACCTTCGCCGACGCCGAGACGCTCGCCGAGATCACCGGCTCGAAGCTGACGGTCGGCGGCGACCTCAAGGCCGTGGCAATCGATAGCTCGACGATCCACACCGGCGCTGGTGCCGCCTCGATCCAGATCGGCGGCTCCAAGGGACTCGGCGCGGGCGCCTCCGCTTCCGTCAACATCTCGGAGGCCGACGTCACGGCGCGCATCAAGGACACCGAGATCGTCTCGGTGAAGGACGTCACGGTCGATGCGAAGGCGAACCGCGAGATCCTCTCGATCGCGGTCGCGGCCGCCATCTCCACCGGCAGCCAGGGTGTGCAGGCCGGCGGTGCTGCGGCGTACAACTCGGTCGGCGGCCACGTGATGGCCGAGATCGTCGGCGGCAAGATCACATCGAGCACATCGGTCGCCGTCGATGCTGCCGAGAAGTCGAACCTCTATACGATCGCGGGCGACGTTACGGTCGGCGGCTCGGCGGGCGGTGGCCTGTCGGTTGCGGCCGCGTCTCTCACCGGGAACGCCTATGCGCGCGTCTCGGGCACGAACATCACGACCGACACGCTCGCCGTCGAGGCGGTGACCGACCGCACGTCGCTTGCCGTCGCTGCCGGCGTCGCTGCCAACAAGGAAAGCGTCGCGCTCAAGGGCTCGGTTGTCGTCAACCTTTCCGGCAACTCCGATGCGACCGACGGGCGCGAAGGCACCATCGCAGAGATCGGCGGCGGCGCCACCCTCTCCGTCAAGAACGGTCTCTCGGTCGGTGCGGCCGAGCGCACCAACATGCAGAGCTATGCGGGCGCCTTTGCCGGCGCCAAGACCGGCATCGGTGCGGCGGTCGCCGTCAACAAGGCCGATGGCGAGGTCACGGCAGTGATCGCGGACGCAACCGTTCTGACCGCTGGGTCGGTCGATGTGCGCGCCGTCTCGGGTGCGGCGAGCCCGACTGACACGACGAGCCGCACACAGTTCATCGGCGTCGCGGCCACCGGCACCGTCGGCTATCAGGGCGGTTCGCTGGCAGGCTCGGCTGTCGTCAACAAGATCAACACGCGCACGACGGCCGAGGTCAAATCGACCGCCAAGCTCGGATCGACAACGAGCGAAGTCGGTGCCGTGACGGTCCGCGCCGACGACCGCAGTGTCGCCGGTTCTGGCACCCTCGGCTTCGCCGCTGGATCGACGGCACTGTCCGCATCGATCGCCGTCGATCTCCTCGACAAGAAGACGACGGCGCGCCTCGCGGGCACGACGTATGCCACGGGTAACGTCATCGTCGACGCGCGGTCCTCGCAGGCAGCCTACGGCGGCCTCGTCTCGCTCGCCGTTGGCACAGTCGCCTTCTCCGCCGCAGTCGGCGTTGCCGAGCACAACAACGTAACGCTCGCCGAGATCGCGGGCGGCGCCATCGTTCACACCGCACAAAACGTTCACGTCAACGCCGAAGACAAGTCCGACGTCATCCGCTTCACCGGCTCGCAGGCGCTGGTCAGCGTGCAAACGCAATCCTCAACCACGACCGCACGCATCGGCGATGGGGCCGACGTGACGGCGCTCGCAGGCGGCAGCGGCGTCGCGGTTCGCACCGGCGATCTCAGCGGCGGCATCGCGCCTTCGGATACCGCGACGCAGTCCACTTCCGGTGAGACGAAGGACACAACGGCGGAGCTGCAGACCCTCGACAGCGGCGTCGGCGGCCAGGTCGCCACCAACGTCAAGGCCAAGAACACGCAAGACGCCGACGCCGGCACCAACAGCGGCGCCGAAACCGTCGACGCTACAGCCATTCTCGGCGCGCAGACAGCTGCCACCGAGACGGTGAATGGCGTTGCAGTGACGGCCAATGCCGACCAGCGCATGATCAACCTGGGGCTTGCTGCGGCCGGCGCGTCCGGCAGCGCGACGCTTGCCGCCTCGGCAACGGTGTCCATCATCAAAGGGGCGACGACGGCGGAGATCGGATCCGGCGCCAAGGTCAACCAAGGCACCGGGACTGCGGGCACGACACAGGACGTCGTCGTCAGGGCGAAGACCAACGGTCTGACGGTCGATACGGCCGCGGGCGTCGCCGTCAGCACCAGCGTCGGCGTCGGTGCCGGCGTCGACGTGGCGCTCCTCGAGAAGACGACGACGGCCAAGATCGGCAAAGGCGCGCAGGTGAGCGCTGCCCGCTCCATCTCTGTCGAAGCGGAAAACAAGGACAAGCTCGTCTCGGTGACGATGAGCCTTGCAGGCGGCACCACCGCCGGCGTCTCCGGCGCCGTCGGCGTCGCGACGATCAAGAACACCGCGAAAGCCTATGTCGAGGGTGGCACCAGCACCGCCACCGGCGCCAAGCTCTCGGCCGGCGACGACATCACGCTGGACGCGCAGAACCGCTCGGACGTGTACCACATCACGGGCTCGGCCGGGCTCGGCGGCAAGGTCGGCGCTGGCATCGGCGTATCGGTCGTACTATCCGAGGCGACGACGATCGAGTCTTGGTGCATATACGACGGCGGATGCGAACGACGATCTCATTGTGAATGCCGACAGCGACGTGCGCTTGAAGAGCGCGACAGTAGCACTCGGCGGCGGCGGTCTCGCTGGCGTCGCGGGTGCCGTCAGCGTCAAATCGCTGAAGACGACGACGCTGGCCGAAATCGGCAACAACGCGGCAATCAACCAGAGCGCGACCAGTCCGGCGCTTACCGCTTCCCAGTCTGTCAGTGTCACGGCCGACGATACGACCGACATACTGAGCGTTGCCGGTGCCGGTGCGGCCGGCGGTGGAACCGGCGTTGGCGCCAGTGTCGACATCATCACCATGAAGGGCTCGTCCAAGGCCCGCATCGGCGACAACGCCAAGGTTCGCGCCACCGATGACGTGACCGTGAACGCAAACCTCGCCAAGGCATTGGACGGCTATACCGTGTCGGCGGGCATCGGCGCAGGCGTCGGCGTGGCCGGCGCGGTCACCGTCGTCAAGGCCGGCGGATCACTGTCGACCGTGCAACGCCAGGCGACCAAGGACGACACATCCGGAAACTCGGCCGGCAGCCAGGTCGCGAACCTGACCGGCGGCGGTACGAGCGTACTCAACGGCGCCAAAATGGGTTCCGGCGATGGCACGGCGAAGGCCACCTCGGGGGCCAGCGCGGCGCAGTCGAGCGGTAACGTCTCGGCCGATATCGCAGCAACCGGTGTCGAACAGACGGCAGGCAACGACGCGATCGCCGAGATCGGTGCGAGCGCGGTCGTCGCGGCCGGAGACGACATCAAAGTCGCCGCGCGCAACGTCACCGAAGTCGACCTGTTGTCGGGCGGCGTCGGCGTCGGCGCAAGTGCGGGCGGAGTAGGCGTTGGTGCCGGCCTCGCATTCGTCGACGTCAACACGCTGGTGACCGCGCGCGTCGGAGCCGGTGCCACGGTTACATCAGGCGGCAATGTGACGATCTCCGCCGTCGACGGTGACGATGCCGTCGAATCGACCATCAAGTCGTTTGCCGGCGCTGCCGGCGGCACGCTCGGCCTCGGCGCTGCTGTCGCCGACTTCGACTTCACGACTACGACCAACGCGGAGATCGGTGCCGGCGCCGCCGTCACGGTCAATGCCGATGCCGACAAGACAGATGCCGACGACAACGGCC
>OEIV010001298.1_pt1 | contig 11684 bp, 11 predicted proteins | sample 1539231 | NCBI WGS metagenome assembly OEIV01 (sample SAMN03794762, study PRJEB22550) | activated sludge metagenome | feature: wastewater treatment plant; material: activated sludge; isolation source: Wastewater treatment plant of a petroleum refinery complex | place: Argentina: Buenos Aires ... | reverse complement strand
TCGGCCAGCGCCTCGTAGTAGGCGGCCAGCGCGGCCTTGGTGATTCCCGCGCCGGGCCAATAGACCCGGCCGGGATGGGTGAGGCGAAGAACCATCGGCGCCTCCGCGGCGGCCCGCAGGCGTGGGGGCCCGGGCATTCTAGGCGATGTGGCCCGCCGGAGGCAGCCCGGCGCGCGCGAAAGCGTGAAGCCTGCGGGCGCGCTGCGGCGTGGACTCCGGCACCGGTATTGGGGATGGTTCGCCAAACCTTCTTGGGGATCGGGTCTCATCCATGTCGAAGTCTACCTTGCTGGCCGGCGTATCCGGCGTCGTACTAGTTGCCCCCGCCGCCGGTTTCGCCTTCCTTTCAGTGCCGCAAACGGCCGGAGCCGCCGACGCGCCCGCCGCCGCGGCCACGACCGTCGATGCATCGGCGCGGCGTACCGAAGGCAATCTGGTCATCGAGGGTATCCCCGAGATCCCGGCCGAGCTGAACGAGGCGCTGCTGAGCTACCAGAATGCGCGGGCGGCCGGCTTTTCCGGCTGGACGCCGTCCGGCGGCATGCTGATCGCGACACGGTTCGGCGAGACGGCGCAGGTCCACCGGGTCGATGCGCCCATGGGGATGCGGCGTCAGCTGACGTTCTACAGCGAGCCGGTGGGCGGCGGATCCTATCCCGATGTCCCGGTGGATGGCTTCCTGTTCGCCAAAGACACCGGCGGCGACGAGAACTACCAGCTCTACATCCACAAGGATGCGAGCGGCGAGGACATCCGGGTCAGCGCGCCGGGGACGCGCAACACCGACGCCACCTGGTCGCATGACGGCAAGCAGGTGGCCTGGGCGATTTCCAGCCAGGAGAACGCGGTCTACGAGATCTGGGTGGCGGACGTCGCCAACCCCGAGGGCCGCCGGAAGATCTTTTCCAAGGAAGGCGGCAGCTGGGGGCCGTCGGACTGGTCGCCCGACGGAACGAAGCTGCTGGTGCAGCAATATCTCTCGGCCTCGGAGGGCCACCTGTTCCTGCTCGATATCGCGTCGGGCGAGCTGACCGAGATCAACAAGCAGGACGGTCAGAAGATCGCCTATGGCGGCGCGGGGTTCACGCCGGACGGCCTGTCGATCGTCTATACCTCCGATGAAGGCCGGGAGTTCCAGACGCTCACCCGCTACACGATCGTCGATGGCACCAAGACGCTGCTGTCGGGCGACGTGGCGTGGGACATTGAGACTTTCGACATCTCGCCGGACGGATCGCTGGTCGCGTTCGCGGCGAACGAGAACGGCGCGTCGCGACTGTTCGTGCGGCGCCTTGCCGACGGTAGCGAATCGCCAGCCCCCCAATTGCCGCCCGGCGAGATCGGCGGGATCGAATTCTCGCCCGACGGCACCAAGGTCGGTTTCGGGTTCGCTTCGGCCAAGTCGGCGGGCGACGCCTGGTCGTTCGACGTGGCGAGCGCGACGCTGACCCGCTGGACCGAGAGCGAACTGGGCGGCCTCAACCCGGAGAGCTTCGTCGATCCGGTGCTGTTCAGTTTTGCCAGCTTCGACGGCAAGGAGATTCCGGCCTTCATCTACAAGCCGAAGGGGGAAGGCCCCTTCCCCGTCGTGATCAACATCCATGGCGGGCCGGAAGCGCAGGAACGCCCTTCGTTTGCGCCGGTCTGGCAGTACTGGGTGAACGAGCTGGGGATCGCGGTGATCGTGCCCAACGTGCGCGGATCGTCCGGCTACGGAAAGTCCTATCTGGAACTCGACAACGGCTACAAGCGCAAGGACAGCGTGAAAGACATCGGCGCGTTGCTCGACTGGGTCGCCCAGCAGCCGGACCTCAACAAGGACAAGTTGATGGTCTATGGCGGCTCGTATGGCGGCTACATGGTCAACGCCGCCATGGTCGACTATTCGGACCGGCTGGCGGGCGGCGTCTCCATCGTCGGCATCTCGTCTTTCGTGACCTTCCTGGAGAATACGTCCGGCTATCGCCAGGACCTGCGACGGGTCGAGTACGGCGACGAGCGCGATCCCGAGATGCGCAAGTTCCAGGAAGAGATCGCGCCGCTGAACAGCGCCTCGAAGATCATGAAGCCGATGTTCATCATCCACGGCGCGAACGATCCGCGCGTGCCGGTCGGCGAGGCGGACCAGCTGTTCGCGGCGGTGAAGGCGAACGGGCAGAATCCGTGGTGGCTGGTCGCCACCGACGAGGGCCACGGCTTCCGCAAGAAGACGAACCGCGACTACATGAACGCCGCGGTGGCGCTGTTCTTCAAGGAGCGCCTGCTGGGCCAGGGCGCGGCGAACTGAGCGGTTCGGACCCCGCAAACAGAAGGGCCGCCCGTCGCCGGGCGGCCCTCTTTCGTTGGCTCGGTACGCCTTACTTGAAGGTGTAGCGGAAACCGACGCCGATCACCCAGGGGTCGATGTCCACGTCGGCGATCGCGATGGTCGCCGGGAGCACCGTCACCGTCACGTCGGTGTTCAGCCAGTACTTCTTCACGTCGATGTTGAACTTCCAGTTGTCGTTGATCGGAACGTCCACGCCGGCGACCAGAGCGAAGCCGAAGGTATCTTCGTAGTCGACGTCGATGCCGGCGGCTTCCTTACCCTGGCTGTAGAAGATCGTGTAGTTCACGCCTGCGCCGATATAGGGCTGAAAGCTGGCGTCCGGCGCGAAGTGGTACTGCAGCGTCAGGGTCGGCGGCAGCAGCCACACGCGGCCGAGGTCGATGCCGGTGGGGACGTGCGTGACCTCGTGCGGCATGGTCGCCGCGATCAGTTCGACCGACCAGTTCGGGTTGAAGTAGTAGGTGATGTCGAGTTCGGGGACGTAGGAGTTGTTGATGTCCACGTCGCCGCCCAGCGTCGTGATCGTCGCGCTCTCTTCGGGGACGACGGCGATCAGGCGTCCGCCGATCTGCCAATAGCCTTCCGCCTGCGCCGTGGCGACGCCGGCCGCCATCAGGGCCGCGCCGATCATCAGATTCCGGATCATTTTGAGCTCCTCAGATTCGCATCGCTCACTTGCGATGGCGTGCCGGGAAACTAGTCACATCGGGATCGGGGACTTTGATCTATCGCAATCCGGCCACGGTCGTCGCCGACCTGCGCCATTTGCGCCACAGGTGGCGCTGCGACGCGTCCGATGGGTTCACCCCCCTATGACAACCGAAGTCATCGACAGCGCGGCGAAGACGTCGTCGTTGAAGAAGCGGACGGCTTCCCCTTCCCTGCGCACGGCCAAGGCATAGAGCAATGGCAGGAAGTGTTCGCCCGAGTTGATCGAGGCGATCGCCGGGGGGCCGAGGGCGGGGTAGTCGGAGAGGGTTTCGGCGTTTCCGGCCAGAATTAGGGACTTGGCCTGTTCGTTGAACGCGAGCGCCCACGGTTCCACGCCCGGCCGGCGGAAATCCACGCGCAGATTGTGCACGATATCGCCGCTGCCGGCGATCAGGACACCCTCGTCGCGCAGGGGCGTGAGGGCATGGCCGAGGGCCAGATGCTGACGCGGCGTCATGTTGCGGTCGAGGCTGAGTTGGACGACCGGCACGTCGGCCTGCGGGTACATCGGCAACAGGACGCTCCAGGCGCCGTGGTCGTAGCCGCGTTCGGGATCGAGGCGCAGCCGCGACTCGGGATAGCCGGCGGCGAGCAGCAGACCGGCCGTCCGCTCCGCCAGCCAGGGCGCGCCGGGGGCCGGATAGCGCACGTCGAAGAGCGCCTGCGGGAAGCCGAAGAAATCGTGGATGGTGCCGGGCGCCTCGCCCGAGGAGAGGTGCAGGCCATCGGTTTCCCAATGGGCGGAGACCATCAGGACGGCGCGCGGACGGGGGATCGCGGTGGCGAGCTCGGCCCAGCCGCGCCGCCAGCGATTGTCCTCGATGGCGTTCATCGGCGAGCCGTGCCCAAGGAAGACGGCCGGCATCGCCGCCGGGGCCGTCATGGCCCGCCCCCGCGCCCCGGGCGGCTCAGGCCGCGGCCTTGAAGCCGGCGCGCGTGATGGTTTCGGCGATGGCGGCGGGCGTGACGATGCCGTCGTCATAGACGACGGTCGCATTGGCGGCCGCCAGGTCGGCTTTCACCGAGGCGACGCCGGGGAGATGCCCGACCGCCTTTTCGACCGCCTTGACGCAGCCGCCGCAGTCCATGCCGGCGACGGGGATGACGATTTCGGCCATGTGACGGCTCCCTTGGTTCGGTTCAGGCTGTTGTGGCGATCCGCGCGCGGGCGTCAAGGCCCGGTCGCACGCGTTCGTCTGTTCCCGCCCTGCCCCGGATTTGTCAAACTCTCAGCTTACCCACGCGCCCGAAGCGGCGACGCACCGGACGGATATGGGCGAGCGACCAGACGATTTCAAACAGGGCCGCGGACGCGACCGCGCGGCGGTGGCGGCCTCCGTGGCCCTGCATGCCCTGCTGGCGGTCCTGTTGCTGCCCTGGTGGACCGAACCGCCGCTGCCGCTGTCAGAGGCCGGGGGCAGCGGCTGGGCGTCCGAGATCGACCTCGCCGCCGCGCGGGCGGCGCGCGATGGCGCGCAGGGCGACGGCGACGAGGCTGACCCCGCCCGGCACCGACTGCGCGGGGAACGGCCCGAGCGGCTTGAGGTGCAGATGGTCTTCCTGCCCAAGGCGGCGCCGAAGCTGCCCGCGCCCGAACTGGCGCTGAAGCTCGCGCCCGTGCCGCCGCCGGTCGAGAGCGACATGCTGCCGCCGCGCGAGAAGCCGCGCGAGCCGGTGGAGCGCGTCGAAGACAAGGCCGAGCGGCGGACCGAGACGGCGGAGGCTTCGGAAGCGGCGGCGAGCGAAGCCGGCGCGGCGCGGACCGCCGATGAGGCGAGCCGCGGCGGAAAGGGGGCGCGCGACGAGGCGTCCGGCTCGCCGGCCGGGACGGCGGCCGCCGGCGCGGGAGCGGGCCATTCCGACCGGCAGCGGCCCCAGGGCGACTACCTGACGGGCGCGCGGATCGCGTCGCTGCTGCAGGGCTGGACCCTGGTCGGGACCGAAGGCGGGTCCGACGGCTCGACCGGCGCGGCGACCGATACGCGCTTCTCGTTTCGCTGGGAGGCCTATTATGCGCCGGACGGCGAGGTGGAGGTGCGGTTCGAAGCCTATGGCGCGCTGGTGCCGCATGGCGAGATCGCCGTGCGCCGCTATGCCGACAGCGGGCGCTGGACCATCCAGGGCGATCTGCTGTGCCAGCAGATCGACGACGTCGGCTATGGCATGCCGGTGTGCTTCGAGGTCCACCACAAGGACGGCAACAAGGTCGCGATGTACTACGCCGAGTGCGGCGGCCTGACGCGCTGCTATCGAGGCCGCCTGGGGCCGGAGGGCGTGGTGGTACCGGGGCGCCAGTTCTCGATGTAGGGGCGGTGTATCCTTCGAGACGGCCGCGTGTCGCGGCCTCCTCAGGATGAGGAGGGTTTGAGAGTTGGCCGTGGTGAGGCGGTGTGTCCTTCGGGACGCGGCCTCTGGCCGCTCCTCAGGATGAGGAAGGCCGGTGGTTTCTCAGGGCTGGATGGCCGGGTCAGGCCCGGCCATGGCGACGGTCCGGGCGCGATGGCCTAACCGCCGGTTTCCTCGTCGGGGCGTTCTTCGTAGCGTTCGAAGATGAACTCCAGCGCGGTCAGGTTCATGCCGTGCTTGGTGTAGTTGTAGGGCGTGAGGTTGACCGCCTTGATGATGCGGCGGGCGATCTCGACGCCCTCGCCGTCCGCCCTGGGCACCAGATCGAAATCGAGAATGTCGATGCAGGCGAGATCCTGCTCGAAGGTCTGCACCGCCGCGAGGCCGTTGCCGGTCATCCAGCCGAGCACCACGCGGTTGATGCCTTCATGCGCGGTGACGACGGCCGTATGCCAATCCGGGCGCGCCAGCAGGCGCAGGATGGCGCGTTCGGCGCGAGCGAGCGCGTCGGCGAAGAGTTCGCCGCCCTCGAACATGCGCGCGCCCGGCTGGGCCGCGGCGTCGAACTGGAAGGTCATCGCCGCCGCCAGTTCGCGGCGGCTGCGCAAGGCCTGCATCCGCCCGCCATGCAGCTCGACCAGATCGGGCTCGTGTTCGTGCGGCGGCACTTCGTGCTCGTTCCGCGCCAGGACGAGATCGAGCGTCTCGCGCGTGCGCGGATAGCCCGAGGAAATGGCGATGTCGAAGCGGACATGGGCGAGCGCCTGGCCCGAGGCCGTCGCCTGCTCGCGGCCGAGCCGGGTGAGCGGCACCGACTTGGTGTCGCCCGTCTCGGCCACGCGCGGGTGGAGATAGTCCACATGGCCGTGGCGCATCAGGTAGATGCGCCGCCGGCCGGTCGTCCCGGGAAGTGCGTTCATGGGGACGTCAGATAGCGCCCGATTGTTTCAGGGCCGCGACGGCGTCGGCCGAAAAGCCCCAGTCGGCAAGCGCCGAATCGTTGTCGGCGCCGATCTGCGGCGCAGGGCCGTGGACCTTCGAGGCGGTGCGGCTGAAGCGCGGCGCGGGAGCCGGCTGGACGACGCCGTCGATGGTGAGGAAGGTCTCGCGGGCGACGTTGTGCGGGTGCTTCGGGGCCTCGTCGAGGGAAAGCACCGGGGCGTAGCAGACGTCGGTGCCGAGCATCAGCGCGTCCCATTCGTCGCGGGTCTTCGTCCTGATGGCGGCGGCGACCTTCGCCTTGAGCGCCGGCCACTTGGACTTGTCGTGCTGGGCGTCGAAATCGGCGTCGGTCAGGGCGGCCTTCTCGCGCAGCAGGGCGTAGAACTGCGGCTCGATCGAACCGAGGGAGACGTACTTGCCGTCCTTCGTCTCGTAGGTGTCGTAGAAGTGCGCGCCGCCGTCGAGCATGTTGTCGTAGCGCTTGTCGCTCCACATGCCCGAGGCACGGAAGCCGTAGAACATGGTCATCAGCGAGGCGGCGCCGTCGGACATCGCGACGTCGATCACCTGGCCCTTGCCGGAGCGGCCGGACTCCACCAGCGCGGCGCAGACGCCCATCGCCAGATAGAGCGCGCCGCCGCCGAAATCGCCCACGAGATTGAGCGGGATCGGCGGCTTCTGGTCGGCGCGACCCATCGAGCCGACCGCGCCGGTGATGGCGATGTAGTTGAGGTCGTGGCCGGCGGCATGGGCGAGCGGGCCGGTCTGGCCCCAGCCGGTCATGCGGCCGTAGACGAGCTTCGGATTGCGCTTCAGCACCACATCCGGCCCGAGGCCGAGGCGCTCCATCACGCCGGGACGGAAGCCCTCGATCAGCGCGTCTGCGCCGTCGAGCAGCTTGAGCACCGCCTCGATGGCGGCCGGGTTCTTGAGGTCGAGCGCCACCGAGCGCTTGCCGCGCGAGGAAATGTCGAACTTCGAGCCGCCCTTCGTGCCCTTACGGTCGATGCGCACCACGTCCGCGCCCATGTCGGCGAACAGCATGCCGCAGAAGGGGCCGGGGCCGATGCCCGCGAATTCGATGATCCTGATGCCGCTGAGGGGGCCGCTCATGGTGATTTCCTCCGGGTTCTTGTTTTGGCCGAATACGATAGATTGGGTTTAGCGGGCCGCGTCGGCGGCGTCCATCGAGTGGGGTTGCCCTTTGCGTAAGGTCATATTGCCGGCCGTCCTGATGCTGGCCGGCTGCCAGCATTTCACCGAGACCGACTACGGTTCGCGCGTCGTGCCGATCGTCTCGCCGGAACCGTCGAAGCCGAGCCGGATCCGGACGGGGACCGAGCGGCTGCTGACCGTCGACCAGCTCTATGCCTGGTGCGAGGACGGGACGCTGAAGATGCAGGTGACGGCGACGGCCCGCAGCGGCGGCTGGCGCGATGTCGATCTCAATCGCCTGGCCGGGGAGAGCACGACGCCGGTGTTCGAGGTCTCGGGCGTGCCGCCCAAGCGGCCCGCCTCGCAGGCGCTGCAGAGCTTCACCTTCCGCCATGACGAGCCGATGGAGCGCGGCACCGGACGGGTGAAGGTCATCGGCCAGTCGAACGAGATGTCGTCGGCGATCTTCATCGGCCGGGGCTGCTGAAGCGGCGTCAGTCGGTAGCGCGGGGAAAGAGCCGGGCGCGCCAATAGCCGAGAAGCGTGTTCTTCTTCAGGATCGCGCGGTCGAGCCGGTCGAGGGCGTCGAGGGCCGCGGTATCGGCGAAGAAATCGGCCCGCGTGCGGAAGGTCTGCGCCGGATCGAGCGGGCGCACGACGCGGCAGGGATTGCCGGCGGCGATGACGTTTTCGGGGATGTCCTTCGTCACCACGCTGCCGGCGCCGACGATGGAGTTGCGCCCGATGGTCACGCCCTTGCCGACGATCGCGCCGAGGCCGAGCCAGACATTCTCGCCGATCGAGATCGGCTTCGCCTGCCCCGCCTCGCTGGTGCGGTCGTAGATGCCGTGCCAGTCGCTGTCGGAGATGTAGACGTCGCTGGCGATCATCGTGTTCGAGCCGATCTCGATGCCGAAGGACGAGATGATGCGCGTTCCCGGGCTGACCAGCACGTTGTCGCCGAGCGTGATGCGACCCACCCGCTCGCCGGCGAACCAGACGCAGAGGCGCGTGCCGCGCGTCGGCTCGGCGTTGATATGGCAGTTGCGGCCGATGCGGACATCGGGACCAACAATCTCGACGGCGCGCGGATTGATGAAGACGCAGCCCTCGCCGATGGCGTCGAACTGCGGGTGCAGCCATTTGCGCGCCCAGCGCAGCGAGCGGCGGGCCTGAAGCCGCTTGAGCCAGTAGGGACGATGGTCGCGGCGCACGGCTTGCGGACGGCGCTAGAGCGACTGGCCGTCGTCGACGGTGACGAGCGTTCCGGTCATGATGCGCCCCGCATCGGAGCAGAGCAGCAGCAGCGTGCCGTCGAGGTCGGCCTCGACCCCGAGGCGGCGTCGCGGGAAGCCGGCGATCTGCTTCTGGCCGCCGTCGCTGCGGAACCAGTCCGCGTTCAGCTCGGTCTCGATGTAGCCGGGGCAGATGCCGGTGACGTTGATCTGCCGCGTCGCCCATTCGCGGGCGAGCGCGCGGGTCATCATCGCGATGGCGGCCTTCGACATGCAGTAGACCGCAAGGCCCGGCAGCACCGTGAAAGCGCCGATCGAGGCGATGTTGACGATGCGCCCGGGAGCCTTGCGGGCGATCATGCGCTTGGCCGCCTGCTGGGCCATCAGGAAGGCGCCCTTCACGTTGGTGTCCATCATGCGGTCGTATTCGGTCTCGGGCAGGTCGACCGCGCGGCTCTCGATGTTCATGCCGGCATTGTTGATGAGGATGTCGACAGGTCCGAGCGCCGCCTCGGTCGCCTCGAAGGCGTCGACGACCGAGCGGGCGCTGGTGACGTCGAGCTTCAGCGAGATCGCCTTGCCACCCTCGGCCTCGATCTCGCGCTCGATGCCCGCGAGGCGGTCGGTGCGGCGGGCGGCCAGCGCGACCGCGGCGCCGGCCTTCGCCAGCACCTTGGCGAAGCGCAGGCCGAGGCCGCTGGAAGCCCCGGTCACCAGGGCGACTTTGCCGTCGAGGCGGAAATCGGGGAGATCGGTCATGGCGCGGTCCTCAGTGTCTGGCCGGGGAGCGTTAAGGGTGAACGGCGGACGGGGCAAGGCGGCTTTGCGCGCGGCGGCGGCCGGGCCTATTCTCGGCCCCCATGAAGATCGACATCATCTCCGACACCGTCTGCCCCTGGTGCTTCATCGGAAAGCGCCGCCTGGAAGAAGCGATGGCCCAGCGGCCGGACATCGCCTTCGAGGTGAACTGGCGGCCCTATCAGCTCGATCCCGGCGTGCCGCGCGAGGGCATGGACCGGCGCGACTACATGCGCGCCAAGTTCGGCGACGGCGAGCGGGTCAAGGGCATGAGCGAGACGATCCGCGAGGTCGGGCGCGAGGCGGGGATCGCCTTCGCCTTCGAAAAGCAGGAGCGCCGTCCCAACACGATCGACAGCCACCGCGTGGTCCACTGGGCGGGCAGCGTCGGCCTGCAGGACGCGGCGGTCGAGGCGCTGTTCCGGGCCTATTTCGAGGAGGGGCGCGACATCGGCGACGCCGCGGTGCTGGGCGACATCGCCGCCGCCTGCGGCATGGACCGCGAACTGGTCGAGGAGCTGCTCGCCTCGGACGCCGACCGCGAGCTGGTGCTGAGCGAGGCCGGGCTCGCCGGGCGGATGGGCGTCCAGGGCGTGCCGGCCTTCGTCTTCGAAGGCAAGTACGCGATCGTCGGGGCGCAGGACGCCGCCGTGCTGGTGCGGGTCATCGACAAGGTCCTGGAAAAGGAAGCCGCTGCCGGCTGACGCGCTTCAGGGTTCGGCCATGCCGAACCAGGTGCCGGGCGGGTCGAGCATCTCCAGAAGCGCGCCGAAGGCGGCGGCGTCGCCGTCGATGGCGAGCGCGCCGCCTTGCGCTTGCTCGATGGGCGCGAGGCGCGTGGCGAGCGGCAGCAGCGCGGCGCGGGTCAGCCGGACATGGGCATCGGCGGCGGACGGCAGACCCGGCTCGGCGATGAGGACGGCGTTCGCCAGCGTCAGCGTGAAGTCGCGGCCGACATCGGTGAAGGAGAGGCCGAGGGTGAGGCGGTGCGTCCCTGCCCGCTCCGGGTTCAGGCGGACGCTCATCAGGTCGAGGATCATCTCCGGCGTCATGGCGGCCATCAGCTCGGGCGCGCCGCCGGCGGCGAGCGGCAATGCGAGGACACCGTTGCGCAGCTCCTGCGCGCCGGTGAGGTAGAAATTGCGCCAGACCGCGTTCTCGGACTGGTAGCCGAGCTGCTCGAATGCGTCGGCGAGGAGCCCGCGGGCGTCCTTGTGCGAGGGATCGGCGAAGACGACGTGGCTGACGACCTCGGCGGTCCAGCGATAGTCGCCGGCGGCGAAACAGGTGCGGGCCTTCTCCACCACCGCATCCGCGCCGCCCATGAAGGCGACATAGCGCTTGCCGGCCTCGACCGGCGGGAGTTTGTCGAGATGGGCGGGGGTGCCGTCGAAGAAGCCGAGATAGCGCTGGTAGACGGCCCGGGCGTTGAACTTCAGGTGGCCGTAATAGCCGCGGTTGAACCACTCGGCGGCGATGGCCGGCGGCAGTTCCAGCGTCTCGGCGATTTCCTCGCCCACGAGGCCCTGGTTCATCAGGCGGACCGACTGGTCGTGGAGATAGCGGTAGAGGTCGCGGTGCTTGAGCACGAAGGAGGCGATCTCGTCCCGGCCCCAGCGCGGCCAGAAGTGCGAGGTGAACATGATGTCGGTGCGGCCGCCGAAGAGACGCCAGGCTTCGGTGAGGTAGTCGCCCCAGGCCTTGGCGTCGCGGACCAGCGCGCCGCGCGGCGTGAGGACGTTGTGCAGCGAGCCGTTGGCATTCTCGGCGAGGCAGAGCGCGCCGAATTGCGGGAAGAAGAAGTTCATCTCGGCCGGCGCCTCGGTCTCCGGCGTCAGCTGGAACTCGATCTCGACGCCGTCGACCGTGAGGGTCTGGCCGGTGCGGGTGATGTCGAGCGTCGGCGCGATCAGGCTGACCGTGCCGAGCGAGACGGCGGGGCCAAGGCCGGTGGTGAACTGGCCGCAGGCATGGCGGGGCAGGAGCGAGCCGTACATGTAGGTCGAACGGCGCAGCATGGCGGGGCCGGCGATGACGTTCTCGGCAACCGCATAGTGCAGGAAGCCGGCAGGGGCGATGACCGGCACGCGGCCCGAATCCGCGTCGGCCTGCGGGATGACGCCCTTCACGCCGCCGAAATGGTCGACATGGCTGTGGGTGTAGATGAC
>OEIV010001297.1_pt1 | contig 11686 bp, 14 predicted proteins | sample 1539231 | NCBI WGS metagenome assembly OEIV01 (sample SAMN03794762, study PRJEB22550) | activated sludge metagenome | feature: wastewater treatment plant; material: activated sludge; isolation source: Wastewater treatment plant of a petroleum refinery complex | place: Argentina: Buenos Aires ... | reverse complement strand
TCTTTTATTTCGGCTCCATGCTCAAGGGAGCTGTTTGTAGCGGGAATTACGTTATTTTTGCCATACCTGATGCATATGAACTCCCATATTATATTTATTACGACGCCTACATGCTTATTGCAATTATCGTTGCACTCATGTTTGCGCGTCGTCAAAGAATCGTTAAAGTACGCGTTGCGCTACAAGCACTTGCCATTGGGTATCTCGCATTTATTATTCCGTCCATGCTGTTTTCAAAATACGATAATTACGGGGGTGCTGACAGCAACTTACCAAGTGTTATGTGTGGTTTCGCGCTACTCTTTGCTGCCGTTCTGACCGCAAAGGTCGCTCCTCTAGTAGCTAAGAGTAGGGTATAGCGCTTACGTATCAGCTCTAATAATACTTACTGCGTGATCCCATGTATCATTGATAGCACCGTAATCAATCCACAACAAGCAGAGCGGTTCAAGTAAGCGACTTTTCTCAATAGGTCCTAAATCTTGTACATCGACCCATCCAAGTTCTACGAGCAATTCTCTCACGTGAGCTTTAGCTGATGCATTGTTTCCGCACATAAACATTGTAGGCGTCCCTTGATTAAAATGAGGTTTTATCATGTGCCTATAGTTAATCGTATTTAATGTTTTTACAACATGACTATCCGTGAGTGACTGCTGTACAAGCTCACCAGCACTCATGGTGTGTCCAACGGCTAACTGAGGTCCATCTTCAGTGAAAAGCAAAGGATTAGTGACGTCAACTACGATTTTTCCAGATAACTCGGGACGTACAATCGCAAGCACATTATCAGTTGCATGCCATGCAACTGCCAGAAATGCCATCTCGCCAAAATCTGCCGCTTCTGCAAACGACCCAATTTGTAACTTTTCTTTATGATGCTTTTTAGTCCATGCAAGCTCTTTTTTGTGCGTATCTCTTGTGCCAATCATCACCGCATGGCCAGCTTCAACTAGACCTTTTGCGAGCGCTTGCCCTACGTCTCCAGAACCAATAACTGCAATATTCATATCATGAGTGTAACAGATTATTCAGATATTTTTGTAGCATTTAGAGACCCATATCTTTGTACCGTTTGGAGCGACTGTTTCTTGTCGTTTTGCGAACACTTCGCTCTTCACTTGTTTGCACAGGTGGAGCCGTACCGGTTACACGTTTTCCTCCTGGTATTATCTTACGGCGAGCATAAGACGAAGCAAGTCCCGACTTTTTCTTCACATTATGATATGGGTCTTTTGAACGACTCAATTTTTCAATTGCGACAATCGTTAACCCTACAGCGACGACTTGGATTGCGATATTTATCAACAATATATCAAACCGCTTTATGTATGCGTCAGCTATATTATTGAACAAATTCATCGTCTCGCCACCTTCAACTTTATAGCTACTGGTAAGCTTCGGTATAACGAATCCAAACACGATCGTCGCTATGATTAAGGTGCCGCCATTAGAAATCAAATCGCGTCCATATGCACGCACCCCTTTTCTATAAGGTTTTCGCGCGCGAATAAATAGAATAGTTGCGAGCAAAAATAATAGTACAAAAATCCACATTGACGAGATGAATGTTTGAGCAATCTGTGGCACGAAATGTAACCTCTCATGCAGCAGTACTCCTTCACTTGTTTTAGGAAGATCCTGTTCTGATAACGTAACGTCCTTGAGAAAATCAGAGGCAAGTAAATCTTCTCTCGTTCTACTTTTGACGAATTCTAGAGGAACACCATCCGGACGACAGTCTAGGTCAAAAATCGTTATGGTTGATATATCTCGCGACCCGCAACTGGGAAGTGATTCAATGCGTTTTGCAGCATAGGTACTTATTTGCTCAACAAACACTTCTCTTTGAGGTGTAAAATCGACAGAAAATGTCAACGTATCAGATATACCAAGTATCCAGTCATAAAAAGCATCAACGACATGTTCACTTTTCAGCATAAGGGCAGTCGCTGAAAATGCTTGATTCGCAATACGTCTTACTTCTGAGTCTTGAAATGGTAAAACGTTACGCTTACCTTGGCTCGACTCGATATTATCGTCAACTACGGCATCTACAAATGTAGTATAAACGCCTGATTCTTCGAGCACTTCCTTAGCGGCATTTCGATTGGCAAATAAAAAACTCATCGATATAGATGCGATTATTAAAAGTAGTGCTCCGTGCAACAATAGTGTCGACACCCATTTTAATAATGCTTTATAGATTTTCATCGTAAGGTTATGCTTCTGATATTTTTGCTTATTGCACCTTAACGCCTTAAGCCGAATTTACGACCGATGAGGAGAGTGCCGAAGCTAATCCCGGCCATACTAATGGTAATTAATGGTGCCGTTAATCGCACTTTACCGGTATCTGGAGCAGCAGGTACTTCGTCATCATCACCCGCGGTTTCTGTATTTGAAGTATCTTCGTCTTCGTCATCATCTTCAGTACTCGATGGTGTAGGGGAAGGTGTTGGAGTAGGAGTAGGGGTTGGCGTTGAACTCGTAATGTTGAGTGCATAATCTTCAACCTCTCCATCAGGTGCACCACCTGTTGTTGCCACATCCCGAACTGTTGAATACCGCGAACGAATCATGATCGGACCATCAGTTGCCGTTGGAGTAAAAGAAAAATCATAATCACATGCAGTACCTAAAAACTGACCGTCAACTACTTGATCGCCCACATCGTCCCAATCGCCATCTCCATTTATATCAACCCAAACATTTACATATTTCATACAGTTTACAGGTGTACCAACGCCTCTACCTTCCGCTGTGAACGTTGCATTTACCGTATCGCCTGGATCTATTGTGGTTGCGCTAAAGGTAATACTGTCTTCATCATCTGTTGCGTCATCACCAAGTGCATCAGCCGAGGGCTGTCCATCAGTTTCGTCATCTATAAGAGTTCCAGAAACGGTATGGAACTGAATAAGATGACGCGCTGCATTCTGAATAAGTTCAACAGGATGTGAATAGGTCGAGCTTCCAATGCTACCAGTGTTGGCAGCATCTCCCCAGTCATAACAGGCTGGGGGGATGTAGGTTGCGGTCTTCGTTTGTAGAGGGCCAGACTGGTCGTAGGCTATGGTAGAAGTAAGCGGTGCGGTGTATAACAGCACATCGCCTGCCAATATTGTAAGTAATACTCCTCCGTTCGGGGCGAAATCTATGGTATAAGCGCCGGGGTCATTAGAATACTGACCAACGAGTGCTCCAGTAGAAGCGTTATACCTTACTAGCCCCGTATCATGATCTGTTACATATAAATAGCCATCTGTATGGAAGCCCAAATCGTACCAAAGTCCAGTATCCTCAGCTACAAAATCATCAATGTAGGTAAACGTATTTCCATCATATCGCTTAATTGAACTTTGCGAAGTACCAGTATTTCTTTCGCTCACAACATACAAATTGCCATCTGGACCGAATTCAATACCTGGAGATCCCTCTGAATATTCATTGCTCAGCCCTCCATCTCCCGCGTTAATAATGGTTGTAATGGTGTAAGGTGAATTTGTGTCGATTCTTACTACTGAGGGACCGTCTATATACGCGTAAGCGTTCCCGTCAGGACCAAGCGTCAATCCATGTACCACTCCAACAGTATTAATAGGAGTGCCTGTCGCGCCGGTCGCAATATCAACTTGCACGATTTCGGTGCCACTTGCGAGCCATAGCGTGTCTTCATCAACCATAATTGCTTCATGAGGGTGTCCAGATGCGAGTGATATCGAGAAGAAAGAAGAATCTATCGTGGAAGCTGTATCAGCGTTGTAGCGGATGACATCCGTTCCATTTTGAAAGGTGATGAGTAATTGGCTCTCCAAGAGCGAACAATCAGTGTTTGATGCAGCCAACGAACGGGGTGCGAAAAACACAAATAATCCAAATAATCCGATAATCCAGCTGCTTAGTAGTATTTTTTTCATTTTTTGATATGTCCTTTTTTTGATATATGCACTTATATCATAATCTCTAAGTACACTAAAAGCAACTGTTCAGAATCATCACAATAATGTAGTGCATTTGTTGAACGATTCTCCATCAATATAAATTACAGAATAAACGTAAAATTACTTACTGTAGTTACCTATGAGTTAAACGTACCATACCAATACGATGATTAATCGTAGGAAGGAGCATACTATGGACGACGACGATCAGGGAACCAATGAAGATAATAAATAACCCAAATGCTATGTAATATTATTCATAGCCCTATAGCGCACATAACTCTACACTACTCAACAAGCCAGTCGTCTTAAACATACGACTGGCCACGTGTCCCGGTGAGGGGCAGTAAACCACTGATATACGAGCACGAAACGCTCAGCGCTGAGATTTAAGAATATATCATCCAGCGTACGATCTGAGTCGATTTGTGCTCGTATAACTTTCTATAATGAAAGGAAATATATGCCCCCAGTTCCTATGCCTATATTTAATCAACCTCAAGACATTACTCCACCCATAGAACTACCAATTGAAGAGGATATCAATAAAGTGGTCAAGTTGAAAACTGGAAAGCGTTCACGAATAAATACCACGAATCGGTCATCTAATGATGGGGCAGAACGAGTTAACACGTTTCAAAGTCCTGAATATATAGCAAAGAAACGGACTAATGAGCCTCTCATGCGTTTCATGGCTGGTCTTGCGATTAACCTAGCGATTAAAGCTCGTGATCCTGCACGTCAAAACGAAGCTGTAAGAAGAGCAGAGCATGGTAGGTTACAAGAAATCTGGGGAAAGTACACTAGAAAAGCACTACGGCTTAAGACTTATTAAAACGTAACTACAAGGATTAAAATATGAGTGAAATGAATCATGTGAGTACAAGGAAAAGTGCATTTATTTTCGGATTAATTGTTGGAGGAGCCACTGCGATGCTGCTTACTCCAAAACGAGGAGACGAAATGAGGAAAGAAATTAGAAACAAAGTAGAGCAAATAAAATCCAATGCTGATGATGCCACAGATGAGAAAGCGAATGAGCTACATACTTCTGCACCTATGCCTGCTATGTAAAAATTTTTACACAGCAATATAAATTGAATTTATTATAATAATCGCATGTCTCACAAAATACTTATAGTTGAGGATGAAACAGTTTTACTCGATGCGTACGCAATGGTGCTCAATGCCGATGGATATGATGTGAGTACTGCACATGACGGTGAAGAAGCATTACAAATATGCTCTCATATAGAATTCGATTTAATATTGTTAGATCTTCGGATGCCCCGTGTATCGGGCCTAGAATTTCTAAAACGATATCAGCGATCAACAAAGCACCCAAACGTCAAAATCATTGTGTTTAGTAATCTAGATGCAGATAAAGACATTGATAGTGCCTATAGTTTAGGGGCTGATAAATACGTACTAAAAGCCTGGGCATCTCCTAGAGAACTGTCAAAACTAGTCAAAGAAACACTTCAGCAAAAGGCATGAAAGCCGTCGGCGATCGAGATGGACGCGCAGAAGGGGGCCCAGTATTGCGACGTCAACTTCCTGATATTGACCCATTAGCTTATCAATTTGAATTAGACGCATTGCAATTCGATAAAATAGATTCGTTAACCTCGGGCGCATGTAGAGGTATTAAAGATTTTATGCATAGTGACTCTAGCCATGCAGATTGGCTTCATCACATGCGCAATGAAAGACTCCAAAACAACAGGCCTTTCACTCCGGGACATGCATCACGTTTGAATCGTTATCTTCTACAAAACACATTATTGCAAGAAAATAGCTATGACATGCTCAGGGAATTTCCCAATCGTGAAATGATTTCACAATTGATGAGCGACATATACACCGATGAGGATAAGCGATTAGAGTATGAGATGAATCACAGCTACTACGATCCGATAACGTGTAAACCTTCGCGATATTACGGGGTATTTCTTGCTCAAAAAGCTATTCTTGACAAACAAGATTCCTTTACACACATTGACTTTGGCTGTGGTAATAATACTGGTGTTGCACTAGAACATATAGCTAGTACTCCTTCTTGTGCTTCACTGAGAGATAGCTTACCTAAATTTCCGAAATTATCGAATGGATCGACGCATGAAAAAGAAATCCTGTCTGCAACAATGACCGAATCTAATAATGTACCTCTTGAGGGTGGATGGGGCATAGATATATATCATCCCTGGGAGCCCTTTGTTAATCAATTTGGCATTGCCTGCAATCCAGCTACGTTTTTAGTAAGTACGGATTATTTTGATACACGACGAACACTTATTGCTCATAGAGAGACAAATCCAGCGATTCATTTTTCAAGATATGATATTACTGAACCACGATTCTACACAAAACCAAGTAGCAATTCTGGTAAATATGTAGTTGCATTAAATAGCCGTTCAGAATCTTATAAAATAGACCCACTTCCGCAAAAAGTAGATATCGCAAGCGCATTTTATGTGTTGTATATGCACAATATTGAAAAGCGTAAGCAAGTTTTTGATAATATGGCTGCACTCGGTAGACTCATACTTGTATTTGATGCAATTACACGAATAGTTAGAAACAAGTCACTTCACCCTATTGAACAACTCACCTTTGCTGATTACTGGAGCCCTTACTCTTCTGCTCTTGTTGCGTTGGATCAAGAAAATCTACAAAAAGGGTGGCAGATGATAGCGCGTAGTAGAGATGGAGATTTTGCCGAATTACGACCGGGGCCTGTGCTAAAACATTTACTTACTAAAGCGGCTTAAATGCTTCGAGACTATAGGAGCATACTTTTGTAAGAATATATGATGATCCATGCCTAAGTGATGTTCAGGTTGAAAAAAGCTGAATATGAGCGCTCCATGCACGTCATGTATTAAAGGTTCCACAATACTACATTCTACACTTGCACTCGTCTGGTTCATGCGTGCTTGATCTGCTGATAGAGCGGGTGTGAAGAGAAAGTTCCAATCATTCGTGGCTATACTTTTATGTTTTCTGATTGATTGCGCAATAATGTTTTGTTCATCATTAAGGGGTATTCGTATTTCATGAAATGGTTTTGCCGATGCCCGAACAGCCCCCATTGCAAGCTCAGTATTCGAAAGTGCAATGCGGTCAATCATTCCATCAACAGAATCTACCAATAGAAGCACTACGATACCCAGATCGAGTGAAGTCGCAAATAACTTATCTTGAAATGGAAAATCAACGACAGATCGATATACGTCTTCTAATTGCGTAATCTCGTCCAAAGCATGATCGAGCCTTGTTAGCTGAAGATGAATCATTTCTCGTAGCGAATCCTTCATGATTGTTAGTATATAGACTTTAAATAACAGCACCTAAAAAAGCCCATCGCCTGTAAGTTATTTTACATGTTCTCAGTTAAACGAACGGGTATGCTTAAAGCATTCGTATATGTTTTATATAGATACTATCCAGAAAGACAGACGTGATGTTTTATTTCTCCATATCTTACCTACATTTATTGTATTTATAGCGTTTATGGCTGTTACTTTATTTAGCTGGAATAGTTCGAGAACTGACATTACAACCGAACAGCACCGCATTGCTGATCAGTTTCTTCAAGAAAATGGTGCAACAATCCGTGACCGAATGTCCTCATACGAAAATATTCTACAAACCGGGTCGAGCATTATAAACTTTTCGCCACATTTAACGAGAGAGGAATGGAGATCATACGTTGAAACATTAGATATTGACACTAGATACCCAGGCGTCCAAGGCATCGGGTTTACGCAAGTACTTACCGAAAATGAGAAACAGAGCCATGAAAATAAAATTCGAGAAAGTGGCATAGTTGACTACAAGATTGAACCTGAAGGTAAACGAGATTTATATACAAGTATAGTTTTTATTGAACCTTTCAATGAGCGTAATGCTGGCGTTTTAGGATACGACATGTACAGCGACCCTGTTCGGAAATCTGCTATGGAACAAGCATCCACTACCGGTAAAGTGTCCATAACTGATAAGGATGTCTTAAAGCAAGATCAGAATCAGGAGGTACAGTCAGCAGGATTTATCATGTATACCCCAACGCAGAAAAACGTTTTAACGGAGAGTGCGACTGATGCAGGATTACGAGGGTTTGTTTATGCACCATTTCGTGTTCAAGATTTTATTAAATGGAATGTCACTGAGCCAATGAACGGACTAGCCTTTGAGATAGTACATATCGTTCAAGATAATCAAGTTATTCTGTACTCAAGTGCAAACAGTGAAAATATAAAAACTGCGAACGATAGCGTGATTAGACAATCGAAGATAGATATTGCAGGTGCTAGTTGGGAAATTCGTGCATATGCTTCACCCTTAGCTGTGGCTGACTCAGTGCGAACGAGGCCAATTATAACCATACTGAGCGGTGTCATTTTTAGCAGTATAATAGCTGGTTTTATATACCTACTAATAGCAAATAGAACTAGAGCATTGTCAGAAAAAGAGCAAGCTGGTGTCCAAGAAGCAAAAGACGAACTATTGGCGCTGGCATCGCACCAACTACGCACACCAGCTACCGGTGTTAAACAATATATAGGCATGTTACGAGATGGGTTTGCTGGCAAACTTAACGAAACCCAACATATGCTCGTCGATAAAGCATACGAAAGTAATGAAAGACAGCTGTCAACGATAAATGAAATGTTATTTGTAGCCCGTGCTGATGCGGGTCACCTTAAAATGGATAACGATTCCTTCGATTACATTGCACTTGCCAAAGAAGTGATTGAAGAACTTGAGCCGATGATACGCAAACGAAAGCAAACTCTATCCATTAACACTCCAAAAGAAGGTATAACCACAATTGGCGATCGAGCTTATTTGAGGATGGCTATAGAAAATATTTTATCAAATGCATCAAAATACACACCAGAACTTGGTGACATACGGGTATCAATTAAAATACATGACGATGTAATCGCACTCAGTGTCAAAGATACCGGAGTGGGCGTCGCGGCAAAAGATAGACCACTGTTGTTTCAAAAGTTTTCTAGAATACCCAATGAGCTCACGAACAGGGTGTCGGGAAGCGGTATTGGTTTGTACCTCACGAAGCGTATCGTTGATGCTCATAATGGTCGTATCATTTTTTGTTCAAAAAAAGGCGACGGTTCTGAAGTAACTATACTTATCCCTATCAATAGAGTCGTTAGTTCGAAATCGACACATCGCGAAACGTTTCTTCACCGACCAAATCGCTCAACTTCTCAAGATTAACGGTATACCTTTGTTGTTTATAACTAATCACACGCTGCTTTTTCAACTTGTTTAGTTCCATCGCAGTAGTTTCGCGCGTTATGCCAACGAGACTCGCAAAGTGCTGATGAGTGAGTGAAATAGGTATTTCTACTTTCTTATCAGTTTTTGCATATTTACCATAACGCATACAAAGAAAATAGAGAGTATATAGCAGTTTATCTCTCGCTTTTGGCTGCTCTAACGCATTAATGCGAATAAGCGATGCAGCGTAATTAGTAGTAAAGTAATCAAGTAGAATACGTCTTTTCGCAGCAGTTTCATCCCAATATGCAACGAGCTCTTGTCTTGGTGCGAACACGATCTCACAGTCAGTTAGTGCTTCATAAAAGAATAATGTAGAAGTAGATTTCTGGTAAATCCACGAAGCGGGGAAAAATTCACCTTTAACGTGCATCGTTACGATCTGGTCATCACCTTGGGGTGAAATACTATACACACGAACAATGCCGCTTTTAACAATACATGCTGCCCTTGGTACCTCACCTTGATATAAGATAGTCGATCCCACGCGAAATGTCCGTGTTGCGTATCTGTCCATCAGAGGTTCTAAAAATCTTATCATAGCCTATAGCAGTTATTGTAGGGTACTTAAATGAAACGTTTGTGTAATTTATCTTACATCTTGAAAGTTACCTAGCTTACAGCGCATTATTAGCTAAGCCTCTAAGATACAACTAGTATCAACATAAGGAGGTGACAACATGGACGATATTATCGATCCAGCATTGGCAGATAAGATAGAGTGTTTCTTGAGTAGAAAAAACGAGAAATACGGCATACGAACTGAATCACGACCTAGATGGAACGGCTATGAATACATACCCCGTGATAAATGGTTTGGTAAACGCGCAGATAAGCTTAACCATAAGGGGGCTCTATGGGCATCTTAAGTTGGATACTTTTTGGAGCGCTCGTTGGTTGGATTGCTTCAATCATTATGTCTACGAATGAACGACAAGGCGCCATTGGCAATATCATCGTTGGCATAATTGGTGCATTTATAGGTGGCATGATAGGTCAAATGCTGGGACTCGGAGGCATAGACGGCTTCAACGTTGGTAGCTTTCTATTGGCGTTGGGTGGCTCCGTATTGCTTCTCGCGATAGTAAAGTTGTTTACCTCTAACTCTGTACGTGATTAGTTACGATGGATAAGCTTAATATATGTTAGACGCCGAATCAGTGCTAGGAGTTTGGCCATTAGAAACTCGAGAACCCGCACGAGAACTTGTAAACATGTTCGGAGAACCCGATGAAGTGACTATTCATACGCTTACATGGAACGGCGTGGAACCGTGGAAATACATAAAAATTAATCGTGCATTTACTGAGCATAATTTTCCATATTCACATGTAGATTGCGTGGAAGTTGCACTTTTTCATTACATTTCTGCCGATGATCTTACTCGTCTTGTTGAATTTCACGGTGGAATATCCTATGTAAAAACACTGTCTGAGCTTAGAGTGTACTGCAAAAATCTCCCCTTTATCTCTGAAATATTTGCCATTATGCACGATTTGCTTACCAAAAAAGCTACGGTACAAGAGGCACGTAAACACTTCACACTACAGTCTATGCACCTACATTCGTCTGTGCAGACTCCACTCCCGTTTTTACCTAAAGGTAAACCATGTACTGATGAACAAGTATAAACGGTTATAGATTTTTATTAAAATATTCTAGGGACTGTAGCGTAAGCAGTTTCCGAATGAGCGATTATGCTGGTTACAGACATACTACTAGATAGAAAAATATTTTGATTCTTTGTATGAGCATAGCTATTAACTGTGTCGCTATTCGTAGAGGTAGCTACAGAGAACTTATACAGCTCTTTAGCGTGAGTATACGCATATGCACGTCTATCATATGAAGCAGCGGGGTTTGATCCGAATTCTTGCACCAACGCAACAGTAATCGCTTTTTTATCGTTATTTACGATAGAATTAGCGACCGAATATGATACTTGGTCAATTTTTTTGCCTGCAAGAGCCACAATACTTACAAGTACTGCGCTCCCAACCAGCAGCCTGTAAACCGATTTCACGTATGCCTCTTTTACGCTTAAATCTATGAAAACTTCCTGCATAGTAGCATGCTAAAGATTACTTTGCAATATTTTTGCTTAATTATTTTTTTTGTTATATAATGATTTGTAATTGTTGAAAAATGATTGTGTTTACAAGAGCGCAATGTAAGAGCAATGAGCGATAGTGGGTGAATGCCAGTGAATAAGAAACCAATTTTTTTTGATATTTCAGGTAAGCGACGACGCGTCGTTAACTCAATGCTTACATTTATTTCAATTATTGTGATAATTTTAACCGGTTTTATAGGTGTATACACACTCAGACTCAACAAAATCAATCGACTTGCAAGCAACTTAAGCACAAAAGAAGTGTCACCTCGATCTCATCTCACCCTTCTATACACTACTACACATGAAGATTCTTACG
>OEIV010001296.1_pt1 | contig 11687 bp, 10 predicted proteins | sample 1539231 | NCBI WGS metagenome assembly OEIV01 (sample SAMN03794762, study PRJEB22550) | activated sludge metagenome | feature: wastewater treatment plant; material: activated sludge; isolation source: Wastewater treatment plant of a petroleum refinery complex | place: Argentina: Buenos Aires ... | reverse complement strand
CCCCTGCTGGGGGGGCGCAGGGTTCAGCGCGCGTGTAATCGCCCCCCGCCACCAGGGCGGGTCTCTCGCAGCGCGGAGGGCCTCCCGCCGTGTCGAAGCCGATCAACATCCGCTGCCGGTCGAGTTGTAGGGCGTCGAAAATATCGCCATCGGGCGTGAAGCGGTGACCCGTCAGCGAGACCTGATCGACTCCGAGGCCGAGCCAGCTCGCCGTCACGTCGAGAGAAGGCAGCAAGCTTTCCGCTGTGCGGGCCTCACGGCCGCCCTTGGTCGCGACGATGAAAACCGCGACGCCGAGGAGGGCCGCAAGCGGCGCGCCGATGCGGCGCCGCCAACCGGCGCGCGGGCGGCGCAGGCGTCGCGGATGTTGGAACGCCGGAAAAGCGCGATGCGAGGGAAGCGGGATGTACGAGGATGCAGGCGTCCGGGGCGATGGCGCCATGGGCGCCCGCCGATCCGGACCAAACTCACCTGCTACCTGCTGCAACTCGCGTCCTCGACCATCCAACGCACGAACTCGCCGAACGACCACCCGGCGTGGGCGGCAAGCTCGGGTACCAGCGATGTCGCCGTCATGCCCGGCTGCGTATTGACCTCGAGGCACACCAACTCGCCAGTCCCGCCCGCCGTGTCGTCGAAGCGGAAATCCGCCCTGCTGACGCCACGGCAGCCGAGCGCACGGTGCGCCTCGAGCGTGAGTTTCCGTACAAGCTGGTAAACATCCGGTGAAATTCTGGCCGGAAGCTCGTGGCGCGAGCCGCCGGGCGCGTACTTGGCGGCAAAATCGTAGAACGGGAGGTCGTCGCGCGGGACGATCTCGATCAGATCGGTGACGAACTCGCCGATGACGCCGCACGTCAGCTCGCGTCCCGCCACGTAGCGCTCGACCATCACGACCTCGGCGGGGTCCGCGCCGTCGGACAGAACGAGCGACGCCGGGGCGTTGGCGCCGGGGCGCACGATGACGACGCCGACGCTCGAACCTTCCGCCACCGGCTTCACCACGTAGGGCGGCGCCATGACGTGGCGGCTGGCCGCCTCGCTGCGCGTGACGAGCAGGGCTTCCGCCACGGGCACGCCGGCGGCCTTCATCACGGCCTTGGCGCGCTCCTTGTGCATGGCGAGGGCGGAAGCGAGCACGCCCGAATGCGAGTAGGGGATTTCGAGGAACTCGAGGATGCCCTGCACCTCGCCATCCTCGCCGTGACGGCCGTGCAGTGCGTTGATGCAGACTTCGGGCTTGAGCTCGGCGAGGCGCACCGGCAGGTCGCGAGCGACATCGATCAGCGAAACACGGTACCCCTCGCCCTCGAGCGCCTTGGCGACCGCCGCGCCCGAGCGCAGCGACACCTCGCGCTCGGCCGAGAGCCCGCCATAGAGCACCGCGACGTGCTCGCGCGTGCGCTTCGGAGCGGGTCCAAGCCGAGGCGTTGCCATCGTTTTCGGTGCTGACATCGCGCAGTGCTCCCCTCAAGGCCCAAGTCGGCTCGTTTGCGAGGGGTTCATAGCGCAGCGCGCGGCAGAGGGCGAGCCGCGGTACGCCATAGCCGCCGTGCGGACGCTCCGAATGGTCGTCAGAAACACTACGGGGCAACGGAGCGCCCCTCCGGCGCAGAATTCCGAACCGCCATGCCCGAGCGCAGCGACACCGCGCGCTCGGACGAGCGCCCGCCATAAAGCACCGCGACGTGCTCGCGCGTGCGCTTCGGATCGGGTACGAGGGGCGGCGTCGCCGTGCGGAGTCGGCTAACGGCCATGTGCCGACAAGTTAGGGGATAGGATTCGAACCTAGACAGGTACAGTCAGAGCGTTTCCCCTAACGAACGTCCACTCTTCGCCCAAACGCGGAAGCGTCGGCCGCCCGCTTCGATGCCAGCTCAAGTTTTAGAGCGCGCTACTCCGCGACTTCCTGGGCGGAGTGAAGGTAGACGATACCGTCGACCTTATTCGCCGCGTAGCGCTTGAAGCCCTTGCCCTTCTTGAAGATGATGACGTCATTTCCCGCCTCATCGGCGAAGGCCATGCGGCCATCGGTGTAAACGCGCCAGGCTACAACCTTCGCCATCACGGGGAAGGCCGCAGCGCATTTTCCGCCATCCTCGAAAAATGTCAGCTTGTAACCCCGCTCAACTTTGTCCTCGTACAGGGCGACAGTGCAGCGATCATCGCCCTTGTTCGCCATGACGCCGACATCACCCAGCATCTCTCGCACCTTGCTGGGCGGCGCAAGCTCTCCAGCAGCAGCAACAGGTGCAGCGGAGGCAACAAGCAGGCTTGCAGCGATGACGCAGGCTCTCATGGCACCCTCACATTGTTGGGTTCGTTGTTGGGCTCGGCACTTCAATGTCCTGTTTTTTCGCACAGTCAATGGCGAGATCACAATCCACGTCCGCATGGGGCACGGCTCGCGCCGCTCCAGCCTTCGCACCGCAAATTCTGCAATGCTTGGGACCGCGACGGGCCAATACCGTCAATTTCACAACGCGGATGGTCTGACTTAGCGTGTGTCTGACGCTACCAGAGCTGACTGTTGACTTGATCAGATTTGCTGCGACGCAACCGAGCGCAAGGGCTAGCTAGACTCTCGGCCCTTGACGTGGAGCGATTAGCGCATCAAACGATTGGTCAACGTGTCTGGTATCCTTTTTTCGGCCAATCTCAGCGGCAGGTCATAAGCCGGCGTGGATTATCTAAGAGCATCTTGTCGAGAGCGCTTTGAGGTATCCCGGCGCGTTGCAGGCTCGGCATTATCTCTGAGAAGATATATCCATATTTTCGCGCGTGCGGCTTTTGAATTGGTACCCCTCTTAGGTAAACGCCTTTTGATCTGCAGCTCCAATGAGAGTCAACGCTCAACACGATCCTTTCTTCGTGCCCCTCAGCCACCAGCTGACGTATAAGCGCAACAATTGCGCCTCGATATACATTGTTGGTCATTGGCAAATCGCCGATAAAGAGTGAAGACCCTCGATTTACGATCTCTTTGGCTTGGTCGAGCACTGTCGCAAAACGTAAAGCATAACGGCCTTTGAGATTCATCTCGTGATGGCAGATGATAATCCTCGCAGGATCTGCTCCCTTTGCGATCAGGAAATCCAACTGCTCAACGCCCCCACGGCAGGCATGCATCTGTAGCGGTAGCGCAAACTCACTTTGTGTTATTGCTAACGCTTCCATCGTTCGCTTTTCTAGCGCTGAAAAATTCGCCGATGAAGTAGCGCCCTTGAGCATAAATGGCCTCACGCCGGAGCGCCCAAGGCCATTCGTTATTTTCCGTCTCATCACATCCACAAGGGCCGCCACATTGTGCACCCTGTATGCGCTGGGAATTTTTGAAGTGAGATAAAATCCTGCGCAGCAGACGATATTTATGTTTACGCTCCGAAGAATGGGCAGCAACATTTCTGGCGAGACATAAGTCGTCACATCCACAATAGTATCAATGCCCATAGCTTTTATTCGGGTCAGCTCCTCTCTAAGATAAGCGCTGGCCATCGGAACGTGTTTTTCTTTAACGCGGCAAAATACGTGCTCATGCATTAGGGTCCGCCCCAGGTGCTCGGGGCTAATATTGCCGGTCAGCGTGGGTATTAGTCGTGCGCTCATGAATGGCTGGCTTCGAAATAAAGTTGATATAGTCTATAATACTCCGGCTCCATCCGCAAATTTATACCATCGGAGCGGACCATGTGGCGCATTGCGAACATCGGCTGCTCCGAGCGCATAGTATAGAAATCTCTATTCAGACGCGAATGCCTCCTTGAGTAGGGGTGAAAACTCCCGAACATCAGCCTGGATCGAAGGAAATGCTTTCGCACAATTGTATAGGCGCCGTCCATCACGTGCCTGACCTCATGCAGGGGCAAGTTAATTGGAATCACCACAAGCGCGTCATAGTCAGAGAGTTCCACACGGCTATCGACGGCAAAGACGCTCCCAAGCGTCATCAGCCTTTTGGCCATGAAGCCTTGCCGATCAAGCAATTTATCGTCCGGGAGCACGACTTGGGTAACCCGGATGCGGCCAGCCGATATGCGATCCGGAAGACAAGGGCAGACCGCTCCGTCGCGTTGGAGAGCGACATTCGGGCGAGAAACAAACTCGTTCAGCCATCGTTCGACGGCTGAACGAGCAGGATCATGGCTACCGTCGGGTAGAGGTGAAGCCGCCGAGAAAGGATGGCCAAGTAGAGGCCACTCATGCATCGGGGGCGGTTTGGCTAACTCACCAACCGCCGCCGCCTCCACCACCGCCGCCACCTCCACCACCTCCGCCACCACCCGTGGCATAGACGCGAATGTTGTCGGCCTGGCCATTGCGACGCCCATTCGGCAGTGGGCGGAAGCGGTCGAATGAGGTCCGTGGCACGGGGGGCACATCAACCTTGAGATCGCTACCTGCGAAGTAGAACATCGGCTCGCTCCTGATGATCGCTCTTCAGCATGTTCAGCTTGAGATATAGGCTAGTCCATGGCGCCGCTCAAGGAGCTGGGACTCCCGCAGAAGGATACCGAGCCCGAACAACTTCGCCAAGTCACCGTGCAGACGCTCCGTGCTGCCATCCGTGCCATGTTCGGGCGGGGCCCAGGTGAGGCCTGCCTTGCAGGCTTCGAGTGTGCGCAGGCCGTCCTGATCAACTTCGAAGGATTGGTGCGTCGGCCAGTCATAAACCAGGTAGGTGCCTTCGGACTGGTACTTGGTCTGGTTCGCGAGACCTAGGGTGATGACCTCATCTGACAGGACAAGTGTCTCACCTTTTTCCGGTGGGGAAGCCCGATCGTACCAGTCACCTGTTTTCTTTCTTGCCTCCTTCCAGAGGAGCGTCGCTCTCGAGGTCTCAGAGAGCCGGTAGTACATGTACGCTGGGATCGACGCGTCCGAGGGCATCCACGGATAGAGGACCTTCCTCATGACGTCATTGCGCTCGGCGTCAAGTTGCGCGTAGTCGAATGGCTCGTCTTGCCTGTTCCAATCGAGGAGATTGCCCAAGAAGTACTTTGGGTTGGTCGGCCATCGAACCTCAGTGATGCCGAACTCTTCGTAACGTTGGAAGAGCTTGCTGGCCACATCAAGCCCAAGAATGTTGATGTTGAAAGTCACGCTTGGATACTTGGCGACGATGTAGTCGAGAAAGGCATAGGTGACACGCCGTTCGATAGCGGTTTCGCCCGGGAAGCCGATTATCGTGGGGAAGTGAACAGATACCCCGGCCTCGTGGAAGTTTCTTACGATCCTCTCGATCAGGTCGTGCGACCAGCCAGCCGGGAACTTTCCCATTGCAGAGAGAACGCGAGGCGCTGCTGACTCCAGGCCTAGTCGAATCTCCCTCAGGCCTGCCGCCCCGAGCTTTCTGCAGATTTCCGGAGTGAAGCCCGCGTCAATTTTGCTCCGGGTCTCCCAGACGAGCTGCGAGCCTCGCGCGATCAAGGCGTCCGCGAGCCTGCCAAGATCAGGAGGAGGTATAGCCTCATCTACCGACCAAAGATACTTGACCCCGTCGGCCCACAGTGACGTGAAGTAGTCCGCGACTGTTTCGGCGTCAGAGAAGTCGTTCCGCGGAAGGGTTGTGTACTTCTTGTTGATGGCGCAGAAATTGCATGAATTCCAATAGCATTGTGAGCTAGGCCAGAGTTTCGCATCGACTTTCTGTGAGGGATCGACTGCGTTGTTTGCGCGCATCGACGCAGGTACTGCAGCGGCGTGGCGATGGCTATTGGCCTTGAGAGTGCGCGTAGCAGTTACCGGAGGTGTCTGAACGATCTCGAACCGGGTCATCGTGCCATCTGAAAGGAAGGCCGGCTTGTCCAGGTTCTTACGATAGAGAAGATTGGGCACGCTCGCCAAAGGCGCACCCTCCGACAGGGCACTCCAGAGTTGCGGCGCGGTGTTCTCGAAGTCGTCCAGCACTATGCTGTCGACCACCGAGAACAAGGCGTCGTTCATCTTCAAGTACTTGGTGATCTTATTCAGGGAATAGTATTCGGTCGCATGGCCCAGGACCGATACATGGCACAGTGGATTTGCCCTCTTCGCCATCATGGCCATGTATAGTGTTGATATCTTTATCGGTCCAACTATCCAGGCCAGATCCGGTTTGACGCCGGTGATCACCGGCTCGGCGTGAGTTGCGAGAAATGAATAATAAGGGTTTCCAGCTGGATCGGCCGCCGTATGCACAAGAGTCTTCGCGCAAAGTTCGTTCGCAATTAAACCATCCTGGAGGGACAGGCGGAACGGCGAAGATACGAAATCCGAGTAGAGCTCGCAGAACATCTGAAGCGTCTCCAAGGCATAGAACAGCGGTTTGGGGCCAGCGTTGAGCGTGGAAATCACGCTGGGCGCTGTTGCCAAGTGACGCCGGAACGCTGCCTCGTCAGCGGCAAAGAGCCTGTGAGCCTTGGCGCGAGGTGCCGAGAACCTGTACCGCGCCTTGATACCGTGCGAGATGCGATCAAGGGTCTCGCTGGAAAGGGCTTGGCGCCACCAGAAGTCATTGAGATGGCGAAGACTGTACTGATCCCCGGCCCTAGGCGCATGAGCCTGGACAAGGCGCAAATAGTTCGGGTCATGGCACTCGTCGTAGAGTCCCGTGAGCGGATAGAGAAATAACTCTTTGAAATCTGCCATCTTTTGCTCCTCGAGGCACGATGACCAAGTGCCCAAGCATTTCACGCGGCCCCAATCTGTATCAGGATGCCCGTGTTGAAGTCGGCTGAATAATTGTTGATTTGGCTCTCTGTGAGGCATACGGGCACCGTAGGCAGATTTTGCGGTGCACAAGCCGAATTGCGGGCTCTCGGGCGACACGGCAACGCAAGTGATGCGCACCGGCACAACGGCAGCAGTGGGTCAAAACCCGCCCTCGCCCCCTACGCCCCCACCGCTTCGGCGAGCGCCTCTCCCGTCGCGTGTCCAGGCAGCGGCACGCCGAGGCGGATGATCTCCCAGTTGAGCGTGATGCCGCTATTCGCTTTCACCCGCGCGCGCACGGTTTCGCCGAGCCGCTCGATGTCCTCGCCAGAAGCGTTCTGATCGTTGATGAGGAAGTTGCAGTGCATGTTGGAGACATGCGCGCCGCCGACGCGATAACCCCGGCACCCGGCGGCGTCGATCAGCTTCCAAGATGAGTTGCCGGGAGGGTTCTTGAACGTCGAGCCGCCGGTGCGCTCCTTGATCGGCTGGTTCTTCTCGCGATACTCGGCGACGTCGGCCATCTGCTTCTGAATTTCCGCGGGATCGCCCGGCCGGCCCTGGTAGAGCGCCTCGGTGAAAATCCAGTCGTCCGGCACGCCACAGTGGCGATAGGTGTAGCCCATGTCGGCGAGCGTGAGCTCGTAGATGGTGCCCGCGCGGTCCACCGCGCGCGCCGCGACGAGCACGTCCTTGGTTTCGCTGCCGTGGGCGCCCGCGTTCATGCGCAGCGCGCCGCCGATGGAGCCGGGAATGCCGCGATAGAACGCGAGCCCCTCGATGCCGGCGTCGGCCGCCGCGCGGGCGAGCTTCACGTCCGGCACCGCGGTGCCCGTGCGCAAGCGATGACCGGGCTCGACCTTGATCTCACCGAAGCCGCGCCCGAGGCGGATGACGACGCCCGGCACGCCGCCGTCGCGGACCAGCAGGTTCGATCCGAGCCCGATGACGTACACGGGCAGGCTGGCCGGGAGGGCACGAAGAAAGTAGGCGAGGTCGGCTTCGTCGGCGGGCGTGAACAGCACTTCGGCCGGCCCGCCGGCACGGAACCACGTGATGTCGGCGAGCGGCGCATCGGCGACGAGCCGCCCGCGCAGCTCCGGCAGAGCGGCCTTCAGCTCGGCCGCGAGGTTGGTTTCCGACACCGGCCTCACTCCCCTGCGAGCTGGGGCTGCTCGGCGAGCCAGGCGGGAAGCGCGTGCGCCCATTCCGTCGACGTGCCGGCGCCGAGACACACGACCATGTCGTCGGCGCGGCCATAGCGGCCGACGAGGCCGATCAGCTCGGTCGGACTGTCGATGACGAGCACGCTCGGATGCCCGGTGGATTTGATGCCTGCGGCGAGCGCCTGGCTGTCGATGCCGGAGATCGGCTGTTCGCCGGCGGTGTAGAGCGGGCCGACGACGACGGTGTCCGCATCGCGGAAGCAGCGGCAGAACTCGTCGAACAGATCGCGCACGCGGGTGTAGCGATGCGGCTCGACGACCGCGATGACGCGGCCCTTCGCGCCAGCGCGCGCGGCCTGGAGGACGGCTGCAATCTCGGCCGGGTGGTGGCCATAGTCGTCGTAGAACGAGATGCCGTTCCAGGTTCCGGTGAGCTGGAAGCGGCGCTTGACGCCGGAGAACGTCGCGAGGCCCTGGGCGATGGTCGCGTCGGAAAGGCCCGCCTCGGCGGCGACGGCGATCGCGGCCAGCGCGTTCGACGTATTGTGGCGGCCGGGAAGCGGCAGCGACAGTCCTTCGAGCACGCGCGCGCCGCCGGCCACACGCGCACCGAGATGCACGTCGAACAACGAGACGTGGCCCTCCTGGCGATGCGCGGCGAGCACGAGATCGGCTTCTGGCCGGGTGCCATAGGTGAGCAGACGGCGGCCGTCGCGGCGCAGGTCGAGACGCGCGATCATCTCGGCGACGACCGGATGGTCGATGCAGGCGACCAGCAGACCGTAGAACGGCACGTTGCGCATGAACGCCTCGTACTCGGCGTGCATGGCGGCGACGGAGCCGAAATAGTCGAGGTGCTCGGGATCGATGTTGGTGACGATGCCGATCTCGGTCGGCAGACGGGTGAACGTGCCGTCGCTCTCGTCCGCTTCCACCACCATCCAGCGGCCGTTGCCGAGGCGGGCGTTGGTGCCCCAGGAGTTGATGATGCCGCCGGTAATGACGGTCGGATCGAGGCCGGCCGTTTCCAGCATCTGAGAGATCAGCGAGGAGGTCGTCGTCTTGCCGTGGGTGCCGGTGATCGAGATCGTCGAATAAAGACGCATCAGCTCGGCGAGCATTTCGGCGCGACGAATGATCGGCAGGCCGCGCTGCCGCGCCGCCTCCAGCTCGGGATTGCCCTTCTTCACCGCGGTCGAAATGACGACCTGACGGGCACCGACGAGATTCACCGCGTCGTGGCCGACGAACACCCTGACGCCCTTGGCGCGAAGCCGTCGGACGTTGGCACTGTCCTTCTGGTCGCTGCCCTGGACCGAGTATCCCTTCGCCAGCAGCACCTCGGCGATGGCGCTCATGCCGATGCCGCCGATACCGATGATGTGGAAGGTCCCGAGATCACGGGGCATCTGCATAGCTTGTTTCCCCTCGTCCTGCACCGCTCTCATGCGGTGCAATCGAAACTCCGACGTGCCCCAGTTCCCCGGCGCGCTCGTTGCCAGATCACCGCCCCCGCGGCGAACGACATTTCCCGGCCGGTGCCTCCCGGTCGGGACGGGCAGACGCGGCCCTGATCGGGCCGGCGTCGATCACGCAGCACTCGCCATCAGCTCGACGACGAGGTCGGCGAGCCGGCGAACGGCGTCCGGGCGGCCTTGTTTTTTGGCCGCGATTGCAGCCGCAACAAGGCGTTCTGGCGCGGCGATCAGCGCCGCGATCTCCCCGGCCATCCGCTCCGTATCGAGAACTTTCTGCTCGATACACCAGCCGCCGCCCGATTCGGCAAGCCGGGTCGCATTATAGAGCTGATCGTTGTCGAGCGAATGCGGCAATGGGACGAGGATGGCCGGGCGTCCGAGCACGGTGATCTCGGCGACGGACGAGGCGCCCGCCCGCGCGACGACGAGGTGCGCGTGGCTCATGCGCTCGGGCAGATCCTTGAAAAACGGCGCGACCGTCGCGGCGATCCCGGCTTCCCGGTACGCCTGCTCGACACGCGCCACGTCCTCTTCGCGGGCCTGCTGCAAGACATCGAGGCGCGCCCGCGTCGCCGGTGGCAGTCCGGCAAGGGCCGCGGGCACCGTGTCGGAGAAATAGCGCGCGCCCTGGCTGCCGCCGAAGACGACGAGGCGGAACGGCTCTCCGGCCCCGGCCGGCAGATAATCGCGCGCGGAGCAGGCGATCACCGCGTCGCGCACGGGATTGCCAGTGAACCGCGCCTTCGCCGCCAGCGCCCCCTCGATACCGCGCGTCGCCTCGAACGAGGTGGCGATGGACCTGACGCGGCCCGACAGCATCTTGTTGGCGCGGCCGAGAATGGCGTTCTGCTCGTGCACGGCGGTGGCGATGCCCTTCATGCCCGCGGCGAGCAGCGGCGGCACCGTCGGATAGCCGCCGAACCCGACGACCGCCGCGGGCTTCACCTCGTCCATGAGTTGCAGCGCGCGGCGCAAACCGCTGCCGAGCTTCATCACCGTCTTCACAACGGCGACGGGAGAGCGGCTCGCCAGGGTCGCCGAGGGCACCGTGTACATGGCACGCGCGGGGAACCCGGTGCCATAGCGGTCGCCGCGCTCGTCCGTGACGAGATCGACCGCGATGCCGCGCCGCTGCAATTCCTCGGCGAGCGCGAATGCGGGAAACAGGTGTCCACCCGTTCCGCCCGCCGCCAGCATCACCGACCCGTTGTTATCGCTTGCCACTTTGCCCACCGTTTCACTCGGGTGCCCGCGCCGGCCTGGCGCCGAGCACCAATCTCCCGTGCACGTCATGGCGCTTTCGCGCCGGCACGTTCTCCCATGTCGACCGTCGGTCTCAAGCGTGAGGCGTCGAGCCGTGCGAGATCGGGACGCCGACGCGTCAGCGCCAGCAGCATCCCGAGCGTCACCGAAACCGCGATCATCGACGATCCGCCGGCCGAGATGAAAGGCAGCGTCATGCCCTTGGCCGGAATGAGGCCGACGTTGACCGCCATGTTGATCAACGCTTGCAGGCCGAACAACAGCGCCAATCCCTCGATGGCAAGGCGCGTCGCGCCGTCGGGCTCGAGCGCTGCGGCGCGGAGCGCGCGCAGCACGATGTAGGCAAACAACGAGAGCAGCAGCAGACAGGCAACGACGCCGTACTCCTCCGCCACGACGGCGAAGATGAAGTCCGTGTGCGCGTCCGGCAGCACCGTCTTGATAGTGCCTTCACCCGGACCACGGCCGAGAAAGCCACCCTCGCTGAACGACTGGATGGCGCGTTCCACCTGGGTGTTGTCGCCGATGTTGGGCGTGACGAAACGATCGACGCGGCTCTGTACGTGCGGGAAGATCTGATAGGCGGCGCCCAGACCCGCCGCGCCGAGACCAGCGAGCGCGAAGGCCGCGACCAGCGGCTGGCCCGACAGGAAAAACTGCGCGCCCCATACCAGCGAGACGAGCAGCGTCTGGCCGACGTCGGGCTGCGAAACGAGCAGTGCCGCGAGCAATATGGCGAGCAGGATGGCGATCGGCAGACCCGGCATGTCGCGCCGGCGCACCGCCTCGGCGAGCAGCCACGCACTCACCACGGCAAAGCTCGGTTTGGCGAACTCGGAGGGTTGCAGCGAATGACCGCCGATGCTGAGCCAACGCCGCGCACCATTGATCTCGGCTCCGGTCAAGTGAACCGCGACGAGCCCCACCAGCGAGACGGCCAGCAGCACCCAGGCAAGCCGGCGCACGGCCCGCGGCGTCAGGAGCGAAACGGCCAGCATGACCGCGACGGCGATTGCCGAGAACAGCAGATGGCGCTCTACGAAATAGAAGGCCGTGAAGCCCTTTTTCAGCGCCACGGCCGGGCTTGCGG
>OEIV010001295.1_pt1 | contig 11693 bp, 9 predicted proteins | sample 1539231 | NCBI WGS metagenome assembly OEIV01 (sample SAMN03794762, study PRJEB22550) | activated sludge metagenome | feature: wastewater treatment plant; material: activated sludge; isolation source: Wastewater treatment plant of a petroleum refinery complex | place: Argentina: Buenos Aires ... | reverse complement strand
TCGAGTTTGATTCGCGCATTGCGATCCCCCTCGATCTTCTGCTCTATCCAGAGAAATATCTCCGTATAAACAGTTTGCGGGCAGGCATAGCCACACCATAGCCGGCCCGCCACGGCGGTAAACAGAAACAAGGCATAAGCCGAGATAATCAACAGTACCGCCAGAAAAAACACATCCTGTGGCCAGAACACCAAGCCAAACAAATAAAACTTCCGTTCGACAAGATCGAACAACACTGCCTGCCGCCCGTTCCATGGCAACCAGCAAAGTCCGTAGAACAAGAGTTGGGTGAACCAGACGAGAATCCAGCGCCAAGTGGCGAAAATGCCAGTCACGGCTTTTGGGTGGATTTTCTTGTGGGCCTCGTAAAGAGACTCGGGGGCTTCCGCGCCGGCGACGGCACTTGGTGGGGGCTTGGTGGTCATGCCTGTTTCCGGAAGAATGAAATTAGCCAACTGCAATATACCTGCTTCAAGCAGACGCCCCCACACGTCTACCTGATGCTATCGACCGCCGGTTCTGCCGGCCCGCATCGGGCCAAAACAGCATCCGCGCACCATGTTCAGGCCAAGAATCCGCCGACGTCGACCGTTACCAGCAGACTGCCCTTGCCAGCGGGCGAGGCAACGCAACCACCTCGCCCCGATCGATGACTTGGGAAATCAGAGAATCGTCGCCTCCACGCGGCGAGCTTCCCTGTTGTCGCCCGTACCCGTGGTCTCGGCGGGCTTGCGCAATTCGATGCGTTCGTCGCCGATACCAGCAGCCTTAAGGACGGCGGCCACCGCGAGTGCACGTGTCTTTGCCAACTCCTCGTTGGCTGCCTTGTCGCCCGTGGCGTCATGGAAACCCGATACCGCAAACTTGGCCGTTGGATTGGATTTCGCCAAGCCAAGCAGTTCTTGCATGACGCCCTGCGCTTCCACACCCAACTCCGCCTTGCCGGTTGAAAAATAGATCTTGGCGGTATTTCCATCGAGAACAGCCATGGGTCCGGAACCGGAAGCATCTGGCTTGACTCCGCCGCCCAGACCCCAGACATACGCCGTAAGCAGATGTACCTTCGCATCGCCCAGGAAGTCGCCGAATGCCGGCATGCGGTTGCTTCGGCCATTGGTGACGATGTCGATCATTTCCTCTTCGCGGGAACTGTACAGCCAAACCTTGTCGGTGAGGTTAGGGTAGCCGGCATCGGGATTGCCTTTGGCATCGGGTCCATGGCAGGCCGCACACGCTTCCGGATAGAGATCCTTGCCGCGTTGTGCGCGAATCGAGTCGTTCGACAGCCCTGAAAGGGAACGAACAAAGTGCACGACGTCCTTCACCTGCTCCGCTTCCATGTCCGGCTTGGTACCCTTGGGAGTCATCACCGCATCATGGCCCTCCTTGATGGTGGCCTTGATCTTGTCCGGCGTGCCGCCCCATAACCAATCCGAATCCGTCAGGTTCGGGAAGGACTTCGCTCCCTTGGCGTCCGACCCGTGGCACTGCGCGCAGTACGTCAGCCAAAGCCGCTGACCCATCTCCTTTGCCTCGCCATTGGCGGCAACCGCCATCACGTCCTGGCTCAGAAACTTGTTGAAGATCGGCGCGAATTGCTGGTCTGCCCTCTTCATCTCATCTTCGTACTGGCCGCGCATCGTCCAGCCAAAGGACCCGGCGTAGTTGCCCACACCTGGATAGAGGGCGAGATAGGCCAGGGCAAAAATAACCGTGATGTAGAACATCCAGCGCCACCAGTTCGGCAACGGATTGCTGTACTCCTGCAACGTCTCGTCCCACACGTGTCCAGTGGTCTGACCGGCATTCGACTTGGCCTTGTCTTGGATCAGCAGAAATACGCCGCAACCAATGACGCTGACCAAAGCCAGCACCGCCACGTAGATGTTCCAGAAACTGCTGACGAAATCGCTCGTGTTCTTGAAATCCATTTCGAATTCCTTTCAGTATTTCGCTTGATCGGCGCCACGCCCGGCCACACCGGCCGGCTGGTCATCCTCCTCCAGCGGAATCCGCGCGGCAGCCTCATAGCTCTGCTTGCGGCGGCTGGAGTACGCCCACCAGACGATGCCAACGAATGCCAAGAACGATAGCACCGTGAATAGGGAGCGCAGGTCATTGATGTCCATGCTGATCAACGCGTCTGCTTCAGCGCCAGACCCAAGCCTTGGAGATATGCGACCAATGCGTCGAGCTCGGTTTTCCCCTCGATCAATTTGCCCGCGCCAGCAACTTCGTCATCCTTGTAGGGCACGCCAACCTTGCGCAAGGCGTCCATCTTGGCGGCAATATGGAGATCCTTCAGCGGCCGGTCGAGCCAGTAATACGCTGGCATATTGGATTCCGGCACCACGTCGCGCGGATTCAGCAGGTGAATCCGATGCCACTGGTCCGAATATCGACCACCGACGCGTGCCAAGTCTGGCCCGGTACGCTTCGAACCCCACTGGAACGGATGGTCATAGACGAATTCTCCCGCCACCGAATAATGGCCATAGCGCTCCGTCTCGGCCCGGAACGGACGAATCATCTGCGAATGGCAGTTGTAGCATCCCTCCCGGATATAGATATCGCGCCCGGCCAGCCGCAGTGCATCGTAAGGCTTGACCAACTCGTTGACCGGTTCAGTCGTGGATTTCTGGAAGAACAACGGAACGATCTCGACCAAACCGCCCACGCTGACGATCAGGACGGTCAGGACGATCATCCATCCGACATTCCTTTCGATCTGCTCATGTGTCAACATGATTCTTGACTCCTATGTAAGATTGGTCGCGTCGGATCAGTGGGCATGCGCGGGAGCCAGCACCGGGGCATCGTCCACCACACGGCCGCTCGCCATCGTCTTGAACATGTTGTACGCCATCAACAACATGCCACCCAGGAACATCAGGCCGCCCACAACGCGAATCGTCCAGAACGGGTAGGAAGACTTGACGGACTCGACGAACGAATACGTCAGGGTTCCATCGACGTTGGTGGCGCGCCACATCAGGCCCTGCATCACGCCGGAGATCCAGAGCGCAGCGATGTACAACACCGTGCCCAGCGTCGCAAGCCAGAAGTGCGTATTGATGAGTCTGGTCGAATACATCTCGGTCTTCCCGAACAGGCGGGGCAACAAGTAATAGATGGAACCGATCGAGATCATCGCCACCCAGCCCAGTGCCCCGGAATGGACGTGACCAACCGTCCAGTCGGTGTAATGCGACAGTGCGTTCACTGTCTTGATCGACATCATCGGGCCTTCGAAGGTCGACATGCCATAGAACGACAAGGATGTGATCATGAACTTCAGGACTGGATCATCGCGCAACTTGTGCCAGGCGCCCGACATTGTCATGATGCCGTTGATCATGCCGCCCCAGCTCGGCGCGAGCAGGATCAGCGAAAACAGCATGCCAAGGGACTGGGTCCAGTCTGGCAGGGCCGTGTAGTGTAGGTGATGGGGGCCGGCCCACATGTAGGTAAAGATCAGTGCCCAAAAGTGCACCACCGACAACCGGTACGAGTAAACCGGCCGACCCGCCTGCTTGGGCACGAAGTAATACATCATGCCCAGAAAGCCTGCTGTCAGGAAGAAACCAACAGCATTGTGGCCATACCACCATTGAACCATCGCATCCTGGACACCTGCATACGCGGAGTACGACTTTGGCGTCAGCACGCCGGCGGCGAAAACCGGGATCTCGGCGCTATTGACGATATGCAGCAGGGCAACGGTCAGGATGAACCCACCGAAGAACCAGTTCGAAACGTAGATGTGCGGGGTCTTGCGCTTCATCAGCGTACCGAAGAACACCACGGCATACGCCACCCACACAACAGCAATCAGGATGTCAATCGGCCACTCCAACTCGGCATACTCCTTGCCGGAAGTGAAGCCAAGCGGCAGACTCAGCGCTGCGAGCACGATGATCAACTGCCAGCCCCAAAAGGTAAAGGCTGCGATAGCGGGCGCGAACAGCGGCGCATGGCAAGTGCGTTGCACCGAATAATACGAGGTGGCAAACAGCGCGCATCCCCCGAAGGCAAAAATCACCGCGTTGGTATGCAGTGGCCTCAAGCGGCCATAACTCAGCCACTCGACGAAGTTCAACTCCGGCCAGACCAGTTGTGCCGCAATGATGACGCCAACCAGCATGCCGACGATGCCCCAGATAACGGTCATGACGGCAAACTGGCGTACGACTTTGTAGTTGTAAGTCGCTTGCGATTGCATGTGATTTACCTCACGAAGAACACAAGAAGAAACCATCGAATCCGTCTGCCATACGGCCTGACCGGCGGACAGCAGAGCCATGGTTGCTGTGCAGCATAATGACAATGATGATTGGTATTTTGACTCAGATCAAAAATGCGGCACTGCAAGAAATGTTGATTGCCCAATAAGGACGGCTTTTCCAAAAAAAAAGGGTGCGCCTTGACGCACCCCCAACCCCAACAGAGAGCCTAACCATTTTCCGAGCCGACCAAGCATCGACGGTCCAGGAAACCCAAGGCCGAAGTATGGGTAAGCAACATCTCCATGTTATTGATCTGGATCAACCGTGGTTTTGGAATGGTTTTTCCGCATGGCAATGCGACGATCATCGTCGTCCCTTTGGGCAGATACCGAGGAGTTCCGCGACCCGATAGGACTATCGTCGTCCATGAGTATCCGGAAAGCAGGTCCTTCGAGATCCTCAAACTGCCCATGTCGCAGTGACCACCAAAAAATGGCCCCAATGACGAAGACGATGATCACCGACAGCGGCACCAGCAGGAACATGATGTCCATCATCTCACCTTGACCGTCTCGTGGATCGGACGCTGCAACCGAAGGGCATTCAGAACGACCAGCAGCGAACTGGCCGACATGCCGATACCGGCCATCCATGGCGTAACCCAGCCGGCCATCGCCAGCGGAATGGCCAGCAGATTGTAGGCAAACGCCCAGGAGAGATTCTGGCGCACGATGTTCATCGTTCTTTGGCAAAGGATCACGGCGTAGCCCAGCTGCCTCAGGTCTGCGGAGAGCAGGACGATGTCGCCCTGACTGCGCGCCAGTTCGGTACCACTGCCCATGGCGATCGATACATCCGATTGCGCCAGGACGGGTGCGTCATTGACACCGTCGCCAATCATCGCCACCAGGTCGCCATCGGCCTGCCAGCGCCGGATGGCTTCGTGTTTGCCCTCGGGCGACATCGCGCCGAAAAAGTATGGAATGTCGAGCATGGCAGCCATCCGGCCAACGGACTCGGGCGTATCACCACTGAGTACCGTGATTTTCAGTCCCTGATCGCGCAGCAGACGCACCGCTTCGGTGGCGCCTGGCCGCGGACCATCCGTCAGTCGGAACAGTGCCAACAAGTCGTGCTCGTTAGCCAGCGCCACGACCGTATCGCCGGCCGCAAGCCATTGCTCGGCGCGCTGCGGCAACCGCCCCCCATGCAGCCGACCGACAAATGCCGGCGAACCCAGCCAAATCGGATTGCCATCGAGTTTGGCCTGGATGCCTCGCCCCATCACTGAGCGCACCGCCTCGATCGACGGCAGCACGGAGCCATGTGCCGCCTCGCCAATGGCGCGACCGATGGCATGCTCCGAACCGATCTCCATTGCCGCTGCCGTCGCCAAGGCCTGAGTGGCATCCATGCGACCGAACGTCATCGTGTCCCGCAACACCGGCTGCCCCGCTGTCAGCGTACCGGTCTTGTCGAACACCACGTGCGTGACCCGGGCCAGCGCCTCGATGGCGTGCCCTCGCGTCACCAGGACGCCGTGGCGGCAAAGCGCTCCCGTCGCCACGGTCAGCGCCGCCGGTGTTGCCAACGACAAAGCACACGGACAACTCACGACGAGCACGGCGACGAACACCCAGAGCGCCCGCGACGGATCCAGCCACAACCACAGCACACCCGCGACCACCGCCAGCACCAGCAACGCACCGACGAACCTGCCGGCGACGCGGTCGGCCGCCTCGACGATCGTCGGCTTCTCGGCGGCGGCCCGTTCCATCAATCGTTGAATCGACGCAAGCCGCGTCGACTCTCCCACGCGCTCGACCCTGACCGTCAGGGGACTCCCAACGTTGACGCTGCCGCCGATCACCGCGTCACCGCTGCCCTTGTCCACGGCGCGGCTCTCGCCCGTCAACAGGGACTCGTCGACGCTGCTGGCGCCGTCGATCACCCTGCCATCGGCGGGAACGACTTCGCCCGGCTTCACCATCACCACGTCGCCGGTCGCCAGATCGGCAACGGCAACGCGCGCGAGTTGGTCGCCCGGGTAGCGCACAAACCGCGACGCAAAGGCGGGCAGCGCCCTCGCCAGGGATTCGACGCCACGCGCCGCTTTCTGCCGCGCCAGCATCTCGAGGAAACGGCCGCCCAGGAGGAAGAACACGAACATGGTGACCGAATCGAAATAGACTTCGCCGGCATCGGTGACCGTCGCCCACAGACTAGCCAGAAACGCCGCGCCGACGCCGAGCGCAACCGGCACGTCCATGCCGACCCGGCGGAATTTCAGGTCGCGCCAGGCATTGCGAAAAAATGGCGCCGCCGAATAGGAAATCACCGGCACGGTCAGGGCAAGACTGGCCCAGCGCATCAACCGCTCGACGTCACTGGTCATGGTGCCGTCGTCGGCCAGGTAGACCGGAATGGCATACATCATCACCTGCATCATGCCGAAACCGGCGACGAACAAACGCCATAAGGCGGCGCGACGCTCCTTCTGGGCCAGCAGTTCCGAGCGGGTGGCATCGTAGGGATGGGCCCGATAGCCGATCGCCGCAATCGCTTCGAGAATCTGCGACAGCTTGATTCGCTGTTCATCCCAGCGCACGCGGGCACGTCGCGTTGCGTAGTTGATGTCGACGGCGGTCACGCCCGGCTGACGTGCAAGATGCTGCTCGTTCAGCCATATGCAGGCCGAACAGGTGATTCCTTCGAGAATCAACGCGGCCTCTTTCTCGTGCTCGCCGACCGGCCGCACAAAGTTCTTTTGCACATCCGGATGATCGAACAGCCCCAGTTCGCGCAAGGCCGCGGGGATCGCCTCGCGCGGGCTTTCCGGCATGGCGTCCCGATGGCGGTAATAATCGCCCAGCCCGCCATCGACGATGGCGCTCGCCACCGCGTGGCAACCGGCGCAGCACATCTCGCGCCGATGACCATCGATCTCAACCGGAAAATCGCTGCCAGCGGGAACTGGCAGGCCGCAGTGATAGCAGGTTTCGCTCAAGAACGAAGGCTTCGCCGGGAAGCTATTTTGGCTGCATGCGGATCGCGCCGTCCAGGCGGATCACTTCGCCATTGAGATAGGGGTTCTCGACGATATGCGCGACCAGCGCGGCGAATTCCGCGGGACGCCCCAGCCGCGGCGGGAAAGGAACCATCTTGCCGAGCGACTCCTGCACCTCGGGGGCCATGCCCAGCAGCATGGGCGTTTCCATGATGCCCGGGGCGATGGTCATGACCCGGATGCCCGACCGCGCCAGTTCGCGCGCAATCGGCAGCGTCATGGCGACGATGCCGCCCTTCGACGCGGCATAGGCTGCCTGGCCAAGTTGTCCCTCGTAGGCGGCGACCGATGCGGTATTGACGATCACGCCACGTTCACCATCGGCGTTCGGTTCGTTGCCGGCCATGACCTCGGCGGCGAGGCGAATCATGTTGAAACTGCCGACCAGATTGATGTCGATGACGCGACGGAAAGTTTCGAGGGAATGCGGGCCGTCCTTGCCGACGATTTTTTCGCCGGCGACGATGCCCGCGCAATTGACCAGTCCGTCGAGCCGGCCAAACGCAGTCAGGGCAGCCCGAACAGCTGCCTTGGCCGAAGCCTCGTCGGTAATGTTCGTTTCGTGGAACGCCGCGCGAGCGCCAAGCTCGGCCACCAAGGCATCGCCCGCTTGCCTGTTCAAATCGGCCAGTAACACCTGTCCGCCCGCCTCGACCAAACGCCGGGCCGCCGCCGCGCCGAGGCCGGATGCCCCGCCAGTCACCAGGAACGTCGAAGCCGCGATTCGCATGCGTGCCTCCGGAAAGCAAAAAAGGCTTGCAATGCAAGCCCCGTGGGAAAGTTGGTGCCGCTTGTCTGACTCGAACAGACGACCTACCGCTTACGAAGCGGTTGCTCTACCAGCTGAGCTAAAGCGGCGTTTGAACCGGGCTGCATTTTACCGGATTTTCCGCATTCTGTTTGAATCATCGCCGGCAGCCGATCGGTTCAGGCCAGCGCTTTCGGCAAGGGAAACACCACGCCCTCCGGTGCGAAATCGGTCTCCACCACGGTGCCATTCGCCATGGACTTGATCGATTCGATCACCTCGGCCACCAGCACTTCCGGCGCCGAGGCACCCGCCGTGACACCGATTGCCCTGGCGTTCACGAACCAGCCGGGGTCGAGTTCGGCGGCGCGATCGACCAGATAGCCGCGCGCTCCACCCTGGGTGGCCACTTCGCGCAGGCGGTTGGAATTCGAACTGTTCGGCGAGCCGACGACGATGACGACATCGCACGCCTTGGTCAACCGCGTGACGGCATCCTGGCGATTCTGCGTCGCGTAGCAGATGTCATCCTTCCTCGGCCCGACGATGGCGGGAAAGCGCTCGCGCAACGCGGCAACGATGGCGGCGGCGTCATCCACGGACAGGGTGGTCTGCGTTACGTAGGCAACCCTGTTCGGGTCGGCCAAAGTCAGCCGTGACACATCGCCGACGCTCTCGACCAGATGCATGCCGTCCGGGCACTGGCCCATGGTGCCCTCGACTTCCGGATGCCCCTTGTGGCCGATCATGACAACTTCCCGGCCCTGGGCACGCTGGCGCGCCACCTCGAGGTGCACCTTGGTCACCAGCGGGCAGGTGGCGTCGAACACGCGCAGTTCACGCCGGGCTGCTTCCTCCTGCACCGCCTTCGATACGCCATGGGCGCTGAAGATGACCGTGGCGCCGTCGGGTACCTGATCCAGTTCATCGACGAAAACGGCACCCTTGGCGCGCAGGTTGTCCACGACGTACTTGTTGTGCACGACCTCGTGGCGCACGTAGATCGGCGCGCCGAACCGCTCGATGGCGCGCTCGACGATGGCAATTGCACGCTCGACGCCGGCGCAGAAGCCACGCGGACTCGCCAGCCGGATATCCATCACAGTACCCCCACGATCTCGACCTCGAAGCGTACACCCTTGCCTGCCAGTGGGTGATTGAAATCGACCAGAGCCGAATCGTCGTCGAGTTCGCGAACAAGGCCCGTGAAGGCAGCACCGTCGGGGGAGGCAAACTCGACCATGCTCATGACCGCGACTTTGTCGTCATCGGGCAGATCCTTGCGCGCCAGGCGCTGGACAAGATCGGGGTTGTGCGGACCGAAGGCTTGCTCCGCGTCCAGCAGGAAAGTCTGATGATCGCCCGCCAGCATACCCTCGAGACAGGCTTCCAGGGGCGGTGCCAGTTCGCCGTGGCCCAGTTGCAGCGTCGCGGGCGAGGCGCCGAAAGTGCTCACCAGCGTCACATCATCAGCCGTGGCGAGTCTGTAACGCAGGGTCACCAGGCTGCCCGGCTTTATGCGTTCGCTCATGTCCGCCTTCCCTTGCCGAAAAGCTCATGCCACAGCATGAGCGCCACCCCCACCGTGATGCACGAGTCGGCGACATTGAAGGCGGGGAAAAAATGTTCGTTCCAGTGGAAATGCAGGAAATCGGCCACCGCGCCAAAGCGGACGCGGTCGATGACGTTGCCCAGCGCGCCACCGAGAATCAGCGCCAGCGCGAACGGCAGCAGCCGCTCGGTCGCGTGCCGGCGCAGCATGGCCACCAGCCACATCGAGATCGTCAGCGCCAGGGCCGTGAAGAACCAGCGCTGCCAGCCGCCGGCATCGGCCAGGAAACTGAACGAGGCTCCTGGATTGAACAGCAGCACCAGGTTGAAAAACGACGTCACCATCACGCTCTCACCGACATGGAAGGCGCCAAGAATCCAGGCCTTGGTGATCTGGTCGAGTACGATGACCACGCCTGCCAACACCAGCCAGCGCATCCAGCCAAGAGTCAGTCGTGGCGACACGCCGCGACTAAGCGTATTCACGCCGCTCGCCCGTGCCGAACAGGTTCTCGGCGCAGCGGCCGCAGAGCTCGGCATGCTCGGTCGCGTGCGCGTGATTGCCGATGTCGGCGCGCCAGTGCCAGCAGCGCACGCACTTGCGCTGACCGCTGGCGGTGGCGATGATCGCCTCGGCAGCCGAATCGCTGGCCTTGACCAGCGTCGTCTTCGAACAAATCAGCACGAAGCGCAGGTCATCCTCGAGGCGGGTCAGCAGTTCGTACTTGGCGCCGCTGGCGCGAATCTCGACTTCGGCCTGCAACGAAGAGCCGATCCTGCCCTCGGTGCGCAGATCCTCGAGTACCCGGCTCGCCTCGGCCTTCACTTCGCGAACGCGCCGCCAGCGATCCGTCAGTTCCGCCTCGCCGGATTGCGCCGGCAGTTCGTGCCAGACGGAGGTCATCACCGTTTCACCCTGGCCGGCGATGGTCCAGATTTCCTCGGCGGTGAAGGCGAGGATCGGTGCCATCAGGCGCACCAGCGCCTGCACGACGTGCCAGAGCGCGCTTTGCGCGGCGCGGCGCGCGCGCGAATCCGTCGCGGAGGTGTACAGCCGGTCCTTGAGGATGTCGAGATAGAACGCGCCCAGGTCTTCGGCGCAACAGTTCTGCAGCGCCTGGACGATCTTGTGGAACTCGAAACGCTCATAGTCGGCGACGCACTGCGCTTGCAGGGCGCGCGTCATCGCCAGCGCGTAGCGGTCGATTTCGAGCCACTGCTCGACCGGCAACATGTCTTTCGCCGGATCGAAGTCGGCCGTATTGGCGAGCAGGAACTTCAGCGTGTTGCGCAGGCGCCGGTAGGTTTCGACCACCCGGTCGAGAATTTCCTTCGAGATCGACAGTTCGCCGGAGTAGTCGGTGGCGGCCACCCACAGGCGCAGGATTTCCGCGCCCAGCTTGTCCGAGACTTCCTGTGGCGCCACGACATTGCCCCTGGACTTGGACATCTTCATGCCCTTGCCGTCGACGACGAAACCATGCGTCAACAGGGCCTTGTAGGGCGCGCGGCCGTCGATGGCGCAGCCGACGAGCAGGCTCGAATGGAACCAGCCGCGATGCTGATCCGATCCTTCGAGATAAAGGTCGGCTGGATAGGCACAGTCGGCCGCGTGCGAGCCGCGCATCACCGACCAGTGCGTGGTACCGGAATCGAACCAAACGTCGAGCGTGTCGCTCATCTTGACGTAGCGGTCCGCATCGGCGCCGAGCATTTCCGTCTTGTCGAGCGCGAACCAGGCCTCGATGCCGCCCTGTTCCACGCGCTTGGCAACCTGTTCGATCAGTTCCGGCGTGCGCGGATGCGGCTCGCCGGTTTCCTGGTCGAGGAAGAACGGGATCGGCACGCCCCAGTTGCGCTGGCGCGAGACACACCAGTCGGGCCGGTTGGCGATCATCGCGCGAAGGCGCGCCTGACCCCAGGCCGGGAAGAACTGCGTGTCCTCGATGGCCTGGAGTGCCGTGTCGCGAAGGCTGACTTTCGAGTCGGAATCCATGCGCACGAACCACTGCGTCGTCGCGCGGAAAATGATCGGCGTCTTGTGCCGCCAGCAGTGCGGATAGCTGTGCGTCAGCTTGGAGTGCAGGAGCAGCGTGCCCTG
>OEIV010001294.1_pt1 | contig 11698 bp, 9 predicted proteins | sample 1539231 | NCBI WGS metagenome assembly OEIV01 (sample SAMN03794762, study PRJEB22550) | activated sludge metagenome | feature: wastewater treatment plant; material: activated sludge; isolation source: Wastewater treatment plant of a petroleum refinery complex | place: Argentina: Buenos Aires ... | reverse complement strand
GCCGAATGGCCAAAAATAATGCTTTGGTGCGCAAGCTTTCAGCAGTTGAGGCTCTGGGTAGTACAGATGTAATTTGTTCAGACAAAACTGGCACGCTCACCAAAGGTGAAATGACGGTACGTAAACTGTGGGTTGATGGTGTGGAATATGGTGTGAGCGGCGAAGGTTACAGTAAAGAAGGTGCTGTTCTTGGAACTGACAAGGAGCCAATTGACCCAACTCAAGGTATTGAACTGCTCGTAACGCTTGGCGCTCTGTGTAACAACTCTCATATAAAGGAAGATTCGATTATTGGTGATCCAACAGAAGGGTCGCTTTTGGTCAGTGCCGCAAAAGTTGGTATCAATTACTATGACCTGCAAGCAGAAATGCCGCGAATTAAAGAATTTCCATTTAATTCAGAGCGCAAAATGATGGCCACTGTACATAAAACCGGCTCCAAGAAGCTGGTTGCCATAAAAGGTGCCCCAGATGTAGTGTTGGCAAGTTGTACCAAAGTAGTGATTAACGGCAAAATTATGCCGCTAACCGACGAACGACGCGAGGCTATACTTGGGCAAAATTCTACATTTGCCCAGCAAGCACTTAGGGTTTTGGCTTTTGCCATGAAAGAAGTTAGTACTACGCCAAAGAAGGTAGCTACTACCCAGGAAGATTTAATATTTGTTGGCCTTCAGGCGATGATAGACCCCCCACGCCGAGAAGTAGCCGAAGTCATTCGCCGTGTAACCACCGAAGCCGGTATGCGGGTTATTATGATCACTGGCGACCATATAGAAACCGCCCAGGCTATTGCATCAGAACTTGGTATTAAAGGAGGCGCCGTTTCTGGAGTAGAGCTCGACGAGTTAACTCAGCAAGAATTTGAAGAACGAGTTCAAGAAATCAGCGTTTATGCCAGGGTGAATCCTGAACATAAAATTAGAATAATCCAGGCGCTGAAAAAGCATGGCCACCAAGTCGCCATGACGGGTGACGGCGTCAACGATGCTCCAGCAATTAAGGCTGCTGATATCGGTATTGCCATGGGTATTACCGGAACAGATGTTACTAAAGAAGCCGCCGATTTGATTCTACTTGATGATCAATTCTTAACCATTATTTCTGCAATAGAAGAAGGTCGAGGCATCTTCGACAACGTCCGCAAATTTGTAAACTTTTTACTTTCGGCCAATATCGCGGAAGTGATTACAATTTTGGCTGGCATTATCTTTGCCAGAAAACTACTGCTTAGCCCTGCACAACTGCTATTCATAAATATTGTGACCGATGGTCTGCCGGCGATTGCGCTTGGTTCAGACCCAGCGGCTCGTAACATTATGCAGAATTTACCCAAAAAATATCAGCAGGCAATTGTTAACTTTAGAACTTGGGTAGAAATAGTTGTTTTTGGCTTTTTGATGACTGCCGCCTTGTTGTTGCTCTACAATAATGCACCTCCAGGCACTGCTGTAGCAGTTGTGTTCACCGGGATGGTTGTCTTCGAGATGGCTCGACTGGTAGATATCCGAACAGACTACGAAATCAAGTGGTTCTCTAATCCAATGCTTTCTGTAGCGATTGCTCTTTCGTTACTACTACAACTAGCGGTATTGCACGTTGATGGTTTGGCGCGTCTGTTCGAAGTAAACCCAATTACTGCTGGGCAGTGGCTGTTTATAGGCATACTCTCAGTCTTACTAGTGGTATTTATGAAGCTACTCAACAAACCGCTAGATAAAATTGGTAAAGAGAATTAACAGAAACTTGACAATTAATAAAGCTTATGCTAATATGTATATGTTGTTATAAAAAATAAACAACAAAATTAACATTAACAAGGAGCACTGGTCATATGACTAAGCCCAAAAAAATCACTGTAAAGTATATTGCTTCAAGCAATAAAACTACAGTGAAAAAAGACGATGCTATCAAAGACGCCGTGCTGAATAAGCAGGCAGAAACTGAAGCTTGTCCATTTTGCTAGCGCAAGCTAGCATAACAGATTAAAATCTGTTACCATTAAGATCGCAATTTGAATCATCATCTTGCGATCTTTTTGTTAAGAGCACATCTTAATATTTGCGGCACGGAGTAAAATCCGAGCCGCTATGGCAGCGTAGCTCAGTTGGTTAGAGCGTAGGACTCATAAGCCTAAGGTCACTGGTTCAATTCCAGTCGCTGCTACCAAGAAAAGTTGATCACGAAAGTGGTCATTTTTTCTTGGTAATAATGAACTAGAAATTGAACCAGTGGTGAGTGAGCAAAGCGAACGGCTGGTCGTGAAGTGATGACGCGCGCAGATGCTCGCTTCGAGCACGTCTGAACGAAGAAGCGAAGCGCTATACCAGTCGCTGCTACAAAGCGAGGATCCCACGAAAGTGGGATTTTTGCAGGAGTGTATACTGAGGTGTAGTTATGGATAAAAAAGTAATATTGTTGGTAAGTGGCGTAGGTGGAGTAATTGGTGGCTATATTCCTACTCTACTTGGAGCAGGTGGGTTTTCTGGTTGGAGTATTTTAGGCGCATTTATTGGTGGAATAGTCGGAATTTGGGTGGGTGTCCAGTTGAGTGATTATTAGTGCATATGCTATACTAAAGTTCTAGTATGGGTGAAATACTAGACTTTCCGAAACCAGATATTAGAAAAAATTTAACGGCCTTGGGCCGTTTTTTGATGATTGTAGACGAACAAGAAAGAGAGCGCAGATTGCAATCAGAGGATCGTAAAAATCAGCCCCCTACGCAGGCGCAGATTATGAACGCTCACAAAGAACTCAATTTGTTATTTACCGGAAAGAACCAACAGTTAGCAGAGGCTCTCTATAGGCAAGGTTTATACGATGTAGTACATCAGCGCACCGACACAGTAAGTGCTGAAGAAAAATATAGAATGTTGAATAGTTTTACTGAAGAACATAACATTGAAATTTTTGGGGCAGTGGGTGCCTTCAAGAGCTCGCAGTTAACAGCTGCGGCAGTATTCTACATTCATGTTGAAACACTTACTGAGCTTGCGAATAGAGCGTATGACAAGCCGAAGGGGTAATTACACGGTACTTTGCCTCATAAGTCTGTGGCTAGATGCGGTACAATACCAGCATGTCTAGTGAACAGGTATATGTTGTTGCGGTGAGCGGTGGTGTCGATTCGGTCGCTCTACTACATATGCTGGTAAATCATTCCTTGCAAAACAACAAAATACAAAATACAAACTACAAACTAATCATCGCTCATTTTGATCATGGTATCAGAGAAGAATCGGGGGATGATGCCCAGTTTGTGGCGGATTTGGCTACAAAGTACGGGCTTTCTTTTGAGTTAGGTCGTGCCAACTTGGGTCCGGATGCTAGTGAGGAGACCGCCCGTGATGCTCGATATAACTTTTTGCGACAATGTTGCATTAATTATAATGCCACTGGTGTTATTACCGCACATCATCAAGATGATCTTGTGGAAACAGCCTTGATCAACCTGATTCGCGGTACTTCTTGGCGTGGCCTCGCTTCGCTTGAACTTTCTTCAAGTGCTTTTGGCTTTAATATTCTTAGGCCACTCCTCAATATTTCAAAAAAAGAAATTTTAAGGTACGCTGAGGCCCATGAGCTTCAGTGGGTAGAAGACAGTTCTAATCAAAATTTAGAATATCTTAGAAACTATGTTCGACGAACTTTGATTCCTAGCGCTCAGGTCAAAGATCCATTATTTACAGAAAAGCTCACGGCGCTTATTACAAATACCCAATCTCTCAAAGCGACTATTAACCAGGAACTACAAACTATTGTGGCTCATCTAACGAATTACCACGTTACAGCTTGATTATGTGGCCCGATGAGGTTTCTCGGGAAGTAATATATTTGTTACTTACGCAGCTAGACCCTACGTGGCATCCGAGCAAACTGCAGATTATACGGGCACTTCACTTCATTAAGTCGGGGCTTCCAGGTAAAGAAATCCAGATCAGCGGAAAGCTGACTATAGTATTGAAAACGCGTACCGTACAGTTTAAAACAGTTTAATTTTGTGGTACTCTAGCCTAGTACTAAAAGGAGAGATTTGTGGATCAGAAAAAGCCTCAAAATATGCCACCGACTAAAAAAAGCATCTTTAAAACAGTAGGCTTTATTGTAATTATTGGTTTAATTGCTGCCTTTTTTTGGGCAAGCTCAACACTGAGTAACGCTGAGTTTAAAAAAGATATTTTAAGTTACTCGGATTTGAATGAAAAAGTTAATTCTTCTCAAGTAGAATCAATAGTTGAAAAAGGCGAAGAGCTTCGTGTAACACTAAGCAAACCATTGAAGCGAGATGCAGAAGACCTTGGAACAAAGTTCATTGTTACTCGCCCAGCAACAAACTTGCGTGATCAGCAACGACTTGATATAAGTAAAACCAACTTCACGACCGAACCAGCTTCTACCACAGGTGAAACTCTTGGCTTTTTGGCATCAATTTTTGTGCCGGTAATTTTGATCCTTGGCTTCTTCTTCTTTATGATGCGCCAAGCACAGGGTCAAAATAACCAAGCAATGAGTTTTGGCAAGAGTAAGGCTCGTATTGCAGGTAGCGACAAAGCAAAAGTTGCCTTCAAAGATATCGCTGGGAACGAAGAGGCTAAACAGGACCTTCAAGAAGTTGTTGAGTTCTTGAAGTATCCAAAAAAGTTTGAGGCAGTTGGTGCCAAAATTCCAAAAGGTGTTATGTTAGTTGGCTCCCCTGGTACCGGTAAAACCATGATGGCTAAAGCAGTTGCTGGTGAAGCAGGAGTTCCATTCTTTAGTATCTCGGGATCCGAATTTGTAGAAATGTTTGTTGGTGTTGGTGCTTCCCGTGTTCGCGACTTGTTTGCAAAGGCCAAGAAGAACGCACCATGCATAATCTTCATTGACGAAATTGATGCAGTTGGACGTCGCCGTGGTTCTGGTATGGGTGGTGGTCATGATGAGCGTGAGCAAACTTTGAACCAGATTCTTGTTGAAATGGACGGCTTTGAAACCGGCGTGAACGTAATTGTATTAGCTGCAACCAACCGTGCAGACGTGCTTGATCCCGCTTTGCTTCGTCCTGGTCGTTTTGATCGTCGGGTAAATATTCCACTTCCTGAAAGACGAGACCGCGAAGCAATTTTAAACGTTCACTTTAAAAATAAGCCAGTAGATAAGTCGGTAAAATTGGGTGATCTTGCCAAGAAGACTACAGGTATGGCTGGTGCTGATCTGGCCAATCTAGCTAACGAATCGGCCATTATTGCCGCCAGGTCAAGCCGTAAGGTTATTCAGAATTCAGACATTGTAGAAGCGTTTGAGCGTGTTGCAATTGGTCCAGAGCGCAAGAATAAGGCGATGACCGAAAAAGATCGTGAAATGACAGCCTATCACGAAGGCGGTCATGCACTTGTTGGTCATGCGCTACCAAATTCTGGTGGTTTGCATAAAGTTACTATTATTCCTCGCGGCGGTACGGGTGGTGTTACCTGGTTCTTAGACGAAGAAGACAAGAGCTATCATTCAATTAATGAATACAAAGACGTTCTTGCTCGCATAGTTGGTGGTCGTGTTGCTGAAAAGGTACTTTACGGAGATGACTGGGTAACTACCGGTGCTGGTAATGATTTGCAAAAAGCAGCAGGCTTGGCTCGCGAAATGGTTATTGAGCAGGGTATGGGCAAAAAACTACGTGATCAAGTATTCCATGAAGACGAAGGCGGTATGATGTTTGACCGTATGGTTCATTCAAAACCATATTCTGAAAAAACTGCTGAGCTTATAGATAAAGAAGTCGAAGAGCTCATTACTGAAGCAACAGTTCGTGCGGAAAAGATAATCCGCGCTAATTTGAAGCCACTTGAAAACCTTAAAAATCAGTTGCTTGAAAAAGAAACTCTCGACGAAGTAGAGGCGCGTGAAGCGCTAGTTGGCACAAAAGCACCTGTCGACGTATTGCTTAAATAAAAAAAGTAAGGTTCTTTTTTACCCCTAGAGTCCGTATACTAGAAATCAAGAACTGAAAAATAGGTAATATATGGTAAAAAAATTCCTTGTACGGGCAAATCAAAAAGTAAGTTTCGGTTGGGCAGCTGCGCTGCTTGCCGGATCAAGCCTTTTGGGGTCTGCACTAGGCCTGCTACGTGACCGATTTCTATACGGAAGTTTTGGGCTAGAAAGTAGCGAAGTTTCTGCATTCAAAGCAGCTTTTGCGGTTCCAGATTTTATGTTCTTCTTGTTGATTTCTGGAGCACTTAGCGTAACGTTCATTCCAATTTTCAACGAACGGTACATTAAAGGGAATAAAAAATCTGCCTGGGAACTTAGTTCAAGCCTACTGAATTTATTCGCCATGACTACTTTTGTGGCCAGTGTGCTTATACTAATATTTGCCGAACCATTAGTAAGGTACGTTGTAGCACCAGGACTTGATGAACACACCACGTTTTTGGCTGTTTCAATGATGCGCATTATTGCGGTTAACCCGCTGTTATTTTCTATTAGTTCAGTTTTTGCTGCTATGCAACAAGCGGTCGGTCGCTTCTTTTTTGTAAGCCTGGCGCCTTCTTTTTATAATTTAAGCATAATTTTTGGGGTAGTATTCTTAGCACCGAAGTACGGAATTATGGGTGTTGCACTTGGCGTGGTGATCGGTACCGTTGTGCAGTTGTTGGTTAGTGCTTTGGGGCTGGCAGGGCTTGGGTTCGACTATCAGCCACTTATTTTCTGGCGTAATAAAGGCTTCCGTAAGTTGCTTCAAATTCTTCCTGCCCGTTCGGCAGATCAAGGCATAGACTACTTTAATAACATTGTGGAAGTTAACCTGGCCTCACGTCTTGGTACTGGCGCAATTGGTTCACTCAGTGCCGCATACACACTTCATAACGTGCCGGTAACACTAATAGGTGTTGCCCTTTCTACCGCCGCTTTTCCACGTATGACCGAGCGACTTGCTCAGGGTCGCCCGGATCTATTCAAAAAGGAACTGGCTTCGTTACTTCGGCTTGTTGTTTGGTTGGCGCTTCCAGCGGTGACTATTACATTCCTAATGCGTGGTTTTTTGATTCGTATTTTAGCTGGTGATGGTAGTGCTACGGCAGCAGCCTTACTTGGGGTTTTTGCTTGGGCAATTGCTTTTCGGGCATTGTACCATGTGCTGTCTCGTAGTTTTTATGCACAGCAGAATACCAAAACACCACTCTATGTTTCTATATTTGCTGTTGGCCTCAACGTTACATTAGCGATTATTTTATCCCGTCCAAGTAACTACGGATTAATTGGTATTCCACTAGCTCAGGTTATTGCAGCTGCATTTGAAGTTATTATTTTAACGATTATTCTTCTGAAGCATTTTCCAGGCATACTCGATAGAGTTTTCGCAGGTGCGATGTGGCGAATGTTTTCAGCATTTGGAATTACATTTTGGGTTACGTGGGTACTCCGACGTGAGTTCTTTGAACTTGGCGCCTTCGACCGAGGCTTCTTTACGATTATTCCAAAGCTCGGCATTCTTTGCACAATAGTTTTGTTGGTGTACGTTATTGTTTCCTGGCTGTTTAAGTTAGAAGAAGTCGAGCCAATTATCGCCAAAATGAGAACTATTTTGTTCAAGCCAGTTCGTTTGCAGTAGTTAGATAACACTTACCATTTGCTTCTATCTGTTATCTACAACCCGCCTCTGTTATAATATATTGTAATGAATCAAGCAAATATTAGAAACTTTTGTATTATTGCTCATATTGACCACGGTAAGAGTACTCTAGCCGATAGGCTTCTTGAATTAACTGGCACTGTACAGAAGCGAGACATGAAGTCTCAGTTACTAGACAAAATGGATTTAGAGCGCGAAAAGGGTATTACTATTAAACTAACCCCTGTGCAGATGCAGTACAAAGGGCATCAACTGAATCTAATCGATACTCCGGGTCACGTTGATTTCAGCTATGAGGTTTCTCGCAGTTTAGAAGCGTGCGAGGGTGCTATCTTGGTTGTAGATGCCTCGCAGGGTATTCAAGCGCAAACTCTTGCGAACGTATATTTAGCTATGGCGGCAGATCTTAAAATTATTCCTGTACTTAATAAAATAGACTTACCGGCTGCAGACGTGCCGCGGGTTACGTCAGAGGTTGTCAGTCTTCTTGGTTGTGATGAAGGCGAAATACTGCATATTTCCGCAAAAACAGGTGAAGGCGTTCCAGCGGTACTTGATAAAGTGGTTGAGCAAATTGCACCCCCAAATGGCACATCAGAATCAGCATCACGTGCTTTGATTTTTGATAGTTATTATGACGACTACAGAGGTGTAATTCTGTACGTTCGTATGGTGGACGGCAGCATCAGCAAGGGTTCGGAAATTACTATGGTAGGAACTGGTAGCCAAGGCATAGCACTGGAAGTTGGGCATCTTAACCCTGCAATGAGTGCTGACCAGAAGCTGAGTACAGGAGAGATCGGTTATATTGTTACTAACTTAAAATCTACGCGCGAAGCAAAAGTTGGCGACACGGTAACATTAACAAAGCAACCTGCAGCTGAGGCATTACCGGGATATAAAGAAGTTAAACCATTTGTGTATGCTGGAATTTTTCCGGAAAGCAATGAATTCTACGCCGAGTTAAAGGAGGCCATTGAAAAACTATCACTGAGTGATTCAGCACTTCAGTATGAGCCAGAAAATTCGCCAGTTCTAGGCTTTGGGGTGCGGGTTGGCTTCTTGGGTCTACTCCATATGGACATTGTTCGTGAGCGTTTGGAGAGGGAATATAATCTTAACTTGATAATTACGAATCCAAGCACTGATTACCACATAACGCTTTCTAGTGGCGAATTGCTTGATATAAAATCTGCTAGTAGTTTGCCGGATCCAGCAAAGATAGCCTCTATTGCCGAACCCTGGATTAAAGGTGAGATTGTTGTACCAAAAGAATATGTTGGGGCAGTGATTCAGCTCATTTCTAGCAAGCGTGGTTTACAAAAAGGTTTGAGCTTTGTTGATGCACAGCTAGCCCTGGTCAACTTTGAAGCACCGCTAGCAAATCTTCTAACCGATTTTTATGATCAGCTCAAAAGTGTAACAAGTGGCTACGGTTCATTTAATTACGAACTTGATGATTACAGAATAGAAGATCTAGTACGCGTTGATTTTTACGTTGCTGGTGAAATTGTGGGCGCACTTTCGGTTATGGCTCATCGTTCCGAGGCGCAGACGCTCGGGCGTGAGACTGTAGAAAAGCTGAAAGAAGTTATACCACGCCAGAACTTTCAAGTCGCTTTGCAGGCTGCCATTGGTGGCAAGTTTATCGCCCGCGAAGATCTTTCAGCGTACCGAAAAGACGTAACGACTGGGTTATACGGTGGAGATGTGAGTCGCAAAAAGAAAGTTTTGGCGAAGCAGGCAAAAGGTAAAAAGCGCATGAAGCGCTTCGGAAAAGTAGATATTCCTGCAGAGGCGTTTACCGTAATGCTACGCAGAGAGTAGCATTGTTGTCTGGTTCAACGTGATTATTAAGTTGACCAGAGTTTACTTATTTTGCAGTCGTTGTAGCTCGGCAAGCACTTGTTCGCCGTGGCCGAGTGGCGTAACGCGGCCATAGGTTTTCTTGATTTCGCCTTCCGGACTAATAATAAATGTCTTGCGCAAAATTCCCTCGCGGCCGAACATTTTCTTACCCCAAGCTCCATAAGCTGTAATGGTTTTTCCTGTCGGGTCAGAGAGCAGTGTGAAGTTTAGCTTATGCTTAGCTTTGAAGTTTTGGTGGGAATCTGAGGTATCTTTGCTTATTCCAACAACTTGAGCCCCGGCTGAAATAAGTTCATCGTTTGCATCTCTTAGGCTACAGGCCTCAACAGTACAGCCTGGTGTGTCGTCTTTTGGGTAGAAGTATAGAACCAGCCATTTGCCCGCAAAATCTGCAAGAGTCTTGGTTGCGCCGTCTTGGTCTTTGAGTGAAAAGTTTGGTGCCTTCATGCTAACTAGTATAACAGCTAAAAGGAGCGGTCGACTTCACCAAGCAAGTAGAACGAACCGGTAACTACTATTGGCTCCGGGTTGGCAAGCGCTTCTTGCAAGGCTAGGTGGGGTGCTGGTTGCGTAATGACCTCTGTGAATCCCATTCTTTGGGCAGCTTCGGCAACCTTCGTGCTTGAAATAGCACGTCGCCTGATGGAACTTTCCAAAAAGAATTCGCAAACAATTAACCTCTTACATACGTTTTTTACTGCCCGCAGTGATCCTTCGTAGTCGTTGTGTTCACCGAGCGCTAGCATAATTGTAGCTGGCGAATGTGACTCCCTTTCAAGGCGACTTGCTAGGGCTCGAAGTTTTTGCGGATTATGTGCACCGTCAAGAATAACAAGGTGATCGTTAAGTGTTCGTTTTTCAAAGCGTCCAGGAATATATACCGATTGTGCCACGTCACGAGCCAGTTCTTCGTTAAAGAGCCATCCGTCGCGATCTGCTATATTTCTTGTTGCATCAAGTGCTAGAAGAAGGTCGTCAACTTCGTAGTTACCAAATGGTTCAACCCAAGATAACTGCGCATCATATTGTTTGGCAACGTGTTCGAATACTTGATTAACGGATTCTTTTTGTCGCAGTACTGTGGCGGGAGCTTTAGGGTATAGTATTTCCGCTTTTTCCGCAGCTATTTGTTCATAAGTAGTGCCTAGAATTTGCGTATGGTCTAAGCCAATTTGGGTGAGCACGCAGTATTTATTTTCAGTTTTTACAGTGTTACTTAAGTCGTATCTGCCACCGGGCCCGGTTTCTACAATGGTGTAATCGAGTGATTTCTGCGAAGAAAGCAAAAAGCTAATCGCCGCCATTACTTCATAGTAGCTGGGTGCATCGCCTTCGCGAGCCATTTCTCTGGCACATGAAATGACCAAATTTGCTGCTTTGATGTACTGTTTTTCCGGCGCGTACTGATGGTTAATCTGTATCCGTTCACGAATATCGTAGACATGCGGACTCACAAGTAAAGCAGTGCGCTTGTTATGAGCTCTTAACATTGCGTCAATCATGTAGCAGACGGTTCCCTTACCGCTAGTGCCAGCTGCATGTATGGCTTTATGAGCATTTTGCGGGTTGCCAAGCATGCCAAGTAGACGTTTACTGCGTGCAAACATTAAAGGTCCATCAAATTTTTCTACACGCTCGAGTTTTGGGATTTCTTCTGTAAGAAAGTGGGTAACTTTCTGCAGGGTATTCAATTGAATTTTGGTGATAACGAATCCTTCCGTCTTGAAACTTTGACTTCATGGTATCAAATAAGCGGACCGTCTATCAATTGTAGCTATAAACTTGATCTGATATCCCGGTTTAATCTTTGACAAGTTAGCGCTCGTTGTGTTCGAGTGCTAAAAATGCTACAATTATGTACATTATGACCGATCGTCAGTCCGCTATTTTAACTACAGTTATAGAGCAATATGCTGAAGTTGCCGCTCCTGTGGGCAGTGTTTTGCTTGCCAAGATCTTTAATGTCTCAAGCGCAACTATTCGTAACGAAATGGCAGAGTTAGAACGTCTTGGATATATTGCACAGCCACATACTTCCGCTGGGCGTATCCCAACCGACAAAGGTTACCGATACTATGTAAACTGTATTAACGAAGCTGGAGCTGACTCGAGTCGACCGCGTAATACACAGGCGATTGCCACTCGTGTGGCGCATTCAGGTGAGCCGGCACAGGCGATAAAAAGTGCCGTAGACAGCCTGGTACAACTCACACA
>OEIV010001293.1_pt1 | contig 11699 bp, 13 predicted proteins | sample 1539231 | NCBI WGS metagenome assembly OEIV01 (sample SAMN03794762, study PRJEB22550) | activated sludge metagenome | feature: wastewater treatment plant; material: activated sludge; isolation source: Wastewater treatment plant of a petroleum refinery complex | place: Argentina: Buenos Aires ... | reverse complement strand
CCACCGAGATCTACACTCTTTCCCTACACGACGCTCTTCCGATCTCGCTGGGCGCGCGCGTCGAGGGCATCGACTTCGCTGTGGGCCTCGACCGGCAGGTCCTCGACCAACTCGCCGCGGCGCTCTGGGCGCACCAGGTGATCGCGGTGCCGGCGCGCAACATGACGCCGCGACAGCACCTCGAGATCGCGCTGCATTTCGGGGAGCCCGAGCACAACGCCACGGAGTACTTCCAGCGCATCGAGGGCGTGCCGCACATCACCGTCGTCGATTCGGATCGCGGCGATCGCGCCGATTCCTGGCACGCCGACGAGACTTTTCTGCCGGCACCACCGATGGTGAACCTGCTGCATGCCAGGCAGTTGCCGGCCTGCGGCGGCGACACGGCGTTCATCAGTGCCCGCGCCGCCTACGCCGCGCTGTCGGAGCGCATGAAGACGCTGCTGGAAGGCCTGCGCGGCGAGCACGATCTCGCGATGACCTACGATGCGGGCTGGCGCGCCGGGCTGCCGCTTCGCGAGAAGGTGGCCGCGGAGCTCGCCTCGGGGCGTGCCTCGCTGCATCCGCTGGTGATGCGTCACCCGGTCAACGGACAACCGTGGCTCAACGTGAGCCCGACCTACACTCGGTTCATCGAGGGCTTGCCGCCGCTGGAGGGCAACGCCATCCTCGAACTGCTGTTCCGCCACATGCAGAAGCCCGAGTTCGGCTTTCGTCATGTGTGGAGCGAGGGCGAGCTGGTGATCTGGGACCAGCGCGCGGTGCAGCATTACGCGGTGCGGGATTACGAGGGGCGTAGGGTGATCCATCGCATATCGGTGTTGCCGGGCGCGTAGCGACGGATTCCTGCCGGCGCTTCCTATCGCGCGGCAGGTCGCACCGTGGGTCGCACCGTAGGTCGCCATTCATGGCGACGGCAGCATCCGTGCAGTCGCACCGTAGGTCGCCATTCATGGCGACAGCCGCGTCCGTGCAGGCATCAGCCGGCATGAATGCCGCCCTGCGGCATTGCGGGTTCGCTGGCGCGTGTTGTCAGGTGGCAGATCGGTAGTCACGACTGATCTGTGCGATTTGCACCGAATAGCTCTCATACCACCGCTCCCTCCCGGCGCTTTGGGCAAGGATATGCTCGGGGTGAGCCTTCCATGCCCGAATGGCGTCCTCGCTCGGCCAATAGGAGAGCGCAACTTCGTTGAGCCCCTCCGTCACGCAATGGAACTCGAGGCAACCAAAACTGGAAAGTGCCAGATCGCGCAGTCGGGCGGCGACGCGCGAATACTCCTCGTCGAACTCACGTACCCTGGCCCGGAAGATCACGACATGCACGGCGACAAACTCCTCACTGACACCTGACGCTCCAGTTCAGGCCGTCGGCTGGAACGAGTTGCTAGGCGTCAACCCGAGATGCCAGCAGCAACTGATCCGGATGTCGGATGGACTCTACTGACAGATCAATTTCGAGGTCCAGCGCCAATCCCGTTTTTTCGCATACGCCGCCGCCTTCAATGGCGATGCGGGGACACCCTGGCCACGATGTTCCGTCGGAACCACGAAGCAGATCACCGACCTTACCGGCTTTTCGTCGACGGCCTTCATTACGGCGGACCGTTCCAGTCGAGCGTATTCGTCTCGGGGGCTGGAGACGCCCAGACAACTGGAGTCTCGCCGTGCTACTCGATGAGCCCTGGTGCAGCACCGCCCTCAACGAGTGCCTTCAGCGCGGCGCGGTTGGCGTCAGCTTCATGTTCACCCCCTGAACGCCTGGCATCCCTAGCGGTTCGCCTCCTTGAACAGCAATCCATGAACTTGCTCGTCTATCTCGTCCGCAGGCAGAGGTCTGGCCGAAAGCACAGTGCCTGACCAGGCCGAAGGAGCGTGCTCGACTATGAGTGCGGCACAGCGTTCGCGAGCGGCACAAGAGACCAGCAGCTGAACTTCTCTCTGGAATTTTTCCGGTATTGGCATGGGGAGCGGCACCCAGAAGAGAAGTGACTGCATGTGCAACCCAACGGTGAGCAAGTGTTCTCCCGGGGAAACGGGAACCTTGGTGTAAGCATCAGCATGAGGCAGGATTGCCCTTGGCTCCCCGTCGACCAGGACGATCCACTGAATCCGTCGATCAGGGCCTGCAACGACTGGACGAATGAGGACGAAGAGTTCGCCGGCATTCTCTGGCGCCGCTCTGCTGCTGGCCGGGGCTGGCGCCTGGGGCGTCACAGGGACCTCGGCACATCCGAGGAGCAGGCTGCATGGCAACGCCAGCGCAAGCTGGATGATGATATGAACAGTATTGATCCGAAAGTTGTCTTTAGCCATGAAGCTGTGAATGGCTCGAGCAACCTTGACTGACCGCGAGAAAGGGTGCCACACGAGACTGACTTCTGACGGCAATCGCCCCGGCTGCGCTGACCACAGGCTCATGTTACTCCTCGGACGCGGCCTTCGGGACGCCGCGCGCAGGAGATCTCTGGCCCACGGTCTTTTCCATCCGATAGTCGTCCATCACGAAACCGCCGCCTATGTCCTGTACGGTTGATCCGACATTCTTGAATCCCGCCCGCATGTACCATGCCAGAGAGAGGCTGTTGTTCTTGTTGACGGTCAACCACAGAGTCCTGAACCGGCGTTCTCGGCACAGATCCTCTGCAAACTCCAGCATCGCACGTCCGAATCCAGGGCCACGCGCGGATTTTCGTACGTATATCTTGCTTATCATCGCGTTGCCCGCGTCTTCATCCGGGACAATGGCCATGTATCCCACGGCCTCACCGTCATGCGAGACCGTGTAGTACTCGTATCCATCGGCAAGCTGCGCTGCAATGGCACTTCCGCTCTGGAACTTGCCGAGCATGTACTCGACCTGTTCCTGCCCGATGATCGGTACGTAGTGTTCAGTCCAGATCTCGCGAGCCAGATTCACTACATCGGATATCTGTTCCCGGGTTCGAATTCTCGTAAGCTCGGTCATGGTCTTTCTTCGGGCCAACGATGGAGTTCAGCCCTGGCCGGTGAGAAGCGAAGCGACGAGCCGGGCGGCGGCTGGAACGAGTCGTTAGACGTCATTCCCTGATCCATTCGAGAGTCATAAAGACATATTGTGTCGGCCGAGTGAAGTGCCATCCATCCGCCAAAGCATCAGAAGTGAGCAATAAGGACAAGCGTCACCCGATCGAACTCGGCGGTCCGGAAGCCGAGGCGTTCGTGACCGCGCTCGCGGCCGAACGGCGCCACCGTGTCTTCGAGCAGCGCTTGCAACGCGCCCGCCGCGCGACGATACGCGCTCGGTGCAAGGTGGTGCGTCGAGAAATGCGTGTCGGGCTGAAGCCCGACCTACGCGTCAATACCGAGCGAGTTCCACATCTCGTCGACGCGCCGCTTCACCTGCGCATCCATCGCGATCGGGCGGCCCCACTCGCGCGTGGTCTCGCCGGGCAGCTTGTTGGTGGCGTCGAAGCCGACCTTGCCACCGAGGCCCGCCACCGGCGATGCGAAGTCGAGGTAATCGATGGGGGTGTTCTCGAGCAGCAGCGTGTCGCGCGTGGGGTCCATGCGCGTGGTCATGGCCCAGATCACGTCCTTCCAGTCGCGCGCGTTGACGTCGTCGTCGGTCACGATCAGGAACTTCGTGTACATGAACTGGCGCAGGAAGGACCACGCCGCCATCATCACGCGCTTGGCGTGCCCCGGGTATTGCTTCTTCATCGTGATCACCGCGAGGCGGTACGAGCAGCCCTCGGGCGGCAGGTAGAAGTCCACGATCTCCGGGAACTGCCGTTGCAGGAGCGGCACGAACACTTCGTTCAGCGCCGCGCCCAGTACCGCGGGCTCGTCCGGCGGGCGACCGGTGTAGGTGCTGTGGTAGATCGGGTCGTCGCGATGCAGCAGACGCTCGACCGTGAATACCGGGAAGCGCTCCACCTCGTTGTAGTAACCGGTGTGGTCACCGAACGGGCCCTCGTCGGCGAAGTCGTCCGGGTAGATGTGGCCTTCGAGCACGATCTCGGCGCTCGCGGGCACCTGCAGGTTGCCCACGCCGGCGTTGACCAGCAGCGTCTTCGAGCCGCGCAACAGGCCGGCGAAGGCGTATTCCGAAAGCGTGTCCGGCACCGGCGTGACGGCGCCTAGGATGGTCGCAGGGTCGGCGCCAAGCGCCACTGCCACGGGATAGGGCTTGCCGGGGTTCTGCTGCCTGAATTCCTGGAAATCCAGCGCGCCGCCGCGGTGCGAGAGCCAGCGCATGATCAGGCGGTTGCGGCCGATCAACTGCATGCGGTAGATGCCGAGATTCTGCCGTTCCTTGTGCGGGCCGCGCGTGATCACCAGCGGCCAGGTGACCAGCGGCCCCACGTCCTCGGGCCAGCAGGTCTGGATCGGGAGCGTCGTGAGATCGACGTCGTCGCGCTCGATGATGTTGTCGTGAATCTCGCCGCGCGCGACCACCTTCGGCGACATCGTCAGCACCTGGCGGAAGATCGGCAGCTGGTTCCACGCCTCGCGCATGCCGCGCGGCGGATCGGGCTGGCGCAGGAAGGCGAGCAACTCGCCGATCTCGCGCAGGCTCGCGGTATCCGAGCGGCCCATGCCGCGCGCCACGCGCAGCTCCGTGCCGAACAGGTTCGCGAGCAGGGGAATCTTCGAGCCCTTCGGGTTCTCGAACAGCAGCGCGGGGCCGCCCGCGCGCAGCGTGCGATCGCAGATCTCGGTGATCTCGAGATGCGGATCGACGGGAACCGTGACCCGCTTCAGCTCGCCGGCGGCTTCCAGCGCCTTGATGAACTCGCGCAGGTCGCGGTACGACATGGCGCGCTACGTCCTGCGAGTATTACTTGCGCTTCATCGACGAGAAGAACTCGTCGTTGGTCTTGGTGTCCTTGAGTTTGTCCACCAGGAACTCGGTCGCGTCGATGTCTTCCATCGAGTGCAGCAGCTTGCGCAGGATCCACATCCGGTTCAGCTCCTCGTCGCTGGTGAGCAGTTCCTCGCGGCGGGTGCCGGAGCGGCGGATGTTGATCGCGGGGAACACGCGCTTCTCGGCGATGCGCCGGTCGAGGTGCAGTTCCATGTTGCCGGTGCCCTTGAACTCCTCGTAGATCACCTCGTCCATCTTCGAGCCGGTGTCGATCAGCGCGGTGGCGATGATCGTGAGGCTGCCGCCTTCCTCGATGTTGCGCGCGGTGCCGAAGAAGCGCTTCGGCCGCTCGAGCGCGTGCGCGTCGACGCCGCCCGTGAGCACCTTGCCCGAGGAGGGCACGATGGTGTTGAAGGCGCGCGCAAGGCGCGTGATCGAGTCGAGCAGGATCACCACGTCCTTCTTGTGCTCGACCAGGCGCTTGGCTTTCTCGATCACCATGTCGGCGACCTGCACGTGGCGCGCCGGCGGCTCGTCGAAGGTGCTCGCGACCACCTCGGCGCGCACCGAGCGCTCCATGTCGGTCACTTCCTCCGGGCGCTCGTCGATCAGCAATACGATCACGTAGCACTCGGGATTGTTGCGCACGATCGACTGCGCGATGTTCTGCAGGATCAGCGTCTTGCCGGCCTTCGGCGGCGAGACGATCAGGCCGCGCTGGCCTTTGCCGATCGGGGAGACCAGGTCCATGATCCGGCCCGAGAGGTCCTGGCTGCTGCCGTTGCCCTGCTCGAGCTTCAGGCGCTCCTGCGGGAACAGCGCGGTCAGGTTCTCGAACAGTACCTTGGTGCGCGAGGTATCCGAACCCGAGAAGTTGACGTCGCTGACCTTCAGCAGCGCGAAGTAGCGCTCGCCGTCCTTCGGCGGGCGGATCTTGCCGGAGATCGTGTCGCCCGTGCGCAGGTTGAAGCGCCGGATCTGGCTCGGCGAGACGTAGATGTCGTCGGGGCCGGCCAGGTAGCTCGAATCCGCCGAGCGCAGGAAGCCGAATCCGTCGGAGAGTATTTCCAGCACGCCGTCGCCGGAAATCTCCTCGCCGCTCTTCGCGTGGCGTTTGAGCAGTGAGAAGATCACGTCCTGCTTGCGTGAACGGGCGACATTCTCGATGCCCATGGCCTCGGCCATTTCGACGAGTTCATTGATCGGCTTTTCTTTGAGTTCGGTCAGGTTCATGTGTGTTGGTGTGGTGTGCTGGATGGGAAGAATGGATTTGTGCGTTGCCGGAAGGCGGCACGCGGAGATGCCTGCTAGTCACGCCGAGAAGCGCAGATCCAGTCGCGGAAACAGGGGTTGAAGCGGCAGATCAGGAGTGGCTGGACAGGCTGGCTACATTCGAACGGGGGCAAATGTAGCACGCGTTCCCGGCGCCAGTCCAGCACCCCGGGCGTCGCGTGGCGCAGGCCCTCGACGGGTCCGCGCACGCACGATCGGTACTCAGGCGATGGCCGAGTCGATGAACGCGGCGAGCTGCGAACGCGATACCGCGCCCACCTTGGTCGCCTCGGCGTTGCCGTCCATGAAGATCATCAGCGTCGGGATGCCGCGGATCGCAAAGCGCGCAGGCGTCTCGCCGTTGGCGTCCACGTCCATCTTGCAGACTTTCAGCCGACCGGCGTATTCGCGCGCGATCTCGTCGAGCACCGGCGCGATCATCTTGCATGGTCCGCACCACTCGGCCCAGTAGTCCACGAGTACGGGAAGCTTGGACTTCAGGACCTCCTCCTCGAAGGAGGCGTCGGTGACGTGGACGATATGCTCGCTCATCGGTATCTCCGGATGCGTTGCGGGTGAGGTCGGGGCCGTGCGCGAATCATAGCACCCGGGCATCATGTGCTGTGAAGATGGGGATTGCCGCGGTGCGTTTCAAGCGCGACAACCCATACGCCGTCAGGCGAGAGTCCGGTTGCATGCACGGGGGGATCATGGACACGGAGGAATTCTGGGAGTTCGCGCTCCTACGCTACGCGCGTCCCGGCGTGGCGCAGTGCTGCGTGGCGCTCCAGGACGCGCACGGCGCGAACGTGATGCTGTTGCTGTACTGCGCCTGGCGCGCGCAGGGCGGCGAGTGCGTACGGGACGCGGCCCTGCGCCAGGCGACGGCGCGCCTCGAGCCGCTCGACCGTCACTTGGTGCGTCCGCTGCGCGCGGCGCGGCGAGCAATCCGTCGCGCCGCCGATGCGCTCGACTCCCCCGCGCTTGCCGTCGGCGCCGATCGCCTGATGCAGGCGGAGCTCGCGGCCGAGCGGCGCCAGGCCAGGCTGCTCGCGGACGGAGCATCGTCGCTGCGCGCAGGGCCCGCGCGCGCATGCGCCGCGCAATCGCTCGCCGCATGCCTCGAAGGCTGCGGCACGGCCCCCGCGCAGGCACGGATGGAAGGCGCGCGGTTGGCCGCGCTGGTATTCGATTGCTGAGCCCGGGCGGCGCATATCCAAGCGCGCGGGGCCTCATGTATGATGCGGCGCTTCCGCGCATGCGCGCGTCACCCCCCCGAGGACTCCAGATGAACCGTTCCGTTTCCTTGCCCGTGGCATTCTGCGTGTCGCTGCTCGCACTCGCGGGCTGCAATGAATCCAAAGCGCCCGAGGATGCCGCCAAGGCCGATGCCGGCACCGCGATCAGCACCGACGCCCAGCGCATGGGTTACAGCCTCGGTGCCTCGATGGGCCGCCAGTTCCGCAATGACAAGCTGCAGGTCGATGCCGACGCATTGGCCAGAGGCGTGCGCGAGGGCTTCACGGCCGACAAGCTGGCCCTGACGGACGAAGAAGTGACCGCGGGCATGCAACAGTTGCAGAGGTCGCACTCCGAACGCATGCAGGCCGAACAGAAGGCCGCTGCCGACAAGAACCTCGCCGAGGGCGAGGCCTTCCTCAAGGACAACGCCACCAAGGAAGGCGTGGTAACCACGGAAAGCGGTCTGCAGTACAAGATCGTCACCGCCGGCGAAGGTCCGAAGCCCGGCGCCGAGGATGTGGTCAAGGTGCACTATCGCGGCACGCTGATCGACGGCACCGAGTTCGACAGCTCCTACAAGCGCGGCGAGCCGGTGACCTTCCCGGTCGGCGGCGTGATCCCGGGCTGGGTCGAGGCACTGCAACTGATGCCGGTTGGCTCGAAGTGGGAACTCTACATCCCCTCGGGCCTGGCTTACGGCCCCGGCGGGGCGGGCAACCAGATCGGGCCGAACTCGGCGCTGAAGTTCGAAGTGGAACTCCTGTCGATCGAGCCCAAGGAGGCGACCGAAGCGGCTAAGGAGTAAGGCGCAGGCGGTGCACGAATCCGTCCGCCGAAACGCTCAGGAAGGCGCCCTCCGCGGCGCCGAAGCCTACCGCCAGTATGTAGGCGCCTGAGCGTTTCCACTCGGCCCTGCGGGGCATCTCCCACTGCGCCCGCCGCTCGAGCGCAGGCAGCTCCCATAATTGAACCCGTCGGTCGGTCGTGCCGGTGAGCAGCCGTGTGCCGTCAGCCGAGAACGCCGCGGCGGTCCAGGTCTCACCGCGCGTGACACGCGCGCGAAACGCCGGCAGTGCGCCGAGCTCGCGCCCCGACGACGTATCCCACAGCACCGCGCGGTCGTATTTGCTGACGCTGAGCGCGCGCGAGCCGTCAGGCGCCAGCGCGACGAGGCGCACGTCGGCGTCGTGCTGCCAGCGCTGCAACTGCGCGCCGCTCCCCACGTCCCAAAGCCTGGCACTGCGCTCCTCGCTGCCGCTGAGCGCCAGGCGCGCATCGGCGTCCAGCGCCACGCTGCGCACCCGTCCCTCGTGGGCGAACACGCGCCTGATGCCGCCCTTGCGCGCATCGAAAAGCACCGCGGTATCGTCGCTGAGCCCCAGCAGGGCGAGCCGTCCGCCGGGTCCGAGCGCGATCGCGTTCACCTTGGCCGGCGCAGTGAAGTAAGTGATCGCCCCGCCGCTGGCCGTATCCCACAGCACCAGCGTGTCGTGCGAGGCCGTCATCACCGCATCGCCTCCGGGCGCGAAGGCCACGGCCGTGATCGGCGTGCTTTCGCCGGCGCGGTGATTCCAGTTGAAGCGGCGTTGATCGGTATCCAGTTCCCACAGGCTGCCGCCGTGACGCAGCGAACCGATCGCGGCCTGGCGGCCATCGGGCGAGAGCGCGGCACTGAACGCGCCGGGCTCGGCGACTTCGAGACTCGCCAGCGGCGCATCGCGCGATCCGCAGGCGGCCAGCCCGAGGCAGAGGGCCAGCGCGATCGCGCGGCGCAAGATCAGGCGACCGCGCGTCCGGCCATGTGCAGGCGACGGATCAGCGCGTCTTCCCAGTCGAAACGCGATGCCAGCACCTGGCCGAGCGTCGAGAGGTCCTGCGCGAGCGCGCGCCCGCTGCCGCCGTTGAAGTAGTGATCGTTGAAGTCGAGCGCGACGGCCGTGGTCGGCACGATCCTGGCGTACAGGTCGGCCGCCTCGCGGCAACGCTTCGCGCCGAAACGCTCGCCTTCGTCCAGCAGGGCGCAGTAGATCTCGAAGTGCCCGGCCGACACGTAATCGACGAGAACCTCGCAGAAGCGGTCGAGCTTCTGGCGCGCCGTGGTGCGATGCGGGCCGCTCCTGACCACGGCGCCCAGCTCGCACAGCAGGCTCAGCAGCTGTTGCCGATCCCCGAGCCAGCGCTGCAGCAGGCTGTCCACCGCGCGCCAGTGATCGCCATTGCGCGTAACTTTTCTGCCCATGCCCATCCCCTTGCCGTCATCCGGATCGATGCCCGGTCGCCGTGTGACCAAAGTGTTGTCAATCAGGAGACTAGCAATAAATTGATGACAAACAACTTTAAGTTCGGGGCATAAGGGGAAAATTCACGTTCGGGGGCGGAGGGCGCTCCATGCGGCCAGTGTCGCGATGACCGCGAAGGCCAGCAGCGTCCAGCCGGGTATGGCAACGCCGAGGAAAGCCCAATCCACCTCCGCGCAGTTGCCGTCACCGCGCAGCAGCAGCAGCAGGGCATCCTTCAGGGGAAAGGCGTCGAACATGTAGGCCAGGTCCGGCCCGCAGGCGGGCGCCTGCCCCGGGGGCAGGCTCTGCAGCCAGAGATGGCGCAACGAAAAGCCGCCGCCGACGAGGCACCACAGCGTCACCAGTGAACCGTAGACGCGGATGCCGGCGCGACGCGGGCCGTGCAGCGCCGCCACCAGCGCGGTGAGCCCCGCCAGCGTGATGAATATGCGCTGCGTCATGCACAGCGGGCACGGTTCGAGGCCTTCGGCATACTGCAGCCAGTAACCGAAGCCCATCATCAGGGCGGTGGCGATGAAAATTCCCAGGAAGACCTGGCGGGACCTGATCCAGGCGGGCAGCATCCGATTCTCGACTCCATGAACGCGTGACGGGCGCTCACGCTATGTGAAGCGTCGGCGACGGTCAATCGCCGCGACGCCATCGTGTATCCTTTGTCGCTCAACCGCCGGGGATATCCGCATGTCGATCGCGCGCCGCGCCTGCCTGATGCTCCTGTGCCTGCTGCCACTGATGGCGCAGGCGAAATCCGCGGAGAAAGCCGAGGAAGGCGGACCGGATTTCGAGTACATCGAGATGCAGCCTGCCTTCGTGGTCAATTTCGGCACCTCCGGTCGCATCGGCTACCTCAAGACCGAGGTGTCGCTGCGCGTCGGCGCGGAGGCCGTCGCCGCGGTCGAGCTGCACATGCCCGCGCTGCGCCACGAGCTCATCATGCTGCTCAGCGGGCAGAGCGCCGAAGCGCTGGCCGCGCCGGAGCAGCGCGAGGCGCTGCGGCTTGCAGCACTGGAAGCCGTGCGCAGGGTGATCGCGGCGGCGGCGGCCGGCGACGCCGCGCCCGCGCAGTCCGGCGTAACGGACCTGCTGTTCACCTCGTTCATCCTGCAGCGCTGAGAGGCGCCCGCTCACAGCCTGTGAACTCCGGCGCGCCGGCGATCTCGACCAGCTGCGGATAGAACGCGAGGAAGGACTCCTCGAACTCCCTCATCCGCGACCACGCCACGGCGATGGCGGCACGCATCGCCTGCGGCTGGCGCAGCACTTCCCCCAGGCGCTCCAGCGTGCCCTCCAGCACCTCGACCTCGCCATAGCGGCAGAGCAGGTCGTGCTCGACGATGCGACGCGCCTGGCGCGCAGCCGGTGGCGGCAACGCCGCCGCGTGCCGCTCGAGGATGACGCAGACGCGCGTGCTGAACTCGCGCAACGCCGGGGCATGGAAACGCTCCCAGTGTCGCGTGAGCAGGTAATCGAAGAAGAGGTCGATGACCACGCCGGCGAGGCGGCGCTCGCCGGGGCCGAAATGCACCCGCAGCGCGCGCAGGCGCTCGTGGCCGTCGGTGAATGCATCGACGCGCCGGTGCAGCCTGACGCCACGCTCCAGCGCCTGCGGCATCGCGCCGGTGAGCGGCCCCTTCACGTAGTCACCGAGCAGCGCGCCCACGACCAGGTGCTCGCATTCACCCGCGAGGTGGAAATGCGCGAGGTGGTTCACGCGCAGGACCTACTGCGCGTAATAGTTCGCGAGGTAGGTTTCGAAGGGGACTGCGTCGGCCTGCTCGATGGCGCGCTGCGCGTCCAGCGACTCGGCCGCCAGGCGCTCGAAGTGCGCGCGCGAGACATCGTCGAGCGGGCGCGCCAGGAAGTGCTCGCGGTGGAGCCGCGACTGCGCCATCGCGAAGCGGAAGAAGGAGCCCTCGCCCGCGCGCAGCGCCTCGAGTACCCGCGCCGAGGGCGTCAGCCCGGGCTGCTCGAGCTTCAGCCGCTGCACGGCGATGCTGTCGCGATACTCGACGCCGTTGCGCGCGCGGTCGAGCAGC